>Ga0307428_1000662_pt1 | contig 20248 bp, 20 predicted proteins | sample SalMarWE160240MG_FD_202161 | JGI IMG/M metagenome (GOLD analysis project Ga0307428, IMG submission 202161) | Salt marsh sediment microbial communities from the Plum Island Ecosystem LTER, Massachusetts, United States - WE1603-240 | ecosystem: Environmental > Aquatic > Marine > Intertidal zone >...
CATCAGGTTGAAAAGCTCAAGATAGTTGAGCTGCGTCAGGCAACCCGCAAGTTAATTACTGTAGGAGATACGACCACCGCAAAAGTTATCAGTTTTAATATTGTCCCCGATGTGAGCGTTGTTGACGGTTTTGAGAAGAGGTTAGTCTCCGCAACAAGCATATCTAAACTGAAATCTATGATCGCAGCTATCTCAGGTGTGGACCTAGTCGAACTTTCCTGTACAAACCAGCCGGGATCAATATCCTTGGAAGCTGTCAAGATTCTCTTTCGTGCACTAATGAGTCACGCCCCAGTCTTGGTAAGAGTAATAGGTGAAGAGGACTTAATTGCACTTCCATTAATCGCGTTCGCGCCGACAGAATCGAGAATTCTTTATGGACAACCTTCAGAGGGGATAGTTGTTGTGAGAGTCGCGAATCGAATCCAAGAGATAGCTAAACATTTAATGAGGAGAATAGGATTCGATCTTGAAGGGGTATGATGAAGTGGTGGCTGACTGAAAAAAATGGGTGATTGTATGCTTCTTAACTCTTCCTGACCCCGAATCATTTACAGCACCTCAAATACGATGATAAGATACGCTCGATATTAGTAGTTTATTGGGACTGATGGCATTCACATTTACATCTTTTAACAGTCACATCAAATGAACAATCATTATTCCCATTACATGGTTCTCCCATAGGCCATTCTCCTGGACATTCAGAGTGCCTTCCTTTCTTACAAAAATATGTGAGGAGCATCAACACAGTTACCTATTCCAGAAGTGCGCCTTAATTTTCTATAGTTATAAAAGGTCGATATTAAACAGTTGGGGAGCGTATATTGACCCTTCTCTCACCTTCCTTACCTTTGCAACCGATAGGTAATGCGGCCAGATTGTGACCATGATTGAACCCTCTGGTACTCCCTCAGGCAACGTAATTACCAAAATGTCCTCATGAGAAACCCCAATTTCGACCAATTTCATTTTACTTTTCTCGATCAGATCATCAGGCATTCCACTGCTGTAAAGAAACACCTTTCCGTCGTATTGCAATTTCCCATTCATTGACCTCATATTGAGCCTTTTATCCTATATGCCTTTTTGTTCACGAAGCAGTGAACAGAGGCTAGTAATAGAGCGCTAGAGGGTGTCTATGTGAAACTTGGACATGCATCCGGTGCACTCATAAATTTCATCGCCTACTTGGCCACTTACATTAAACCTTACAATCGTGGTGCATTTAGGACACCTTCCCTCAACTGTCCTGGTCTTCCGTATCGGCTTAACCCTTGATTTTCTCCGACTACCCAATTTGTAGAATTAGAGATTAACTTATTTATAAATCTGGCCAAAGAAGGATCCGATCAGATCACCCCCCCCTAACTCTAAGCTACCTGCTGCCTCTTTTTACGCCGCAATGTAATGATCCCTAAGCTTAGAAAGCCAATGCCGATAGCTAAGATCAAAAAATCGGCAGGGACTAAAAGTGACCAAACCTCGTTAATCATCCCAGCATAAAGAAACAAGGTTGATAAGAAAATCAAAGCAACACCTGTTATTATTTCACCATTGACCTCCATGACGATGAATTAAGCAACGTCCGGACTTATATACAAATCCTTCACGGTGTCAGTCAGAGGTGTTGTGCAATCAACTCGTGTATGTGAAGTATCTGGCAGCAACTAGTTCACATATAAATAAGACATGACACTCCTTGTGAATTCTTTAGTAGTAAGAGTACCACCCAGATCCTTTGTCTTCTTGTTTTCAATCAGCATTCGCAATATCGCATTCTCTATTCGATCTCCCTCTAACATGACTTGCTTATCGTCGCGCTCTGTTCCCAACCATTGAAGCATCAATCTAGCCGAAAGCAAGATAGAAGTAGGGTTTGAAACATTCTTACCTTGAATATCAAAAGCTGCTCCGTGAACTGGCTCAAACACCCCAAAATCGTTTCCTATATTTGCTGCCGGACCCATGCCAAGTCCCCCGACTACTTGTGCAGCCTCGTCGGATATAATGTCGCCAAACAGGTTTGACGTTACGATTACGTCAAAATCCTGAGGTTTCCGAATAAGATTCATCGCACACGCATCGACGTACATCTCTTCGAATTGAATGTCAATGTTTAGTGATGCGATTTCTGAACATACTCTTCTAAACATCCCGTCGCTTTTCTTCAATACATTCGCTTTGTGAACTAGACTGACCTTTCTCCGTTTATTCCTCAATTTGGCTAGTTTGAAGCCGTATTGAGCTATTCTTTCAATGGCTTTTTTGCTGGTCCGCCTGAGTGAAATAACAGTTTCCTCGTCTGACCAAAATTCCCACCCAAGGTATAGGTCCTCAGTATTCTCCCGGACTACCACAAGATCGATATTGTCATGAAGAGAGTTTGTATTAGGATAGGCTTTTAAGGGTCTGATATTAGCATATAAGTCGAAAAGATGTCTAATGACGAGTATTACATCAGCGGCACTTTCTCCAACTGGTCCTTTCAAACATGCATCTGATTTAGTGATGGTAGATAAAGTGAATTCTGGTAAAGCCTTACCGAATCTTTTAAGTGCACCATCCCCTGCCTCTACGGGAACTAAGGAAAATTTTACTGACGAATTATCATTTATTGCGTTCAGGATACACGTCGCCGAGTCGATCAATTCTGGCCCGATCCCATCACCCCTGAGCATTGCTATGTTATATCGAGTCATCTTAAGGCACCTTTGCTAAGGGTTCACGATTTCCCCATCCCGATTCCATTTGAGAGCTGTTGTATTTCCTTAATAGGGTATCAAAAACTGTATTTTTCAAATTCACTGATCTCTTATCGATTCGAGGACTAAGCCGCTCCTCTGGGCAAAGCAGAAACACCAGTACGTGCCAGCTGAACAATGCCGAAGTCTGATACCAAGTTTTTAAATGCGTCAATCTTGCTCGGAGTACCTGTGATCTCAACCGTTATTGCAAATTTGTCTATATCTAGTATCTTCCCCCGGAAAACGGAGGCAAGATTAGTAATTTCGGCCCTCGAGGTCGGATCCTGAGCTTTCATTTTTATTAGAGCCAATTCCCTATAGACAGTTTTAGTTCTATCCAATACCCGCACTTCGACTACATCGATGAGTTTTCGAAGCTGCTTCACGAGTTGATCTAGTGTACGATCATCACTTCTAGTGGTTATGGTCATTCTCGAAAGGTCAGCGGACTCACTGTAACCCACAGTAATGCTTTCTATATTGAAATTTCTAGCCCTAAACAAATTAGTGACTCTAAAGAGAACTCCCGGCTTATCTTCAACTAAGGCAGATAAAATGTAAACATCGTCGGAAGTCTTCTTTTCTGATACGTACTTAATTTGACTCATCTGTCTATTAAACCTCAGGAACCCACAATCATATCCTTTAGTCCTGTTCCAGGAGCAACAAAAGGATAAACATCCTCCTCTGGGTCGATTGGAATGTCTATTACAGTGGCCACGTTACTCTTTAGTGCTGATCTAATTCCCTTATCTAATTCCGAAAGCGACTGGACTTTTATTCCCTGAGCACCATATGCGTCCGCAATTTTAGTGTAATCAGGGCAATTATGAAGATGAACTCCCTCGTATCTTCTATCATAGAATGTTCGTTGCCATTGAGCCACCATCCCAAGCATGTGATTATTCAGCAAAATAACTATGACAGGGAGATTTTCTAATACAGATACGGCAAGAGAGTTTTCACTCATGTTAAACGATCCGTCACCAGCAATATCCACAACAGTCGCATTCTGTCGCGCAGCCTTTGCTCCGATCGCAGCAGGAAACCCAAATCCCATAGTCCCAAGACCTGTAGAACTGAAGAAGGTTCCTGGCGAAATAACGTCAAAATGAAGCGACGTCCACATCTGACACTGTCCCACCTCAGTCGTAACAATAGCATTATTAGGAAGTACATCTCTCAATTTCTTGAGAGCCTTTCTGGCAGTAAGATCTCTCGGGTAGTCCTTGATGCTCTCAGTATAATAATCTACAAGCTCCTTCCTTCTCTGCAACCAAGCGTTTTCTTCACTACGCTTGACCATTTTTTTATTCAGGATCTTGATCATAGTTTTCATAGATGATTTTACATCTCCGACAATGGCAACATCAACAGCTTTATTCTTGCCAATTTCAGCAGGATCGATATCCATATGAATAATATTCATACCTTTACCAAACTCATCAAATCTGCCGACCGATCTATCAGAAAATCTTGCTCCAATAGCGAGAATACAATCTGCTTCTAAAATGATCTTGTTAGCTTCAGCATGCCCATGCATTCCTATAGGTCCCATCGCTAGAGGATGATTTTCAGGGAATGAACCCTTTCCCTTGAATGTTGTAACGACTGGAGCCAATAGTAATTCTGCAAGAACTTCCAATTCTGAAAACGCTCCTGCCAGTATTACGCCACCACCAGACATAATAATAGGGCGTTGAGCCGCCAATAACAATTCAATAGCCTTTCCAATGCTGGAAAGATCGCTTTCAATAGCAGGATTATATCCTCTGACTTTAATTAGATCAGGAAATTCTATGTCCTGAGAGTCCTGTTGAACGTCTTTTGGAATGTCAATTAGGACTGGACCTGGCCTTCCACTTTCAGCAATGTAAAATCCCTTCTTAACGGTTTCGGGTATCTCGATAGCCTTTCTAGGTTGAAATGTATATTTTGTACATGGGTTCGCAATCCCTATTATGTCTGTTTCCTGAAAGGCGTCCTTTCCTATCATCTCCAAAGGGACTTGACCGGTGACCGCTACCATGGGTGAAGAGTCTGCGTAAGCTGTCGCTATTCCGGTTATCAAATTTGTTGCGCCAGGGCCTGACGTTGCGAAACATACTCCAGCTTTCCTTTTTGTTCTGGCATACCCGTCTGCCATGTGGGCAGCAGATTGCTCATGTCTAACAAGAATATGTCGAATCTTTGCATCTACCAGCGCATCGTAAATAGGAAGGTTTGCTCCTCCAGGGAGACCGAAAACAATGTCAACTCCTTCCTTTTCCAGAGACCGCATCAGGGCCTCAGCTCCATTCATCCTCGTCACAATATCGCCTTTCCTCCACAACATATCATATGAAACGGGACAAAACAATCTGTGTTCGTTATCTTCCTTTCATCATGCAAGCATGGATTCCTCAACAACATATTTCAAATTATGTATCTGACCAGATGCTAGTTATAATTTATAAGTGTTATTCTAAAGTTAAAAGTCAGGCAATTCACTTTTGGAGTTCGGTTGTCACGTTTGCATTAGATGGCTGATGAATGAAGGTATTATATGCTTCCTCAACATCTAGACCCTCATGGACGATCGATCTCACTGCTTTAATCATAGAGACCGGAGTATTTGATTGCCAAATATTTCTACCCATATCTACCCCGGATGCCCCAGACGAAATTGCGTCATGTGCCAGCTTCAAGGCGTCTTTTTCATCGAGTTTTTTACCTCCTGCAATAACTAATGGTACCGGACAGGACTTCACTACGGTGTCAAAGTCATTGCAATAGTAAGTCTTCACAATATGAGCTCCAAACTCTGCAGCAATCCTACAAGAGAGGCCTAAATATCTCGAGTCACGAGACATTTCCCTTCCCACTGCTGTAACTGCAAGAACTGGAATGCCGTACCTTTCACCCTCGTCGACTAATCTTGCCAGATTTGTTAAAGTTTGATGTTCATATTTGCTTCCAATGAATACTGATACAGCAAGACAACTTGCGTTGAGCCTGATGGCGTCTTCGATACTTGTGATTACTGCCTCCTTGGATAGGTCTTCTCCAATTATGCTGCTTCCTCCAGAGACCCGAAGGACTACTGGGACGCAAGACTCTGGGCGGACAGATGTTCTAAGAATGCCTCTAGTTAGCATGATTGAGTCAGCGAATGGCAAAAGAGGACTTATAACCTCTCTTGGAGTTTCTAATCCTTCTGTTGGCCCCAAAAAGTAACCGTGATCTACTGCGAGCATCACACATCGTTTATCGTCCTGACCCATAATCTGAGACAGCCTGTTTTTCATCCCCCAATTCATGATTCTTCTAGCTTGTACAAAACGACGATTAGACACTATTATTTCTTTTTCTGATTGAATATCACAACCTTCATTGTATCAAGCGCATCATGGGCGCACCTGAAAGCCGTTTCAGAGTCTTTCAACTCAAATTGATGTGTAATAAGGCTTCCAAAATTCAATCTTTTAATACCAAGAAACCCTAAAGCTTGATTAGTTTCTCGCTCGGTCGCTGCGTAAGAAGACTGGATCGAAATCTCGTTTGCATACAGAAATGAAAGATCAACTTCCACAACAGACGATTTTGCAGGAACGCCAAAAAGAATGACTGACCCACCCTTTCTTACTATTTTTAAAGACTGAGTAAAGGCTCTTTGATTGCCGGTGGCAACGACAACAAGGTCAGCCCCTCTACCAGAAAGTACGCCCTTAAGTCTCCTTGTTTTCTCCTCGTCCTTTACAGGATGTAAAACCTCAAATCCCATCCTTTTGCCGAAATCCAACCTAAATTCATTAGGATCAATCAAAACCACCCTATTGACTCCTGCATCCCTAGCTAGGAGGGCGTTCATCATACCTACCGGTCCAGCTCCCAAGACAACAATGTCCTCTATATTCTTCAGATCACATTTAGAAAGGGCTCTAATACAACATGCCAAAGGTTCAATCAACGAAGCCTCTTCATCAGTTACAGATATTGGAAGTTTGAGAACTCCTCCTCGTTTGAGATGCATGGATGAAACAAGGAATTCTTCAGATAACCCGCATGGCTCCAAGTTGTTCAATTGATATGAATCACACATTGTTTCGGAGTCATGCGAGCAGTAGTAGCAAGAATAACATGGAACATGGTGATGTGTAAAGACTCGTTCCATTTCTTTAAAGCCGGTAACTTTGCTTCCTACCTTGACTATCTCGCCGACTGGTTCATGGCCCAATTTGGTAGAACCCATCCCGTATGAGATTCTGGTCTTCTCTAGATCGGAGCCGCATAAGCCACATATGTTCATTCGGACGACAATTTCATCTTCCTTTGGATATAGTGCTGGAACATCCTTTACAACGACCCCATCAGGAGATGCTACAAAAACTGCCTTCATGAAAAATCACAATTCTTGCTAAATATACGTGCGCTACCTACATGATAGGTAGAATTCAAGCCTTCCGTCCTGAATACTTTTTGGGTTTTCTGGTAAAGATGCCCTTACACCCCTCACAACAGAAAAAGTATTCTTCCCCATGATAATTCAATGGGATTGCTAGCTCTTGTGATAACTCTATCCCACACACAGGATCCAGAGGCAAGAACTGTTATAGCCCAGTTTTCTTATTTAATCTTTCTTACGTTTAACATTTGATTCATGGACTTACTTCTGGTTAGTGCACACATTCGTTTAGTATACCATGGCAAAGAGTTTAAAATAATTTACAACTCATTTCATATTCAGGAATTCGAAAATACAGGTAGCTCTTAATGTCATTTCCGTCTATAGAAATAATGTGTGAAAAATGTGGGGGTAGAATTATTAGAATCATCAGTATGAAATCTGTCAAGGATGTATTAAGACCCTTTAATGGAAGATGCAATTCATGCGGAGTTAGCTTGAACCCGTCTGATTTTGAGTTGCATATGGAAAGAGCTTAAGCGTAAAATGATTCTCTACCGAGTAGGAAATTAATTATCAGTCGTTTCCTTTCTAAGTAATTTTGAATTTTTCAAGGCTAGGAGCATTGCATTTAGCTTCTGCTCTGTCTCGTTCCACTCAAGAGTGGGATCTGATTCCATAACAATCCCTGCACCTGCCTGGGAGTATGCCTCATTCCCTTTGATAAAAAGTGATCGCAGAATAATTGCAAAATCACATGAACCGTTCGACGAAAAATATCCTAGTGCTCCTGCGTAAGGACCTCTATTCGAAGGCTCCAATCCGTCTATAATTTCCATTGCCCGTATTTTCGGTGCGCCCGATACCGTCCCAGCTGGGAAGAGAGCCTTAAAGGCATCAAACTGATCATATGAATCTCGTAATGAGCCTGATACATGAGTCACCATGTGTTGAACGTGACTAAACTGCCTTACAGACATCAAATCTTTAACGTTTACAGACCCGTACTTACTAACTCTACCCACATCGTTTCTAGCCAAATCAACCAACATTGTATGCTCGGCTACTTCCTTCTTATCATTCACGAGCTCCCTCATGAACTTTTCATTTACTTCAGGTTCGGCAACAACAGGCCTGGTACCAGCAATAGGATATGTCTCTAAATAGCTCTTTGAAACTCGCAACAGCATCTCTGGGCTTGACCCAATAATTTTGACCCCACGACTAGTTTTTAGAAAATACATATAAGGAGATGGATTGATCCGTCTTAGAATCTGATAAACGCATAAGGGATCGCCCTTAACGCTGAATCGCAAATTCCGGGATAGAACAGCTTGAAAAATATCTCCTCGATATATGAATTCCTTTGCTTTTTTAACCATATCCATATATTGATTTCTTGAGACATTATTGACAGGCGAAGAGAAATTAAACTGCTCTCCTAAATCCTCTTCGTCATGACTTCTAATTAACTTGGATATTTGAGCGGAACGCGAAGTTCTCCCTTGATAAAAATAATATACCTTGGTTGCGGCATGATCTACTATGATCCCGTCGGTGTAAATACCGAACTCAAGTATTGGAAAAGTGTCCGAAAGAAATTTCTTTTTCTTATTTTTCGACCTCAGATTTTCCCAGGAATTGACGGCATCATAAGAAATATATCCGACTGCCCCGCCAACGTACCGAAATCGCTGATCTTCCACATGTGGCAGAATACTCTTGATTGGCGATAGGAGATTGTCTGTTTTATTGTATTTTGTTGATTCTTCTCCCTCAATCACATTAATTGTATCATTTTCGATAGTGACTTTACTCAAAGGATCGAAGCCAATAATAGAGATTTCCGTTAATTCTTTGGGTCCTTGTAATGACTCTAACAGGAAAACCGTATCAAAAATTTTGTATATCCTCTTGAATATTTTGAATTGATCAGATGGCACTTCAAGCCTGACAAAATGGAGATCCGTTTTCATCTTTGAATGCAAAATTTGCTTTATGTGGAATACAGACCATATTTATTTTCAATGGAGATTCAAATTCACAAGTTAGAAATCCTTCAACTCATATTCAGAGCTTATATCTAATGCTGAGGCGAACCATCGTAGAAAGCAGCAAGACACTAATACTTTTTATTTCTTTTTCTAGCACGTTTTCCAGCGTTCTTAGAGGGCGTTTTCAATGGAGATTCAAATTCACAAGTTAGAAATCCTTCAACTCATATTCAGAGCTTATATCTAATGCTGAGGCGAACCATCGTAGAAAGCAGCAAGACACTAATACTTTTTATTTCTTTTTCTAGCACGTTTTCCAGCGTTCTTAGAGGGCGGGAGCCTGTGGCTTTGCAGATAATCAAATTCGCCCAATCCATGGGTGTATTTTTCCCAATAGTTTGATTGTCCAAACAATTCATCCAATTGCGCAGAGGCACTGAAAGATATCTTGTTTAGAGTGAGGTGGAGCGTTTCATGACTTAATAAGGAGCTCGCTATTTCTGCGATACGCCCATCTGAATTGAATTCTTTCCATGATCTATAATTGCCGATAAACGCCCGCGATCTTCCGTAATAGGATACGAACATAAGTCCTCTTCTTCCTGATAGACCTTTCAATTTAAGATCCAGCACCATTTTATCTAGCACAAGCACCATATCTCTGCATCAATTCCTAGATTAATCTATCTTGAAAAATATTGGAAACTGTGAATGTGCTTCATGAATAATCATTTGTCCTTTTGGCAACTATTGAAATGATTTGTAAGGATGTGGATGTGCGTTGCCAATTTGCAAAGGTTTTTTTCACATTATTTTTACAAATAGATCTAATAAAATTTACAATCGGAATCATTATCTTCTTATCTAGTTCATTTGATCTAAAGTCTCACGTATTAGATGACAAATTCAACTATTCGCAATAAGAAATCTATATTGAAAAAACCCCATGCAACGGCTTCAAGCAAATTTGCATTATCTGCAGTGGAAGCAGCCATAGCGGGGGTTGAACCTGTGAATTTGATATCAAAATCTGTTAGCAGGGATCGAGGCAGGTTGACAGTGTCGGATATTAGAAATAATACATTAACATATGACTTGAGGAGATACGACGAGGTCTATATAGTCGGCGCTGGAAAGGCCTCCCTGCCCATGGCAATCGGCCTACTAGATGTGCTCCAACAAAGCGTGGACAATACTTTGCATATTTCAGGATCAATTATCACACCATATGGGACTTCAAAAAGGATCCGTGAAATAGATGTAGTTGAAGCTGGGCATCCGTTGCCTGATGCGAACAGCATTAAAGGTACCGAAAGAATTGTCAGTATTCTTCGACAGGCTAAACCTAGTGACCTAGTTTTTGTGCTATTGTCTGGAGGAGGATCTGCTCTCTTGTCACTTCCGGTGAGAGGGATTACACTGGCTGATAAGAGATATGTTACGCATTCATTGCTCTCGTCAGGGGCTGTAATTCAAGATTTGAACGTAGTGCGAACTATCCTTTCACGGGTAAAGGGGGGGAAGTTGATCCAATATTCACCTTCATCAACTACCTTTTTGACCCTTGTAATTTCGGACGTAATCGGTGACGAAATCGAGACTATTGCTTCGGGTCCAACATATCCTAACTATACTTCATTCATCGATGCGAAGAGAATATTGTTAAAATATGATATTTGGAAAGTTAATAATTCACACATTGAGAGTATTAGGGAGGTCATAACAAACGGGATCGAAGTTGAAAAGAATGAACATCAGAGTATAATAGAAAATAATAGAAAAACTGATTATGCCATAATTGGGAATAATGCTACGGCTTGCGATGCAGCTTCGCAATATTTGAGGTCAGAAAAAATTGATACGCTAGTACTTGGTTCTCATTTTGATGGAGATGTAGCAGAACACGGGAAATGGCTTTCCCTGTTGGCGAAAGGGCTGAAATCATTGTCTGTCCCCTTTGCAGTTGTCCTAGGTGGAGAAACAACTGTTCGACTAAATAAGAAAGGAAAAAATGGAATCGGTGGTCGGAATCAGGAAGCAGCATTACACGCCCTATTATCACTTGAGGCTTTATCTGACCAAGATGTCTCGATTTGCTGCGTAGGAACAGATGGGATAGATGGTAATTCTGTAGCGGCTGGGGCGTTGGTTACGGGCTCGATGGCGGGTCAAGATGGTCCTGGCACAAAGAAGGAATTCCAAAGGTATCTAGAGAATCATGACAGCAGTACCGCTTTCAGGAAGTTGGGTGCCCAGATAATAACCGGAAAGACGTTGACCAATGTGAATGACGTGAATGTGATATGTCGGTTAACAAGCGGCAAATCGAGATAGATAGTGCCATTGTTTCATGGTTTGATTTTGATTGATGCGTATTGTGAATCTGAAATTTTGACTATTTGACCCACTCTTGTTACCAATATCAGGAAACCATTTGAATCAATATTGCTGGCTATCCCATCTATTCGAATTTCATTCATCACTACCTTGATTCTCTTTCCCATCATGGGACAATGCGATTTCCAGCGCTTCGTGATCAATTCCCAATTCCCGGACTGTAGTTCACCATAGTAGTTATTGAAGAGAGCAAGAACGGAGACTAAGAATGATTCTATGGGAATCGAAGATTGACTTGTATGTTCAATTAATGAAGTTGATCGTTTTAACCTTTTTGGCCTTGAATTCAAATTTATTCCTGCTCCAACAACACAGTATTCTAAATCCTCTCCACGAACCGCAGAGCTTACCAGAATACCGGCCACTTTTCTTGTCTTAATAAGAACATCATTGGGCCACTTAATGAATGCCTTTAAGTTGAAATTGTTTGCAATGGTTTCACACACTGCCAATGACATTGCGTAAGACAGAAATATACTGTAGCTAGTCTTTATGCCTGACTTGATTATTACTGAGAACCACAGCCCTCCGGGGGGTGATATCCATCTATTACCCCTCCTACCACGTCCAAATAATTGAGATTCTGATATGACGACCAAGCCATGACAACATGGTTCTGTTTCAGCAATTGAGATAGCATAGTCTTGGGTCGAAGAAATTTCCTTAAAACTTCTAATCTCCCTTCCGAAAACGCACCCGCCAATAGCGACCTTTAAGTGAGCCAATTCAAAATTCATAGGTCTCAAAACTCTTGGTCATAATGTAACTGCGATCACTATTTTATATTTGTGAAAGTTAGCGATAAGAATGAGGGGCTTGGTGACAACAATAAAGAGATGGAAATTAGAAATCCATTATATGCGTGGTCTAGAGTAGTAAGATTAAGGTTCGTACTATCATCGGTCATAGCAGTTATTTTAGGAGTATCCATAGTCTACTATGAGACTGCACAGATTGACATTTCATTCACTATACTCATTCTTGCAGGCGTAGTATTCCTGCATTTTAGCATTGATCTGTTGAATGACTACTGGGATTACATAAAAGGGATAGACAAAATCACAAAACGAACAAAATTCAGTGGTGGAACAGGAGTATTGCCCAGCGGTCTTCTTAAGGCGAAGCATGTTTATGTAGTTGGCTTACTGTTCCTCGTTATGGGATCTCTTATCGGGATCTATTTCATTGTATTGAGAGGTCCAATAGTGGGAGTAATTCTAGGAATTGCTGTCTTTTCGGTTTACACCTATTCAAATAGGCTGGTTTACCGTGGACTCGGAGAAGCCTTTGTTGCCCTCAAAGGTGCTCTTATCGTGTTTGGCACTTTCTACGTCCTGACAAATTCGGTCGAATTCATTCCTTTTTATAACGGCATAATACTGGGAGTGCTATCGGGTTGTGTTTTGTTCGTAACGTCATTCCCGGACTTTGACGCAGATAAGTCAAAGGGAAGAAGAACGCTTGCGATTAGCCTTGGCAAAGAGCGGGCATTAAAATTGTATCCAATTCTTCTTGTATCACCTTACATGTTGATCATTCTGGGGGTTTTGTTAAATCTGATTGTAATTTACTCATTAATCTGCTTCATTTCAATACTCTACCTATTCAAAGCAATAAACGGAATGAAGAAGGCAGGTCCGGAAGGACTGTTATCAGTCATGGAGTCTACTCTGGTGCTTGCTCGGATTACCGGGATAATGTTGATCGTTAGCTATCTGGTAGCTGCTCATCCGCTCATAAAGCTCACTAATTTGTGATTGAACTTGTAATTGAAGATTCTCGGCCTTGACAGGTTTAAACAATTGGGGGCCTTGCGAATATATTTTTTGGGTCCGAGTGGTATTCTACAGCCAACGCTGGGTCCTTTTGCCTCCCGGTAAGCACCCCTATTGCAATATCATCACTTTTTATCACCTCTTCTTCCCTTAATATTTTGATGCCTGCAGGGACCGCGCCAGATGCCATTTCACAGTCAAATCCGTTCAGACCCACTACTGCCATGCCGTGACTCATCTTTCTATCGTCTACTTGTACTACTATTCCATTTGTAAATTCTATCGCTCGTAGAGCTTTAGCTATATTTGCAGGTTTTCCAATTTGTATCGCCGTAGCTCTAGTTTTGGGCAGTAATGCCTTACTGTCCTTGTACGTGTAGTATCTCTCCAACAGAGTAGTATTGAAATTTCCAGCATTCCAAATAAGTTTTTGGCCTTCAAATTTCCCATTCACTAGTTCATAAAACGCATTTGCACCCGTTGAATTCACAACAACTATCCGAGGGATCTTTCTAATCCAACCCCAATCATATAATTCCATTAGACATTTTCCACAACTAGCAGTATTTCCCAGCGCTCCGCCAGGATATACAAGCCAGTCGGGCGGATTCCAGTCCAGGTTCTCTAAGATCCTGTATACTATTGTCTTTTGGCCTTCTAACCTAAAGGGATTCACAGAATTCACAGTGTATCCATTCTGGAGATTTACCTTTGCCAATGATTTATTGAGAGCATCATCAAAGTTTCCATCCACCTGAATTACTTGGGCACCGAATTGGAAAGCTTGCCCCAGTTTTCCAGCTGCAATTTCTCCTTTTGGGATATAGACTTCACATCTCATATTTTCGTTGGCAGCGTACATAGCTGCCGAAGCGGAAGTATTTCCAGTGGATGCACAGATTATCAAGTTCACGCCAATGGCTTTCGCGTGCGTTATTGCAGTAGACATGCCATTATCCTTAAATGATCCGCTTGGATTGTAGCCTTCCGGTTGTAGCAGGAGGCTGTCGTGTTTCAAATTGACGTATTCTGCAACCCTACTCATCCGGTACGGTTTTGAGAGTCTCCCTTCTGCCCCGTCGAGAGATACAAGTATTTTTGCGCACTCATCTAAGTCTTCTGTATCAATGCCGAGAAAGTTGATAAGATCACGAAAACGCCATACCCCGCTTTCATTGTATATGTTTCCACCGTGATTTCTACGTGAGTAGAATACCTCTATCAACTCCTTTTTCGGTTTGTTGAGGTAGTTAATATCTAACAAAGAATTGCAAGAACATGAATAAGCTTCGCTTAGGATATTGAAGGTTTTTCCACATTTTGGGTTAATGCATTTCTTTATCGCAATCTCTTTCATGAATTTGAATTCATCCGAAGTTCATATAAATTGTATTTCTCTTCTTTAATGATTTGGATTGTCCGGCTCTATAAGCTGGAAATTTGTCACAGTATTCAAATTTTCGATGCCTGACCAAATTTTACATGGATGTAAGACAGATCTCAACAACGTAACGAATATCCGAACATATTGTCGTTATAATTTGTCAAACCATTTTTTATTCTATTACGCCGATTCAGGAATTGTCTACCGATGAAGAACCGCTCAGATATTGAAGTTATGGCTTCAATTCTCCGCTCTGCAACTAGCAGTTGGGAATATAAGACAAGTATAATGAATATTGCTGCAATTTCACACTCACAGTTAATAAGGTATCTGGCCGTTGGAATAGAAAAGGGGCTGATTGAATATTCTGAAACAACTGGGCTGTATAAGACGACTAAATCAGGTGTGTTCTATCTCAGAAAATATGAGCAGATGGTGTCTATGCTTCCCTCAGTTCCTGAAATTCTAGACTTTGAAACCGAGTCTAGTTCTCAGAAATCTCGAGATCATCTCTACAATAATGTGAGCTAACCAAATGAAGCATTGATGATGCCAAATCCATATAAGGGCTAGATTTTCAATGCTAACTTCGAATGAGTGATATATAGACTGTCAATCTATTCTATTGTACGTAAAGGATATGCTATGCAGGAGGTTAAAGGATTCACTTCGCTCTTCCATTTGGGATGAAATTTGTAATACCGTGCTTCTCTCAGGTGGACTAGATAGCACTATCATTACGGCCATTCGTAGGCCAGAGTACTCTATCACTATTGGATTTGGTCCGGAGGCATCTGATTTGAAATATGCTGATGCAGCGGCTCTTAGATTTGTTCGAAAGAAGATAACAAGAATTCTTTCAACTCAGGAGTTGCTAGGAATAATCGATAAGATAATCGTCGCTTTAAAAACATTTGACCCGATAACAATTAGGAACTCTGTTGTTCCTTATGCCGCTTTGGAAGTGGCTAATTCTAGTGGATTTAAATGCGTCTATACGGGTGACGGTGGTGACGAAATATTTGCTGGATATAATTTTTTGAAACGATATTTAGATAACCCATCACGTCTTGAAAGTGAAATTTACCGCTTAAGAGCAATTATGACGTTCCCGACGTTTAGCTTAGGGGAGAGTCTGAAGGTGAAAGTCATTGCGCCATTTCTTAATGAAAACGTAGTTCGTATAGCCGAATTGATTCCAATCTCAGACTTGGTTGGATTCTATAGAGATAAGGTTTGGGGTAAATTGGTCTTGCGGAGATGTTTTCGCTATGAATTAGGTGAAGAGATTTGTTGGAGAAAGAAACAAGCACAGGAAGAAGGGGCTGGCATTACTAGGATAAGACACATAATTGAAAATAGCTGCAATGATTTTTCGTTTGCTGAAGGGGCACGTATGGCTAAGGGAAAAGGTGTAGTTGTAAGGGATAAGGAACACCTATATTACTTCAAATGCTTCACTCGCAATTTTTCGCTAGAAGAGAGGTGTGACTGTCCAGAATTGACCTGTTCTGGTTGTGGAAATTGCGTTTCCTTTCTATCAAATTACTGCGAACTTTGTGGGCAATTCCCTGTGACAAGGTGAGCGAGAGCGAGATCCAGTCCTCAGAAAATCGAAAATACCATAACTTAGCATTCCGAGGCAATATTAATTAACCTTTTCTTTATTCTAGAAATGGTTGGATAGCTATAGCCTTTCTCTCGATATATTTTTATCATCGATTTCCAATTTTTAATTCGACGTTTAGCTTGAATTATGGTTATCATGTGGGTTTCTCTCTTAACGATACTCTTTCTCCCAGGAAACAAATAGCCCCCAGAAATTGCCATAAATCTTCTATATGCAAATCTTAATCCGAACAGCAGCGCGGGGGCGGGTAGAAATTTAAGGTATTTGGATATCTCGGCGTACTCCTTATCTGATAGTTCAATATCCAGGATAATTTCTTTCATTGAATTATTTACACTAGAAAATTATTAAAACCTTTCAAATTTCGTATTTTGAAATGTCTTGTCGTGTACAAATGAATCCGAAAGTTAATTATATCAATTCGTATTCTCCCTTAGATCGATGGCGGACGACATTGAGTTTATAGCTGAAATGGAGAACAAAGTCAATTCGGGGACAGAAATACTACTTCAAGAAGCTCAGCGGCTCCTAAGTACAACTGACGTCCAAATTTTAGCGGAAACTGCTAATAGAATAGCCCGAAAATTTAGTAAGGATCAGATAGACGTGGAAATGCTCCTTAATGCAAAGTCTGGCAGTTGTCCGGAGGACTGTTCTTTCTGTGCTCAATCTTCATTTTATGAAAGCAAGATTATTAAATATCCACTACTTAAAAAAGAGATGATCCTAGGACGGGCTCAAAAAGCCAAGGAATCTGGCGCAAATAGCTTTTGTTTGGTATATGCATACAGATCGCCACCTGAAAACGATTTTAATTATATATGTGATATAATACGATGTATAAAGAAATATTTAGAGATTGATGTAAATGTTTCTTTAGGTTTCATGACCAAGGAACGGGCTAAACATTTGAAAATGATTGGAGTAAAGAGATATAATCACAACCTAGAAACCTCCGAAACGTACTTTTCCCAAATATGTAGAACTCATGATTTTTCAGATAGAGTGAATACAGCACGCATAGTTAAAGAAGCCGGCCTTGAGCTATGTTGCGGTGGTATCATAGGCATGGGCGAAACCACAGACCAGAGGTTAGAACTTGCGTATTCTATCAGAGATTTATCCCCTGACGAGGTGCCAATAAATATACTGATACCCAAACCAGGGACGCCTTTTGAAAGCCTTCATGGCGTTAGTCCTATCGATGCAATCAAAACAATCGCCGTATGGAGATTCTTAATGCCAACCCCGGTTATCAAGATTGCTGCTGGAAGGGAAGCATATTTTAGAGGTGACGACAATTTAGCATTAATGGCTGGTGCGAACGGCATAATTACAGGAGGATATTTGACTACAAATGGTAACGAACCCAGTAGAGATTTACAAATGATTCAGGATATTGGTATCAACCAGGGGTAACCATTACGATTCTGTGAAAAAGGAACTGGACTACTTAAAATCTTGTAATCTTTACCGGCGCTTAAATATAGACGATAGTCTTAAGGGGTCAGTTAGAATTAGACATAACTATCAAGACGATATTTTGAACTTTTGCTCCAATGACTATCTGGGTATCTCAACCCACAAGAAAGTGGTGCAAACCACCAAGAAATCTCTAAAGCAGATTTCTCCCTGCAGCTCGAGGCTAATCACTGGAAATACTCCTGAATTGGAGCGTCTTGAGGATATGCTGGCTAATCACCGCAAGACTCAGACGGCATTGGTGTTTCCAACAGGGTATATGGCAAATATTGGCACAATCACGGCGCTGGGGTGTAAGAATTGTGTCATCTTCAGTGACGAGCTTAACCACGCAAGCATAATAGATGGATGTCGATTAAGTGGTGCTGAAATTAGGGTTTACAGGCATAATGACATTCCTGATCTCGAACAGAAAATTGAGCTGAACAAGGGAGCCCCCAGAAAGATAGTGATCACCGAGGGGGTTTTTAGTATGGATGGAGACTTCGCAAATTTAAAAAAAATATGCGATATCTGTCATTCATATGGTGCGTTATTGATTGTGGATGACGCGCATGGTGATTTCATATTTGGAAGGCCGAGAAATCATTCCTACTCAGGAATTCCAGCTTATTGTGGCGTCAATTCGAAAGTCGATTTTCACATTAGCAGCCTTAGCAAAGCGTTAGGATGTTTTGGGGGGTACGTTGCCACCTCAAGACAAATGCGAGAACTATTGATAAACAGATCTAGACAGTTTATCTATACATCTTCTATCCCTAGCCACCTGTGTGTGTCAGCAATGACAGCTATGGGGATTGTAGAAAGAGGGCACTTGCAGAATAAATTATTCCAAAATATAGAGCTTCTCGGCGGAGAACTTTGCAAGCTCGGTCTCATAGCTGACCTGCCTCGAACTCAAATTATCCCAATCTTGATAGGTTCCGAAAAAAATGCCATTAGGTTTTCTAATCTATTGTTGAGAAAGGGTATTTTAATCCAACCCATAAGATTCCCTACGGTCATGAAGGGTTCATCTAGAATTAGAATTAGCATGTCAGCCTTACACACTCTAGCTAATATATGGAATGCAGTTGATGCTATTAGATATGCAGCCAACAAATTGAAATTGATCTAGGAGCATACTTCTTTTCATATTTCAGAATTCGAAATTAGAAATACCGTTCAAGGAACAAACAGGTAGAAGTAAATTTATGGAAGGTAGATTTGAACAAAACAGTAATGAGTTGGAATTAGTAAAATTGAGTACTAATTCTCAAAAATTGCCGCTGACCGATCTTAGTCAGGAAATCGGATCCGACACCCAGTAATATTTCAAAAATTGAGTTTTGAAAGATGTTTTTACAGAGTTCATCTATTTAGTTCCTGAAATCCAAAAGACCTTGGGCAATTAAATTTTCGATATTTTTTAGAGTGTAACTGTTACGAATTCTTGGGATTTCAATTACTCTCTTTACCCCCGTAAATGTAGAAAGCATTATTGGGAGACGGCGTTGTACTTTAGAAGTTTTTTCTGGGTTCTTATTGATGATTATTGCATCTACCCGAATTTTCCTATTGAGGCAAGCTTGGAAAGTGAGTAGTGTATGGTTTATAGTGCCCAGTTTTGGTGATGTCACAATGATGACAGGAAATCCAACCATCTTAATAAAATCTAAGATAGTCTCTTTCCTAGAAATAGGCACCATAACCCCTCCTATTCCTTCCACCACAAGAAACTCATGTTGTCTTGATAGTCTTCGCAATTTTCTAGCTGCAAAACCTAAGTTGGGAGTAGGCCTTCCGCTCATTGTCGCCGCAAGAAAAGGTGCTGTTCCAATTTGATAGAAATAAGGATTTATCAAATCATAGGGATCAACTACCTTGGCAGCACGAGAGAGTCTCCATGCATCTTCAGAACCGCACGTTGAGGAATATCGCTTGTACGACGTAGCAAATGGTTTCATTACTCCTACGTCAACGCCGTGTTCCTTTAGGACCTTCGCTATCGTGCAAGCTATGAATGTCTTTCCAATATTAGTATCGGTTCCAGTCACGAATAATCCCTTCACAGAAATTTAATAGTGATGGAGTTTGCTTTATTTCAATATGGCTCTTATGAGCAGACATCACATTTGGTATCCGTATGCAGATATGAACCAATGGGATAACACAACGACCAAGATAATCACCAGGGGAAGAGGGTTCTATCTTATAGATTCAAAAGGTCGAAAGTACCTTGACGGTGTCGCAAGTATGTGGTGCAATGTTTGGGGCCACGGAGAGAAAGAGATCATCAGAGAAATGAAAAAACAAATCGACTCTCTTCAACATTCTAGTCTATTCAGTATAGCAAATAAGCCATCCATAGAACTTTCCGTGGAACTATTAAAATTATCTAAAGGGATGGAACACATTTTCTACTCCGATAACGGTTCTACTGCAGTAGAAGTTTCAATGAAGATGGCCATTCAAT
>Ga0307428_1000663_pt1 | contig 20182 bp, 18 predicted proteins | sample SalMarWE160240MG_FD_202161 | JGI IMG/M metagenome (GOLD analysis project Ga0307428, IMG submission 202161) | Salt marsh sediment microbial communities from the Plum Island Ecosystem LTER, Massachusetts, United States - WE1603-240 | ecosystem: Environmental > Aquatic > Marine > Intertidal zone >...
TGTTTAAAGATGATGTTCTGACCAATGTTCTTTATATAGACCTTTCTCAGAAAAAATATTGGGTAGAAAGAAGAGAAGATCTTTTTGAAAAATATTTAGGGGGGGCAGGAGTGGCTATTCAGCTTCTTAAAGAAGAATGTCCCGCCGGTAGTGATCCCTTGGGCCCGGAAAATCCTATTGTATTTGCGGTGGGACCCTTGACCGGTTTGTTTCCTCTGGCCTCAAAAACTGTCGCTATGTTTAAATCCCCTCATACTGGAAATCTGGGAGAGAGCCACTGTGGAGGAAGGAGTGCGGTAGCTCTTCGTTTAGCCGGATACGGGGCAATGGTAATAAAAGGAGCAAGTTCTACCCCTTTGTATTTAGCTATTCATGGTGACCGAATCCATTTCAGGGATGCTTCCGCTCTATGGGGGATGACTAATAGTTTTACGGTGGGGAGAATTATCAGGCAAAACGAACCAGCTAGCGGGTTAAGGACCATAATGCGGATAGGCGGAGCAGGGGAGAAGTTAATTCCTTATGCCTGTGTTACTACTGAAACTTATCGGCATTTTGGCAGGTTAGGTTTGGGAGCGGTCTTTGGCAGTAAAAAATTGAAGGCAGTTGTAATATCCGGTAAACATTCTCTTCCTATCAGGGACAAAACCCAATATCGGAAGATATATGACCATATCTATAAAGAGGCTACTTCCTCGCCGGTGATGAAGAAGTACCATGACCTCGGGACTGCTGGGAATGTCCTTCCTTTAAATGAATTGGGTGGACTTCCTACCCGTAATCTTAAAGAAGCAAAATTTGAAGGAGCTTTAAATATATCCGGAGAGAAGCTGGCCGAGGGATATTTAGGCCGACGGCTGGCCTGTTCTCACTGTCCGGTAGGCTGTATTCACATTGCTGCGCTCAGGGAGCCTTATGAGGATGAGTCATATTTCTATAAAACATCCATGATTTCTTATGATTATGAACCTATTTATGCCTTGGGGTCAATGCTTGGTATATCTGATGCTGAAGGACTCTTAAAACTGATTGACCAGATAGAAAGATTAGGCCTGGACTCTATGAGCAGTGGGGTAATTTTAGCCTGGGCTACCGAGGCTCAGGAGAGAGGAATTATTTCCGAAAAAGAGACTCAAGATATTAAATTTAGATGGGGAGACTATTCCTCTTATATCAGAGCAGTGCAATTTATTCTTGAACAACCGAACCAATTCTATAAGTCCCTGGCCCGGGGAGCCGAATATGCTGCCCAACAATACGGAGGAGAAGACTTCGCCCTTACTTTTGGTGGGAACGAAATGGCTGGATACCATACCGGACCGGCTGCTCATATCGGCCTTTTGATTGGGGCAAGGCACAGTCATCTGGATAATGGTGGATACAGCATAGACCAGAAGATTTTGGTCAAAGGAAAAATTAGTCCCGAAAAATTGGCTAAAGAATTGTTGACCGAAGAACGGTGGCGTCAGATTCTCTCCAGTCTGGTAGTTTGTTTCTTTGCTCGGGGTATTTATGGAGCAGATATTATTATTCAGGCTCTTTATTCTGCTGGTTATGATATTACTTCCGAAAAACTTCTCAGTATCGGAGAGGAAATACATCGAGAAAAATACAGATTTAAAATTCAGGAAGGATTTTCACTGGATAATTATCGTTTGCCTGAACGAATTTTTGAAACTCCTTCTTTAGTGGGTAAAATTGATAAGACTTTTGTAGACAAAGTGGTGAAGTGTGTTAATAATGAAATTTTTAAATAGACTCTTTAAAATTTGAAACTATTAAAAGTTTGTCAAAGCACAGCTGTTCCTTGACAAAGTCCACTGACAAAAGAATTTTTTAAGTGAGATAAAATAATATACCTAAAAAATGAGAGATGCTTCCGCCTAAAACAAATATATGCCAGATGGGGTGGTGATAAGGCAATCTTTTCCATAAATAAAATACTATTCCTAAAATATAACAAGCTCCTCCAGTAAAAAGCCAGATTATCATTCCCTTTGGGACCATTTGCATCATTGGCTTAAAAGCAATGACAATAAGTAATCCCATAGCAACATAAGATAAGACCAATAAAGCTTTAAGTTTGTCAAGAAGAAGTATGGTTACAGTGATACCTCCTAAAGCTATGCCCCAAACGATACCGAAGAGAGTCCAACCCCAGGCTCCCCGCATAAAGGTAAGGGTGATAGGGGTGTAGCTCCCTGCAATAAGAAGATAGATTGCTGAATGGTCCAGAATCCTGAAAATATTCTTTATCTTTGGGTTTACGACGCTATGATAGAGGGTGGAAGATAGATAAAGCAAAATGAGTGTAGCTCCATAGATACTGAAACTAACTATTCGCCAGGCATCACCGCGCTTACTGGCAAGAACTACTAAAATTACCAGAGCGGCAATACTTAAACCAATTCCAACGCCATGCGTAATACTGTTAGCAATTTCTTCACCCAAGGTCTGAGTTTTTAAAGAATAACTTTCTTTTCTTAGATTATTTATTTGTTTATTTTTCATTTCTATAAACATCCACAAACATTAAGATTAATAATTTTTTAAGATTATTGAAAAGTCGTAATATATTCTATCATGTGTATATTTATAATGCAAAGAAGAGAAAGTGTATCCAGGGGTACTTGTCGGCAGCTCAATAATTCAGTAATTTTTAAATTTTTTTTCAATTTTCTCTGTTAGTTAAATTTCAAAAGTGCACTATTTAAGAATCAAAAGTGCACTGAATTAAGGTTAGAATTTTTTACTTTTTGGACACTTAAAAGTTCTTTTTTATGCCAGAATCATACTTTAGATACACCGGATTATTTATCTGGTACAATCCGAAGCTGTATTTTCTCATGTAGTGGTGCACTAGTTTTCTCTTTAAGCTTTAGTTCTATATTACATCTTTTTTACCATTTCAGCTTAGTGCACTTTTGAATTTTAAATCATCAAAAAACAGTGCACTTTTGATTCTTAAATGACATTTTCTCTTGACAGGAATAAAAACCATGTTATAATTTATACAATAATGAATGATAATTCAATATAGGAGTATAGGAGAGTACAATTTGGTACAGGTTTTAAAAACAAATGTGAAAGAAAAAATTTACCAAGCAGCCATTGAAGAATTCTATAAAAAAGGGTTTTTAAAGGCAAAGATGCAAGATATTGCTAAAAAGGCAGGGATTTCTACCGGGCTGACTTACAGTTATTATAACAACAAGGGAGATCTATTTGCTGCTATCGTGGAACCTATTTATAAAGAAATTATCCATTCAATTGAAAACGGAGAAGAAAGAGATTCAGAAATAGGTGACCCGGCTAATCTTTTTGAACAAGAATCAGCATTTATCTTGCATTTACTAAGGCAGAAGCGGGAGATTTTTTTAATTTTAATTGACCGCAGTAAAGGGACAAGATTTGAAAAAGCGAAAGAGCAGATTATTGGTGTTACTAAAGAACATATCAAGCGACAATTAAGTCCTAAAGTTAATAGTCAGATTTTTAAAATTGATGAAGCGTTCTATCATATTTTAGCTAATAATTTTATCGAAGGATTGTTGGAGATTGCCAGACATTATCAAGGAAATCAATGGGCGGAAAATATGTTAAAATTATTAACCCATCAATTTTTTTATGGAGTGAGTGGATTTCATCGTTAATTTTTTCTTTTAGCTATCGCTTTGAATCTTCCCCTAAGGTCTTATGGAACCGGGTTAGATATTTCTGTCTACAGTATCAAATAAGCAGCAATTTGCTTTTGCCTCAGGGTTAAGAAAAGAGTCGAGTTAAAAAAAGTTTTAATTTAAGGAGAAAAATGATTATGAATAAACCAGAATCAAATTTTAATTTTAAATCCATGTCTTTTATGTTTAAATTTCGCGATCTCTTTATGCATCCCAAAGATTTATTGAAAGAGGGTGGAATAAAACCCGGGTTTCAGGTTCTCGATTATGGCTGTGGCCCCGGGAGCTATTTATTACCTCTTGTAGAATTAGTGGGTAACTCGGGAAAAATTTACGCCCTGGATATCCATCCCTCAGCCATACAATCAGTTCAAAATATTATAATTAAAAATAAACTGATCAATGTGGATACTATTCTATCTGATTGTAAAACGAAGTTACCAGACAATAGCATAGATGTAGTTTTATTATATGATACTTTTCATGACTTGAATCATCCGAATCAAATATTAGAAGAGCTACATCGAATTTTAAAACAAGAGGGAATCTTATCTTTTAGTGATCATCACTTAAAAGAAGATGAAGTAATATCACAGGTAACCAGGGGAGAACTATTTAAACTATCTCAAAAAGGAAAAAAAACCTATAGTTTTAAAAAATTATAAATATTGTAGTCGTTTCCCAAATAAGAAGATAGATAATCCATCTCTAGGAGGATTGTAAATAATAAGGAATAGTAGGAGAAAAATTACAAGAAGAAGAGGAGGGATGTATTTTGATAAAACCAAGAAAAATAAAATCGGGATCACGAATCGCCATTATTTCACCTTCAAACGGACTTCCATTTTTGTTTCCTGATAACTATGAATTAGGGTTAAGAAATTTGAAAGAAATATTTGATTTTAAAATAGTTGAAATGCCCACTGCAAGGATGTCTCCGGATGAACTTTATAAAAATCCAAAATTGCGTGCAGATGATATAAATCAAGCTTTTGCAGATGATAGTATTGATGGAATTATAACTTCAATAGGAGGTTATGAATCTATACGAATTCTAAAGTATTTAGATATTGATATAATCAAGAAGAATCCAAAGCTTATTATGGGTTTTTCCGATGCTACCACCTTCTTATCTTATCTAAATTATTTAGGAATGGTAACATTTTATGGCCCTTCGGTAATGGCTGGATTTGCACAGCTTAAACATCTTCCTTCTCAGTATATAGAACATATTAAAAGAATTTTATTTACAGATCATTTCCCTTATACTTATACTCCTTATACAAAGTGGACTAATGGTTATAAAGATTGGAGTAATAAGGATACTCTGGGAGAATGTACGGAATTTTTTAATAATGAAAATGGTTGGACTTTCTTGCAGGGAAATAAAATGACAAAGGGCCGTCTTTGGGGCGGTTGTATCGAAGTTTTAGAATTCATCAAGTCAACCAATTATTGGCCCGATAAAAATTTTTGGAATGATAAGGTTTTGTTTTTGGAAACATCTGAAGAAAAACCTTTACCAAGTCAAGTAGGATATATGCTAAGAAATTATGGCATTCAAGGAATACTCGAGAAGGTAAAAGGGGTTATTTTTGGCAGGGCAAAAGATTATTCGGTTAAAGAAAAAGAGGAACTTAACAAAATTATCTTAAGTGTAATAAGGGATGAGTTTAATGTGAGCGATATCCCTGTAATTGTTGATATGGACTTTGGCCATACTGATCCGAAGTTAATTTTGCCTTTGGGGTGTATGGTTAGTCTTAATCCGACAACCAAAGATATTACACTAATAGAAAATCCTTTTAACTAAGAAAATAGAGATAAGAGGAACACGCTAAATTTATCAATGAAGGAGGGAAAAAATATATGAAGGCAGATAATTATTCCGAGAAGAACAGGGAAGCTTGGAACGAAGCAGCTAGTGTGCATAGAAAGAACAGAAAAGTAGATTATACGGTATTGTTCAAGAATAAAAACTATTCTATGCTGGATACCACACTGTCATCTCTTCTTAATAAGATGTCATTATCCGGCAGAACTGTTGCGCAGTTTTGCTGTAATAACGGACGCGAACTGCTATCGATAGTGAACACTACAGGTGCGACAGGTGTCGGTTTTGATATCTCAGATGAGTTTATTGCAGAGGCAAGCGCAATTGTTAAATCCACCAATCTCAACTGTCGATTCGTAAGGACTAATATTTATGATCTTGATACTGAATATGATAACACTTTTGATTTGATCTTATTCACCGCAGGGGCATTAACCTGGCTTCATGATCTTGGAAGGTTGTTTGAATTAGTTGGAAGGATGTTGAAGTCGGAAGGGTATCTCGTAATTTATGAAATTCACCCTTTTACTAATCTACTGGCATTTAAAGATGAACCTCTCTATGAAGCGGCGAATCCCTATAAAATTGCCTATAAATATTTCCGGGATACACCATGGATTGACAATAACGGTGCTGACTATATCGGAAAGACGACATACAAATCTAAGACATTTAGCTCATTTGCGCACAAACTATCTGATATCATAACGGCGATAGGCTCCAACGAAATTGTAATTAAGGAGTTTACCGAGTATCCTCATGATGTATCAGCAGCCCTTGAAGGTTTGGCGAAGGACAAAATTGTACCGTTATCTTACACAATTCTCGGCCAGAAGAATAAAAATTAATCCTGTTTTTTCTGCTTGTGAAAAAAAGGGAACAATTCTACTTTTTCAAAATTAAATAATTTTTAATAAAAAATAGAACTGTCCCCTGTAATAAGTATGTATGAAAAAATAGTTAATAAATAGATAAATCATTAAGATAGCTGCTTACGGGGAAATATGATAGACTTAGAGAAAAAGAATGAAAAAGGAAGGGAATTCTGAGCGCGATGGAATATGGTTTAATTTTATTAGGAATAATTTGTACTATTATAGGAGTAATTGGTTGTATTTTCCCCGCAATTCCCGGACCTCCCCTTAGTTATGCTGCCCTTATATTGCTCCAATTTGCCAAAGAAGACCCTGTTTTTAGTAATAGTTTTTTAGCCAAGCTTGCTATTTTAACTATTGTAGTCTCCCTGGGAGATTATTTTCTCCCTCTGTTGGGAGCTAAAAAATACGGTACCAGCAAATACGGAATCTGGGGAGCAATATTAGGGATGATGGCCGGCATTATCTTCTTTCCTCCCTTCGGAATGGTTTTAGGCATATTTATCGGTGCCATTGTAGGAGAGCTTATTGCCGGCAAAGAAAATTCAATGGCTTTAAAAGCCGGCCTGGTTACTTTTGTCGGAAGCATGACAGCAGTTTTTATTAAATTATCTTTATCTGTGGTAATGGCCTTTTATTTTTTTATCTACCTATTTAAAGGCTAAAAATGAAGGAGGAAAGAAAATGATCATTAAAAATTTTAAACCATTTGAAGGTCAACATTGTGAAACAACCGCAACAGGCAGCTTGCTTCTACATCAAGGGATTAACTTATCCGAGCCCATGCTTTTTGGGTTAGGCGAAGGATTGAACTTTATTCTTTGGAATATGAAAACAATGAATTTTCCTTTCATCGGGGGAAGGATAAAAACGGATTTATTAACCCAAAATATTACCCGAAACCTCAATCTAAAATTGACTGTTTGGGAAACGTCTTCACCAAAAAAAGCCTGGGAAAACGTAAAAGAAAATATCGATTCGGGAATCCCGGTTGGAATAAAACTGGATTGCTATCATCTGGACTATTTTACTAATAAATTACATTTTGCCGGCCATTATGTGGCAATGTACGGATATGATGAAAATAGTGCTTATCTGGCTGATACCATGCAACAAGGTGGATTGGTTAAAGCCTCTTTAAAAAACTTTGAGCTGGCCAGGAATGAAAGAGGGCCTATGTCATCTAAAAATCTTTCTTACACCATTGAAGCTACCAATAAAAAATATGACCTAAAGAAAGAGATTATTCAGGCCATAAGTAATAATGCTAAAAATTATTTGAATCCTCCCATACAAAATATTAGCTATAAAGGAATATTGAAAACCAGTAAAGAAATAATAAAATGGTTTAAGCGAAGCAAAGACGTTGAAGGGGATTTTAAAACAACTGCGATGTTAATGGAAAAAGCCGGTACCGGCGGTGCGCTGTTTAGAAATCTTTATAGAGACTTTCTTAAAGAAAGTTATCAGATATCAAAAGTAGAAGAAATAGAGGAATCCTATGAGATGTTTGTCGATATTGCTCGGCTGTGGAGAGCAGTTTCTAAATTGTTTATAAAAGCTGGAGATACGAAGGATATTGAATATATCTATAGGGCTTCTGAAATGTTAGTAGAGATATCGAATAAAGAGAAAAAAGCAATGAATAGTTTGTTAGATGTCTGCCAGGGAAATGCTTTTTAAAAAAGTGAATATCTTATGATAAGCAGCAGCAGCCTATCCTTGAAATTTTATGCTGACATGATAAGATAAAAAGTAATTATCATGGAATAACTTAGGGAGATAAGTATCTATTAAACTCATACTTTTCAACTTATTTGTTTTTTTAGATTTTACAGAAATAAAAATATGAATTAAATTAATAAGGAGGGAAAAAGATGTTTAAACTTATTTTACTCTTGATGGTCTTTGGGTATATTACAGGTGTAGCCAATGCTCAGACTCATTTTGAAACAGATAATATCACCACATCCGGCGGTGATCTGAAGATTACTTTCATCGGGCACGCGAGCTTAATCTTTAGCTTTAATGGAAAAGTCATTCATGTTGATCCTGACGGTGAACTGGCGGATTACTCTACACTTCCTAAAGCAGATATTGTTTTAATAACCCATGAGCATAGTGACCATTTTGATTTATCAGCTATTAAAATATTACGAACCAATCAAACCAAATTAGTTCTTACGGAAACTTGTGCCAGGAAGATTTCCGGTGGTATGGTGATGAAGAATGGGGATGTGCAAATCATTCAAGGGATAAAATTTGAGGCAATACCGGCATACAATATTATCCATAAGCGCGATAATGGTCAACTCTTCCATCTGGAGGGTGTAGGGAATGGATATATTATGACTTTTGGTGATAAACGAGTCTATGTGGCAGGTGATACCGAGAATATTCCCGAGATGAAAACACTACGGGGAATTGATGTGGCTTTTTTACCTATGAATCTGCCCTATACCATGACACCGGAGATGGTCGCTGATGCCGCAAAACTGTTCAGACCGAAAATCCTTTATCCGTATCATTACGGTGATACCGATACTTCTAAACTGCTGGAATTACTGAAGGATGAGCAGGAGATTGAGGTGCGTATTCGCAAGATGAGCTAAACAGAAAACTCATCCGCAGACATGCTATATAATTATGTTAAATGTTTCCATCGTTTTGCCCTGGATCTTTTTGGAGAATACATATTCAAACATCATTAATTTTGTTAGATAACGGGAGAATAACTCATGAAATTAGAAGAATTAGGATTTAGTCATTGGTTTAAAAGCAAGATTGATCCTACAAAATTAATCGAGTACCAAATAGCCAGAATTGTCACTGTAAATAAGGATAGCTATCTTATTAGAAATAGAAAAAAAGATGTTTTTGCTGAAGTAACAGGAAAATTTAAATTCGATGCTGATTTGCCGTTGGATTATCCCACAGTAGGTGATTGGGTCTATGCCAAATATTTTAACCAGGATTCTTTTGCCGTAATTAGTGAAATCTTTCCCAGAAAAACCATCTTAAAAAGGAAAACATCGGGTAAAAAGATAGAATTTCAATTAATTGCAGCTAATATCGAGACAGCTTTTATTATCCAGTCACTTGATTACAATTATAATCTCAGGCGGTTAGAGCGATATTTAGCCATGATAAATGAAAGTAATATTCGCCCTATTGTATTGCTTAGCAAAAATGATCTGTTATCCCCTTTGAATGTAGAAGAAAAGATATCCGAAATCCATACAATAATGCCAGACCTTCAGATAATGGCTTTTAGCAATATCACTAATTCTGGTTTAAGCAAAATAGAAGAATTATTAATTCCCGGTGAAACATTTTGTCTGCTTGGTTCATCAGGAGTGGGAAAAACTAGTTTATTGAATAATCTTTTGACCGAAGCACAGTTTGAGACCCGGGCTATTAGAGAAAAAGACGGAAAGGGGAGACATACGACTGCGCGCCGCCATTTAAATATATTAAAAAACGGTGCCATGCTCATAGATACACCGGGAATGCGGGAGCTGGGAAATATCGGATTAGAATCAGGCATTGATAATACATTTGATGAAATTTCAGAATTGTCAAGACAATGTCACTTCAATAACTGTTCTCATACACAAGAGAATGGATGTGCCGTCTTATCTGCCTTAAAAGAGGGTACAATTTCCCGGGAACGCTATGAAAACTATATAAAAATGAATAAAGAATCAGCTTACCATGAGAAGTCGTATTACGAAAAACGACGGAAAGATAAACAATTTGGAAAAATGATTAAATCAGTAAAGAAACATATTAAAAGTAAAAAATGAAAAGTAATATATAATTCCAGCAGGCAATATGGGGGCAGGATTCGCCTGCCTATAGGTGAAATTCTATGACAGATAAACTCTCTGCAAATATGCTATATAATTATGTCAAATGTCCCCACCGTTTAACTCTGGATCTTTTTGGAGATTATTCAAAACAGGACCCACGCAGACACCTATTTATCTTTTTATAAAAAGATTTGAAGGGAAGCTTAAGAGGTTTTTTAAGCCAAAGCCGGAAGGAAAGTCTAAGAAGAAATTTGATAAATAGGTGTCTGTATCTATTTATTATAGTGAAATAATCATGTTTTATATTATAAATATGAAAGGAAAAAAAATGGAAGAAAAAATTGTTTATTTCGAAAAACCAGGGAAAGAAAATACGGCAGAAGTTGTAAAATTAGTTCTAGAAAGGGCAAAGTTAAGAGATATCAACAAGATTGTTATGGCATCAACCAGGGGATACACTGCAAAATCATTCTTGGATGCTGTTATTGGAAAGGATATTCATTTAGTTGTCATTCCCTGGCAATTCGGTTTTAAAGAGGACGGGGGGAATCCTTTTCCGCAAGAATTAGTCAATGAACTACGGGAAAAGAAACATCTGGTACGCTTTGGAACAATGTTATTTCATACCGATAATTTGTACGGTACAAATACTCCCAAAGCTTTGGCTGACATTCTTCGAATTTTTGGACAAGGAATGAAAGTATGTGTTGAGATAACTATGATGGCTTGTGATGGTGGTTGTATAAAAATGGGTGAAAAAGTGATTGTGGTTGCCGGGACGGGAAGCGGGGCAGATTTTGCAGTTGTGGCTACTGCAGCGTCCAGTGCCAATGTAACTTCACTACGAATTAATGAGATTATTTGTAAACCTATTTTATAATGTTCTTCTGTGAATTAGATATAGGATTCTAATCATTACTCCCTCTGTCATTGCGAAACGACGCTGCAATCTCAAGAGTAGGGGTCGGATTCATCCGACCCGTCTTTCTTTTCCTAAGAACCGAAAACTTTTCTTCCAAAAAGAAGGATTTTTAAAATTGATATCGTATTTTATAGATAAATTTTCATTTCAATCTAAAAAAAGACATTATTTTTAATACCAACGGCTGATACATCTTGCAAGCAGAAACCACCCACTTATTTTGTCTTGCATATTTGACCTAAATGATATATTTTAAAGGAGAGGCAATCTTCTTTTGCCTCCCGCTGTTTATCTATTTTTTTTAATATTGTAACTTTAAAATAAAAAAGGATTTTATTTAAAACTGTATTAAATTTAATATTGTAACCTGTATGAAGGTAACAGGAGAGACCTTTTCTTTTTTACAAAAAGAGAAAAAGAGCCGAAGAGGAAAGATACCAAAAGTATTTAAACTTTCAGGCAAAAAGACCGTTACCGGACAGAACTCTGGAGAGCTTTATACTAAAAAGCACCGAAGGGGCAATTCCTAATCTTTAGGAAATCACATACAGAGTTTACTAAAAATCATTTCCTAATTTTCTAGGAAAAATATTTCAAGGGAAAAAGATAGAGCAAGAGAGTGATATTATTTTTTTCGTGCTCTATCTTTTTTAATGAAGTTAAAACAAATATTTGTAAATTAACCTTTTCCCTAAAATTTAAAAAAATATTGCGGAATAATTTACTCTGCAAGTTCAAAAATATCATTAATGCATCAAAAAGATAGTCAAAATATTTATAATCAATAAAAAGATAACCGTGCAAGTGAAGCATGAAAGAAAAATAACTTTTGTCATATGAGTAATTTTTGAAAAGTATAAATTATAAATTGCAAGTTAAAAATATTATAGAAAGTAAATAATATCAATAATATTTATGCGCTAATTTATCTTATGAGCTCAATAGGAAGGTATAGGATGGAAGATGAAGATAAGACAATAACAGAATTAATAAAAGAACTGAAAATATTTAAAGAAGAACGGGGAGAATGGCTACTAAATAACATTAGCGAATGTAAACAAGTAGAAGAAGAATTATTAAATTTGGAAACACTTTTTAAAATAGTATTCGAGTATGTGCCTGAATCTTATTATATTAATGATTTAAAAGGTAATTTTGTTGATGCAAATAGGGCAACTGAAAGAATAACCGGTTATAAAAAAGAAGAATTAATCGGAAAGAATTTTTTTAACTTAAATTTATTTAACCTGACTGATATACCCAAAGTAGCCAAAATATTACTGAAAAATAAAATAGGTATGACAACAGGACCAGATGGATTCATATTAAATAGAAAAGATAAAAGTAAAGTGACAGTTAAACTCTCCACTTATCCGGCAAAGATCAAAGGAAAAAAATTAATATTGGGTGTAGTAGAGAGTATTACTGAATATAGGAAGATGCAAAAAGAGATAAGCATATATAAAGAATATCTCGAAGAATTAGTGAACGGACGTACCTTAAAATTAAAAAGGGCAAACGAACGCCTTCAAAAAGATATTTTTATGCACCAACAAGACAAAGAGGCTATACAGAAAAGTCGGCAAGAATTTGCCAGTCTTTTTAATGAAAGTCCCGAGGCTATCGCTTATACAGATGAGAAAGGGACTATATTAAAAATAAATCCCCGTTTTAGTGAACTTTTTGGATATACTTCGGAGGAGATAGAAGGCAAGAACATTAATGAAGACATAATTAATCCTACGGATAAGATGAAGGAAGAAATATTTCTAACAAAAGAATTATTGAATCATCGGTCTAATATTAATTTTGAAACTATTAGAAAGAAAAAAGATGGCACTCTTTTTCCAGTCTATTTATCTGTTTCTACCCTCGTAGTTGATGAGAAAGAAAGGTGGATACGAATTTATGTGGATGTTAGCGAAAAAAAGCATATGGAAAAACAGCTAATAAAACTTGCGCGGGTTGATTCCTTAACCGGTTGCTATAATCGGAGACATGCTTTGGAGCTAATTGATAGGCATTTTAAATTATCTCAGCGTAATAAATCTTCCATATTATTGGCTTTTTTAGATATAGATGGCTTTAAAGTGATCAATGATACCTTTGGCCACGATGAAGGAGACAAAGTCTTAAAAGAATTAGCCGGCTTGCTAAAGCGTATCTTAAGAGAGATTGATATTATTTGCCGAATGGGAGGGGACGAATTTCTATTAATATTCCCGGATAGCTCCTTAAAAGAAGTGTCACTAATAAAAAACCGCATAAGCAAGAATTTGTCTCAGCTAAATGAGACCATAAAAAAGGATTATAATATAAAATTTAGTATAGGATTCTCAGAATACCTACCCGATGAACCAAAAACAATAGAAGAACTTATACGCATTGCTGACCAGAGGATGTATGAAGAGAAAAAGAAAAACAAAGAGATGGATTAATTTTTTTTCACTTATTCAAACGCATATCTTTTAATTTCCTCATTTATAAAACTTTCCTTAAAATCAAGCTTTTGCATTTCTTCTTATCTTTTTCTTTAAATTTATTGAAGCTAACAACAACATTTTTCTTTGTTGTTGTTATATTGTTATTGTTAGTGTTCAAATATTGAACCTGGTAAATTCAATTTCTGTGCCTGGTTGGTTCATTTTTTGTACCTGACCAGGTTCATTTTTTGTACCTTTAACGAGGTAATTGATGAAGTTAAATTGATAATTACTTCAATATTTCTTTTCTACTTTCCTCTAACTGTAACAGGCAATTAAAAATATTTTTGTAAAAAGAAGGATATTCAAAATAAATGTGGTATGTTATTAAGTGGGTTTACATTTAAATCTAAAAATTAATTATTTTTTACACCAACAAATAACCGACCTATTTATTATTCTACTTGCATTTTTTGCTTTAATATTATTTTGACTAACAACTAATTAAAAAAGCGAGTCCCTAAAAAATGCACTATTTAAAAAGAAATATCATGCTTGGCATCATTTTCTTTCTTTTAATTATTCTTACCTTGACGAGCTATATTAAAATTTCAACCAAAACGATATTTGCTTTCTTTTTGTAAAAATTCCTAAAAAAATATTTTGAAAATATAAATGAGCATTTATTCATCATTGCTTATTGTAAGAAATACGGGGTCATTATTGTTGTCACAAATTTGGTTAACTGTCAAGAATAAAGATTTGACCCCGGTAAGACCTCTTCTAAGGTCAAAAGGTAAAGGAAGAGGATTGGGTAGAGGAAAAGGAAAAGGCCCTATTTCACCCAGGCCAAGCTGGAGGTAAAATTTAAATAATTATTAGAAATGAAAGAAAATAAGAAGCTTCTCCCGCCGACATATTTCATAATACTTTTACTATTATCAATAGGATTGCACTTTATTTTCCCTATTAAGAAAGTAATTTTTTCTCCATATACCTATTTAGGGTTTATTTTAATTATTTTTGGTGGAGTTATAAATCTTTGGACTGATTTATTATTAAAGAGAAAGAGAACCACAGTAAAACCATATGAGAATCCTACATATTTAATAACTTCAGGCCCCTTCCGTATTAGTAGAAACCCATCATATTTGGGATTCGCTGCAATACTGTTGGGCGTAGCAATCAATCACGGAACCTTAATCACATTCTTATCTCCAATTACATTTTTTATTTTAATGGAATTAATGTTTATTCCCTTTGAGGAAAAAAATCTTGAAAGAGCTTTCGGGAAGGAATATATAGAATACAAGAATCAGATAAGACGATGGTTGTAAATTATTAGGTTAAAATTTCCACCAAACAGGTTCTAACATCGTCCAAAAATAGGCATTCTCATTTTAAAACTTTCTAACTCTTCTTTTATTCTTATTCAATCTAAGGTTCTGAACACGTCCAATAGGGGGAGCTTGCTAATTCCCAGCCCTTTGGCCTTTTGCTGAAGGGCTTTTTTGTTTATTTATCATTTTGAGAATACACTGTAAAATATTTTGAAAAAAGAAGGAAAAAGTAAAATTTTGTAGTATAATATAAATAAAGAAGCAAAATGTAATATTACAAGTATGCTATAAGATATATACTTCACTTTCTCAATAAGGGTTACTCCACAGATCATTCCACAAAAGTACTCCAAAGTTCGTTGGTGTTCACGGAATCAGGAATACCGATACCAAAAATAACACTATCAGTTCGTTACAAAAATTTTACCAAACATATTATTTTGATACCCATGATAAACCAGCGGTAAGAAGGAGATGAAAGCAAATGGAAAATATGCTTTTGAAGGTTAGGATTGCTGTATTATGGATATTCCTAGCTGTGGCCATGTCCGCTTCAATGATCCTGTATTTTATGGGACCAGGGGCTATAGAAGAGGTCATGACTGGAATCATGGAGGGGCTAAAGATAAATTCAGGAACAATAATCTTCTTTTCACTCTTTTGGTTGATTCCTATGGCGATGGCCTTTTTATCTGTGACGCTTCAGGATAGCATAAATCGTAAAATCAATATTATACTTGGGATCATTTTTACTGTTTTTTACATCGGTCATTTACTGATGCATCTCATGCAAGGAAAGCTTCCCGTTGACCATTTAGTCATGTGTTTGTTAATGATTTTATTGCCAGCCTTGATATTGTGGTATGCATTAAAGTGGCCTATAGTTCAAAAATAAGAAAATTATTTAATGCAGTTAAAGTGTTTATTGATTATTACCGCTGTTTTATCTAATAGTTTTTATGGATTTCTTTTAGTGAATTTATTAGAAAGGTTAATTTAGTTTAAGATATAGAAATAGGAAAATGTTTCTTTAAGGAAAATAACCTTAGAGAAGTGCCAGGGGACGTTCCTTTGGTACAATTTCCTCCTTCCCCAGATAAAAGTTACTATTTGGGAGATGATGCCTATGCCAAATACGCAATAAGGTTGCATCTTTTTATAACTGAAGAGAGTTAAATGATTTTTCATTTCAAGTCCGACGAATTTAGTAAGAGGGGGTTTAAAATGAAAGTAGTACAAAGAGAGATTATGAATATCCTACCGGGCAAGATGGCAGAAGCGATGACACTTTTAGATCAACATATGTCGATTGTAAGCCGCATACTGAATACACCTCGGGAGAAATTCCCCATGAGGACATACCGGCCTTTCATCGGTGGTGGAGATTCCATGCATACCGTCATTATAGAGGTCGAGTGGGATAGCCTTACTGCAATGTCTGATTTCTTTGAGAAAATAATGGTAGATAAGGAAATGCAAGGACTCATGCCTAAGTGGGGGGAAGTTGAAGCAAGTCACCAGGTTGAAGTTCTCATGTTGATGTGATCAAAGTAGTCATACGATAGTGTCATTTCATGTTATCTTATGATGTTGGTTAGACAAGGATAGGGAGTGTATCTCAGGATCACTTCCTTCCTTGCCGTTTAAATTTTTCATTTAATATTGGTATTGTGAAGGGATGAAATGATCTGTTTTGTTAATCTAACAAGCCTAATAGTTTGCCTATACAAATTAAAGAATATCAAGAACTTAGATGAGATTTTATGAAAAAAGGAGGGGGATAAAGCAATGGAAATTGTTTGGTATCATCGTCTTTTTTATGTAGCTATCATTGGTATGGCATTTAGTCTTTTTCTATCGTTCATACTCAAAGCAAAAAGAATGGGTATGCCGGAAGGTGGAAAAATCTGGATGGCTTTTCAAATAATAAGCCTTATCATATTTATCGTATTGTTGTGGTTTATCCCATTTAGTATTAATCTGGCTTTTTGGATCGGGCTTGGCATTATTATTTTTGGTGAAGTGGTTTTTGCTTTGGGCTTTATTGCGATGCAAGAACATCCTGAGAAAAAACATAAGGTGGTTGATTGGGGGATTTACAGGATGAGTCGGCACTCCCATCAACTAGCCGGAATGATTACTTATTTGGGTGTAATTATCATGGGATGGAATCCTGATTCTTTGATTTATACAATTTTGTGGATTTACCTTATTTTGCAAATTATCTTTAGTCATTTTTATATTTTGATGGAAGAGAGAAAAAATATTGAAAAATTTGGACAGGAATATAAAGATTATATGAAGAGAACGCCCAGGTATTTCGGGATGGGTAAATCTTCCTAATATGAAATATGTCTTGTGGATATAAGAAATAGAAATTTACCATTTTCCTTCATGGATTCGAAAGAGAATCGCGTTTTTTTGGAAAAAATAAGACCTAATTTGGGTTACATCTTATAATATCCTGATATTTATTGAATTGTACAAAATCTATACACATATAATTTCTTCTAACCTTTGATGTATTTTGCTAATTTCATCCCCCAGACAGAAGTTGCGAAAATCGTCCTGTCTGGGGAGCCTGACAATTCCAAGCCCTTTGGCATTTGCTGAAAGGCTTTATTATTTTTTATAAATTATTTTTCTAAAAAAGAAGGATTTTTAAAATACTATGTAGTAGAGATATAAAAGGATATAAAAAACTTATACAATTCCTTTCTAAAATATAAATATTAAATATACATTATAATTATTGTATTTAATAAGCTCCAAAAGAAGTATTAGTTTACTTTCCAATTTAAACTTGCAAAACCTATTAAAACTCCACCATATATCTTCAAAGAATCCAAATTAACAGAGTAGTCGTTAGTCAGGAAAAGAAAGAATAATATAATAACATTCTAATAACTATGAACCATAATCGAAAATTTATCACCATAATTTGATTGGCAAATGAATTGATACTTACATAATATACCCGAAAATTATAAACATAAAAAAGGTGATGAGTGATCAATAATCAGTGAAAAACTTAAAAGTCTAAAAGATTAATTACAAAAAAGGAGGTGAAAACTATGATAAAAGCAGGAAGTAGCATCACCATAAATGCTCCGATAAAAAAGATTTTCGATTACATAAGCGAACCTAACAACCAACCGGAGATCTGGCCTAGCTTGATGGAGATTAAAGATGTGCAGCGGTTACCCGACGGCAAAACCAAAAATCGGTGGGTATATAAAATGGCCGGTATACGATTGGAAGGCACCAGTGAAGGCGTTGAGTCCGTTGCTAACCAGCGCATCGTCAGTAAGACCAAAGGCGGCGTTGAGAGTACCCAGACCTGGACGTTTCAACCCGAGGCCGGTGGGACAAAGGTGACCTTCGAGGTGGAATACACCGTGCCCATCCCGGTTCTAGGCAAGCTGGCCGAGGCCATCATCGTCAAGATGAATGAGCATGAAGGAGAAGTAATCCTTGCTAACCTGAAATCCAGGATGGAAGTGTGATGTCCAAACTTAGACAGCCGGACAATATCTGAAGAAAAAAAGGGTCAGGTCTTGAAATGTCACATTTTCCATTAATACTTGCTTGTTGTTAAAAAAAAGTGTCATTTCAAGGCCTGACTCCAAAGCTCACTATTCAATCTTTTGCTGTATTTTTGAATATAAGCTATTTGCAGATAAAAAAAGATAAATAATTAAGCAAGTCTAATCAATCATACTTTAAAAAGAGGAATAAAGGGTCAGGTCTCAACAGGCTGACCGAGAATTTATTAACCCGAAGGGCAAAATACCACGGACAAGTCTGTAGGGTTTCCACAGTATTTTAATATCATATAAATCAGATTCTATCAAAGTTAGTGCAAGAAATTCTACTTATTAGATATTTATTTCCTTACTTTTGTAAAATAGCTTAACCAAAAGCCATCAGTTTATGCATTTTCTTTAGGTTCCAACCGATACACATCAATCTGAATTCACCCCTTACCTTCTTAAGTGACCTTAGGAAAAAGTGCCGGTAACCTAGATTGTATTTCAGATGCCCAAATACCGGCTCGGTAGTCCATAGCCTCTGGAGGTACTTCTTACCTCCTACCTCGGTCTGTAGCCTGTTTCGCATCTGGTTAACCAATACTTTCCGGTCTTCCCGGTTAATGGTACGATACTTCTGTCTGGTACATAATGATCTATTTTTACAATTGGGACAATCTTTGCACTTATAAATTTTCGTCTGAAATTTCCGGTAACCATAATCCTTTCGGCGGATATGGTGTAACTTCAGTTTCTTGCCTTCAGGACAAAGAAAGATATCTTTTTCCAGGTCATAGCGAAAACGATCCCGGTGATAGGGTCCTTTTCCCTTTAAATCTTTCCTGAGGTTTTGATCAGGGATATATCCGATCTTATTATTTTTTTCCAGATACTCATAATTATCGTAACTGGAATACCCGGCATCAGCAGCCACTTCTTCTACAGGCTGTGCTAAATTAGCATCACAAGAAGTAAAACAAGGGGACGGTTCTTTGTTTGACAATACCTATTATTAGTGTTCGCAAAATAAGCTTTTAACGGGATGATTTTTATGCCCGGGGAAACAAGAAGAAGAAGTAATAGTAAAATAAAGAAAAGTATAAGGCTATACCCAGTAAATATATTTGTAGATGATGATTATTGAAAATCTATTGATATTCTTGATAGATTCGTTTGCACTTGCAAATACAAACTGGGATTTTTAAATATTTAAAAGAACTCGGTGGCAGTTCACTAGTGCCGTTATCCGGATTGACCGGATTGACGGTCAATAAGATCTTTAGAGTATAAAACAGAGAACCGTCCCTTTGTTTTCTGGGAATTAGCATATTTACTTTGGTTAATTTTTGAAACTAATCTAAATGGCTTAATACAAGAAGAGTTTTTAAAATTATCTGAAAGTATCTATAATAAAAGTATTTTTATATATAATGTAAAAGATTTCTCTTTTTTTCAACCAAAATATGATGATAAAATTAAAAGTTCCTTAGATGAATATTTAATAAATAAAAAATTATGGAGTAGTTTTAAAATATAGGAAGTAATGAATGAAGCCATAGGGTCTTTATTATTGACAATTAATCAAACTATTTGTCAAGGATAAAGATTTGACCCCGATAGAGGTTATTATAGGGATTCTATCTTGAAAGGAGAAATTTCTACACTATGAAGATCTTATATCACTTGTTGTTATTCTCTATTTTTTTTGTGATCCTCTTCATATCTATAAAAATAGACACAAAGAAAAAGCTATGGGTCGTCATTATAAC
>Ga0307428_1000665_pt1 | contig 20072 bp, 15 predicted proteins | sample SalMarWE160240MG_FD_202161 | JGI IMG/M metagenome (GOLD analysis project Ga0307428, IMG submission 202161) | Salt marsh sediment microbial communities from the Plum Island Ecosystem LTER, Massachusetts, United States - WE1603-240 | ecosystem: Environmental > Aquatic > Marine > Intertidal zone >...
TTTGGGTAAAGGAACCGTTCCGTGCATCACTCACAATAACTGCGGCTCCATAAGAGAGGCCGAAAACAACTGCCGTAAGCCACAGCATACCCACCTTCTTTTCCAGCCCCAGGACCCTCATGAATGGATCTAAGACCTTCACAATAGAGTCGATCCATCTGTAATTTCTCATTATTTCCATTACTATCATGATGGCGATAATAATAACGAATATCTTTATAAAGAGAAGGAGGGTTGCAAGGAACCAGGTCTTGAGCACCACCAGGAATGGCTCGGCAATCGAGGGGGCGCCGACCGATGCCGCATCGGCCTGAACATCCCCCTTCAGGAACTGGGCCACAATAATCACCGTACCAACGGATGCGGTCAGGCGAACGAGCGTTGCCTTGGTTGCCCCGAGCCCGGATTTTGCCTGAATAATCGCCTCCTGTATCAGATTGTGCGAGATCATGATAAAAACTGCAATCAGCGTCATCTCTTCCACAGTTAGGGGAAGCACCACCATGGCTGCGATAGCGGTATAAATACCGGTGAGCATCCCCACAACAAGGGGCAGTGACGCCACAGGCGGCAGGTGTAAAACGTCCATGACGGGTTCCAGCACCGCATTCAGTTGATAGAGCAGTCCGCTGTATTCCAGAAGGGCGGTCAAAAATGATACCGGGATAATGATCTTGGCCATCCACACAAAACCCTCCCAGCCCTTTTTGAACCCTCCCTTGAGGCTCTCTCTCGCCCTATCGCTCAGCATTACCCTTCCCGCCCTCTGTACGTAAATCCGTTATTTAACCATGAAGCGCATTACACGTGGTTCCCAGACGATACTGTTTCGCATGCCGCAAATCAACGCATAATTGCATGAGTGTCGTTTGCGGGAACCCCTTGACTAAGTACAGTATTTAACCAATACGCTCGCGTTTTAAAATCCCTCCCAACCTCCCTTAAAAGGGGGTAAGGGAGATTTTTCAAGGAATTATATTTAAACCCGGTTTTCAGAATACGTCACCGTATGTACGGATATGTGTACTAAGTATACTAATCATAGCATTCTTCAGGTGCAACGCAATAGCAGTCGCTGATGACGAGGCGCCTACTTGATGCCCTGCCTTTGCGCAATGCCCCTGACTATGAGGTAACGTCACATCCCCGGTGAATCTGATCTTGCTTTTGAGAAATGCAATCAGTTCTCTGCTGCTCAATGGTAAAAAGAAAGGATGTGGCGATACGTATAAATAGCCGGGGGCATCCCTAACTTATTGATATGCAGAGTGAATCTACACAATCAACTAAGTCCCGGATTTCAAAAAAAGAAAATCTGTATCCTGGAAACGAATGTCCGTTGAATTTTCATCGGAAATGGGATAGGTAGCAACAAGGGAAAAATAGGGAAGCTCAGCAACAGATGCCAAGGAATGGAGATGGTCATGAAAAAGCAGGAAATTGAAAAGATGAGCGAGCAACTATTCTCAAAGCAAAGGCTCGTCTGGGATGCGATGGATGAAACGGAAAAAGCAGATGTATGGGAGTTCGACCGGCAGTACAGGGACTTTTTGAACAGAGCAAAGACGGAACGGGAGGCGGTTGCCCGGGTTGAGGAGATCGCCGGGAAAAACGGGTTTTCTTCAGACCCGGGTTCCGGGAAACCTATACGGATGGCGAGGTCATTCCTGGGAAAATCCGTTGCCCTTTGTTTATCGGGAAAACGTCCCATCGAGGAGGGAATCAACCTGATCGTCAGCCACCTCGATTCCCCGCGCCTCGATCTCAAGCAAAATCCGCTCTACGAGGATGTTGATCTGGCCTTTATGAAGACCCACTACTACGGCGGCATCAAAAAATTCCAATGGCTCACCAGGCCGCTCGCAATCCACGGCAGGGTGATCCGCTCCGATGGAAGCACTCTGGACATCGTGGTGGGTGAGGATGATGCCGATCCCGTATTCACGGTTGCCGACATCCTCCCCCACCTCGCCCGAAAGGTTCAGACCGACAAGAAGGTCTCCGACGCCTTTGAGGGAGAAAAACTCAACCTGATGGTCGGCTCCCTCCCCTTTGGAAACAAGGATACCAAGGATAGGTTCAAACTCGCGATCCTGAAGCTCCTGAACGAGCGGTACGGCCTCATCGAGGAGGACCTGATCAGCGCCGAGCTCGAGGTAGTTCCGGCCGGGGGAGCAAGAGACGTGGGCTGGGACCGGGGCCTGACCGGCGCCTATGGCCATGATGATCGCTCCTGCGTGTTTACGAGCTTGCGGGCCATCGTGGATCTAGAGCGCCCGCATAAAACGTCCATAGTCCTCTTTGTTGATAAGGAGGAGATCGGGAGCGACGGGGCAACCGGGGCAAAATCGAAATTCCTGGAGAGCGTTCTTGCTGACCTCATGATCGCCCACGGAAAGGAACCGCTTTACCACGAGATTCACAAGGTCTTAATGAATTCAAGGGCCATCTCCGCCGATGTAAACGGCGCCATCGACCCGGATTTCCAGGATGTCCACGAGAAAAGAAACGCAGCCCGTCTCGGCTACGGCATCTGTCTGACCAAGTTCACGGGGTCGGGCGGCAAATACGGAGCAAGCGATGCGAATGCCGAGTATGTTGGGTGGCTCAGGAACCTGTTCAACAAAAACAAGGTGGTGTGGCAGACCGGGGAACTGGGAAAGGTTGACGAGGGAGGCGGGGGAACGGTGGCGAAATTCCTGGCCCCTTACGGCATGAATATTATCGACTGCGGCCCTGCAGTGCTCTCCATGCACTCGCCTTTTGAAATCGCCCACAAGGCGGATATCTACATGACCTATAAGGGCTTCAAGGTGTTCCTTGAATCATAAAATAGTGAAGCTGCTTGATGCTCATAGAATCCGAGGAGGCTTTATCGATTCAGTGCACCCTATCCTGGTAGGTCTCCTGAATCCCTTGGACCAGACAGGCAAGGGTCTTGTTCACAGGAACGGGTATGCCCAGCCTTTCTCCTTCCCTTACTATGGCCCCGTTGATCATCTCTATCTCCGTGGGCTTTCCCTTGAGCACATCCTGCAGCATGGAGGATACATTGTCTTTGGTGTCCTCACATACTGCGAGCACCTTTCTTAACGGCTCTTCATAAGGCAGGCGTATGCCCTTTGCCTCGGCGATACGAATCGCCTCGCTCACAGCGTCTTCCATAACCTTTCTTGCCCCATCAAGGGCTGCTATTCTGCCGTTTTTTACCCTTATCACAGCAGTCAGGGCATTGATTCCCACATTGATAATAAGCTTCCCCCAGATGAGTTCCTCGACGCTGTCAACCAGACGTGTTTCAAATCCGGCGCTCTTCAGCGAAGCGACAAGTGCACGGGAAGCGTTGCCGCCGCGCCCGGCCGGACCGGCAACGGTCTCCCCTTCTCCTGCATGCCTGATCCTTCCTGCTCCCAACAAGGTTGCACCCTGGGCCGTCACCCCGCCCAGGACCTTTTCCGGTCCAAAGATCGCTTCAAGAATTTCCATATTGCCGAGTCCATTCTGGAGGGTGACTACCTTTGTATCCGGACCTGCGAAGGAAAAAGCACGCTCCCCTGCCTCCCTGGTGTTCGTGGATTTTACACAGATCACAATGAAATCCGGCGTAAAGGGGTGAGCTCCTGCGATAGCTGTCACAAAAACCCTGTAGTCACCGGATACCCCGGTTACGGTGATTCCCTCCGCACTGATCCTCTCGGCCCTCTGTTGGTCGTAGTCCAAGAGCACCACATCGTTGCCTGCAAGCTTTAAGCGCGCCGCAAACAGGCACCCCATTGCCCCCGGCCCGACTATCAGGAAACTCATAGCTTCTCCGCTTCCTCTTTGCGCATGGAAAAGGTGTGTTCTTCCCCGGGAAATGTTCCTTCTTCCACCTCCTTTTTATACTCCTTGAGGGCATCTATGACCATGGGTCCCAGCTTGATATACTGCTTCACGAACTTCGGGGTGAAGCGATCAAAGAGGCCGACCGTGTCGTGATACACGAGCACCTGCCCGTCGCAGTCCCTGCCTGCGCCTATCCCTATGGTGGGAATACGTATCTCCCTTGTGATCCGTGCTGCCAGGACATCCGGAATGCACTCCATCACCAGCATAAATGCCCCTGCCTCTTCCAGATCCTTGGCAGCATTGATGAGGGTTTGTGCGCTTTCCGCATCCTTTCCCTGTACCTTGAACCCGCTGAGCTTTGTAGCGGTTTGGGGTGTGAGCCCGATATGGCCGCACACGGGAACGCCTGCTGTGACGATTGCCTTGACCGTGGGAGCAACCTCGCTTCCTCCCTCAAGCTTCACTGCATCGCACCCGCCCTCCTTCATGAAGCGGCCTGCATTCTCTATGGCCTGCTGAATGCCTATCTGGTATGACATGAAGGGCATATCCCCTATGACAAAGGCGTACTTCGTGCCCCTGGTAACCGCCTTGGCGTGGTGGATCATCTCCTCCATGCTCACCGGCACAGTGGAACTATACCCGAGCACCACCATGCCTAACGAATCGCCGACCAGGATCGTGTCGATCCCTGCCTGGTCAACCATCTGGGCAGTGGGGTAGTCATAGGCCGTCAGCATGGTTATCTTTCGGCCTTGCTGTTTTTTGCTCATCAGATCAGAAATGGTTGCCTTTCTCCGCTCCATCCTTGCCTTACCTCCTTCTCGCTTTTTCACAGATTTTTTCAGTCCCTGGGCTGCAAAACCTTAACATATATGGGCTTATAGCCAATTTTCCTCAAACGGTCAACCGCTATTGTCCGTTTTTCCTTCAACAGCAAAAGACCGCAATCATTGCGGTATGGGAATTTCCTTACTTGACGATAAAAGCAGCCTTTATTATGAACAATCCTCAAAGGGGCCCGTTGCCTCTAAGAGCAATGTATTGGTGAGATTTTTAATATATCATAAATATCGTAACATCATATCAATAGATTACCAATTATGACACATAGCCGTAATTGAATAATCGAAAGGAGCAAAAGAAAGTGTCTGCCATATGCGGCCATTTTGTCCAGAACGGTAAAATCAAGTCCACGGATCTCTATGATATGCTAAAAAAATGGAACATAGAGGCCCGGGCACACACGGCGTCTATCTTGATGGAAAAGTAGACAGGGTCAATCACATCGAGGAGCTCAAGGAAGATCTTGCGAGCGAGACTCACATAGCATTGGGCCATTCAATCGAACTCAGGGCACCATATCTCGATAAATATCTCATCCAAACCGTCATGCGGATGTCTCCAAGACTGAAGATACAAGATAAGAATGACAGTCTTAGAAAAAGGATTCCCCGACAGGCAGCCGTTGAATTGGGAATTCCATCTTATATCGCCTTTCGAACCAAAAATCCTGCTCAATCAGGCTCTGGAATCCATGAAATTGTTGAAACAATTGCCAAGAAGAATATCAACTGGATCGACCACCATCTTGTCGCTGTAAACATCAATAGCGATAAGGGCAGTATTTATCGTTACGGCAATAATATCTATGGCGATGATGCAGCCCGGATTTATGTGCAGCAGATAGAAGAGGATATCCAGAAAAAATATACCCCTCCATTTCTAGCCCGTTAGGCCTGATTTCACTCATTCCCATTCTCTTTTTTTGTTGAGAGCAGTTACTGAGAGAATCCATGGCCGGAAGACATGAAATTGTTTGGACCCCCTTGAAGGGGCAACATGCCCTCAGATCACGGGTTTGTCGGGGCATCGGAGTAATGGAGTTGTGGAGCAATGGAGCAAACTCGCGAATTTCGAAAAGGGTTTTGAAACCCGGGAAGATCTCGTGAACACGGTCTCCTGTTTTTCAGATACTCCAAACATCCAATACTCCAGGTACAGCATTACTTGCTCAGCTGACAGAATAAAATATAAGGAGTTCCCTATACGATGGAAATGAGCTCAAAGATGATAAAGATATGTATAGCGCAAAATTTTATCGCCGGCAGGGAACTGAAGGTTTTTGACTCCCCATTTGGAAAGATTGGGGTCACGATATGCTTTGATGCAGCATTTTCAGAGGTATGGAGGGTCCTTTCACTGAAAGGCGCCGATGTGATCGTAAATATCTCTGCTGTGCCGGCAACATTCCCCGTTAAGTACATGTGGCGTCGATTCGTAGGGGCAGCCATGTATAACCAGATCTTTGTCGTTTATGCCAATAGACCCGGACCTTACTTTTCAGGCCACAGCGCTGTCTTTGACCCCCGAGGGGATCTCTTAGTAAGCTCAGACTCTCGAGAGACCGTAATGGAGGCCGTCATCGATCTCAATGAAGTTCAAAGGTGCCAAAATGAATAAAAGATTTATCCGAACAGGAGGCCTCTCCTTTATCGTCGTGAAATTACAAACCTCCATAGATCCGAGCTTGTGGCCTTAAAACCCAAACCTACGGAATCCGAACGTGCTGTAGTAAACTAAGTCCATCGATTCATAAATTTGTTCACGAATTTATTCACTCAGGACTTAGTGCTGCCCTCGGCCATGAGCCCCTCGGCCATGAGCCCCTCGGCCATGAGCCCCTCGGCCATGAGCTCGGGGCCGAATGGCTCGGGCCGAATGGAGTGAGAAAGAACGGCCCATAATCATGGAAAATACGTGAGTGTAATTGCGAATCGAAGCACTAACCTGAGTTTACGACTTATTGAATGAAGGCGTTGGTAATTGCTTGTAAACCATTTAAGATCAACAACTTACCTGAGCCGTTTACGTATTACCCTACCCAAAGCGTATTCCAAAACAACATAAAAGCCCTGACAGGTGGACGGCTAAACGAATTTTCCTTGACTTTTAAGTGGACATGTATTACCCTACTTAGCAAATCGCTCAGGAGGGAATCATGGCTTCAATCACTAAAAAGATCAAGAAAGGTCGCCCATACTACTACGCTGTGGAATCCAAGCGCGTCAACGGAAAGCCTCGGATTGTCTGGCAAAAATATTTGGGTACCATTGAGGCAATCGTCAATCGCGCAGAGGATAGCAAACCCCCGAAACCTAAACATACTGTCATTTTTGAGGCTGGTGGCATTGCGGCCTTACTCCGTATTACCCAACGACTCAAGCTTCTCAAACTCATAAATGAGGTCTCCCCCAAGCGTGAACAGGGACCGAGCGTTGGGCACTACATCATCCTGGCGGCCTTGAATCGTGCCCTTGAGCCCCTGAGCAAACTAGCCATCGGCAACTGGTATGATGAGACCGTCTTACGCCGGCTGTGGGGATTTAACAAATCCGCCTTTACCAGTCAGAGGTTCTGGGATCACATGGACCGGTTATCTGAGCAGGACATCGAAGATATCCAGGAACAGCTTGTTCCCCGCATCGAAAGAGAATTTGGCATAGACGCACGGATCCTGCTTTACGATACAACCAATTTCTTCACTTTCTTGGCCACGAGCAATGACCGTTCAGATCTGGCTCAGCGTGGCCATTCAAAGCAGAAACGGCATGATCTTCGACAGATCGGTCTTGCCCTTCTTGTGACCCAGGATTTTCAAATCCCACTGTTCCACAAGATCTATCCCGGCAATATCCCGGATGTTAGTGTCTTCCCTAAACTAACCGCTGAGCTTGTTGGCCGATATAAAAGAGTAACCGGTAAAGCACCGGAAGCAACGCTTGTCTTCGATAAAGGCAATGTTACTGATAACGTCATGGAAGACCTGGTAGTCAGAGGTGCACATTTTGTTGCAGCACTCTCCGCCAATCAATGTGCCGATTTGTTGGCCACACCCCAGGACGAGTTTCACCCTATTGACGCAATGCCTGGGACTCAGGCATTTGATACCACTATGATCATGTGGGGCAAGTCCTGCCGGGTTGTTGTCCTGTACACCGAAAGTTTCTTTACCCAGCAACTCCAGGGCGTGACTCAGAACCTCGTGAAGTGCCAGAAGAAACTCCTGGATCTTGCAAAAGGCCTGGAGCGTTGGCGCCAGGGCAAAAGCCGTGGCAGGAAACCCTCTGTTCGCAGTGTGCGTATGCGAGTGGGTGTCATCCTGTCTGCCCAGTTCATGAAAAACTTGATCCAGATCGATCTCAAAGAAGACAAAGTATCAGGCATCCCTCGACTGGGCTACAGCGTTGATCACACAGCGCTGCAGCGCCTAACTCAGGAGCGCCTGGGCCGTACCGTGCTTGTCTCCGATCATAACCAATGGAGCGCCCCCCAGATCGTTGAGGCATATCGCAGTCTCTCCGTGGTGGAGGATGCCTTCAAAAACATGAAAAATACGGATTTCCTTCATTGGCAACCTGCTCATCACTGGACCGATCAGAAACTACGTGTCCATGCTTTGTATTGTGTCCTTGCCCTTTTGGTCGCTTCTTTGGCTCGCAAGGTCGCTTTCAATGCCGGTGTTAACTTAACTCTGCCTGCGCTCCTTAAGGAATTGTCAGCAATCCGTGAGGTTGCTGTAATTTACCCACCCGGAACCCTCGCCCATCCAAAGGATCATATAACCCTCAGCCGTATGTCCGGGCGACAGAAAAAGCTTGCCCGAGCACTTGAAATCGGCGAAACTCTCTCACAAAGAGGGTAATACATCCATAACAGTTTAACGGCCTGTCTTTGTTAAGGTTGTGCCTTACCTTAAAACATAAACCGGAAAGTCAGGCTAAGGGTCTTTTTCGAATGCTCTTAACAGAAAAAAGGCTGCCCAAAATTCTTTAAGAATCCCGGCTAAAGTCCCAGGTAGGTTTTGCGGAGGACCTCGTCTTGAAGCAGGTGTTCTGCTGTTCCCTCGGCAATGATTCTCCCGGAGGAAAGCACATAATTCCTGGAGGCCATCTTAAAGACCGTGCTTACTTCCTGTTCAACGAGGAGGACGGTGATTCCGAGGTTTTTGATTTCCCCAATCTTATCAAATACCTGTCGTCTGAGAATCGGGGCTAGGCCGGTTGAAGGTTCGTCAATACACAGCAGTTTCGGCTGAAACATCAGTGCCCTGCCGATGGCCAGCATCTGCTGCTCCCCGCCGGATAAGGTGCCGGATATCTGCCTTGATCTTTTTTTAATCACGGGGAATAATTGATAGACTTTATTAAGATTGTCTTCGATCTTTTTTTTATCCTTGAGCAGGTAAGCCCCGGCATAGAGATTATCTAACACCGTCATCTCACGGAATGGCCTTCTCCGTTCCGGGCAGAGAATCAGTCCTCTCTTGACGATATCATGGGCGGGTATCTGATCTATTCTCTCCCCGTTAAAGGTCACCCTACCCTGAAAGATGACGTCTCCGCCGGTCGACCGCCTGGTAATCTCTCGTTCCCAGGCGACTAACCCGGTAATCGCCCTCAGCAACGTGGATTTGCCTGCCCCATTTGGCCCCACCAGGCTGACCAACTCGCCCTTCTCAACGTTCATGCTCAGGTCGTTTATGATCATGGCCTTATCAAAGCAGACCGTCAGATTGCCTACTTCCAGCAACAACGTTACATCCCTCCTTCGCCCAGGTAAGACTCGATAACCCTTTTGTCATTCACTACCTCTTCCGGGTTACCGTCAGCGATAATGACGCCATAGTTGAGGACGATGATTCGATCCACGATCTTCATCAACTGCTGAAGCTTATGTTCTATGATGATCATCGCAGGTCCCTCGCTATGCAATCGACCGAAACGGCCGCCTTTGTGCAGCCTCTTAATCGATTTGGCCATAAGCTCGGTCTCGGCAGGGCTCAGCCCTCCGAACGGCTCATCCAGGAGCAGCAATTCAGGCTCTGTCGCCACGGTCCGTGCAACCTCCAACCGCTTGAGATCGCCCTGGGAAAGGGTAGAGGCCTTTTCCAGGGCCATATCGGAAATACCCGCAAATTCCAAGGCATCCAGGGCCTTGGCCTCCACTCTCTTCACCCATTCCCCCCTTTTCATGGCTCGAGGGCACAGACATGAAACCATGACATTGGCAATAATGGGCAGGCGGCGAAAAGGCCGCATATTCTGGAAGGTGCAGGCAATGCCCAAATTGATGATGTCCCATGTCTTGAGCCCCACGATATTCTTGCCCTTGAACCGGATGCTCCCTGAATCAGGCCTCAAAATGCCGACTATAAGCCGTACGAGAGTGGTCTTGCCCGCACCGTTGGGGCCTATCAAACCCACTATCTGGTCCCGATCCATGGAAAAACGGATCGTATCGAGCGCTCGAAGCCCTCCGAAGTTTTTCATGATACCATCGAGTTCCAGGAACGGTTGGCCCATATCAGCTCTCCTCTGTCTCCTCCTCTCTCAGTTCCCTGCGAGAGACCTTTCCTACGTCCGTCTTGGGAAGCTCTCCACGGAATTCGATGATATGGGGGACCTTGTAGTGAGCCATGTTTTGCTTACAATATTCGATAATATCTCCCTCGGAGATCTTGCCTCTTGCCTCACTCTGGAGAACCACATAGGCCTTTATCAACTGGCCTACCTTGGGATCAGGGACCCCCACCACACCGGCTGCCTTGATCTGAGGATGTTCGAAGAGGACCTCCTCGACATGCCGGGCAAAGACCGAATAGCCCTTGTACTTGATCAGGTCCCGTTTGCGGTCGGAGAAGTAGAAGTAACCCTCTTCATCCATGCTGACCAGATCCCCGGTTCGCAGCCACTTTTCCCCGTCAATGTCGATAATGGCAGCCTTTGTTTCCTCCGGTCTTTTCCAATAGCCCTGCATAATGTTGGGACCACTCAAAATCAACTCACCCACCTCCCCGGGAGGAAGGAATTCCGTGCTGTCATGATGGACAATGGCAGCCTTCACATTCGGAATTGGAATCCCGAAGGAACCGGCCTTCGGCCTGGTAAAAGGGCTTCCATGACTTAGAGACGTGGTCTCGGTCATACCGTAACCTTCCAATATTTTGGCCCCTGTTCGCCGTTCCCATTCTTCAATCGTGGATTTGTGGAGTGTGTCAGCCCCGCAAGCTATCATTTTTAACCGCTTCCAGTTCACCTGTTTTGTTTTTTCATACTCCTTAAGATATTCAAACAGGCTGGGAACCCCGTAAAAGGCAGTGGCCTGATAGCGTTCCATGGCAGAGAGGATGTCGTCCATATCCGGTGTGGTGAATAGGACCATGGTGAATCCCTGGACCAGGCTATTAAGCATCACGACAACCTGCCCATAAATATGAAAAAAGGGCAGGAAGGCAATCACCGTTTCCTGACCTTCCTGAAAAAGGGGCCAGAAGGCAAGTGCTTGTTCCCGCAAGGCAGAAATGTTGTAGTGGGTGAGGATGGCTGCCTTTGGGAGTCCCGTCGTACCTCCCGTATAGGGAAGGACGGCGATGTCTTTTGTGGGCTCGATCTCGACCTTGGGAGGCCTGGGATCATATTTTTTAATGAGATCCTGGAATTGAAGCAGCCCCGCCTCTTCCATAAAGCTGGGTGTCGGCACGTGCATCTCCCGGTAGACCTTGCCAAGGGCGCTCTTTCCCAGCAGCTTTTTGAGTGTGGGGAGGTATTCCGCGATATTGGTCAGGATCACATTCTTGAGAGCAATGCCGGCCTTCTCCACGTTATCATACATAATATCCTGGCAGATAATCGTCTCGGCCCCGCTGTCCTCAAGCTGATGCTTGACTTCCTTGCTCATATAAACGGGACTGATAGGAGTGACCTTGGCCCCGATCTTGAGTGCGGCAAAATAGGCGATCACATACTGGGGGCAATTCAACAGGTAGAGGGCTACCGTATCCCCCTTGGCTACGCCCAAGTCAGCCAATGCAGTGGCGAATCGGTCCACCAGCTCCCGCAGCAAGCGGTAGCTGATCTTCTTGCCGTAAAAGATCAGGGCGTTATTATTTTTGTACTTCTCAGTAACCTCGTCAAAGACATCCGGGATGCTCTGTTCTGTGATTGGTACCTCCGATGAAACCCCTTCGGGATAAAACTTCAACCAGGGTTTCCCCATATAGAATGCCTTTGCATCCATGTATGCCCTCCTCACGAAAAAGTACGAATGTTAATCAAGCGGTGCCATACAAATACGGCACGTCTTACGGGTTGCTATATTTCTGACCTTACATCTGGGGCACTCTTTCTCGATCTTGTCTCGTATCCATGGGAAAAGACCGTCCGGCATGTACAGAAGGATCAACAGGATAACGACCGCGAACAGCAACATGCGGAACTCGGGCCAAAAGCGCAAAAACTCCAGCAGGGGAAACAGGAGAAAGACCGCCCCGACAGGTCCATATATCGTGACGATCCCTCCGAATACAGCCCAGATGACAACGGTAAACGACAGCGAGACTTCCAGAGTAGAGGGGCCGGCAATCCTCATAAAATGTGCGTAGAGCCCTCCGGATAACCCTGCAAAAAAACCGCTGAGGCTGAAGGCCAAAAGCTTGTAACGGGTCGTGTTGATCCCGGCAGTCCGAACTGCCAGCTCATCTTCCCTGATGGCATGGAAAATAATACCGGTCTTGGAATCCGTAATCTTCCACATGATGGTGCACAGGCCGAGCATGAGCACGATGGTGATGTAGTAGTCTGATAAGCGGGAGCCGGAAAGACGATCCAGGCCGGAGACTCCCAGTTCACCCCCTGTTATCCCAGGGATTGCGAAGATAATGCCCATCAGGATGATGGGGAAGGCCAACGTGGTCAGGGCCAGATACGTCCCCCTCAGCCTGAGACAGGGAATGCCGATAATCAGACCGGCCAAAACTGCGGCCAATCCTCCTAAGGGTACGCTGCCAGAGGGAGGTATATGGATATGCAGATTCAAGAGGGCTGAGGTGTAAGCCCCTACGCCAAAGAAAAATGCGTGCCCGAAATTTACCTGACCGGTAAAACCGGACAAGAAATCCCAACTTGCAGCAAGAATGGCAAAGATGCTGGTCAATATCAGAATCCGAAGCAGGTAAGGATCCTGGGTAACAACGGGCAAAAAGAGCAGAACGACGAAGAAAAGGAAGACGGCAATCCTGCTCGGAAGGACAAGGACCTCTCCCTTGAACAGGGTATAGATCTTTCGGGGATAGAAACTCAGGATTTCCATGCTACCTCTCTTCCTCGAAAGCAATGCCGAATAGTCCCTCTGGCCGGACCAAAAGCACCAGGATCATGATGGACAGTGCCACTGATCCCTTAAGAAAAGCCCCCATCGGTAGTAAAAAGACCACGATTGACTCGGCAAATCCCAGGATATAGGCCCCAACAAAACTCCCTTTGAGGCTGCCCAGCCCTCCCAGGACCACAACGGCCAACATAAAGATCAGAGGGTGCATCCACATATGAGGATTAACAACGGTAAGGGGAACTACCACTGCACCGGCAAAAGCGGCCAAGCCGACAGAAACACCCATGGTAATCATGGCCACCCGACTTTCATTCATTCCCATAAGATTGGCTACTTCCCTATCCTGGGCTGTAGACCGGATTGCCAATCCCAGCCTGGTTTTCATCAATACTGCCCAAACCCCGGCCAGGATCAGGAGGGCAACTCCGATGGTCAGTACTTGTTGGTAGGCGATCCTCATTCCGATAATATTCAGGTATCCCTTAACCAGGGCCGGCACGCTCAGGAAATCTCCGGTGAAGATAAGAAGCATGATCTCCTGCATTGCCATTGCTATGGCTATCGTGGCAATCAGGACTGCGGCCTCGTGCTCCCGTATGGGGTTGATAAAGAGCTTGTAGCAGACCAGTCCAATCAAGGTGACCAGGATGATGGCCACCAGCATGGCAAGAACAGGGTGAAGGCCTATTTTGTGGGTGGCGTAATAGATGCAGTATGAGGCCACCATGTAAAAGGCGGTATGGGCAAGGTTAACGATACGGGCTGCACCGAAGCTCAGGGAAAAACCGATAGCAAGAAGGGCATAGACGCTTCCGTTAATCAGACCGCTTGTGATTATGTCCAGTATCATAGAGCTTTGTTAGATTAAGACTCCTCGCCCCTCCTCACCCGGTAAGGAAGGGCGAGAGCTGTTCAAAGAGTACGCTATTTCTTATACTTCTCGATGATCCAGGGCGCTATCTTATAGGGAACAATGCCCTTATAGGTGATCTCCGGTAAGCCTTCGGCGGCCTTCCAGCGATTCGGCCATACTCCCTTGAGCTCGCCATCCTGCCACTGAACGCCCAGGCTGGTCACATAACCTGGACCCCAGGTAAGATCATGAAGATGACGGCCTTGAGCATCTTTCATATATTTATGCCTGCCTGAGGGCACCGCGTACTCGCGGTTTTCCAGTATGGCTACGATCTTATCCGAATCAAGGGTCCCGGCCTCTTCAATGGCCGGGGCAAGGCTGTAAATTATTGCGGAATAAGTGTCCGCGGTATATGTCGGCGTCTCGCCGAATCTCTCGATGTATCTGTTGACAAAGGGTGCAGTGAGCTCGTTTTGTTCGACTCCGCGGGCATAGGTATTCAAGGTCATGAGGTAATTACCCATTCCCTGGGTTGCCTCCCAGAAACTATCCTTTTGGGCCTCTACGTTGATCCCAACCATAGCGGCCGGTATCTTGAGTTCCCCGGCCTGCCTGGCAAAGGTAATCCCCACAGAAGAGGAAAATATGGTGAAGACAATGTGGGCGCCTGATCGCTGGATAGCGGAGAGTTCGGCGGTGACATCGGTGGCCACTGGGGAAGGTCTCCAAATACCTGCTATCTCCATACCCATTTTTGGGAGATACACTTCACATGCTTTGATCATGCTCTCAGTCCACATGGCCTTTTCCCCGACGACAGCGGTCTTTATTGTGGGTATCTTTAAGTACATTCTCAATATGGCTGCCACGGTGCCCAAATGGATGAAGCTCGTTCTGCCAAGGAATGTGGAGTTGAAAGGGGAACCCCGGAACCAGTATTTGTAGGTGTCGTAGTCCTCTGCGACCCGCGTGCAGATCTCATCAGAGGCGGCCCCAACGCCGATAAAGATCTTCTTGTGGTCCATAGCCATATCTTGCATTGCCAGGACAGCCTCGGTTCTGAAACCGCCCACAATAAAGTCTACCTTGCGGCGGGTGAGGAGCAGCTCCATAGCATTGGTGGCATCCGTAATGCTTAAAAACTCATTAGAGTCAGCCTTAACAAGCTCAACATTCATCTTTTTCTTGCCGACCTGGATTCCTCCTCTGGCGTTCATGTCCTCAGCGGCCATGATTGCCCCATTCCAGTGGCTCTTGCCCTGCACAAAATTCATGGGCCCGATAACGCCGACCTTGATGGTGTCGGCGGCCCATGCAGGAAAGCCGATTGTCATCACGAGGCAAATCGCGACCAAAACACCTAGGGCAAATCTCATCGTTTTCATGATACCCTCCCTCCTTTAATAGGTTTAGGTTGTTCCGAGATACTCGAGAGAAGCACCGAACTACACCTGCTGCCTTTGTACCGGCGCCTCTCTTTCGATATAGAATGAATCCTGACTGGTCATATCCCTTTTCAGAAATCGATGTAAGTGCGCCAGGGTGTATACAATGGATTGATTAATGGCCTATATCCGTCTTCCGGCTCAAGGGATGTGTGTCTCAACCTCATACTACGAAGATGCCTTGCTTCCTGTACGTTCTTATTATATGAAGAATTAAAGAACACAAAAGAGCGGGAATGTTTCTTTTCTCTGATGGAGGAGCAAGTAGTCTTTTCAGTAGTGTGCGGGGACTGGTCCAGTTTCCTGATCATCAAAGCGACTCTCTTGCGGTTGCAGATAAAGGTATCGGCGAACCTCTGAAAAATCAAACCTTCCAAAGATCATGAAGTACCGGTAAGTTTGTTCATATGCAAAAAAGAGGCATGTGTCAAGAAAAACATTTTCATTTTTCGATAATCTATATTATTCCCCTTCAATTTTTCTTGATTTTATAGCGAAAGTCGTCAAAAATACGATAAATTTTAAGGCCCTCTCTGGATATGGTGCCTAGAATCAGTCAAACCCTTGGAAATTGTATCAAAGATGTGGCTCCCCTCCCAAATCCGGCAGCGAGCCCAGGCGGACCTTTGAACCGAATATGTTGGCGATGTCCTGATAAACGTGGAGCAAGAAAGTCTACGTTCCATCCTAGAGGAGGACGCTCCTCACAGGATGATGGACGGCGACGCTGCATACTCGCCGACCTTATGATGGATGCAGGTCTTCGGGTACGAAAAAAGGGCTGATGGCATAATAGAAAGCGCCCGGATAAGGGATTCGGCTCACCAAGAGGGAGATAACCACCATGAAAACAGATTATAAAACCATAGAGGTGGAGATAAAGGGAGGGACAGCCATCCTTACCATGAACAATCCACCCGTCAACCAATTATCCGCACCCTTTGTTAAGGAGATGAGGGATGCCATTACGGAGGCCTTTCAGGACCAAGAAGTCGGGGCCGTAATTCTCACCGGAATAGGGAAAAACTTCATTGCAGGGGCCGATATCACCGAGATCAAGGGTGTAACGGACAAAGATCTTCTCTTCTCTCAGGTCATGGAGCGTCATCGTTTTATGAATGCTATCGAGGATGGTCCCAAGCCCGTGATAGCGGCAATTAACGGCGCCTGTCTTGGAGGAGGGCTGGAGATCGCCATGGCCTGTCATTACCGGATCGCATCCCAGGGGGCTCATGTAGGGCAGCCGGAGGTGAAGATCGGTCTTATCCCAGGATCAGGCGGAACCCAGAGGCTTCCGCGCCTGGTCGGGCTTCCTGATGCCCTTACAATGATCATGGCGGGCGATGGGATTCCTGCAGAAGAGGGGATGCACAAGGGGTGCATTGATGAGGTGGTTTCGAAAGAAGGCCTCCTTGAAAAATCCCTCTATGTTGCCCGCCGTTTCATCTCCGGAGAGCTAAACCAAACCGGCAGGCTTACCCGCGTGCGTACGGATCGGATTCCAAGTCCTGAAGAAAAGCAAGGGATCATGGCCTATGCCGAGCAGATGGCGGCGCAGAAGGCCAAAGGCTACATTGCACCCTTCAAGGCCATGGATGCCATGAAACGAGGGCTCAGCGATGATTTCGAAGCGGATATAAGGGGTGAGGCAGAGCTCTTTTGCGACTGCGCCGTTTCCGAGACCGCCAAGAACCTCATCGGTATCTTCCTCAACACCCGAGCAGCAGGAAGGCTCCCCCTGATTGAAGGGATAGAACCTCAAACGATCAAAACCGTAGGGATGCTCGGAGGCGGCGTCATGGGCTCCGGCATTGTGAACCTCCTCCTTCGCAGCGGCTTTAATGCCATCCTTTGGGACATCAACGACGATGCCATCCGGAAAGCTATTTCTTCCATTCGAAAGAGCTTTGCGTATCCCATCAAGAAAGGGAGGATGACAGAGGAAGATCTCAATAAACTCATACAAGAGCACCTGACCACCACCATCTCCATCGAGGATGTGGGCGAGGGAGACCTGGTGATCGAGGCCGTTTTGGAGGATATGAAGATCAAACAGGATCTCTGGAGACGCCTGGAGGGGATCTGTAGACCCTATGCGGTCTTTGGAACGAATACCTCTGCCTTGCCCGTCTCGGAGATGGCATCGGTGCTGAGGGATCCGAGTCGGATGATCGGTCTTCATTTTTTCAATCCGGCAGAGCGGATGCAACTTCTCGAGATCATCTGCGGAAAGGATACCTCGGATCAAACCTTAGCCACGAGTGTTGGTTTTGCAAGGGCCATCCGAAAGGTGCCCATCGTGGTTAACGATGGGCCCGGCTTCTACGTCTCAAGGCAACTTGCTGCCCTCATGGGCGAGTCCACATTCCTTATAGGCGAAGGGGTAGATCCTGCCAGGATCGATGAGGCCATGCTCGAATTCGGGATGCCCATGGGGCCCGCAATGCTGAGTGACCTCACAGGTATTGACATCGGTTATCACGTGGGTAAGAACTTCGCGCAATCCTTTGGAGAACGCTGGAAGATGCCGTCCATTTACGAGCGGGTCTATCAAACCGGTTGCTATGGGAGGAAGACCGGAGCTGGCTGGTATGACTATAGCGGTGAGGATCCTGTCCCCAACCGGAAGGTGCACGAGGTAGTTGATAGGTATCTGAAGGAACAGGGCATTGCCGCCAAAGAACTGCCTCCCCAAGAAATCGTTGATCGGATGCTGGCCCGGGCTATTAATGAAGCCGCGTACATAATCCGGGAGGGAATCTGCGACAGACCCCAGGATATGGATCTGGCTATGATTTACGGGACCGGCTTTCCTCCGTATCGAGGCGGGATCCTTCGCTATGCAGACGCATGGGGAATCCCTAATGTCTACGAGTATCTCGAGAACCTGGAGGCAAAGCACGGGATCAGATTCAAACCGGCAACCCTTCTCAAGGAAATGGCGGAATCAGGGGAGACCTTTTACCAGGATTAAGGGAGATTCAATGAACAACCCTGCAGCCAGCTACAGGCTTTCCCATATCACACTTCCCCTCCCTTGATGGGAGGGGATCAAGGGGAGGGTGAACGGGGGAGGAATTACACAGTAACCCTATAGCAAGACTTTCGACGAGCTCAAGTCCAGTCTCGGCAGGGAATTATCAAGTTAATCAGCACATAAGGAGGATGATCATGGGAGTGAAGACCTTTGATGAGTATTACGATCGTTTGAAAACGCTCCGAAGAAATATGTATATGGGCGGCGAAAAGATAGACAGGACTGATGAGAGGATCGCAGGACAGCTGCGGGTTATCAAAGAAACCTATGACAGGGCGAATGATCCGGAATGGGAGGATCTGTGCACTTCGACATCTCATCTTACAGGGGAGAAGATAAACCGGTTTACCCATATTCATCAAAGCGTAGATGACCTTTTGAAAAAGCAACAGATGACAAGGCTCTTATGCCATCGGGTCGGGGGCTGCATTATGAGGTGTATGGGCATTGACGCCATGAACGCCCTTTCAGTGGTCACCTATGAGATGGATCAATCCCTGGGTACCGAGACAAATCAAAATTTCTTGAAATATCTCAGATATTGGCAGGATAACGACATCTGCGCCAATTGCGCCCAGACCGACACCAAGGGTGACAGGACAAAAAGACCCCATGAACAGGCTGATCCTGATCTCTATCTTAGGATAATCGAGAGCAGGCCGGATGGTATTGTGGTAAGAGGGGCAAAGATCGATAACACGACTGCGCCGGTTAGTGATGAAATCATTGCCATACCGACTCGATTCATGACCGAAAAGGATCACGATTATGCCGTTGCCTTTGCCGTGCCTGCTGACTGGGAAGGGGTGAAGATGCTCGTTCGGCCTGCATACCAGCACAGGAGGAAATATCTCAAGGCTCCCATAGCGGAATTCGGTGATGCCGAATCCTTTACTATCTTTGATGATGTCTTTGTTCCCAGGGAAAGGGTCTTTCTTGACGGCAAGGCAGATCAACGGCAAACGCCCTTTGCCGGATTCCTCGCCCTGCTTTTTGCCCACTATCACCGGCATTCCTACACCGGATGCAAACCCGCCATATCAGAGGTTCTTGCCAGTGCGGCGGCACTGGTATCAGAATACAGCGATATTGAAAGGGAAGACCATGCCAGGGATAAACTATCGCACCTGATCGGCACGGCGGAGCTTGTCTTCGCCGCGGGCCAGATGAGCGCCTACCGCGGTGAGAGATCCGCATCGGGAACCTATATACCCGACGAGATCCTCACCAATGCCGGCAGGAGATTGGCCGGGGAAGAGATTTACAATGAGTATAAAATTGTTGCCGATCTCGCCGGTGGATTCTGTTCCACCATGCCCTTTGAAGAGGAATTCTTCTCTGAAGAAACAGGGGCACTGGCCAATAAATACCTCATGAGGAATCCAAAGATCTCCCTGGAAAATCAGCACCGATGCTTCAGAGGAATCGAGAACATGATCGTTTCAGACCTGGCCGGCGTGACGCAGGTAGCAGGACTCCACGGCGGCGGCTCCCCCCAGATGGAAACGATTACCATGATGAGCAGATATGATCTTGAGGCCCTAAAAAGCATAGCGAAGTATCTGTTCGGAATAGAAAGAGAGCTTCCGAGATATGAGAGGACGACCGTGACCCCTAAAAAGATGCTCGAGAAGTATCGAAAACTCATGAAGGGTCGGTAGAGCAAAGGAGGTTCATGTATGGTTAGTTTTCGATTAGACGGCAAGATTGCGCTTATCACAGGGGCAAGCAGGGG
>Ga0307428_1000666_pt1 | contig 20068 bp, 23 predicted proteins | sample SalMarWE160240MG_FD_202161 | JGI IMG/M metagenome (GOLD analysis project Ga0307428, IMG submission 202161) | Salt marsh sediment microbial communities from the Plum Island Ecosystem LTER, Massachusetts, United States - WE1603-240 | ecosystem: Environmental > Aquatic > Marine > Intertidal zone >...
CGGCGACTCTGTAGGTTTCGTTGGTGTATCTTGAACGAACTTCGCGGGTTTCTGATTTCTCGATCACCTTTGCTTCAACGTCCACTTTTCGCATTCCATCTCTCAATTCATTAATTTTCAAATCTTTCTTCCTCCCGTTTCATCCAATGCCACCAAAATGAACCAGCCCGTCATATAACGACTTTACGCTTGCTCCTTCTTGTTGGCGAAATGAAGGAGGAATAATGTCGAATATAAGCTTTACCACCTAGCATTCAGGAATCTCTGTAAGGTTTGCAAGGACATCTTCAGAGCGCCCGAATAAAATCGTTCTCTAGTTTTAATTTTTAGCAAGAACAGTTTGAAGGAGTTGGGCTTTAGAAAGTCAAAAGAGATTGAAGTAATGAGAACACTAATGGAAGCAAGAAGTAATTTATGGCAAAAGCGACTGCAGCGATGGTTGCGGCCTTACTCCAAGTCGTTTCTTTCATGAGACGTACTACAACGGCGCCGAGAGCGGCTATCCATACCTCTCCTATTAAAGGGATATACAACCATAACTGGTAAGACAGAAGGGGGCTCCAAGACGTGCCGAGTAAAGCAGTAAAGGCGTCAGCATCCAAGGGCACGTTCAATGGTGGAAGGGTTGAGAAAGGCACCGCCCTTATGAGCGTGTAAACAACTGTGGCTATGAAACTGTATCCGATGATGACGAAAAAGACATTCCAGTGTCCAAGATCTTCTTGGAAAAGTTTTGCAACTATCATCAGAATTCCTGCCCACAAAACCCAATTCATAGCAAAGTTCAACACAACTTGAAGGATAATAAAGGGCAATTGCGCACTGAATTGTCCAGTTATGATGGGTGAACTATATTTTCTGAAAAATAAGCCATCAATTTTCATTGTTAGGTTCGCCGAGGAGGACCAATCCAGTCTGAATTCTATTCCTGTTATGCTTTGCCAGTCAGAAGAATTGTTTGAAGTCCAACCCTGATCTGGACCGACTTTGAGGGTTGTGTTTACCCATTCTCCGCTTGACGCCAAATGTTCAGTTATTTTGTTGTATTCAAAGTAGCTGTCTTCTCTGCCGGAAAACAATTTCAGTGTTCCTGAACTTGGAGACACCCCCTCTTCGTGAGTCCATTTGATCCAGAAGAACAGTTCCTTGTAACCCGTCTCCTCCGAACAGTTGATGGAATCTATATCCGCAATCTTCAGCCAGATGCTTGTTTCTGTCAGCACCAAAGAGGCAATGCTGTGGTTACCATCTATATTTCCCATCTTGTAATCGGCGTCGTCTTCTGGAAGTAACCCATTGGAGACCCAGTTGTGCTGATTTGTTAGTGCCTCGGTCCAGTCATCGTTTTCTGGCAGTCTGTTTTCAATAAAAAGCTTTGACGAGACAATATATTCTGAGATTACAAGTGAAGATACTGCAAGTACTAAGACTAGGAGGACTCCTTTGAAGTCTGGTTTTTCAATGATTTTTCGAAAAGCGTTAACCGGAGAATACAGAAGCTCAAATACTTCCCGAACAACCAACTTTAGAGCATTCTCCACAACAATCAATGCCTATTCGCTTGCGTTTCTGATCAGCTAAAGAGTTTTCCTAACCTCCTAATAACTGTTAACATCGAATTTCTTAATTGATCAACTGTATGACAACACGGAAGTTTGTATTAGATTCAACAATAAAAAGGCGGCATTCAGTTGCGCGTGCGTAACCACCTATTAGGAAAAGCTTCATTAAGACCGAGCAAACAAGATAAACCATAAGGGAAGACTGGACAGTTAATGGCTTTATCAAATGCAACACGCTTTTGCATTACTGGCGAAGGGTCCGCAGAACTTTTTTGTTGTGATAAATTTTGATCAGCCGTTTGAAAGCGCAGATTAAACGAATTCGATTGTACATCCAAATCACTGAGATGGGACCAATAGCAAGAAGATACTTCGTGAAAAACGGTTTTGACGGTTCCATGACTATGCTGGGAATAATTGTAGGCGCATGGGTTGTGAATGTTGCACGATCAGAGATAATTGTAACCGCTGGTTTGGGTGCCTGTTTAGCAATGGGAATTTCCGGGTTATTCGGGGCATATATGACCGAAAAGGCTGAAAGAAAAAGAGACCTCAAGAAACTCGAAAAAGCAATGATGACGAAACTTGATGATTCTGTGATAAGCGAAGCTTCATCATTTGTTTCTTTCTATGCAGCTGTTGTTGACGGAGGATCACCAATTTTAACTGCGCTTATTTCTCTGTCGCCGTTTATTTTTGCGTTATATGGTTTGATAGTAGTTGAAAGCGCCTACCTGATCTCCCTGATAGTAACGTTGGTCACTTTGTTCACGCTTGGGATGTATCTGGGAAAAATTGCCAAAGAAAATGCATTACTTTACGGAATCCAAACATTAGTGGCTGGCGTAATAACCATTGTAATTGCATTGCTGCTAGGAGCTATATAACAGAGTTTGAGGTAACACCCTTCTTTATTTTCCTCTGTTTTTGACCAAAAATTTCACGATGTCTTAACAGGTCTTACATTCTGGCGGATCGATCTTGAGGCGTCATTACTTCTTCAACTATTCTTTTCCCAGCTGCAACCTCGTCAACAGAGTGAATGGTAGCTCCCAATTCTTCTAGTTTACTTTTGATGCCCTCAAAGTTCAGCGGATTTCCAGCAATGATGATCTTTGCATTTTCGACTTGCTGATCTATCTCGTAAATAATTACGTTTACCCCTTCCACGCCTTCTAGGTGGCTGAGAGCTTCGGAGACTTCAACAACGCTGGGTTTATGGGGTTTTAAGACATCTAGGACAAGTCTTCTTATCATCTTAGAACGACGGAGATATAGTCTTAGCGCGTCTATTTAACTATTACTCTAGGCGAGTGAAACAACAATCATCTTGACATTCTTATCCAACATGATATTTCTTCGATCGTTGGATATTCATCCTTAGAAATTTTACCCTGATCAACATAGATTTTAGCGATTTCGCCTACTTTTCTGCTAAGCTGAATCAAATCCTGATCCGCCAGTTCCCGTCTTGAGTTTATTCCCGCGTCTATAAGTATTTCAGCGTCATTCGCGTCTACTCCTGGAATCATCATCAGCTGAGCCGTTGCTTGTAGGTTCTCCGCCATCTCTTGTGACACTCGCGTCTTTTCTCCGATGATTATTGGGTCTGTTGTGAGGAATTCGCCAACAGATGTTATTCCAAGGCCACTCAATTCTTTTCCCAAAGCTGGACCTATCCCCTTTATATCCTCAGGATTGTCGAGAGTCTTCAGCTTAGCTTGAATTGGCACCATGTTTCCCTCGATTCTTCCGAGCCTCAGTTTAATATCTTCCAGCTCCACACTCTGATTCTTCAAGGCTGTGGCGCCTTCTTCACTTAAACGCTTGACTCCAATCATAACTGTTCCTTGTTTTCTAAGATCAGCAGACATCTTTTCTTCAGCTTCAACCGCCTTTTTCTCTATCGCCGAAATCAGGTCCAGACGAGACTTTTTAATTGCTTTTCTTTGGTCTGCAAGAAGGGCAAGCGTTTCTTTTTTAGTTTCTTCGAAGTTTAAGTTGACTTTGCTGAAGAACTTTTGGTTTACCTTTCTTTCATATTCCAGCTGGTCAGCCACCTCAGTTATTGAGGCCTCTTGGACCTTCCTGAGGGCAGCCAAGTTTCCCCCTACTTTCAGGAACATCTTAATTATTTCAGGCTTGGGTGGTTGTTTACGGTATACAATTATGCAGGTGATGCCTAGAAAGATGAAGGTTGTAGTTACGGATATCCATAAGTAGGTCTCTGCGCTGAGATCGCCGAATATGCCGCCTAGGATGTAAGGGTTTACGATGGCGCCTGCTTCCTTATTTAACAATAGGACGGCCATGGCAAAAGAACTTAAGATCGCTAAGAAAGTTGCGAATGCAGCTATCCATACAGGTATTCCTCTTTTTACGACCATTTATGCACACCTCGTTTTTGCCCTATGCGGTTATCATGAGAAGATTGCTTCTGAGAGTTGTTTCGGGAGTTTTGCTTTGAAAGTGTTATGAAGGCAGAATGCGTATTGAGAATCTAGATGTTTATTTAGGTTCATTTTTGGGTCCGCGTGTTTTTTCGATGGTACATGTTTATTATGTATTAATATGTAATAAACGTTATCATGCAGCAATCGAACAAAAGTACAGATCAAACATCTTCGCAACAAACTCTCAACGAAGGTGTGCCTTGGCTTCAGAGTCCGTGCTTAAGCCTTCTGTAAGTGTTGTAATCTACATATTCCAAGTTCTCGTTTTCAATCTGATGGCGAACCGTAAACTTCTGCCGCTGCCTCTTCTCCAATATCTGACTGGTTGTCATGAACGAATATGCATCACTTCCAGCCCCAGAGCCGTAACTGACAAGAACTATCCGTTCATTCGGTTTAGCAACATCTAGAACAGCCGCCAAACCGATAGGGGAAGAGCCAGAATATGTGTTGCCGAACTTGGCAACTTTTAGGCTCGGCGCATATTGCTTCTCCTTGAATCCTAGTTGGCGTGCAACTTTAACGGGAAAACCAATGTTTGGCTGGTGAGGAACAAAGTAATCTACATCATCCACTTGGAGATTCAGTTGCTCCATGAGCGTCCTACAAGCTTTTAGGACATGTTTGAAGTAAGCAGGTTCACCGGTGAATCGCCCTCCATGTCTGGGGTAAGGTTCTAGGTCTCTTCTCCAAAAGTCCGGCGTATCTGAGGTGCAGGAGTACCATCCTTCAATTTCAGCTATAACGTCGTGCATGCCGAATATGAATGCGGAGCCGCCGAAACCTACGAAAAGATCCAGCTCTCCTCCAAGTTCGTTTCTGGGGGCAGCTTGAGAGTTGTCTGCTCCTATAGCCATGGCGTAGGTTGTGTTAGTTTTTGGATAATACACTAGAGACGCCGCGTCCTTGAACATGCTCGTTGCTGCTTTGCACGCAAACTCGGTGTCGATGGCGTCTACTCCTTGTATTCCGTCATGTTTTTCTTCTTTACCCAGCTTCAGAACTTGGGCTACTTTGGAGGCGATGGGGTTAACAGCGTAGGGGTTTGATTCTGAGCCGACGTAAACCTTGCCGATGAGGGATTTGTCTACTCTGGAATGAATTAAAGCCATTTTTCCAGCTTCTACTGCTGCGGTGACAGCGTCTTCGTCGATGAAAGGTACCGACCTTTCCATATTTCCTTCTTTGATCCGGAATTTTGAGGTGTAGACTCCGTATCCAACTATTCCAGGGGTCTCGTATTCTTTCTTTGGTTTCTTAATCTCGTATTTTTGGTGTGGGTAGTAGCCATCCGCAAGGGTGAAGGCGAGGGAGATGGTTGGAATAATGTCGCTTTCCCCTACGGCGTATCTTCTTCGAAACCTTGGGACAACGTTTTTTCCATCAAAACAGGAGAGGCTATCTTCTCCGTTTTCGATCAGGATATCAGTTAGTCTTCCCGGGACCCTAGTTTTTCCATCGTGAAATGAAACAACGCCGTAAACGTATGAACCCATCTTGACGAACTTGTTAGTGGGTTGGCTAACTAGAGTGGAGACTTCCAAGTTACCCTGATCATAGAAGAAGTCTATATCCTTCATCTTTCCGAAGCTCTTTCTTCCACAGCTACCACAGTAATTTTTGCCTCTGAAGTATTCTTTTCCGCAGAGAGTACACTGACTACCTCTCAGTCTATCCCCTATGTAGGAGACTCTCCTTTCGATAGGTTCGCTGCTCATCCTTAACTCCTCCCCAAAATATGCATGTATGCTTTTGTGCCGAAACCCTCCAACTCTGAGACACAACCCAGTCTAGGCGGGTCTCCGTTCACTTCCACCTGTCGGCTCCCAGCTTCTCCCCTTAACTGTTTAACAACCTCAAAGATTTGCGCTCCTCCTGTGGCTCCCATAGGATTCCCGTCAGCCTTGAGGCCTCCATTCAAGTTTACGAAGAGCTTTCTTCCCTCGATTTCGTAGAAGCCACAAGATTCTTTGCAGCTGTCGTAGATGTCAAGCCAAGCTTTTCCTCTCTTGGAGAAGCCCAAGTCTTCTAGAGATATCATCTCCAAGAGCGTTGATTGATCGTATAACTCAGCTACCTGAATGTCATCTACGTTAATTTTAGCCTGTTTGAGAGCTGTCCGCATAGCTAAAGTGCTGGCTATGAATCCGGTTCTGTCCTCTCGTGAGGGAAAGGTGATGTAGTCAGTGGCTGAAGAGGAACCCAAGACGTGAACAGGAATGTCTGAACAGCGCTTGGCTGCCTCTGGACTTGCAAGAATCAAGGCTGAGGCTCCGTCAGAGATGGAGGCAAAGTCAAAGAGCCCCAAGGGCTTGCAAGCTTTAGTTCGTGCCTTCAGGACCTTGTCCACTGTTATGGCATTCTTATATTGGGCGTTGGGGTTCTTCGTGGCATTTTGGTGGTTTTTGACGGATATCTTAGCCAGAGCCAAGTAGAGTTTTTCGAGTTGCTCTCCTGAGATTCCATATTTCTTGATGTAGCCTCTGAGAAGAAGTTCGTGATTTGCTTCGGGTGTGCATCCCGCGTAGTAACTCCACGGGTCCTCTAGGAGCATGAGGTCGTCTCTGATCTTGTCCCAGCGGTCAGTCATTTTCTCCATCCCGCCCACTAGAACAAGGTCATATTTTCCTGATTGAACTCCGTGGCAGGCATTGAGAAGGGCGGAACTGAAGGACCTCATTTTTTCCATGGGAACATGAAGCTCCAGAAGCTCAGAAAAGAAGCCCTCTTCTAACCCGATCTTGTTTGTGACCTGAAGGAAATAATCTGAAAGGTAGCAGGCATCCAAATCTTTTCGCGTTATGCCCGCAGAATCCAGCGCCTGAAGTCCAGCCTCCTCTATTAGAGATTCTGGATCTCTCTCGTAATGCTCTCCAAACTTTGTCCTGCCAACTCCTATGATAGCAGGGCTTTGCAATTTCATAAAATCAACATCCTCTTAACTGGAATTCTATTTCTGGAATCACCCTCCTTTAAAGAGTTACCCTTTTCCGAGAATTGAAAGAGGTTTTTTATGTTAAAGTTTGGTGCCGAATTAACGTCGTAAACCGTCATTTTTTGTCAGAGATTTAATTGATAGAACTAAATAGAGGCTAACAAATCCTTTATTTGGAAGCCCGAGGTATTCGTAGGATATCTTGGTGACGTCTTATGTTGGCAGCTTCTATTGCCGCCCTCACGCTGGATACGTTGCTTGAGCCATCTGGACTGACTGAGCTTCTTTTTTTCATAATCTCTTTTGCCATAATCTTTGCTGTCCTGTCTGTCGTCTTTTATCTGGCAGGCAATGTTGTGGTTGGAAGAAGTAGAGCCAGCTTCAAGGATGCCTTTGCAATCTCTGTTCTCGGAACCCTTGTTTTGATTGTCTGCCTTTCGGTTTTTAGCCTAGAGGTCGCGATGGTTCTCTCTCTGATCGCTTGGTTGCTTTTAGTTAGACATTACTATGAAACAGGCTGGTTAGGGTCCATCGCCGTGGGATTAACGTCAGTGATCGTTGCAGTAGTTATTCTAGTTATTTTGAATATGCTCCTAGGATTTTCAACAATACTTTTCAGGTGGTTGCCTATTCCCTTAATCTTTTAGTTTCGTTTCAAGCATTAAGGAGACAAAGCAGTGAATCATAAAAAAAGAACAATTATTCTCGGTTTAGTTTTTCTCTTGTTATTGGTTTTTGCTTATGTAGAGAACAGTTCTTTTTTCGGAAGTTTAGGAGACGTTTTTTCGAATCCGCCCTTGGCTGTTTTGTTTGTTTTTGTTCATAATGTTTTGGTTGTCTCTCTTATTCTGCTTGGAATGACTTTCTATGTTGGACTTGTCTTGAACTTCATGCCTCAAAGGAAGATAGAATATGTGGTTCTTCATAACCCACGTATATTTGCGTTTGTTTTTACGCTAATGATCATTTTTATTAGCATTCTCAGGGCAAGCATGCTAGTTTACGGTCAGGTTTTTGTAGACACTCTGGCTCTTGTCATTCTTTTAAGCACTCCAAACGCCATCATCGAAGGATATGGAATATTCCAAACCATAGAAAAAACGCTGAAAAGAAAGATGACCATGAAAGCCCTCGCGGCGATATACACGATTTTCTTTGTAGCCGCGCTCATAGAAGTAGGCTACGTACATCTTCTGAGGGCAATAGTTTGAGATGCAGATTATCCCTGAGTTAATGAAAGATTTGTCATGTTGAGTTTGTTTAACACTTGTGGAGTTGTAATGGTTTACCGAAAAAATTTAAGCACTGAACTTTAATGGTTGATGTATAGTGCATTGTGATTTTTGGAGGGAAGTCTTATGCGAGTTTTTCATCACGCCACCGATGAAGAGATTAAAAGTGGTCTGACGACAGACGTTTACTTTTCTAGAACCAAACAGATTATTGAAGCAAAAAAACTGGACAGGCTCAATGCTCTAGCAGAGGTTACATCCGGCAAGCTTCCGGATGGATGGCCTTGGGGAGTCCTCTGTGGAATCGAGGAGATAGCTCACCTGTTTGAAGGCGTGCCAGTGGATGTTTATGCTATACCTGAGGGAAGCATCTTCTACCCAGCAGATTACAGGGGCGTTAGAGAACCAGTTATGTTCATTGACGGACCTTACGGAGACTATTGCCTACTGGAGACTCCTATGCTGGGGCTTATCTGTCAGGCTTCTGGAGCGGCTAGCCGAGCTGCTAGGATAAAGAAGGCTGCAGGAGAAAAGGCTGTTGTGGCTTTCGGGATTCGCCGTATGCATCCGGCTTTGTCGCCTATGCTTGACCGCGCTGCATACATAGGGGGTTTTGATGGTGTATCCAGCCTAAAGGGAGCTGAAATTATCGGAGAGAAGCCTATGGGAACGATGCCTCACGCTCTCATAATTATGTTTGAGAATCAGGTTGAAGCATGGAAGGCGTTTGATGAGATCATATCTTCGGATGTTCCCAGAGTTGCATTGGTGGACACATATTATGATGAGAAGATTGAGTCGATAATGGCTGCTGAAGCCTTGAAGGACAGGCTGTATGGCGTAAGATTAGACACTCCGGGGTCAAGGAAGGGAAATTTCGTTGAGATTATCCGAGAGGTTCGTTGGGAACTGGATGTGAGAGGCTACAAAAGTGTTAAGATTTTTGTTTCGGGAGGTCTTGACGAGGAAACGGTTAAAGTTCTTGGCGAGGCTGGAGCAGAAGCTTTCGGTGTAGGAACTGCGGTCAGCAATGCGCCCACAGTGAACTTTGCTATGGACATTATCGAGCTTGAGGGGAGGCTTGTGGCTAAACGAGGTAAGTTGGGTGGGAAGAAGCAGGTTTGGAGATGCCCAGAATGTTTGGTTGACGCTGTGCTTCCATTTAATTTGCCTAAACCTGAATGTGCAGAGTGTGGAGGCGAAACAGAGCCGATGCTGAAACCCCTGATAGAAGGGGGAAAAATTGTTGCAGAGTTGCCAAGACCTAAGGAAATACGTCGATATGTTTTGGAGCAGATAGGAAAACTTTCAAGTTGACGTGACTGTGAAAAGTCGAGAGTGCGTTATGCTTGTTTTGTTTTGAATTGTTCGGTTATTATCATGGTTGTTGTGAGGAAGACGTCAGGTAGTACTCTGAGTTTGTCTGTTAAGAATTTGTCCAGTTGAGCTATGTCTTTGACGTTTATTTTTATGACGATGTCGTTTTCTCCGATAACGAGGTTTGCTTCTACAACTTCTTTGAATTCGGAGATTTCTTTCAGGAATTCCCTCTCTGAACCCGACTTCACTGTGATCAGGATATATGCAAGCAAAGCCAATTCACCAGTCCATCTTTTATTCATGGTTATTTTGGCAGAACTTAACTTTTTGGATTGTTTTCTCTTGCCTTCTCGTTTTCTGAAAAAGCACTGTTTTCAACAATACGCTGTTATTAGGCTCCTAATATGACGGCTGGCTTGTTATTCGGTTTTGGCTATAACCAGAAAGATTCCTACAGCTACGATTACTAAGCCAGCGGCTGTGAACATGCCTGAAAACTGGCTGATGTCGCCTGCTGGGGGATTACTGGAGTAGTATGCAACTATTGCGCCTATGATGATGAGTATCAACCCGAATAATTTCTCGGCGACTGCTAATCCTACGGGCACATCCTCGCTCATGCCAAAACCCTCAAGGCTTAACTTTACAGTCCCAAGGATTATTTTAATATAATGGTTATTCAGAGCGAAAAGAACGGGTTTTTACAGTCCATTATTTTGATCTCAGAAGTAACATGTTTCTTGCACGCATAGAGACTAAACAATCCCCACTTGGTCAATTGAAAGTAGATTCAAACGACTACGTATTTCAGCGGTTTTCCTTCTCGGTCAAGTATTATTATGTTCTGTTCTGATTGGTAGGGGTAGGCGGTTATGAGCATTATTCTGCCATAAAACTTGTTCAGGTCTGCAATGGAGGGACGGAGAGCGCCTGATGGGTGGGAATGGGCAACTCCTATGACTGAGAAATCGATTGGAAGCGTATGTAAGGGAAAACTGGAAAAGGCGTTTCCGTGAGTTGCCAACGGCGGAATCTGAACATCATTAATCACTATTTTCTTTTTGTCTATTTTGCCTTTCAGAAGAAGAATCGATTCTCTGGGATGAAACATCTGCGCATAACTTAAAATGCTGTCCACAACCGCCCGCTCAACAAAAATCTCTTTATCCAAACCAGACCCCGCCTCATTAAACCATGAAAATCCTTTATTTTTTGTGTGTTGTTGTTTTTCGGTAAGCTTCTAAATAGTTTTGTGCGAATTTGTCGGCGTATTTTTCTATGCCTCCCTGCGCGTCTGTCTCTCTTCTGAGGTGATGATAGAACTCGTGGAGAATTATATGCGGATTCCACAGGATCTCCCTGCGGGAAACATGAATGGTTCTGTTCTTGGCTACGTAACAGGCAGGGTTCTTTGAGTACCGTTTCGGCATGCCAACCTTAAGTTTCGGCTTCACAACCTTATAGTGTTGGCTCAGCATTTCAAGAGCTTCCTCAGTGTCTTTGGAGAGAATCAAGTAAACGACTTTCGCTTTAAACAAAATATCAGCATTTGACATGTTCGGCAAGACATATTCCTGACCGCACTCAACTATTTTTTTCTTTCCTACCAACCATGCTTAATTGTTGAAGGGGTAGTTCCTTTCTTCTGTTTTCCCTTTTTCTCGGAACGCTTAAGCTTGTTGATTTTCACGACACCATTTTCCAGCGCAACCCAATACTTATGATTCAGATTTCGGTGATAAACAAACTTGTTCACCAGCCTCTTCAGCTCGCTTGAGGAAGAAAAATCGGAATCTACAAAGATTTTATTGCCCCTCAAAGTGACATCAGCCTTGAGTTTAGAACGCAGGAAACTGGACAATGATTCACGTTCATTCTCCAATTCACCCAAATCCACCTTTAATTTCCTCTTTCCCCTCAGAAACAACTTTTTAACCTCTACAACAACAATTATTCCGCATTAAAGATATTAACGCTTTACGAAAAAGATTACGTATACACCAAATCAGTTCAGGCTTAATTTTACAGCATCAGGACTATTTTTGAGGGAAACGGCACAACAGAAAAACAGCCTTATTTTCTTCCCAGACATTCACAATAAAACGTTTATCTCTGCAGAAATTACTTTTCGTGTGCTAATCAAGTCGACCTCACGTTTAGATCACCATTCAATCTTCTCTGGACTATCTCCATCAATTTTGTCGCGTCGTGTCTACGTTGTTCACCATTGTAGTGGTTAAAGTTTCGGGATGGATAATCCATCCATAGCTTTATATATCGCTTACACAACCATTTAATTCTCCTGTGCTACGTCGAGGCCGCCGTATGCGTGAGCGTGAATACAACCACCTTAATTGGCCTAACCATCCGGACAAAGTGGTTGAACATTCACGCCACTCAAACTTCTCGAAACTAATTGTCCTCGATTTCTGCAAACGCGCCCAACAGCCAACTATTAAACTTCACATTCAGGCTTTATGCCATGTTTCCTCATCAGATCCAGATTTTTTTCCGCTCTCATTCCACTGCAATTCTCGCGTGTACCACGCCTGCTTGAAAGAATAGAGGAATAGAAAGCAGTACCCCAACCAAAATAAAACTGAGCCATCAGGGGGAGATAAAGCTAGTTTTAGATTGGGGTACTACTCTTCCCAAGAAGAACAGATGAAGGTAATAAATCTTGCTAAAATCCAAACAAAATCAGTAGTATTAACTGTAAAGATCAGCTGTTTATCAAGAGATCAGTTAACGTTACAGTTTGATGGCGAGAAGGAAAATAAAGAAAATCACATCATCCAAACGAATGCAGACAAGAAATGACAAAACATATCAAACTAGGTGCTAGTCTCTTCTATTTTTCCTTTTTTCTGCCAAATACTTAAACGATAAAGGTTTAGCGACATCTCCTCCAAGGTCAACAAGGATGTACTGCGCCTCAGCCATGAACTTTCCCCATTTCTTCTTGTTTTCCATGAGAAAATTCATATATTCCGCGTAATTTTTGTGCAGAGACACAGTTACAGCATCCATTCCCATGCCTTCAGCCCTTGAACTGAATATGATTTCAGGATGGCTTTGCATCCATTCTTTTGTTTTCTCCTCAATTTCCGTTACCTGCTCCATATTAAATTTAACAAAAGAAAATGCCATAATCTCGTATCCCATTTTAGCAAAATCTGGAATTGCAGAAAAATGTCTCACCAACCCCTCTTCTAATAGTCTACTTCTCATCCTGGATACAGTTGGTTGCGAAACCCCCAACACCTTAGCTATTTGCCTATCGCTTCTATTAGAATCCCTCAAATACTCCAAAAGAAGACTCATCAGTTTACCTTTCTTCACATCTGAACGCTTCCCCATCAACAACGCTTCCCAAATCAAAATATGAATTTAATCTAGTTACATTAAGTTACATTATTAGTTTTTGTTCGGTGAACGACTATCATAATTCCATTTAGATAAAAGATAGTACAGAAAAATTTGAAATGACATGCTGCAGAGCTAAGTTGAAAGCACTCAGCCAAAACTCTTTTTTCGATAAACTGGCAGTAACTGTTTTTGCTCACCCACTAATTTGCGATAAAAATTATTTGTAACTTGAGACGAAGTGAGATGGGGGATGTGAGTTGGATAAAAAGTTAAGAAGCTTGGTCAAGAGCGTAACTTACAGGATTATAGCTTTTCTAATTTTGATGATAATTACGTGGTACGCTACCAATAATTTGGTTCAAACAACTTTCATTTCAGTTACGTTCCAGACAATCCAAATATTCCTGTACTACATCCATGAACGATTATGGGAAAGAATCAACTGGGGCAAACCATGCTAAACTGAGGCGTTTATCTTAATATTCTAATGGTTGATGAATGCTTGTGGAAATTTAGGGAACTTCACTCTTCTTTAGTAACGGTAGCTTCAACAATTACTGAAAGTGATAAACGGAGGTACCCTTTTGGCGGTCTATGAATCACTACCCCTTTCACTTTATAACTAATCCCATTTTTCAATTTCACAACGGTATCTCTTTGCGGAATAAAATCCGTCTTATTCCAAGATTCTACTAGAGCACCACCCTCCATGAATCTTAAATCGAAAACCGTTTTTTTCACCCCCTACACTAAACTAGGAACCAATGCTAACAGATGTCTTCAGGTTGTACTAAAGATTTAAGGAAACAAATCTCTAACAAATGGGGGGTAAGTATTGGAAGAAATTGCAGTCTTAGATGTTAATTACCGTTATTGTGGGTTAAATTTTAACCCCCAAACCCAAACATACTAACTAATACTCCCCTAAACCCTCCTACTCTCTTCTCTCTTAACTACTTAGATATCACTCACATCTCACACATAAGAAAAACACTCAGTCACACTCACTTAGTCACTCACCCACGCGCAAAAAACACGCGTTTCGATTCTTTTTTCATGGTCGATCTATTCTTTTCCTGTGGAGGAAAATGCCAATAACCAATAAAATCAAAAATATTGTTAGTAATAGACAGAGTTGACAATCTATTCCAGTCTCAGTTTTACTGAATTTTGTAAACCAAAAATCCTTAGTACCAGCGTTATCTATGGTACTACCTGCCATAATGAAATTTTCATCACTAGTAGACAGTAAGGAAATTCCACTATGAGGAGCAGATATCCCCATGGTTTGATTCCACTCCATCTTTCCAACTGTATTAACCTTTGCTAAACAGAATTTTCCCTCACCAAAGTCACCAAAAAAAGGTGGCTGTTCAATATAACCTAATAAATAACCTCCATCATTTGTAACAACTAATGAATCACAATATTCCAACAAGAGTCCTCTATAGCTTTGTTTCCACTCTAAACTTCCCACAGAGTTAACTTTTACTAACCAGACATCTGTTCTAATAGCACCAAATGAGCTTGTACTTCCAGCAAAGCAATAGCCTCCGTCATCTGTTGTAACTAATGAATTCGCAAATTCGTTTTTTGATTCTCCATAGGTTTGGTTCCACTCCATGTTCCCAATTGAATTAATTTTAATCAGCCAAGCATCTGTATTTCCAGAACCGAACGAGTTTGTACTACAAGCTAAAACATAACCGCCATCATTAGTCTCAATAATAGTAGAAACATATTGGCAGCCTTTTCTTCCGTAAGTTTGGTTCCAAAGCATGTTTCCTGTTGTATCAGTTTTGATCACCCAAATATCATTATCTTTTGAACTAGAAGAGTTAGTCTCGCAAGCTAACAAGTAACCACCATCACTGCAATAAACCAATGATCTACCGAAATCACTTTCAGATCCTCCAAATGTCCGGTTCCAATCCATGTTGCCTTGAGAATCAACTTTAACCAACCAAACATCCTCTTTTCCAAAACCAGAAGAATTTGTATAACCAGCTAAAGTATATCCTCCATCACTGGTATTCACCAAAGAATAGAATCCATCATTTAACAAACCACCATAAGTTCGGTTCCATTCCATAACCCCCGAAGAATCGGTTTTAATTAACCATCCATCATATTGACTAAAACCCGAAGAATTAGTAGTGCCTGCAAGAAAATAACCAAAATCGTTACACTCAATTACTGAAAAGAATTCATCATCACTTGTTCCATCAAAAGTCCTGATCCATTTTGTTGAAGATTTTGCTAATGCGATATTATGTGGGATAGCGAACCCAAGAAATAGTACACAGGGTAATACTAAACTTACAATCGTTTTCCAGCTCGTTTTCAATTCAGCATCTACCAAACAAAAAGGTGTTGATGTTGAACATATGGTTTATCATATTATCTTAACGGATTTATGGGAAATTACGATTTGTGATTCGCGTTTGCTTGTTTCTTTAGCGAGAGAGGTTAAAATTTAACCCCAAACCCAACAACGCTCGCTCCAACTCCTTCTCTCTACCTCGCTCTATACTAGTCAATCACATTTGCAATAAACTTGTTATGAGCGCGCGCTTCATAATTACCCAAAGATTACTCAAGAAATAGAGAGAAATAAGCTCAAATCAAGCTCATTTAAAGCTAAAGAGCCTAATCAGCCATTGCTTCCAGTTTCGCCGGCAAATACTTGTCAACAATATAAGTTAAACCATATCTGCTGAAAGCCTCTTGCTCCGCCTTCTTCTTAATCTTCAGGAACGTCTTGATCTCCCTCTTCCACAATTCTCCCTTGTATCTGGGGTCCCTCTCCAACTCATGCAGCCGCTTAATATCCACAGCCGTCAAAGGATCACTGGGCAGCTTATAGTCAACAACATCCGTAGCATAGACACCGCTCCATTTAGCATCCGGCGTAGTTAATCCCCTAAGATGAGCCGCGTTTGCTGAACCCGAAATAATAACCATGGCAATGTGCATCCCCCACGGATCCCCATCAGTGAAAATAAACACTGGAAGCTCCAACTCCCTATTCAACCGGTTAATGAAGTGCCTAGTCGCCCGAGGCGCCTGACCAGCAGTCAAAACAAGAAGAGCATTAAACTTCTCGTGAACCCGCTCCTCAATAAACCGAGTGAACAAACCGCCCTTCTCGATGGCAATAACCTTGTCACACCCATTCTTAGCGAACTCTGAGGAAACAACAGAGGGACCAATCATAACCCCGTCAGGATGAGACGTCAAATTCAACTGTTTTCCCTCATAGCCGGGAACAGTATACTCAATGGTTAAGTCACCGAAAATGGCTGAACGCTCCTCAGGAAAGACATTAAAATCCTCTCTAGCGAAACCCGTAGCCGTCTCCAAGTCAGTGATGATATTGTTGGACTCCGGCTGATCCTTAAAAGACATTTCATAGGCTTGAGCCGAATAATAGACATCCCTGAGAGTTGAAGTTTTCCTGTTCTTTACAAGTTCGCTGGCGAAGAAACCCGCCCAAACCATCTGAGTGAAGGGCCTGATGTGCCGAATATTCCGAGCACTACGCTTAACACTCTTTTCTCCCAAGATATACTGCCGCAGTTCAGGGCTGTAGAAAATGTTTTCGGTGGATCGACTCGGCATCTCCACCCAAGGAAACTTACCCAATTCCATTTGATGATAGAGTTTCCTACCAAACCCCTTCAGATCCTTCAAAATTTCTTTCTTCTTCTCTTTAGCTGAACTCTCAGTCTCCTTTCTCTTCAAATTTACTTACACTCCTCAACAACAATTCAATGTCTGGTTCTTCCTTCTTTCCAGCCAACTCCGTAGAAAACTTGGCTATCTTAGGCAGATACTTGGAGAAAACCGACAACCGTCTCCTCTCCTTCGCCACATGTTCCCGCTTCGCCAAAAACGTCTGCAATCGACGAGCCACCTCGCGGATGCCATTCAAAATTTCATTCTTCACCTCTGGCCTGTCCGCGATGAATTCTTTGCCAACTGTCTTGTAGGGAACCTTCGTGCTGCACACATGAACTAAAATGGCTACTGGCATGCCAGAGATAACCTTGTATCTTCTCCAGTTGACAGACCGGATTACCCTCACCGAAACGTCACTGGCTTCATCATACAACAGCGGAATCCTGTTAGCAAACCGATAAACAACAAAATCATCCTTCTTCGGAATGTCTCCCCCATACGCTATAGCCGTCTCCACGATGAAGGGATGACCCGCGTAGGTGGAGGGTTTCCTTTGAGAAACCGCTATGAACTCCGGCTTCAGCTCCTTGAGAATCCCAGCCCTCAACAAGTCCTCCCCCAACGGAGACAGACAACTCGCATCCGGAGGAAGGAAATCAGGGAATCTCTTCATCATCCGAACAAGCCTCACAATCTCGTCGGGACGGAGTTTCCTCGGGTTTTTTGTTCTCACAAAACCAGCGGCTGAAAGCAGACGAAAAATAATGGTTCTATCGACATTCGGGAAGCTGGCTTTCATAAAATCAAGCATGCTTTGAGACTTGCTCTTCTTCAATAAAGCTTTAAGGTTTTCTTCACTTACTTTACCAAAAAGTTTCTTAAATTTCTTAGACTTCTTGATTGTCTCTACAAGCCTAGTAACGTCTTCGGGTTTCAGCCTCTGCGGATTAGCTGTTTTAAGGAATCCCGCGAAGTCCAAAAAACTTAGGGAAGTGCCTTGCCCGACTCGATGAAAGTGTTTCCGCATGAAGTCCAACAGGTTTCGGCAATCGGTGACTCGTATGAGGCGCTGAATCGTTTCAACATCCACTCCGTAGGGGTGTGGCTTAGTTTCTGTTGGTGGGGGCGGCATCTTTTTTGTGGCTCGACTGAACAGGTATAATCGGCCTTTAGGATCAACGAATCTGATGTCTGCATAAGGCGTCACTAGGGCAGTCTGTTTCAAGTATTCCAGAATCTTAGACATGGCCCTTAAGTAGTCTCCCTCCAGAGAATATTCAACGATGGTTCCACGCCACTGCTCCTTGTTTCTCCGGGTCTTACGATCCAAGATTAGGGGACGGTTCCGCTGGATGTCTATCATCATCTTATACTCGTAAATCTTAGATGTGCCTGTGCTGGATTTGATGAGAACGGGTTTGTGGGTGGTGATCTGCCCGTAAAGAATAGCCATGGTTCCTCCAAGACCGAAAGTTCCCCGGGCCTGCTTAAGCGTGTATTTTGAGCCGAACAAAACCTGAGCAAAAGCAGAGGGAATGTGGCGAGCTGAGATTCCAGAGCCGTTGTCTATAATCTTTAGCCTGTATACTCCATTTCCTGATTCCGCTGCAGTGTCCGAGTTTTCCGTGGACAATCGAACGTACACTTCTGGAGGAATATTCATTTGGTCGGCGGAATCGAGAGAATTTTCCACGAGCTCCCTGATGGATGCAAAGATTGCCCGGGAAGGGTTGGTGAAACCGGCTATGTCGCGGTTCCGGTAGAAAAAGTCTGCGGGGCTTATCTCTTGAAAGGTCACCAAAGCTGGTTCCCACCGTCCCTCGATATCCTAAGGTTTAGAAGATGTGTTTTCATTGCTTTTGCATCGCCTCCACGGTGTTCTGGACTAGGAACCACGTTAGAAGGGCATTGTATGATATGTAGCAACATGGCAGGTTCATTCATAATTCTGTATGATAACTATTTCAATGTTTTTGTAAAATTTAAAGGTTAACTAATTCTTCCAAGCTACAGCGGTTTTTTTGGCTAGCTTCGGTATGTTGGTTCCCAGAGTTGCAGCCTCTGTTTTTTGAGTTCTCTCCGTTTTTTGTGCAGAAAACGGTACACTGTTCCGTGGAGGCTTCCCCTGATTAGCATACGCACGGCTTCTCGGGCAATTGCAGCTTGATCAGCGTATCCAATTATCGAAATCGTGTGACCGTAAACTGAGATGTTTGCTTCACTTAACTCCTCGATGATTCTTCTGGTTTTGCCTTCCTTTCCGATCACTCTTCCCTTCAGCCTCTTCAGGTCGGACGGAGACCTGCCCACAATTTCCCGAAGGTCTATAACCTCGAACACAATCTCGTCGTCATCGAGCAGCCTGAATGCATGGTCTGGCGCGAAGCCTCTGCCTATAGCCGTAACCACTTCTTTGGCTCTGAAGAGAACCGTTGGGTCCTCAGCTGTTGGTGGAAGAGTTATCTGAACAGTTCCGCCTTGGCTGTCCACCTGCAGAACAACAGAGAGCTTCTTCTCAATGGCTGCCTTGACCTTGCCCTCTGGACCAACAAGCGCCCCGATGCGGTCTCCCGGAATCTTGATGTAAGCTTTAGCGCCTTCCACCTGTAACCCTCTCGTACATTTCATCTACAGAATATATATCTGAGACTTTCCTCTTGAAATATTTATGTAAGTTTTCTAGGTCCCTTCGCAAGAATCTGTCAGCCATGGGATGTTTGGTTAACACAGATTGTGCAACATCGAAGATCACTGGTCTTCCCTTCCAGATCATGATGTTGTATTCGCTAAGGTCCGCGTGCACCAAGTCTGCTTTCTGATAGAGACGCTTTAAATAGGTTAGCAAAAGTCTGAAAGTTCGCTGAGGGTCATTGAGAGTGGTTTCTCTCAGCAGGGGCGCACGGGTACCGTTCTTGCCGACAAACTCCATGATCAAAACGTTCTTTTGCACAGCCAAGGGTTCAGGAACGTTGACTTTGGCTTCTTGGGCACGTCGCAGATTCTTGAATTCTTTTTGAGCCCACACGTATATGAGGGATCGTGTGTCTCTGCGGACATGGGAGAATCTGGGGTCACCCTCTATGTACGGGATCATGCCCTTCTTGAAGTCCGCTGAGCTGGTAAGATATATTTTGATGGCAAGTTCTTTTCCTTGCGTGTCTTTTCCCCAGTAGACTCTTGCTTCCTTCCCCGCACTTACAACTCCATGAATCTCATCGATTGCTCCTTTGTTCATGAAATCGTAGATGATCATGAGGGTGGAACGATCGAAAACCTCTTCTATAACTTGGTAATCTTCGCTCCGTTTATTTCTCATCAGCCGCTCAATTTCGTATGCTTTTTGCTTCCGGCTAAGCCGCTTATCCACTTTCTCTCTAAAAGACACAGTAAACCTTCCTACAGAACGGTGAAGCTTCGGATTTTATGGAGTTCACTAGAGAAGCAAGCATGAATATGTTTATGATCTTCCATTTTCTCCAAAGAGACACCATTTTGAATAGAGGAACCTCTTCATAT
>Ga0307428_1000667_pt1 | contig 20030 bp, 44 predicted proteins | sample SalMarWE160240MG_FD_202161 | JGI IMG/M metagenome (GOLD analysis project Ga0307428, IMG submission 202161) | Salt marsh sediment microbial communities from the Plum Island Ecosystem LTER, Massachusetts, United States - WE1603-240 | ecosystem: Environmental > Aquatic > Marine > Intertidal zone >...
ATTCAGGGCCACTAGCCAAGCCTAGCCATTGACAGAACTCACTAAGCTTTCACTTCACCCGTATCTAGGTTATAGTGAATCCAGAAAAACGCTTTTCCCCCAGGTACGTATTCTCCTATCACTTTTCCGTCGACAACGATTTCCTTTCGATATGCCCCGGCTAAGGCACAGTCAACGACCACAACACTAGCTGTCTGCGCCCATCCGTTGAACCTCCACTCGGGATTATATCCTTCGCCATAGAACATTGGAAAGTATATGTCGCTTTTCCCATCGATCTCTTCAGGCGTTCTTGCGTCGTCACACCTTATCACCGCTGGGTACCAGCCCTGTATCGCCCTCGGATAGCACTTTAGCCCCTCCGAATATGGATGCTCGTCTAACTTCCTTCCGAATACAGTGATTCCTGTGTTAACCATAAACTCGGTTCTATCTATGATTTCTTCAAAGACCTTCCTCTTCGGACAGCCAATTTCCTTGACGATTACGCTTAGAAGAAGCCCAACGGGAATTAAAACCAGTGCATATTTGGCGATTTCTCCAAGACTGAACCTATATTCACTCATATAATCCCCGCACCGCCCTCATCTTAAGTGTATGACGGATCGCTGGCATATCTATCTTAAGATACGATATGGGCTTTTAAAAGTGAAAACTCAAATAGGATACATGATAAACGTTTAGTGAAGAAAATGCCGATACATAACTTCGATTGGCTCATGGTTAGACGTATACCAAGGCATGAGTTTCGATCAGACCCAACCTTCGACCACTGGGGAGAATACTTCAAGTCGGAGAAGGGCGGAATAACTAAAGTAATCTTCAAGGGAAGCGGCCATGTCGACATATTTCTAGGAGAATCCGATGACTGGCCATCGGCGACAAGCGTCGTCGATGAGACCATAACCAGAGACAAGATCTATGAGTTCGAAGTACTCCCAGGCTACACGTTTGAACCCCGCGTCTACAAGGGCTCTGAGATAACAAGCATAGAGATCTACGGTCCTATGGCATTGTTAGAGGTTGTTTCACCCCTCATCGCAGGTACGCTGTTAACTATGTGGGGTTTGGCTTAGGTTTAGTCCTTGGCCTTCGTAGCGTGGTTCATCAGGAACAGCGCCTTCCGTCGCGCACGGACTCCGGCGCCGGTAACAATCTCCTAAATACAAACATTCGCATAGTAAGAATTTGGGACTCTGATCATGAGCAAAGAAACGATAATCGTTCTACCCGACGGCTCTAAGTACGAACTCACTCCAAAGGGAATAAAATTCGCAGAGGATCTAGAGAATTTCTTCGCGAAACTGGGTATACCCAAAGAAGACATTCCCTTATACTTGGAGAAACTAGCACGCCCCAATCAAGCAAGTAACCTTTAAGCGGACAAGCATTAAGACACCCCCCTTCCTGAAAACGTTTTAAGCACCTCGGGAAACATTCTTAAAGATAGTCTTGTCCGCTCCTGAGGTCGTCGTCTTCGTGCTCCTCGGTCTACTCGGGGGCTTCACATACATCCTTGTCGAGGTCGCCAAGAAGTGGGAGGACCTGTTAACCTTCTCTGCTTTCAGAAGGTACGCCCTAGGAGCCATAGTCGGCTACCTTTATCACATCGGCTACAGCACCTGGACGCTGCCCAACAGCCTCATGTGCTGGGTTTCAGGTTACATGGGCACTCATTTTATTGAGGCCTTGGTCAGGCGCTATGAGAGCCTTAAATAATATTAAGACTGAGTTATTCTCTCTCCCTCGTCCCAGACGGCTAGGACGTGTTTCGTCGGTGCACCATCGAGTCTAGTCCTGAGCTCAGTGAGGGTCAACCTGTGCCTTCGACCTTTAATTTTGAAATATCTTTTCTCTTCCTTCACGATCATTCCTCTTTTTACTCCTTTGGTTAATTAGTTAAAACCTATAAAAAATTAATTGGTTACTTACTCGGCTTAAGCTTTTTGATATCCAGTATATCCACCATGTCACCCGTCTCTATTTCTAGCAGCTTCCTTATCTCGTGGGGGATGGTTATCTTCCCTCCCTTTAGAACCTTGGCGGGGAACCCCCTTTTACGCTCTGTCAATCTACCATCCCATAGAAAAACCCATCAGTAGTATATAAAAGAACGTACTAAACCTGTAAAGACTTAAATATGATTTTAAACACTCTAAAAGTTGCCAAACATGCCTGTTGGGGGGCCGAACCCGCCTAGCCCGAGGAGCGCGGGCTTAAAGAGGTTAAGAAAAAAGGAAAAAGAAAAAGAAAATGTCTGCACTGTTTGAAATTCCAGGAGTAATCGAAGGAAGAGCATTGGGAATGTTTCTAGTCGTAGCCATCTTCGTAATAGTATACTACTACCTAAAATCCGGTAAGATTCCATATGTCAGAAGGGTTGCAGGACTTGATGCTATCGAGGAAGCCGTCGGACGATCAGCCGAAATGGGAAAACCCGTCATGTCTACAATAGGCATAGACGGGTTCAACTACTGGACGCTAGCCGCCCTCACGATCCTTGAGCATGTATCGAGAGACTGCGTCAAGAAAGGCGTCAGAATCTTGGTTCCTACGGGTGGAGGAGATAGTTCCTACATCGTAAGACCAGTAGCGGAAGAGATAGTGAAGGATGCTTACATGCTGGAAGGAAACCCCGAGGACTATAGACCCGAAGATCTGCCATTCTTGAGTGGACAACAATACGCCTACACCGGCGGAGTTGTAGGTATCCTTCAAAGAGCTAAACCAGGTGCCTGCATAATGGTTGGCGGCCACCACTCGGAGGCAATGAATATCGCCGAGACCGCAGTCCTAGTTGGAGCCATCACCATAACCTCCGGTACCTATGTCTCAAACGTCGCCGTATTGGCATGCGCATCGGACTATATTCTCATAGGAGAAGAGTCCCCAGCAGCTGGGGCATACCTATCCAAAGATCCAGCGCAGAGAGCCAGCATCAGGTGTCAAGATATCTACAAAGGTATCAGCATAGCACTGATAATCTTAGGAACCTTCGTCCGAACCCTAGGCAGCAGCTTCTTTATCCAGCTTCTATCATCGTAGGTGAGAAAAACGTCTGAAATATTGAAAAGTAGGGAACTCAGCCTCATAGCGATGTTCCTATCTTTCCTAGTCGTCTTCGTACCCTATTTCATAGATGTACCCGCTCTAGACACCTTCTCGACTAAACTGATCACCATCACGGCGATAACTGTCTCTTTCACACTGCTTCTAGCCATCCATTCACAGTTCAAAAGAGGGTTTGACTTCGTCCGGAGAAAACCTAGAGGATGGATCTTCAAGGTCTACATGATGATTACAATTGTACTAATGCTTTTATTCGCACTCGGAGGCCTAGAAACCGGTCCATACCATTGGGCCATGTACGCCATAATCACTCCGTTGAGCTCGGTTAACTATGGAATACTGGCGTTCTATCTCGCATCTACCTGTGCTAGAGCATTCAAGGCAAGGAACACAAAGTCAATTCTGCTTATTCTTACCGGCTTCATAATGTTGCTTTACCAGGCACCGTTTACCGGAGCCTTCTTTGACCTAGGACCGATCGGTATCTATCTAGCCAATACATTCGGGTTGGCGGCGGGCAGGATGTTCCTCATCAGCGTAACCGTAGGGGCTATGGTATTCGGCATACGTATTCTACTAGGACAGGAACCCGGCGTACTCGGGATAAGGAGCGAGGAGTAATGTCACTCTTAAAATCCTTCAATAGTTATGACAGCCGCATAGTCTATCTCCTACTATTCCTAATCGTTACGATTCCACTGTTGAGCCCAATGGGGCTTCCCATATCCGTCTCACCAAGCACAGTGACATACTACGAGGTCATCGACGCCTTAGGGCCCGATGATCTTGTGCTCGTGGTTCTCGACACAGAGTTCAGCGGCTACATGGAGATCCAATCCGGCATCATAGCCTCGATGAGGGTGATGGTTGAACGAGACGCTAAGATGTGCGTCGCAGTCTCACACCCAGAGGCTACAGGTATTCCCGAACTCGTTTTTGCAGCAATCAAAAATACGGTGGATGAACACGGCTACACATACGGAGAAGATTATGTCATCCTAGGATACGTCTTCCCGAATGAAGCTGCCGTGGCTTCCGCTGCACAGGACTGGCAAGGAGTGATTCACAACGATTTCTACGGACAATCGACTGAGGGTACATTCCTTGATCAGATCCATGACTGGAGTGATTGGACACTGATATCAGATTATACAACCGGAATACAGTCAGGTTCCTTAATCAACCACTTCGGTCTGAGGGGAACCCCCATGATAGTAAACTGCATAGGCGTAATGATATCGACACAGATGCCTTACCTTAGCACGGGAATCTACCAGGCCCTACTCCAAAGCATGAGAGGCGGAGCCGAACTAGAATACCTCACAGGCCACCCTGGACCCGGGATGACGGCGATGGACGCCTTCACACTCGGACACTATATGCTGATAGTACTAATCATAATAGGAAACATAGGCTACTTTGGAACCAAAGAAAACTCTAGGAGGAATGTTGAATGACGGATCCAGTTGAGCTTTCTATAATGGTAGTCGGATGCTTCCTCAGCATGTGCATGTTCTCGACGCTCTACGGCAAGAGCAGCCCGCTTTACTCCCTCGCAGAGGAATCCTACATAGGCTTCGCAACGGGTCTCACCATCGTCATGAACTTGATGTATATCTACAACACCGGCGTCGTAGGAATCCAGGGCGGAGACTGGATTCTAATCTTCGGATTCATACTCGGCATAGCGACTCTGTTAAGGATCAACCCCAAATACAGCTATTTCTCAAGGCTTCCCATCGCCATAACCCTCGGAGCACAGCTAGGCCTATCCCTAAGGACACAGATATACACGGGATTCATCGACCAGATCAAGGCCTCGATAGTTCCCTTGTTCGAAGGGAGTGCTAAAACACTCATCTACAATTGGACGACCTTCATATGCGTTATCTTCATGCTATCATTCTTCCTCTACACCATCGAAATTAAAGGACCCATAAAACTTAGCGCAAAGATAGGTGAATACTTAATGTACGCCTCCTTCGGAGCAATCTTCGCACAGACTTTCATGGGAAGGCTCGGCCTATTCGTAGGCTCGATACAGAACTTCACCGTTCCTCCATGGAAGAAGCCGATCTTGATAGCATGCATGGCTATAGTCCTTGTGGCACTGATCGCACTAGACAAACTAAACCTCCTGGAAAAACTTACCCCTGAAGAATAATTCCCCTTTTTTTATATTTGAGATGAATTATATGAGTAAATGGCGGCAATGGGAGGATCTACCACCCGAACAAGAGGAAGAGTTCATAGATCGCACCGCTAGGACACTGATAAAACATAGAATGGGACTGCCCGTGCAGCTTCTGCTAGAGAGCGGAGGCCCGCTTACCAGCCTGTTCGCAAACTTCTGGTTAGGACTCTACGGTCCTTATCTTGACTTCCTCGGTCTAGACAAGCATATGGCTATCCTGAGAAAGAGGAGCAACATCGAGAAGATACTGGATAGAATTGATACACTGCAAACCAAAATAGAGATTGAAGAGAAAAAGAGGTCTGATGGGATCCCTCAAGGCAAAACAAACTATCTGGTACTCAGCAACCTCCTCATAACTGGTCTGGTCATAATGGATTTGGCTCATATCACGGGTCTGATATCGCTCAACCCAGGTCTGCTTACTTTGGCAAACCTTCTGATGCTTGTGATCGCCTATACCGCCTATAAACTCAAGAAAAGAATAAACAAAAGAAAAAAGGTGTTTGAAAATAGAAACGTTGAGTTATAAACTGACCTGGCCTGAGGTAGAGGATTACCTCAAGACGAACGATGTCATACTATTCCCGACTGGTTCCACCGAACAGCATGGGAAGCACATCGCCGAGGATAACGACGCCTTCACGGCCTATGAGATAGCCAAGAGAGTGGCCGAGAAGACCGGCGTCCTCGTCGCACCAACGATGCCCTTCGGTAACGCCATCCACCACATGAAGTTCCCAGGCACAATGACCCTGACGTTCGACACTCTCGTCGACGTATACAAGGAGGTCTGCGAGTCGCTCATAAAGCACGGCTTCAAGAAGGTCGTGATCATGAACGGCCACGGCGGAAACACAAATGCAATAGCCCAAGCGCTAAGAGAGATACGTGATGAAACCGGTGTCATCGTCTATTCACTGATGGTCTTCCCCGGTGCATTCGGCGCAGAGTCCCTGAAGATAATCGAACAGGATAGTGGTGGCCACGCCTGTGAGGAGGAGACGAGCGTCAGCCTATACCTTGGACAGAGGGTCTTGATGGAGAGGGCTGAGGACTGGAAGCCTCCCCGGACCTGGACCGAGTTCGACACTAAGTACAGTCGAAAGGTCACAACAGCAAGGAACTGGGACGAGCGGACGGAGATCGGATCAATAGGCAAGCCGACGCTAGCCACTAAGGAGAAGGGAGAGAAGATGGTCAATGCCGTCGTCGACGAGATATCCACCTTCATCGAAGACCTTAAACTTAAGTAAACACTTTCCCCTATTTTTTATCCGTTTTTAAACCAAAATCTGGATATGTTTCTATGGTCCCTTTTTCGAATTCTTGGAGGTGGACGAGTTATGGCGCTACTAATAAAAAGGAAGAATGCCCAGAGGCTGGTAGACCTCCTTCTTAGCTTTAGAAAATCAGGCTTCGTCTTTACATATCCTGATTCTCACTCTGGTTCCCTGCTTCAGATTGAGGCTCTCCCTATACGCTAGGGGTACTGTTATCCTGCCTCCCTGACAGATGTCGGCTAGGAACTCCTCTTCCCTCTTTTCCAACCTAATCTCCATTTAATGGGATTACTTGGTGAATAAAAACCATTCTCTAACGTGCGCATTCGCTACACTTAGGCCACACTTTAGCACAAATTACACTAGGGCCGACAACACCACCCATAAACTTTAAGCGGTGATACAAACCAGTAGATGGTGATGCACGAAACTTCGTGCAGAAAGAAAAAAGGAAAAAGGAAAAGAAAATGTTAATAACTGGAAGAAACTTTGGACTTTTACTGCTTCTAGTGATCATGGCATCTGTATACTACTTTATCAAATCAGCGGAGAAGGGGAAGGTTCCCACTCTAAGGAGGATCGCAGGCATCGACGCCATCGATGAGGCCATCGGAAGGGCCGTCGAGATGGGTAGACCGGTGATCTGCTCCCACGGAATAGCAGACCTGAGGGGTGCAACATCTGGACCGCAGACCTTGGCTGGTCTTAGTGTGCTATCCTACGTATCGAAGAAGGCGATCGAGACTGGTGCAAAGGTCATCGTCCCGGTAAGGCAGGCAGAGGTTTGGCCCATCGCAGCCGACATCGTTGAAACGGAGTACAAGTTAGCCGGTAGAGATGAGGAGTTCGATGAAGGGGACATCCGGTTTCTATCACCCGATCAATTCGGTTACTCGTCAAACTACATGGGTCTCATGATGAGGGAAAAACCTGCGGCCAACATAATGATAGGCGCCTATTGGGCTGAATCACTGCAGCTGGGGGAGACGGGAAACCGAGTCGGAGCTTTCCAGATATCTGGAACGGCACAGACCTCGCAGATTCCCTTCTTCCTCGTGACGACGGACTATTGCCTAATCGGTGAAGAGATCTACTCTGCAGGAGCATACTTGACAAATGACGCCCCCCTCATAGCTAGCTTGGCAGGACAGGACGTGGGCAGGATCATAGCCGTAGTACTCTGCGTACTTGGTGCCTTATTCTCAACGGTAGGCAGCGATCTGCTGTTGAAAATCTTCGGGATGTGAAATAGGTGTCTGAAAAGTTAAGAAGTATCGAGATACCCATAATAATCACCGCCATATGCACCCTGCTACAGGTCATACCCTACTATTTGGACATACAGTTCCTCGACAATGCTTCAGCTATAGAACGGGACTGGATGTTGCTGATAGTCAACATGGCGGTCTTTGTAGGCGTCATTTCGATCGGACAAGTGCACGGAAGGAAGATCATGAGGCGGGCTAAGAACTGGGAGTACAGCATAATACTGATGGTCGCAATGATTATCATGGCACTTACAGGGCTACCGATTGAATCGATCGGACTAGGATTGGATAACACCATCTACAACTTCCTATTCATACAAGTCCTGACTCCTCTAGGCAGCACCATGTACAGCATACTGGCATTCTTCATCACATCAGCTGCATATAGAGCATTCAGAGCAAGAAACATCGAGGCCGCGTTAATACTGGTCTCTGGAACCATCGTCGTCATGTCCAATGCACCGCTGTTCACCTCATCCCTACCATTCCTAATCACCTGGAAAAACTGGATATTCGACGTTCCAAACACAGCTACTATGAGAGGCGTAATGATGGGAGCAGCACTCGGAGCCATAGCCCTAGCGGTACGTACCCTAATGGGCATCGAACGCGGATACCTTAGAGGAGGAGGCACGGATTAGCTTGTCCATCCTAGAAAAGTTACAGAATATAAACCGAAGGTACATCTACCTTCTTGCCTGGGTCTTCGTCCTCTTTCCACTGCTATTTCCGCTGGGCCTACCAGTACCTATAGGAAGAGAATCAAAGGCATGGAAGGAGTATATAGAAAACATACCCAGTGACAGCACAATAATAGTGACCATGGATTACGGCGTATCCGGGATGCCAGAACTCTACCCAATGACGGTCGCCACCATGCACCACCTATGGACAGACACTGCATCGAAAAACTTCAAGATCATAGTTGTCGCCACTTGGAACCAGGGACCGCTGGTTTTTGACACACTGCTGGATCAGATGAATCCCGCTTCGACATACGGTGTAGTATATGGAGAAGACTGGATCGAGCTAGGATGGATACCCGGCAGCGAGACCGGTATGGCCGCCCTAGCAACGGATATGTGGAGCCAGACACCAAAAGACTTTCTTGAGAACCGACCCCTATCAGAATATCCCATCATGGAGAACATTAAAACTGCTGAAGACATTGATCTTGTCGTCAGCTTCGAGACGGGCACTCCTGGGCTGCCTGAATGGCTACGCCAGTGGAACACTCCTTATGGCACACCCTTCATAGTTGGGTGCATCGGCGTATCTGTTCCAGGTATGGCACCGTATCTTGCCTCTGGACAGTTGGCGGCCTTAATGCCTGGGCTTACAGCGAGCGGAGAATACGAATTACTCATCGGCAGACCAGGACTCGCAGTCTCTGGGCTTGACGCGGTTTCGATGTCTCACCTTTTGGTGGTTCTGCTTGTGGTCGTGGGGAACATAGCGTTCTTTGCATCAAAGTCGAAGGGGGTAAACTAGATGTCCCTTATGACGCTCTTACCTGTATGGACCGCTGTCTTCTTCACCCTTGCAATATACAGCTTCCTCTACGGGGAGAACCCTTGGTTCCGCTTCGCGGAGCACGTTTACGCTGGTGTATCAGTCGGCTATGCCGTCGCCTTTAACCTAGACTATCTCCGAGACCAGTGGGTCAACAGATGGTCCATGACAGGAGGCATGGCGGTGCTTTACCTCTTCGCCCTAGCGATGGGGCTACTCTGGTACGCCCGGTTCAACAAAAAATACTTCTTCCTATACAGATGGACTCTAGCCATCGTCGTCGGAACAGGTATAGGAATGGCTCTCAGAACCGTGGTATTCACACAGTTCCTAGACCAGATAATCTCACAGGCCAAGATACCCCTCTTCATCAGCGGTGATCTACTTCAATCGTTCAGCAACATACTCCTAATCATAATGACTCCATGCGTTCTGCTATACTTCTGGTTCACAGGAGGAGCCCGAGAAACTGGCCCAATGAAGCACATATCGAAGATAGCGAGATACACCATTATGGCCGGCTTCGGCGCGGCCTACGGCTACACGGTGCTCACAAGGTTTTCACTGCTCATCGGCAGAAGCCAGTTCCTCCTAGGAATCCTACCAAACCCGCCTGAAGCCAAAATGGCGTTCATAACCATAGCCCTAGTGATGCTAGCCTCGTTGATCGGATACGATCTACTGAAACCTAAAAACACTTAAACAAAAACCATCTATCTTTTTTATATAATTAATCCGCACGCGTAACCTTTAAGCGGTGACGCTCACCGTAGTTTGGTGGGGAGGGCTATGGGCCTAATGGAGCCTTCGGAACCTGGATGTCGGGTAAATCGTTGCAGGGAGAAGTGACATTGGCTTGGCCAGGCGGGTCCCTGCTCCCGGGGATTTTCCCCCCTTGCTTCAGGGCCGGCAACACTCCCCACCCTCTCGTAACCTTTAAGCGGTGATGCACCCCATTAACTGGTGAGGTTTAGAAATGTCTGAGAAGGAGAAAGAGGAGAAGCCTGAAGAGGAAGAGATTAAGGAGGAGCCAATCGAGGAGGAGCCCCAAGAGGAGAAGCCCATCGAGGAAAAGCCTATAGAGGAGTCCATCGAGGAGGAGCCTGTAGAAGAGAGGACTGTCAAAAAGAAGCCCTGGTGGAAGGTCTGGTAGGTTAACGAAATTCAACTTCAAGTCTTAAGGAGGGATATATCACATTAAATTTCAGTAATAAGGAAGTGAAGTTATGTGTGAGAGGATTGTTTTATGAGTGAATTACAGAACCTACGTTTAGGAGAGAAACTAACCGTCCGCACATTGCCTGGGAGAGATGGTAACACAATAGGCCGGCTCCAAGACGGATGTATAATACTATTCGACCAGGACAACCCATACGTCAGTATGCTGGTTCCAGGCCAATCTGTAGAGTGCCAGATACTCGTCATAAGTGAAAAATATATCATCGTGAAACCCCTCAGCGAGCCCAAGAGGGCGGCTATCGTACATTATCCAGAAGAAGATTTCCCAGATGTCGATGTGGATGACATCGTAAAGGATCTGGAGAAAATGGTAAAAAAGTTATCCAAGAAATCCGGGAACGCAAAGGTTATCCCCCAAGCCCTTCTACACGTAATCCGGCTTGAACAGCTAATAATAAATATTCTAAGAAGGAGAATCTAAAAAACATTGAATAACATCTCCTCATAACTTTTAAGCGGTGACTCATACCATAATCCGGTGGGGAGGGCTAGGGGCCTAATGGAGACACGAGGTTCATGAAGATACGGGATCCTGGATATCGGGAAAAACGTTGCAGGGAGGGGCTATGTTCGCCCTTTTCATGGCTCGGCCAGGCGGGTCTCTGCTCCCGGGAATAAATCGCCCTTGCTCCAGGGCCGGCAACACTCCCCACCATTAACCTTTCAAAGGTTAAATTTGGTTAACAAAGGTCTTATTATCATTTGAGTATAGTCAATAACAGGTCATACAAATGAACGAGGAAAAAAAGCCCGAAGAGAAGCCCGAAGAGGAGAAGCCCGAAGAGGAGAAGCCCGAAGAGGAGAAGCCCGAAGAGAAAGAGCCTGAGTAGACCTCATATTTATCTCACCACCTTTTTATTATTTTTTCTCGTAACCTTTAAGCGGTGATTCATACCTTTGATTGTTGAGTGATAAACTCGATGCGAAGAAGGAGGCTAAGACAAGTTGGAATCAGAAAAGATTTCCGATAGGGTTACCAGTGTGACAAGATCCATCCTAGAGCGCGGCCTAAACAACATCATGTTCATACTGACCATGACCATCCACGCGGTCAACCCGAGGGACATAGAGATCATAGTCAAAGACATCCTAGAGTACTTGGATAAGACGAAGCTCTTCGAGGATAAGAAGGAGACTGAGGCCTAATCCCTCGAAACAAGAAGCTGTCAAAAAAGAGTAAGAAAAAGAGAACCTAGTAAAGCCCGAGGAGGATACGACATAAATCTATGGCAGAGGCTCGTGTTCAGACTCACTGGCCGACTCTACATAGGCCATAAGCGACACGAAGGCGGGACGGGTTCTCTGCCACACTACATGATAGAGTGCCCCATACACGGCAGGGTGGTGACATACCCACACGGCTACTCGATGAGGCTAGAATGCCCCAGATGCCAAGAGGAGGAGAGGGAGGAGATTGAGTCCAGAGAAGTTTAGCGAACCTACCCTCTGCTGGATCTGTGGGTCCCCCTGCTCAGGATCTAGGGTGACCTGCTCGGACGAGTGTCATGAAAAGCTGGTTGACCGGCTGGAGAGCGAGTTCGGCATATACAAGAAGGTTGTGGACATAGAGACGGGGAAGATCCACAGGGTACCCACAAGGGACATCATAGAGAAAGGACTCAGACAACAGGATATGAGAAGATACCCTGAATGGAGTATGACATGCCAGTAATCTTTAAACTGAAATGTCCATTTAATGTCCACTTAGATAAGTAATGTCCCCTCTTTATATCCAAGTTACCAAATGTATTGCGTGAGTGTTACGCTCATGCTACACAAGTGTGCATGAGCTGTTGCTCAGGGGCCATGTCGATGACGGAGAGTAGCTTCAACGAGCTTGAACTCCTTAGCCATGAAGATCTAATAATCGAGGCCCTCCAACTACTCCTTAAGACCTACGCAGAGTTCACCCGCCGCAGGGAAGTCACCAAGGACTTCTTGAGGGATCTATGCCGCTTCAGCGTAGAGGCTCAAGTCTGGTATATCCTATGGGAGAGCGGCGGCTCCCAGAGGTTTACCGACATACTCCTCATGGTCGGCTGCTCGCGGTCGAAGCTGAGCGATGTCCTACGGGAGCTGCTGAGGGTCGGCCTCGTAAGGATGGTAGAGAAGCGATACCAAGCCGTATCACCCGCCTGGTTGGTTCGCATTAGAGAACCAAACAAGCGAAAACCTTAAGAAAGGAGTTCGCGGCTGCGAACCCGTTTTAACGAGGATAAATGGGAGTAAAGTACAGCAAGTTCTTCACATTCACCGGCGCCATCACCCTTGAACCCGTAACCATTCTCGTGGAGTACATCGAGGCCGAAGGCTTCCGCGGCGTCTCCATAGAGAGCCTCGAGGGAGAGTACCCCTCAGCCAAGGAGTTCGATAAGGCATCCGGAGTCGTCCTCGAGGAGAAGAAAGTAGGCGAAGACAAGATCTACAACTTCCTCCCCATGATGCTGCCCGACGCCCGCCAGCTCGTGGACGCGCTGAACGAGGCCCTCGCAGCCTCCGAGGAGGGCTGAGATGGGTTCGACGACCTGCCGTATCTGCGGCAGAAGGCTGACCAACCCCGTGAGCGTGGAGCGTGGGATCGGCCCGGTGTGCCTGGCACGTCTCCTGACGGAGTATGCGCCCGAGGAGGCCGAGGACAGTGGTTGAAGCGGGTAAAGCCATCGTTCCCAAGTCTGAAGTTTTCCTAGAGATGGATCGTCAAGACCAGCTGCAGATAGTAGCCGAGGCTATGGGCGAAGTCGTAGAAGAACTTGTCTACGTGGTCCAGGGTAAAAAGGGTCTCAGCTACAAGGGAGTCAACCTGATCGCCTTCTACATGGGCGACATAGGGGTGGATCCCTGGGTAGACTGGCAGCAAATTCAGATGGAGGGTCAAATGTATTGGAGCGCCACCGTTCGAGGGTGTAACGAACGGTATAACCTAACCGCCCTAGGCACCGCCGAAGTCCCTGAGCAGATGGACGTCTACGACAGAGACGAAAAAGGGGGTAAGATCCCAGACGGACGAGGAGGGTTCAAATCCCACCTAGAGTTTGACCGGTTCTGCCGCCGTAAGGCCCTCAGCATGGCGCAGAGGAACGCGAAGAGGGCGGTCATGCCGGAGGCCATGATAAAGAAGTGGCTGGACTACTTCTGGGACAAGAAACAAGGAAGAGATGTGGAGCCGCCCTTTAAACCCAAGTCGGTGGATGCAGACTTCACGGTCATAGAAAAAGAGGGGAAAAAGAAGCCCAAAAAGAAGAAGGAGAGGAAACAGGCTGCCCTTAAACCCGGGGTCCAAGAGAGCGAGGACCGGGTGCGAGCCACCCTGGAGACAAACGACGTAGACCTCACACACCTCGCCATCACCAAGTACGGCGACAAGGTACACATAGCGGTTCAGGAGGATTACGACCAGATCCGGTGGATAGATGACCACAAGGTGATCACACAACTCCTTCACGGGGTATGGGTGTCTGAGCACAACCGCTGGGAGGTGCCCCCACCATGACTCCCGTGCAGCAGACCAGCCCCTACCTGAGACCATGCCCTAGGTGCGGAGCCCTCATGCCGAAAAACGTCAAGGGCTGTTGGAATTGTGGCTATGTCCTAGACTCCCAAATCATAGAGCTAGCGAAGGCTGATAAGGAGGCGAAGCCATGATTGAAGTTCTATGCCGGGCAGCCGTCCCCACAAACAGCCTATACCTCATCGAAAGAGAGGCGGGGGTAATCGTATCCCCCTTGGTGCAGTACATCTATGCAACCTCATCAGTTTCAATCCCCAGCGCCAAGGAGACCCCACATAGATATCTGACGATATACAAAACGGCTAGCCGGAAGACTTCACTGAAGTTCAACCGGGGCAAAAGCAGGAACGGTATCGAGTTAGCCGAGATAATTGACATCCTCTCGGAGAAGGGGATACATGATCTCTGGGTGCACGACCTTAAGCTGAGGATCAAGAACAATGGGGACGAGTTTGACTTCTGCTTCAAGAACGCACCCCTTACCGAAGGCAGCCACGCAGCCTTATGGGTTCAGAAGTACCTGAAAGACATCAAGCTCTCCGGGTGGGCGGAGAGAACCCATCTACGACATCTGCCTCTTGGAGAGGTCGTTTCTGTTCCCGGCGGCGCCAGCATGTCCCCATATGAGACGAGTTCTCCCCCGTTTATCGCGTGGCTGGGCAATGTAACCGGCGGCCTGGTCAGGCTGAAGACAATCAAGAGAGTCAAGGAAAACGTGTTCGTGGACATAGATTTCAAGGACATGGGGGTCTCTTCGGAATGAGTGTTAATGAGCTTGGACCCGCCTCGAAGGCCCTGCTGGAACGCGTCAACCTTTCGTTCGGCTACGTGGAGCTCGGAACCCTAGTCTCGTGGGCTAGGAGAAAGACGGGGCTCGGCCATGGCAGTAACTGGTGGTACCGCCGACTCGTAGCCCTCGCCCTCGAGGGACACATAGACGCCAAGGTCCACCGCACCGGCGACCAGATAGCCATCCTGTTCAAGAAGAAAGAGGCTATGTAAATGACTGAGGATCTGATTAGCTCAAGTAGAGCGGGGATACGAGAATCTGAGCTTTTTCTCGCCTTGGCTACGGAGAACTATGTACGGAGCATACGTGATCCAGATGACGAGGGGCACCATCTAATCGTTGAGCAAATAACCTACGCCAAGTCCCTTGGGAAGCCAGCCGCAATCTTTCTAGAAGTTAGTCTAACCTCCGAGGACGAGAAGACTGTAAGAGATGCCCTAGGAGGGATGGAGATAATAGGCGTTTTCAAGTTTGAGTCAGGAAACGAGGAGAGCATGGAGTCGGCGGTAATACAGATGAGAAAAGAAGTCGATAAGAGGGGGTTGACCTTTGGGGAAGAAACGTAAAGGAGGCTTAGTCGGCTGAAAGTAAAAAGCGTGTCAGACCTTGCCTTCCGAGCGCTTGATTCTCTCACTGAGGGTGAAGATGAGCTATGGGTGGCACATATCGTATTTGACGGCCAGGCCCGGCGCACAGGCGGTATACAGAGGATCATGAAAAACGACTGCGGAGTCCCGCACTACACCGTCCAGCGAACCCTAAAACTGCTTGTCTCGAAAAACATCGTCTATCGTGTAATTCAAGGCATATACGCGCCAAACTTGATGCTGGTTCTTGACAAAATGATTGAGATCCTTGAAGAAGAGCAGGAGGGTGAGAACGCTGCCGGTGGATGAGGATAACCCGATATACGATATAATACAGGCCTTCAAAGCATTATTCAAACAGCGTGAAAGAGACTACACACGTACAGTCCTTTCAAACCTCCGAAGTATATTCGGCAGTAAAGCCGTGAGCGAGGTCTTCACCTACTTCTGCCTCTACGGCGCCGCCACCGCCTGGAATCTTCGAAACGAGTTGAATATGCCTGAGGCCACCGCCTACAGAGCCCTCAAGCAACTGAGATCCCTTGGCTTCGTCGTGCCGGCACTGAAGGAGAGCAAGGCCAGGCACAGCAAGGGAGGTCCCCGCCCCACCGTGTGGGCCCTAGAGGGTGCCTCCCAAGAAGAAGTAGCCAGAGCCTACCATGAGATGCGTGAAAGTGTGGGGGTGTGTGTGTGAGGAGTAGAGTAGTGAATAGGAAATGGGGTTATACCCCTATACCCCTACCCCCACAACAACACACACACGCCCCCATTCAAACACACACACCCCACCGTCGAGGAGGTAGCGTCGACGCCTTCTAGAGACGGCGCCGTCATCAGGCGGGAGCGCCTCCAGATGATCGTGGCCATCGTAAGGAAGGAGCCTAGCATTGGCATAGCTAGGATCCAGATACTCATGGCCATGAGGACGGGGCTGACGAAGAAGCGGGTCGCCCAATATGTGCGGGAGCTCGTGGAGGGCGGGTTCCTCGTCACGGAAGGGGGCGGCTTCAGGGTGGCTGATCGACGATGAGCGGTCGAGGGAAGAAGTATCAGTTCTACGGTCCAGCCTATTTCAGAGCCACCTGGAAGAAGTTCCTAGAGATCTGCGAGAGGGACAGCCAGTCAGGCAGCGAACTCATCCGCATCTGGGTGGAGGGCTACGTGGCCAGGAAGGACCCGGGGAACCCTCAGAGACCCATCACCGCCTATGCCCCGGGGCATGAGGACGAGTATGCCCGCCTGCAGCAGGATATCTTCAGTAAGCTGCTGGGCGTCGCCGAGAATCGTGGCGGCTATCTTCCATGGCTGAGGATATTGGATGAGCTGAAGCCAGTCCTAAGCGGTCAGGCTCGGGTCGACGCCGCGGAGAAGCTGGCCCGCCGTCTTACTAAGGCAGGTGTCCGGATCGTCCGGTAATGTGTTTCGGAGAAGAGGATCAAGGTATGGAGATAATGAACCCCAGAATTAAGCAAACAAAGAGGGAGGAAAAGTAAAGTGAGTGAAAAACCGAAACCAATTCCTAATTATTGGCCTGAACAGATGGATTATATCGCCCTTGAGAGTTACATCAGAGAAGAGGAAGAGGGATACTCCACTCTCAAATTTGAGTTCAGGGTTCCCAAATACTTCAAATTCTCATCGGATTTGGATGTGTTAGAACTTGTAGAGGAATGGAAGCCCACGATGATCAAATTCTTCAGGGGACAGATCACGGTAAACGCGACGGTGAAAAAACTTGGGATCGACAGATCAGAATTTAATACATGTCTCTCAGAAATCTTCACCCATTTTTTGAATCCCTTCATCGTAGGATGTGACCCCCAAGTCTTCATCGAGGAGATCGATTGTTTGAATGTATTATCAGCAAATCAAAGAGGACAGAGACATGAGGGAGGTTGAAAAAATTAGATTCAAGATTGGGGGCAAAGAGCTTCCTCCAATAGACATGAAAAACCTAGAGGGCTATGAACCGATGATACTGTGTCCAAACGAAGACTGTCGATATACCTTCAAACTCTCAGAAGCCGTCATAAAACCACCAGAAAAGGAAGAGGACTACCGATAGAAGGGAGATTCTAAGGAATGACCTGGAAGATCGAGATATGGATAGGTGAATACCATTACTCCTCCCCCTTCACCAAGGAGGGCTGCGAGAACGCCAAGAAATGGCTCGACCAGTTTTCAGAGAAGAAATAGGCTGAGCGAGACACTCATTTCTTTAACAGGAACATCTTCGACCTTCCAACTATCCTCGTGAACATGACTTTACCCTCAGCCTCCAGGATCCTAATATACATGGCTCCAGTGGGATCGGAAATTCCGGCCTTCCTTGATAACTCGACGATAGAGAGGTCTTGGGGGTAAGCCTCTTGAAAAGTTTTAAAAACCTTATCTTTCGTATCCTCTGACATCGTTAAACTCATTCATAAATCCTTATCGGAAAACCTATAAGCCTTTATATCATAAAACCTTATGGTTAAACCATAAGATAAAAGGTGCAAGGGTTGCCTGAGAAGATTGAGAAGATTCGTGTAAGCGTCACCATGACCAAGCAGTATCTGGACGGTTTGGATCGTCTTGTGGAGGAAGGTATCTACCTAGGCCGCGGGGATGCGATCCTGGAGGCGATCAGGCTCTTTCTCAGAGGCTACGGGGTTAAGCCGTTCTCTAATAAAGTAGTCGAGCCCGAGGCCTGAGATATTGAGTAGTAACCCGTGTTTTTTCTTCGTGTTTATTGAACGTATTAATAATAGGCGTCGCTCAACCATAGCCTATAAAGGCGGTGCCCGAATGTGTCAGACAAGGCTAGAACCCGTGTAAGCGTCACCATGACCAAGCCCTACGTTGAGGCCATGGACTACCTCATCGAGCGGGGGATATACCTGAACCGTGGGGAGATCGTCCTAGATGCACTTAGATACCATCTAGCAAGCTGTGGATTAGAGCCTTTCTGCTCGATTAAGGGGACACCGTCTCTAGAGTCTAGGAAACAGATCCAAGGTTGAGGCTACTGACTGTTTGTTCCATCCGCTCGACGAGCTCGTCGAGTTTCTCCTCATGCTCCCTAAGAACGTTTATCAGCAAGTCCAGCACGTCGATCTTCTCCGTGTAACTCATGGGTGCTGGTGCCGTCTATGCCTTTAATACGTTTATGGATTCCTGATACCTTATTATATGTTATATAGTATGTAACCCTGTATCTCTGGTATAGATTGGTGGTGCATAGGTTGAGCAAGGCATCAGAATGGACCTCCGTGGCCTTCCCGAAGGAACTAGTCGAGGCAGTCAGGGATTTCATAGAGGAGCTGAAGTACTGGCCCAGCGTCACCAGCTTCTGCCGAGAGGCGACGCTCGAGAAGATCAAGAGAGAACGGAGACTCATGAAGGAGACCCGGGGGAACGAGGACGTTGACACGGGAAAGGAAGGCTAAGAAGACCAAGTACAAGACCGTCTCCCTCCCGAAGGGCCTCGCAGACGACATACAGGAAATCATGGACGAGTTCGGGTACTGGCCCAGCCTGGGAGCCTTCGTCCGGGAGGCGGCTCTGGATAAGCTGAGGAGGGAGAGACAGACTCCCGGGAAAATCGTTCCAGAACCGATCTTATTGCTCGACCCGAAGGAGAAGAGAAAGAATTGAGTCTAGAGTTGTTGAGAACCACCCACATGGTATTCAGCTGGACGTTGCTGATGGCTCCAATCCTCAAGTGGTGGATAAAAGAGGTGAAGGGGAACAGAAAATGAAGCCACGGCAAACAGTCGTGGAGGCGGGTTCTGCCTTGCCCGTGGACGCGGGAGTAAAGTGCCGAAGTGGTGGGGAGGGCTAGGGGCCTAATGGAGATTTCAGATCCTAGATGTCGGGTAAATCGTTGCAGGGAGGGGCGAAACATTTGCCCTATCATTGGCTCGGCTAGGCGAGCATCTGCTCCCGGGGAATCTCGTACCCTTGCTCCAGGGCCGGCAACACTCCCCACTCTAGTCTCTCATTCACCCTCTAGTTCTATGCCCCCGGGCCTCAAGGTCCTTCCTTATCACGTCTCTCACGTAGTGCGAGATGTTGAAATAGAGCCCGGAGTCCAGCACCTGATCGACGGCGGTCTTCATGGGAATAGGAAGCCGGGCGTTTATGATGGCCGTCCCCAGGAGTGTTTCCTCCCTAGGTGCATCCTCTTCATCGTCGTCACTCGCCTTTATGGCCTCGAGTTCGACGCCCTTTTCCTTGAAGTACTGCTGGAACAGTTCGTTAACGTATTCTGAGAGGTTGAGGTAGGCACCCGTCTCTAGGAACCCGAGCATGACATTGTATATGGGGGCGGTCACCTTGACGTTGACTGGGTATACCTTCTTCGTCAATTGCCAGGTCTTCTCTCTCTTCTCATCCATGTCCACCATAGCCCCCCATAGATGGTGAGGTATACAACCGTATATAAGGCTAATATGTGTACCACACCCCTAAGCTTCAAACGGTTCTGAGTTGCAGTATATATTAAAACTTAGTTGTATACATACACTTATATTTATGATTGCTTAGAAACCCTCAGCCGATGGGGAAGAAAGGCATAAAATGGCGTTAAACACCAT
>Ga0307428_1000668_pt1 | contig 20028 bp, 19 predicted proteins | sample SalMarWE160240MG_FD_202161 | JGI IMG/M metagenome (GOLD analysis project Ga0307428, IMG submission 202161) | Salt marsh sediment microbial communities from the Plum Island Ecosystem LTER, Massachusetts, United States - WE1603-240 | ecosystem: Environmental > Aquatic > Marine > Intertidal zone >...
CTTCTGATGCTTGAGGCCCCTAACCACGGTGACCTCGTTTCACCATCAGCCTGAAGCGCAGCACCCAAAATCTTCAGATATCAACAAGCTGCCGGCCGATTACCCCATCTTTACCCCCGAAAGCGGACATTAGCCGCCGGCTGTTCGATGTCCGCTTTGTGCCAATAGGCAACATCCAGAAGGCTTAGCAGGAAGTGTCGCCGACCAATCGCGCCAACAGCGATTTGGCATCCGCCGGGGCCGCGTTGCCGCGCCAAGCGACGTACTGATCGGGCCGGATAAGCGCCAGGTCGCAGTCATAGAGTTCGCGCACGTCGGTGTCGGTAACTTCGAGGACTTTGAGTGGCATGGTCCGAGCCAACGCCGCCGCCATGATTGCCGAAGCATCCGGCGCGTTCGGCCCCAGGCGCAACAGCGTGAATCCGGTGCCGAGTTGGTCATACAATGAACTGCCGTAGGTCCGTTTGTCGTCGCGCCAGAAATGCGGCGCCCGCCCGCCGGGGATACTTGTCGGGGTGTAGGTGGTGAGGCTGTCGGCGGGCGCGGCAGCGTCCGCGGCAATGACCGGAGAACCATCGTAGCGCGCGCCAAGATGCACGCCGACCGAGGCGAATTGCTCTTTGAAATTGGTCAGCATTGCACCCGCTGCGCGACGTGCTGCTTCTCCTGCTGGCGTATCCTGCTCGATGGCAGGATCGACATCGGTGTCGCCGATATTGACCGTGAGTTGTCGCGCCGCCTCAGTATTGCGCCATGCTTTTGGCATGCGTTCGTTTTCATAGGATGCCAGCAGTTCGCCGCCTCCCCAACCTTGCACCATGGCAGCGAGTTTCCACGCCAAGTTCGAAGCGTCGTCGATGCCGGTATTCATGCCAAAACCTCCGGTCGGCGTGAACAGGTGGACAGCATCGCCGGCGAGGATGACGCGGCGGTCACCAAATTTTTCGGCAACCAATGCCATACCGGCGGTCCAGGGCTCATGCGCGACGATTTCCATGGTGACGTCGCTGCCAACGCAACGGCGCATGACATTGGCGACCGTGGCATCGTCCGGCGGCTGGTCGGGGGAACTGGCGCGTGTGCGCAACAGGAATTCGTCACGGCCGTTGATAGAAATTATGGTCGAGCGGATTTCGGGATTGACCGCCCAGTACATCCAGGCGCGGCGATGGCTGAGAAAATTGCGATAAAGCGCGGGGGCACGCACATAGGTTGAGAACATCCGGCCACCTAGGTATTTCTGCTCAATGCCGGCTTCGCCGCGATATTTAATGCCGAGCGCGTGGCGAACCGTGCTGCGGCCGCCATCGCACCCGGCGAGATATTGCGCCCGCCAATTCTTGCTCCGATCGTCGGCCCCATTGACGGCAGTCAGCGTCACGCCGTCGGCGTCCTGTTCGACGCTCTCGACGCGCCAGCCGAAGCGCATGTCGATATTCGGACGGGTCGTGGCATAGTCGAACAGGAAGCGGTCGACATACATCTGGTTAGCGCGATGGAACGGCTCCGGCACCTGATCGGTCTTTGGCGCCGCTGCAACCATTCGCATTGCATCGGCCGCTGATGGCATGGGCAGCCGCGCCAATTCGGCGCCGCCAAAGCGAGTGAAATAGGCCACATCGGTCGGATGGTCGGGGGGCAGTCCCAACTTTCGAATTTCATCGGCGATGCCGAGCCGCCTGAGGTGCTCCATGACGCGCGGGCCTTCCGAGCTGCCCTTCGGATGCCAGCGCGTCGTCTCTTCCGTATTGAACAGGACCGAACGCACGCCGTGGACGTCGAGGAAAAGAGCGAGCATCAGGCCGATGGGGCCGCCGCCGACAATAGCGACAGGTATAGGGGCGCCGTTTGTGTCAGTCATGTCTGGTCATTCCCCCCTGGTGACCAGCCTTCCTTTAGCAACCAGGGGTGGATGCTAGCCTCGGGAATTTTTAGGCGCCAGTTCGGTCCGTCGAGCGTGTCCGCTATGGGTCAAAAGCAGACATTTGCAGTGCGATAGACCATGTCCGGTTTACCTCCGAAAGCAGACATCCAGCCGATTGGCGGATATGTCGGCTAAGTTCCACTACCGGAAGTCAACCGCCATCGTTGCTCTTTCGTGGAACAACCGAACCCGATTCTGGGGCTTGAATGTCATGGCCAAGAATGGTCGGACTTTCAGTCGTGCGTTCGCGTAATTCGCAGGCGCTCTCGCGACAATTGGACCTCTCGGGGCCGCTGGATCATCGCCAGCGTATCGGCCAATATGACGGCTGGCAACTAGAGCGGACCGGTGGACAAGCCGGATCACCACCGTGACGTATCGGCGCCTTTCCTGAGAGCCCCATGCACGAGCAAATCGTCATCCAGGATCGCGAAGAGTTGTTTTATCTGCTGTCGGAAGCGGCGGAGTTCGAGCACTCAGTCATGTGCTCCTATCTCTACACGTTGTGGACGCTGAAAAGCGACGTCGCCGAGGGCGTGACCGCGACCGAGCTGGCGGCGATCGGCGGATGGCGGCGCTCGATCCGGCAAGTGGCGCTCGAAGAAATGCTGCATCTTGCACTCGTCAATAACATTCTCGCGGCGATCGGTGCCTCGCCGCATTTGTGGCGACCGGAATTTCCGGTGCAGCGGGGGCGGTTTCCGGCGGATGTATTATTGCGACTCTCGCGCTTTAGCGAGGCGACCATCGACCACTTCGTCTATATCGAAAAGCCCGAGGGCATCACGCTGGTGGACGGCGCGGGTTATGATCATCCCGCGCACTATCCGCGCGTCACGCGCCCGGATCTACTCACGCCGACGCCGCAGGACTACAGCAGCCAGGGCCAGCTCTATCACAGCGTGCTGCGGGGGCTCGTCAGGCTGGTCGACGCGCAGGGCGAAAAGAACGTGTTCGTGGGGCACGGCGAAGCCCAGGTCGGCGCCGCCGAGTTCGGCCTACCCGGCCTGTTCAAGGTGGACGGCCTGGACGCCGCGCGCCGCGCGGTGGAGGAAATCGTCCACCAGGGCGAAGGCGCGCCCGCGCACCGCGAGGACTCGCACTATCAGCGCTTCGTCGCGATCAAGGATGAATTCGCGCGGTTAAAGCATGCGCGGCCGGATTTCGAGCCGGCACGGCCGGTGGCGGAAAATCCAACCCTCATCAATCCAGGTGAACGGCAGGACGTGACGCCTATCGGCGATGCGCGCACCGGCAAGGTCGTCGATCTCGGCAACAGCCTTTATGCGTTGATGATGCGCACCTTCGCGCAAGTCTTCGCGCCGGCGCCGCTGCCGCGCGAACTCCGTGTCGGCCTGGCCTTGGCGGCAAACGAACTCATGCGCGCGATGACGATGGTCGGCGAAGCGGTGACGCGGCTGCCGGTCGGCCCGGCGTGGCCGGGCGCCACCGCCGGTCTTACGTTTGCGCTGCCGCTGTCGTCGGGCCAGCTGGTGCAGCGTTGCGCCGCGCAGATCCTAAGCGAGCGAGCGCGCGAATTCGTGGGCGCTGCGGCCGCGCTCGAGGGGATCATTTCTGTCCCCGGCTTTGGCAAGCGCCTTGCGGCGGTCGCCGACAGTTTCGCCGAGTTGCACGCGCAGTTTGAAGGGCGCATCGCTGCCGACGCCGCCACCGCCGCACCGCTGCGACCCGCGCCGACCGCGGTGCAGGCGCCGGCTGCAGCGAGTGACGACCCGAACATCGCGCATACCAAGAACATCACGCTCCGCTTCGACGCCCGGCGCTGCATCCACTCACGCCATTGCGTGCTGGGCGCCCCTAACGTTTTCCTCGCCAATGTCCCGGGGGCGTGGCTCCACCCGGAGCAGGTGACGGTGGAGCAATGCGTGGCGATTGCCCATGCCTGCCCATCCGGCGCCATAACCTACGAACGACATGACGGTGGCGCGCAAGAGGCGCCGCCGCCCGTCAATGTGCTGCGGATCCGTGAAAACGGTCCCTATGCGATCCACGCCGCGATCGATCTTGCCGGCCATGGTCCCGCGTTGCGCATGACGCTCTGCCGCTGCGGCAAATCCTGCAACAAGCCGTTCTGTGACAACAGCCACCGCGAGGCCGGCTTCGCCGCGAGCGGCGAGCCGGCCACGATCGAGTCGGAGCCATTGGAGACCCGCGTCGGGACCCTTCACATCATGCCGCTTGCGAATGGGCCGCTGCAGGTGGCGGGAAGCCTCGAGATCTGCTCCGGGACCGGCCGGACGGTGTCGCGCACCGAGAATGCCCGCCTTTGCCGATGCGGCGGCTCCGGCAACAAGCCCTTTTGCGACGGCACCCATGCCCGCATCGGCTTCCGCTCCGAGGCGCCGATCGGCGAGACGCAAACAGATCGACCCATGCAGTAGCTAGAGCCCTCTCCGCGATCACGTATGTCCGCTTTGGTCCAATAGCGGACATTGGGCGCGGGCTTTGTGATGCTGGCTATTCGCCGCCTTGCGGTTCGTGTTCGATTGTCGGCGGCGCTGTCATGCGCTCGCGATCGTCAAACGGTGAAAGGTCGATGACGTAGCCAGCCGGGGCGGCATTGATGTTGATGTTTACGTCGTTGCGGAAACTTGGGTCGGGCGGGGCAATGCCGTTGATCCCAAGCGTCTGTACCGACGCGTCGAGTGAAACGTGCTCGCTCTTGGCGTGAATGAGTTGCACAAGTCGCGCCGACGCGACCAATTTTCCTTCGGCCAATCGAGATTTCACTTGCTGATCGACGTAATTCAGGACATGCGGCTGGCGCATTCTGCGGCTGATATATTCCTTGCTATAGTGGACGCGCGCACACGCGGCCGTGATTGTCGTGCATTCGCCGGTCAGCAAAAGATTGAAAAACACCGCTACGCTCGGCCTTTGCGTGCTCGATGGGGTCGATGCCCCGCGCGCGTAAAGCGCGGCACTCAGCGGCCTTTCTACGGGTATGGACAAGGCCGACTTCTGAGAGCGAGCCGCGTCCCATGTCCCGGGTCCGCCCGTTCATCGTAAATCTGAAAATCCAGGACCACGCTGACCCGCGCACTTGTAGGCACAAACTCCGGCCATCAGGGTACAGGCCTGGCGCATTGATCGATCGGATTTTGGCTTCGGTAAGTTGCTCGATAAGACGTGGCATGGAACCGCCAATGCCCGTGGTGTTACCTACGGTCCATCGCGTCTACCAACGCCCGCAGCGTGCGCTGTCTTGATTTTTGGCCTGATATGGACGCCTTGGATGCAACTCCTATCGAAGCAGCGTCCGCGGTTCCCAGCGACAAGGCGTAATGCCGCGGGCGGAACCTCGCCGCATAGCTCCAGCTTTCGCACCGCGGGACGCAAGTCCCGCGTTCTGCTTTTGCGGCGGCGCGTTGCGCCGCCTCGTCAGCAACGTCCAATGAGAAGAAAGGAGCGCCGGCTGCGTTTAGCGCGGCCAATGACAAGGCGCCCGCCCATCCTTATATGACCGCCATGCGCAAGTGGATCGCCATAACACCGCTGTTCGGCCTGCTGGCGGTGGCGATCTGGTTCGCCGGCAGCGCCTGGGTACATTTGGCCGGCGCGGTCATCCCGTTCTATGGCTGGCTCGCCATCGCGGGCGGCGTGCTGTTTTCGCTGCTGGTCGGCGGCGGGCTGATGGCGCTGGTTTTCTACTCGCACCGCCATGGCTATGACGATCTCAGCGGTGGCGACGGCGGGCGGCATTGAGCGTCTAGCGCTTATTGAGCGTCTAGCGCTTCAGGAAAAGCTGTCCTACGCAAACTGCCGGTATCGCCCCGCGCGGGGAAGGGCTATCAAGGTGCGCCCGCCGGCCCCGCTTTCGGAAACCCAACGATGAGCAAGACCCTCGTCCAGGAGCAGTTCGGCAAGACCCACGCCGAGTACCTCACCAGCAAACCGCACGCCAAAGGCGCCAGCCTGGAGCGGCTGCTCACCCTCGCCGCCCCGCAGAAGGACTGGCACGCCCTCGATGTCGCCACCGGCGGCGGCCACGTCGCCTACACCTTCGCGCCCCATGTCGCGCGCATGTGGGCGACCGACATCACCCAGGAAATGCTCGACATGGTCAAAGCCGAGGCGCAGAAGCGCGGGCTTGCCAATATCCGCACCGCCTATGCCAAGGCCGAGGCGTTGCCGTTCGAGGATTTAAGCTTCGATCTGGTCACCTGCCGCATCGCGCCGCATCATTTCGAATCGATCCCGGCCTTTCTCGGCGAGGTGCACCGCGTTCTCAAGCCGAGCGGCCTGCTTGCGCTGGTCGATAACGTGGTGCCGGCGGGCAGCGTCGGCGATTACGTCAACGCCTTCGAGCGTTTCCGCGACCCCAGCCATCTGCGCTCGTGGAGCATGGAGGAATGGCGCGCGGCGCTCAAGGCGCAAGGCTCTTCCATCGCGCACGAGGAAGAAATCTACAGACAGATGGAATTCAAGAGCTGGGCGGCGCGCCACGACGCCAATATGCAGAACTTCCTGCGCGCCATGCTCGCGCAGGTCACGCCCGAGGTGAAGGCCGTGCTGGAGCCCGCCGGCAGCGGCGACAATATTAACTTCCGTCTGTGCGAAGGGCTGTTCATCGCCAAGCGGGCGTAGCTTCCAGCAAGACGAACGCGCCGGCGCCGCGTCCAAGCGGGGATCGGCGGCGACCGAAAAATTTACCGCGCGCGAGTCTCCTTTTTGTGTCTGCGCGCCTTGACCACGGCCATATCGTCGGGCGCCCGGAGCCAGCCGGGCCACGCGCCCGCGGTCTCATCCAACCTATTGATCGAAAAAGAGCTTTAGCCATTAACCATCCGTTTACCATCGCCATTCACATTCCGTTAGGACATTTTTTCAGCGTGATTCGGTGTCGCTTCGGCCGGGCGGATCGGCGCAAAAGGGGTCATCGCAATGAGAAGATTCGGGGCATTCCTCGGCCGCAAGGCGGTTATTCCCGACAATGCGCTCGAATTCGCACCGCCCGCCGCAACGCAGGCCGACGGCGCAGCGGCCGACAATCCGCTCGAACTCGACGAGGAGTTGTTCTCGGCGATCGGTGCCCAGATCGGCGGCGAGAACGAGGCGCTGCGCACCTTGCTGCTCGACGCCAATGCCAAGGTCGGCGAGCTCGATACCATCAGGGACTCGGTCGGCAAGCTGTTTGACCCAGTGAGCAAGGCGCTGCGCGCGATCGAAGCCGAGAAATCCGAAAAGGCCGGGCTGCAGACGACCCTCAACAATACCCGTACCGCCTACGGCAGGCTGCGCAACGAGGCCGCCGAGCTGGAGAAAACGCTCGCCGCCACGCAGCAGCAATGCGGCGACTTGCGCCAGGACCTCGCCAACACGCAAAACCTGCTGCGCACGGCGGAAGCGACCAGGGCCGAGATCGCCATCGACATCGCCGCCCGCCGCGCCCAAATCGCCGATCTCGAAGCGCAGCTCGCGCAAGAGATCGGCGAGAGCAAGGCGCTGCGCGAGGAAAACAATCGCCTCGACGAACGGCTCACCGCCGCCGACAAGCGCATCATTGCACTCGAATCCGATCTCAACGACGCGCGTCAGCGGCTGTTGATCGCCGAGGATGAAAAGCGCGCTCAGCAAGGTCTCCTCGACAAGGCAAGCGCTGAAGCCGCGCGGCTGTCACGCAAGCAGGCCGAAACGGAGGCGAGCCTGAACGCCGCGCAAGGCCGGCTACGCCACGTCGAAGGCAATTTCGCCGAACTGAATATCGAGCGCGCCCGGCTTGCCCGCGCCCTCGAGGAAGCCAACGAGCGCAGCGACCACGAGCGTGCCAACCAGCGCACGCGCTTCGAGGCCTTGCAGGCACGCGCCGGCGCGACCGAGAAGCTCTTGGGCGAGGCGCGCGGCCACTTGCTCGCCCGCGCCGAGGAAATCCGCGATTATGACCGGCGCCTGAGCGAACTTGCGCTCGAGCGCGACGGCCTGCAATCGCAGCTCGCCGATCTTGAAGCCGAGCGCATCCACCAGGAATCGATCGTGCAGGAACTGGGCCAGGCACGCTCGACCTTGATGGAGCGCGGCGGCGCCCTCACCCGCGCCTTCACCGCCAAGGAAGCGGCGCTCGAGCGCGCCGAGGACACGATTGGTGCACTCAACGAGCGCGTCGAAACGCTCGAACGCACTCTCGCAACCGAAAAGCAGACTACGGCTGACACCATCGAGGAACTCAACGCCGCGCTTCGCCGTGAAAAGCTGGAGCGGGCCGTGTCCGACGGAGCGCTGCAAACCGCGCGCAAGGATCTCGCCCGGGCGATGCGCGAGATCATGGCGCTGCAGCGTAACCAGGCCGCGCACGAGGTGAGCGGCCGCCCGCGCGCCGCCAACGCGGCCTAAAATCGTCAATCCATCGAAAAGAAGTTGCCGCATCGCCGGGCCCTGAGCCCGGCGATGTCGCTTATTGGGCCAGGCGGAACAACCGCAGCGGCTATTGATTTATCGCAAAACCAGGGGGCGGCGGCCGGACTAGTTTTGATCGCGCCATCCCGGCGGGCCGGCGGGGCGGGAATGTGAGAGTTTGCTTATGCCCTATCGCGTCAATACGGACCTGCCGTCGTCCGTCCGCAGCCACCTGCCGGAGCATGCGCAGGATATCTATCGCGAGGCTTTCAATCATGCCTATGCCGCGCGTGCCGGCGAGGCCGACCGCGAGCGGCGCGCCCACATGATCGCTTGGGCGGCGGTGAAGCGCTCCTACGCCAAGGCCGACGCCAAGTGGGTTCCACGCGAGAAGGCGATCACGTAAAGGAGGCGGCGGCTCAGGGTTCATCATGCGAAATCAAACGAATTCGCTCGCGCTCGCCGAACGCAATGTTCCGCGCTACACCTCCTATCCGACCGCGCCGCATTTTGTTGCCGCCGTCGGGCCGGACACTTACGCCGAATGGCTGGCCGCGCTGCCGCGCCAGGCTACGCTCTCGCTTTACATCCATGTGCCGTTCTGCACCGAGCTTTGCTTCTATTGCGGCTGCCACACACGCGCCGTGCGCAAACGCGAGCCGGTCGAGGCCTATGCCGAGCAGTTGCTGAATGAGATCGCCCTGCTCAGCGGCTTGAAAGGACGCCGGCTCACGCATCTGCATTGGGGCGGCGGCACGCCGTCGATCCTGGGACCAGCCTGGCTGGAGACCATCGCCACGCGGCTTGCTTCGCTGTTCGATCTGTCGGACCTGAAAGAAAACGCCATCGAGCTCGACCCGCGCCAGATCGACAAGCCTCTGGTGCGCTCATTGCGGGCTATTTGCGTCACCCGCGCCAGCCTCGGCATGCAGGATGCCTCGCCCGATGTGCAACGGGTGGTCGGCCGCGTGCAGCCGTTCGAGCTGGTCGAGCGGGCGGCCGGCTGGCTGCGCGAGGCCGATATTGCAGACCTCAATATCGATCTGATGTATGGCCTGCCGGCCCAGAGCGCGCACGAGGTGGCGCATAGCGCGGAGCTGGCGGCCTCGCTCGAGCCGCAGCGGCTCGCTTTGTTCGGCTATGCCCATGTGCCATGGTTCAAAACCCACCAGCGTATGATCGATACGACTGCGTTGCCCGGGCTGGACGCGCGGCTGGAACAAGCGCAGGTCGCGGCTGAAACCTTGCAAGGCCTCGGCTATGATCCAATCGGCCTCGATCATTTCGCGCTGCCGGACGACGAGCTGGCGGTGGCCGCGCGGGAAAAACGCCTGCACCGGAATTTCCAGGGCTACACCGTCGACGACGCCGACGCGCTGATCGGGCTCGGCGCCAGCGCCATCGGCAAGCTGCCGCAGGGCTTCGTGCAGAACGCGCCCGACGTCGCGGGTTATTCGCGCGCGGTCGCGGGCGGCGCCTTCGCGACCGTGAAAGGCGTCGCGCTCTCCGACGACGACCGCCTGCGCGCGGGTGTCATCGAACGGCTGATGTGCGATCTGGAAGTCGATCTCGGCGCGGCCGAGGGCGGGCCTGCACACTTCGCCACGGAGCTCGCGGCGCTGCAGGCGCTGGCCGAGCAAGGGCTGGTGACCATCGAGGGCGCCCGCGTCGCGGTCACGCGCGAGGGGCGCCCCTTTGTGCGCATCGCGGCCAGCGTGTTCGACGCCTATCTCGCCACCGGCCAGAAGCGGCATTCGCTGGCGGTTTAGGCCGACAAAAAAAGAAGGGCCGCCCTCGCGGGCAGCCCTTCCATTGTCAGGCCGTGGCCCGGTTGCGCGCGGCGTTTGCCTGCCGTTTGCGCATTGTGAGCCGCCGACGGATTAAGTCAGCTAGGCAAGTTACGAGATTTGGACCTCGGCAGAGGCGAGGATCTAGTTCACGACTGCCGGCGACCGCGGCGATAGACAATGAGACACTGGATCACCTCCTTTCGGTTGTTAACGGTGGGAGCAGTATAGGGGCGTTTTGTTGATTCGAAAGCCCATTCCGACGGCAGCGAGTGCCTAAGCGACCGCCTCCGCGCGCGTGCGGAACGGAACGGCGGCGACCACCGCATCAATGGCAAGTTGCTGAAATTCGGCGTCGGACCGTAATTGGTCGATCGTGCGCGGCGCGGGAAACGCCTTGCCGTCGAGGTCGGACCAATCCTTTGCGGCAAAGGTAAGAACCTCGGCGGCCTTCTGGATTGCTTCATCGATCGTGTCGCCGGCGGTAAACACGCCGGGCACGTCGGGGAAGGACACGCCATAGCAACTGTCGGCGTCCTTGTGGATGAGCGCGATGTAATGCGGCATTCCCGTCAATCCTTTTGCCAGCCGGCGTCTCTATAGATGACGCGTACCGTCCCTACAGGCAAGTCGCGCTTGGGATGGGGCACAATCACCCGCCGACGCAGCACCCGGTGCACGAATTTGTGGTGCGATCCGCTGACGGATACCTGCTCGTAGCCCTCTTGCCGAAGCCGCTGGATGATATCACGGCTGTCGCGAAGCATCAGCCCCACACCCATCGAAGACGGCCAGGCCTGCTCACCGCACCAGCTCCCGCATCGCCCGATCCAACCCCTCCAGCGTCAGCGGATACATGTGCCCGCCCATGAGCTGGTGCTCGGCATTCTCGAATAACTTATCTAACTCTTGGAAGCTTATCGATTAGTTTATCGATCGTCGACTTAATGTCATTGTATTCCGTAATAGTGTCGCTTGACACCATTCTTTCGCTTTTCTTTAAAATGAACTTTCGCTCAGTCGAGCCGAGTGACTTTAGTAGTTCTTTTTTCGCGGCCGCATTAGCCCAATTTTCGGCAAGCTGAACAGCCATCATCTTAGTTTCAATATTTGTAATCTCATTTCTATTGTGCTTGAGATCGGATTCGTTGGCTACATAAAGTCTCAGGAAGAAAAATCCAACGAATTGTAGGAGCAAGCCAACAGCAAATCGAGGCAAATAGCTCTGGGCAACCCACCGAAATATTTCGTTGTTGGTTGGATTGTCCTTAGGGATAGAGATAACTCCGACTATTGGAAAATTAAGAGTCTGCGCTACAAGTGGCCAAGCCAAGAAGCCTAATGCGAACGCGCTAAATACAATGCCAAAATAGAGGTTGCGGCGACTAATTTTGTCAAGTCGAGTGGAATCGTAAAGGAGTCGTTGTCTAGATGCTTGAAAAAGCTTATCGGGATCAGACAGATCGACTGGCCCTACGATTCTCGATTCAATTTTTTCCTGAATCTGCTGAGTGGTCTGTTCAAATGCTCTCGTTACTGGCTTTGTGTTCCTACGCCGAGCACTCTTAATGTCTTTTCGAAGATTATCGATTTCTGCCGATAAAAATTCGGTATCGCGATTGCGCCCTCTGGAATTCTCATATCCAGACTCGCTAAGTAGTGGCCTTAAACCGAAATAAAAAATGCCAATAACAAAAGCTCCGATTATATACAGTACAACTCTATAAAATGATTCAATATCAAACCTTGGCGAAATTTTTTGATTGCCAAAGAGAATTGAAATGATTTCTGGATTGGTTTGAAAGATAAAGATTGCCAGTAGCAGCCCCGCGATACCCAACAATAATAGAATTAAAGCATTGACGATTGATTTCCGAACTAACCTGTTGTTGAAAGCCTCTATGATTAGAAATCTTAGATGCCGAAAAAAAATAAACCATCGCACACCCTCTCAATACGGCCAAGAATACGGATTTATGTCCTTACGAAATTCTATTCAATTTTTGATTGTAAATACAAGAGGCAGCAAGTCAGCGAATTATCTTGTCACCTCACCAACTCCCGCATCGCGTGATCGAGCCCCTCCAGCGTCAGCGGATACATCCGCCCGCCCATCAGCTGGTGCACCATTCGGATGGAATGCGTGAAGTCCCATTCGCGCTCGGGCACGGGATTAAGCCAGACCGCCGCCGGATAGGTGCGCGCCACGCGCTCCAGCCACACAGCGCCGGGCTCGTCGTTGAAATGCTCGACCGAGCCGCCCGGCGCGGCGATTTCGTAAGGCGACATCGAAGCGTCGCCGACGAAGATCACTTTATAGTCGTGCGGGTAAGTATGCAGCACGTCCCAGGTCGGCGTGGTCTCCTGGAAGCGGCGGCGGTTTTCCTTCCACACCTTCTCGTACAGGCAATTGTGGAAGTAGAAATGCTCCATGTGCTTGAACTCGCTGCGCGCGGCCGAGAACAATTCTTCCGTCGCCTTGATGTGCCAGTCCATCGAGCCGCCGATGTCGAAAAACAGCAGCACCTTCACCGCATTGTGCCGCTCCGGCCGCATCAAGATGTCGAGATAGCCCTTGTGGGCGGTGCCCTTGATGGTGCCGTCAAGATCGAGCTCCTCGGGCGCGCCGGTGCGCGCGAACTTGCGCAGGCGCCGCAACGCCAGCTTGATGTTGCGCGTGCCAAGCTCGACCTCGTCGTCGAGGTCCTTGAACTCGCGCTTGTCCCAGACCTTCACGGCGCGGAAGTTGCGGTTGGCGTCCTGTCCGATGCGCACGCCTTCCGGATTGTAGCCCCAGGCCCCATAGGGCGAGGTGCCGGCGGTGCCGATCCATTTGCTGCCGCCGTGGTGGCGGCCCTTCTGCGCGGCCATGCGCTTGCGCAAAGTCTCCAACAGCTTGTCGAGGCCGCCCATGGCCTCGATCTGCTTCTTTTCTTCCTCGGTCAGATATTTCTCGGCCAGTTTTTTCAGCCACTCGGCCGGGATCTCGGCCTCGATCGCCTCGCTCATCAGTTCGAGCCCCTTGAACACGTGGCCGAACACGCGGTCGAACTTGTCGAGATTGCGCTCGTCCTTCACCAATGCCGCGCGCGACAGATAATAGAAGTCCTCCACGCGGCGGGAGGCCAAGTCGGCCTCCATCGCCTGCATCAAGGTGAGGTACTCGCGCAGCGTCACCGGCACGCCGGCGCTTTTGAGTTCCTGGAAGAAGCTGACGAACATGGGCGCAGACTACGCCGCGGTCCCCAGCCGTTGCAACGCCGCCAGCCGCTCCGCAAGACGTCTGCGTGTCATCTCGATATGCATGAGCAGCGCAAAAAACAGGCCCGAGTGGCGCATTGGAAGAACGTTCGCCGCCTGGTCGATGTTCTCAAGATCGGTTTGCAGCGCGGCCAATTCCGCGGCCGTCAGCTCGTTCTTGAGCTGTGCGTTCACGAGCCTGAGGCGGCGGTACAGTTTGGCAACTTGCAAATTCAACAGCCACGCATAGAGCCGCGGCGTAAACGCGAACAGCGGGATCACAATCGCAACTACGGCCACCAATATTGCGGCCACGCGCTTGGCATAATTGATCATCCTGAACGGCAAATAGCGTTGCAGGAACGACGGGCCGTTCAGGTAGTAGTCACGAGCGTCCTCGGCCATGGGAAATTCCGGGTCGGCCAGCGTCGGAAACTCGCCGGCGCGCTGAAAAATTCCGGCGCCGCCGTGCACCTCCTGCAACGTCTCCGCCAAAAGATAGATCAGCTCCGGATGCAGCTCGTTGCGCACCACCACGACATTGGTCGAGGCAAGAAGGTTCACGTCGCTGGCTGGAATATTTTTTCAAGATCGATTGCGCCCTGCGGCAGCACCAGCCGGTGCAAAGTAGGGAAAAGCCGCGTGATCGCCTCGGCCCGGGTGACATTCATCAGCTGGATTGAAGGATCGCGCAGCAGTGATTGGATGAACGGAGAATCCAGGTCTATGGGCGGTAGAAAAATGGCGTCCACGTCACGATCGCGGAGTGCCTTTGCCGCCAGTGGCCTGCCGACCAATGCCGACATCGTTGTGTTACCGGCATTGACCCCGTTCGCGGCGAGTATCGGGCCGATCAACTTGCCGATGACGGGCGTGACGTATACGCGCTTTCCCTTCATTTGGGTCAGACGGTCTAGCGGCTCCGGTCCCCGGTAAAAGATCCACAAGGGCACATAGTTAATGCGCCCGAGCGACTCCAAGTTCGGTGACTCTGTGCTGTTGGTCTCACCCGCGAACAAAAATGCGGCGGCGACGCCCGATTTCGGGTCGTTGACGAGGCGGATATTGTCAAGCGGGTCTTGGACGAATCGTAATTTCAGTGTGACGTGACGGCGGGCGAGAATTTCGCGGTAGCGGTTGGCGATATGCTCGAACGCGCCGCCTTTGAGCCCCGCCGCGATCGTGATGGTCGTAGGCGGCGCCGGGATGAAATACCACAGCGCCAGCCAGACGGCCGCGACCAGAAACAATATCGCGGCGAGCGATTGCAAAATGATTCCGCTGCCCCAGCCCCCCATCGAACGCGCCCCAAGCGTAAGAGCGCATCGTAGCAGATAGATTAAGTCCAAGTCCCGGCGTTGTTGCCGTACTCTCTAAGCTTTCAGCAGTCCCGCTGCCGGAATTGCTCGAACCCGTTCAAGCCGGTAACAAAGCCGGGCCGGGAGCTCACAATGCTTAACAGCCGCCGCGCGCAATGGGCGCTGGCCATCGCCTTTTCCCTATTGCTGCTGATCGCCCCGGCGATCTGGAACGGCTTTCCGCTGCTGCAATACGACACCGGCGGCTATCTGGCGCCCTGGTTCGACCACAAGCTCGAGGTCAACCGCGCGGTCGCCTATGGCGTGCTGCTGGTGGCGGGCGCTCCGATTGATTTCTGGCCGGTGCCGGTCGTGCAGGCCGCGCTCACGGTCTGGATGCTGGCGCTGACGATGCGGGCGCACGGCTTGGGCAACCGGCCGGGCCTGCTGTTCATCATGGTCGCCGCCCTGTCGGTTCTGACCACCCTGCCCTGGCTCACCGCCATCCTGCTGACGGACGTCTTCGCCGGGCTGAGCGTGCTTGCGCTTTATCTCTTGCTGTTGCGCGACGACGCGCTCACGCGGAACGAACGCATCGGCCTTGTGCTGCTGATCGCATTTTCGGCGGCGACCCACAGCGCGACCATGCTGGTGCTGCTGGGCCTTGTCGCAGTCGCCACGGTGGTCTGGATCATCGACAGCACGCGCATTCCCTACCTGCGGCTGGTGCGCGCCACGGCGGCCTTGCTGCTCGGCGCGCTGATGATGGTGACGGCCAATGGGCTGGTCGCCGGCCGCTTCGCCTGGACCCCGGGCGGCTACGCCCTGTCGTTCGGCCGCATGCTGGAAGACGGCATCGTCAAGAAATATCTCGACGACCATTGCCCGGACGCGAGCCTGCGCCTGTGCCCCTACAAGAACGAACTGCCGCGCGACGCCGACGACTTCTTCTGGGGCGGCGGCGTGTTCAACAAGCTCGGCCGCTTCGACGGCCTGGGTGACGAGATGCGCCGCATCGTCTTGGCCTGCCTGGCTGACTATCCCGCGCTTCAGATCGAGTCGGCCGCCAGCGAGACAACAAAACAGCTCGTCGAGGTCGAGACCGGCGCCGGCGTGGTCAAATGGGCCTGGGACACTTACTTCGCCATCAAGGACTATGTGCCCGCCGCCGTGCCGGCCATGCGCGCGGCGCGCCAGCAGCGCGGCGGCATTTCGTTTGCCGCCATCAATCTTTTGCAGGTGCCGGTCGCCTGGTTTGCGATGGCGCTATTGCCGTTCATCGCCATCTTCGCATTGCGCCGCCCTGGCCTGCACGATATCGGCGAATTCGCCACCGCTATAACCTTTACCATCCTCGGCAACGCCGCCGTTTTCGGCTTGTTTGCCACCGCGCATAGCCGCTACGGCGCGCGCATGGTCTGGCTCGCCGTGCTGGTGGTGCTGATCACGCTTGCCCGCATGCTGCTCGATCGCTCCCGCGGCGAGGCCCCCGGCTTGCCGGCCTGAGCGCGGCGCGCCACACTGTTTGTGACCACGGGCGGCGTGGCGCCGCCCTTTGCCGTTCCTTTTGAGGGAAACCCGATGGCCGACGCCACCGTCATGCAAGAGCTTGCACCCACTGGAAAGCTGCGCGTCGCCATCGCGGTGGCGCCCTCGCCTTCCGCCCAATTCGCCATCAACGACGGCGACAATTATCGCGGCGTCGCCGTCAACCTCGGCACCGCGCTGGCGAGCAAGCTCGGCGTCCCGCTCGAGCTGATCGCGCATCAGAGCTCGGGCGAAATCCAGAATTCCGCCGATGCCGGCCGCTGGGACGTCGCCTTCCTGCCCGTCGACGACGAGCGCAAGAAGCTGGTCGATTTCGGCAATGCCTATCACCTGTTGCAGAGCACCTTCCTGGTGGCGCCGGGCGCGACGATGACGTCGGGGAAGGACGCCAACATCAAGGGTGTCGCGATCGGCGGCGTCGCCAACACCGCGACATTCCGCGCCGCCAAGCGGGCGACGCCGAAGGCGACGCATATCGATTTCGCCGGCGTCGACGCCGCGGCGCAGGCCATGCGCGAGGGCCGTATCGCGGCGATCGCGCTGTCGCGCGAGTCGCTCACCGGGCTCGCCCCCAAGATTCCCGGCTCGCGCGTCCTTGACGACGCCTTCCTGAACTCCTCGACGGCGATCTGCATTCCCAAGGGTAAGCCGGCGGCGCTGGCTTACGTCAGCGAGTTCATCGAGGAAGCGAAAGCCTCTGGCCTGGTGCGCCAGGCGCTCGACGAGATGGGCCTGAGGGCCTCGACGGTGGCGCCCGCGGGGATGAAACCTTAAGCCTGCTTTTCCGGCGTGCGCACGATGAGCCCGTCGAGCGCGTCGCTGACCTTGATCTGGCAGGACAGCCGCGAATTCGGCCGCACGTCGTAGCCGAAATCGAGCATGTCTTCTTCCATCGGCGACGGTTCGCCGGTCTTCTCGCGCCAAGCCTCGTCGACATAGACATGGCAGGTGGCGCAGGCGCAGGCGCCGCCGCATTCGGCCTCGATGCCGGGGATGCTGTTTTTGATGGCCGTCTCCATCACGGTGGAGCCGATCTCGCCCTCGACCGTGCGGGCGGTGCCGGCGGAATCGATATAGGTGATCTTCGGCATGACGGACGAAATGCGGGAAATGGCGCGGGCAGGACTGGCGCCGCGCCGCTTCTATATCGTCATTCGCTCGGGCGCGCCAGGGCGGCCCCCGTGCACGATATTGCCGGCGGGGAATCGGATTTCCGCTTAAGGCGTGTACTCATAAAAGCAGGCCGCATGTCCGCTGTTACTCCAATAGCGGACATTCATCAGTGCTGGAGGCATGTCCGCTCTGTGCCAATAGCGGACTTATGCACCGCAACATGTTCGACATAAAAAGAAAGACCGCCAACGCGGCGGTCTATCCGAGATCCACCATGCCCCCGCCTATCCCATAATCGATCGCTCATATCGAAACACGAGATATGCAAACAGTAGCATATCACCCAGCACAATCAGGGAGCCCGCGATCGCAATCGGCTCCAAATCCGTCCGACCAAGAAAGATCGCGGCAACTCCGCAAGTGAGAACAACTGTCCCAAAAATCCAGATACCAACATGAATGCGCGCGACGCGGCTTGTGTCGAGCGTAGGATGTAACCGGTAGAATAGGCCAATGAGAAAGAGCGATACCCACCCAAGTAGGTTCAAGTGCGCGTGCGCAGGGTAGACAGAATGGTCGCCGGATGCAGCCATAATTATACCGATAATCATCCCGGTTATCCCGAGGCAGACCGCCGAACAGAAGCTTAACGTCGAGGCTCTCATGGTTTCCTCCAATGGCAACTCTCAGGTGAGGCATTAGCAGACAACCTCTGGGACCCAAAATCCACCATGTCCGTTTTTTCTCCAATAGCGGGCAACCGCGGGCGCAGTCGAATTGCCCGCCAAGTGCCAGAAGCAGTCGAATCATCACACTCCCATCCGCATCAAGGCGACATCCGATAAGGCAAATTGATGCTGGCATAAGCACGTCATTGCAATTGATTTTGTCAGCAGCATAGTAGAATGCTTAGGCTCACGAAGAGTTCGTGAACATGGCAGGTTACGGGCCTATCCTACTTCGATGCGACGAGCGGGTCCCTAGTTTTGGCAACAAGGCGTCCTTTATCAATTGAGGCCGTGCTGCGGCACGATCGTTACATCGTCTTGGCCGGGCTGGCGCTTGTGACCATGCTGGCCTGGGCCTACACGCTGGCCGGCGCTGGCATACCGGCGAACATGGCGAACATGCCTTTGCACGGGCCGAGCATCGGCAGCGAAGCCACCGGCCACATGCCATGGGCGCCGAGTCACTTTTTTCTCATTTTCGCGATGTGGTGGATCATGATGATCGCCATGATGACGCCGAGCGCGGCACCGATGGTGCTTCTCTTCACAGCGATTAAACGCAAACGACATCAAGTGAGCCACGTGGCGACGGGGATTTTTCTCGGCGGCTATCTCGCCATTTGGGCGGTGTTTAGTATTGTGGCCACTCTCGCCCAATGGAGTCTTGAGGCGAACGGTTTGCTGACGGCTCTAATGTCAAGCGCCAGCCCGGCGCTCGGCGGTAGTATCTTAGTGGTTGCCGGACTCTACCAGTTGAGCACGCTCAAAACTGCTTGCCTCACCCATTGTCAACATCCCGTCCTGTTTTTGACCCAGCATTGGCACCCTGGTGCCGCTGGCGCCTTCACCATGGGAATCGTTCATGGCGGGTATTGTCTTGGCTGCTGCTGGTTACTGATGGGGCTCTTGTTCTTTGGCGGGGTCATGAACGTCTATTGGATCGCCGGCATTAGCATCTACGTTGTGCTGGAAAAACTGCTGTTGCATGGTCTGTGGCTCGGGCGCGCCGTTGGCGCCGCCCTCGTGACCGGCGGCGTATTGATGTTCGTGCAGGCACTCTGACGACGCTCACAAAAGAGGAACGGGTTGATGGCAAACGTCGATTGGTACGTGGAAGGAGTCGAATTCAGCAATTGCAATTGCGATTTCAGCTGCCCGTGTCAATTCGAGGCGCTTCCGACGCACGGCAATTGCCACGGCTTCGAGGCGGTGCGTATCGATAAGGGACATTTCGGTAAGGTGCCGTTGGGCGGGCTAAACATCGCTATGCTTTACGCTTGGCCCGGCCCCGTCTTCGAGGGCAACGGTGCGATCCAAGCGATCATCGACGAGCGCGCCAACCCTGAGCAGCGTCACGCGCTTGCCACCGTGCTTTACGGCGGCGAGACAGATGAGGCCAAAACCCATTGGTGGGTATTCCACGCCATGTCGAGCAAAGTGCGCGAACCGCTGTACAAGCCGATTGCATTCGAAGTCGATATCGAAGCGCGCCGGGCACACGTGACGATTCCGGGAATTCTCGAAGCGTCCGGTGAGCCGATCAAGAGCCCGGTTTCCGGTCAGGAACATCGCGTCCGGATCGATATCCCTAACGGCATCGAGTTCGAATTTGCCGAAATCGGCAGCGGTGCGACACGTTGTTCGGGGCCCATTCAGCTCAATATGAAAGGGACCTACGGGCAATTCAACATTCTAAGGCATTCAGGAGCCGGCCTTGTGCACCATCGGCAGAAACAAATTTGAATAGGCGAGCGTCCGAAAATTTCGTTAGTGAACTATTCGTTTCCAATAACGAAATAGTCCTGCTCTACTTTTGATCTGCTACCAGCGAGACAAACTAGCGCATCCAGGCAAAGGGTCCGCAAAGTCCGCTTCGGGTCAAAAGCAGACATGACAGCGTGATTTTGCGATGTCCGCTTCTCTAATCGGCCGGTCAGGGTCAAGCGCTTTCAGACCATCCACCGTCACAGTGTCGATGTCGCTCGCGGGCTCGCGCTTCTCTTCGGAATCGGCACCAGGGCCCTTCCAGTATGGGA
>Ga0307428_1000671_pt1 | contig 19994 bp, 14 predicted proteins | sample SalMarWE160240MG_FD_202161 | JGI IMG/M metagenome (GOLD analysis project Ga0307428, IMG submission 202161) | Salt marsh sediment microbial communities from the Plum Island Ecosystem LTER, Massachusetts, United States - WE1603-240 | ecosystem: Environmental > Aquatic > Marine > Intertidal zone >...
CTTGCTTCTGTGGGAAAACTGCTATTTCTAATCTATCCCGTATTAACTTTTGTGTCATTATATATGCGCCTGTTGAATAGAGTACATTTTCCGGAGATACTGCAACTAACACATCTATTCCTTCCTTTACCATCAATTCCTTAAAATGTTCATTTCTTTTAACCAAATAATCACTTTTTTTCATTTATTTTTCTCTCCTTTTATTTTATATTAAATTGAATTTTAATTATTAATTTATTTGTAATTTTATTATTTAAAAAAAAGGTATGGAACATAAGTAACCAATGGAGAAATATAAGTAATTATAAGCAAAATTATAATCAACCATTTCATTTTAAATAGATTCTTCATTGTATTTAACCCCTCATCTTTTTAAAATTTTTAAATTTACCTAACATATATTGGTTATAACCCAAAAAAAAAGTCCAAATTTAATGTAATTTTTATTGTGGAATGCTATATACAGTGTCTTTTAATATTTAATAGTAAGATATATAGTGTACTAAAAATAATTTCAAGCTTTTTGGGAAGTAATCATAATATATAATTTTTATTGCATTATATATATGAACTTATGAAGATATATAGTTTTACAAATTAAGTAATGTTTGTCCTCTATTTTCTTTTCCTTATATCTTTATATAATTTCATATTACTTTTTAATATTCTTCCCACTACGATAATAAAAAAACAACTCCTTATTCATAATATTTTATTACCCTGATAGACCTCGTCTGAAAATGATTTGTCTAATTTTATAATTTATTGAACTAGCATCTTCTTTTCTCAATAATTCAAATCGCAAAACAAAATCTTTTTAAAAATTTATCTTAATTTTTTGAAATTTTATATCCCATGCGCATAGATATTTCTTTTCCTTTTTGAATAAGAGCTTCTTTTATATTGTTTAGTTTGGTCTTAGAATCTAATCTATAATAAGGTGATGATAGACTAATTGCGCCTATTATCTTTCCTTGATAATTTAATACACTAGTTGCTACACAATACACATCTTTTTCGTATTCACCAAGATCAAAAGCAAATCCCTTCTTTTTTACTTTATTAATTTCAGCTTTCAATAACTTTTTATTAGTTATAGTTTTTTCGGTAAAACGTTTTAGTTTACCTTTAGATAATATCTCATTTATCTTTTCTTTTGAAAGAGATGTTAAAAGTATCTTACCTAATGCTGTGCAATGTAAAGGTGCTGTTTTACCAATATGACTAGACATTGTTACTGTTTGAGTTGACTCTACCTTTTCTAAGTAGAAAACTTTTTTATCATTATAGACACCTAAATAAGTATTTTCATTAAATTGATTTGCTAGCTTTTTTAAAAATGGATAAGCTTCCTTCACAAGATCTATCTTATTCATTTTATACTTACCTAGCTCCACTAACTTTAAACCAAGAAAATATTTTTTTGAAACAGGATCTTGTTCTACGTATCCCCGATATTTTAATGTTTCCAATATACGATGAATAGTGCTTGGATAAGTTTCTAGCATTTCGCTGAATTCCGTTATAGTTAAAGCACTATCTTTTTTTAAAAAATTTTCTAGAATATCAAGAGATTTATTTAAAATTTTGATTTGATAAACAGGTACTTTTTTTAACATAATTATAAAACGTTATATATTTTTATCTCTACAATAATTCCTATTTTTGGTTCACCTTGGGAAGGCAATAATCCAATTTTCAGAACTAATGCACATTTGCCGCTCCTCTCTCCTTATTTTTCTATTTAACTTTCAGCTTACCATCCTCTATCTTGCATTCGTTCAGCCGGAGCAATTTGAGAAATCTCTATTCCTTTCATCACTTCACCTAAACCTTCTGAAACTTGAGCAATAATTTTAGGATTATCATAATGGGTAGTAGCCTCTACAATAGCTTTTGCCCTTACTTTAGGATTATCTGATTTAAATATACCTGAACCTACAAATACTCCATCTGCACCCAACTGCATCATTAAAGCAGCATCAGCAGGGGTAGCTATCCCTCCAGCAGCAAAATTTACTACCGGTAACTTTCCTTCTTGAGCCACTTCTTGTAAAAGTTCAAAGGGAGCACCCAATTCTTTTGCTTTACTCATTAATTCTTCTTTTGCTATATTTTTTAATCTTCTTATTTCGCCCATAACTTGACGCATATGCCTTACCGCTTCTACAATATTTCCTGTTCCCGGTTCACCCTTAGTCCTAATCATGGCGGCACCTTCTCCTATTCTTCTTAAAGCCTCACCTAAATTTCTTGCTCCACAGACAAAAGGAACTTTAAAATTCAATTTATCTATATGATAATTCTCATCAGCAGGAGTTAATACTTCGCTTTCGTCAATGTAATCTACCCCTAAAGCCTCTAGTAGCTGGGCTTCCACAAAATGCCCAATTCTTGCCTTTGCCATTACCGGAATAGATACTACTTTCATTATCTCTTTTATGATTTTAGGGTCAGCCATTCTGGCTACACCGCCTGCTGCCCGGATATCAGCGGGTACTCTTTCTAAAGCCATAACTGCCACTGCGCCAGCTTCTTCGGCAATTTTCGCCTGTTCTGCACTCACCACATCCATTATTACTCCGCCTTTTAACATCTCAGCCAAACCTTTTTTTAGCTTATACGTACCTTTTTCTATCAATTTATTTTATCCCCCTCTCTAATGCATTTTATTAATCTATTTATATTATAGTAGAAAAAAATATAAAAACAACTATTGTTTTTTATTCGTATTTCGTATCTCGTGAATCGTATCTCGTACAAAATACAGTAATAAGTAATATGTAATGAGTAACAAGATTAAAACAAGATACCGCAAATCTTATGGACTTACGGTATCTTTTTATAATTAATACTCACTATCCTTTATTAATAAATTTTCTACATTATATTTATTTTTTAGCAAAAGTTGCAGTTAAACGTTCATACAATTTCCAACGTTCTAAAACTCCTTCTTGAGCTTCTTTTAGCAATTTCTTAGCTACCTCTGGCATAGTCCGTGTAAGCATCTTGTATCTATTTTCATTATATGTATATTCTTCCAAAGGAATGCTCGGAGCTTTAGAATCCAATTGGAGAGGATTTTTTCCTTCTTTCGCAAGATCTGGATTGAACCTTATTAAGGGCCAATATCCCGATTTAACTGCTAATTTCTGTTGTTCTAAACCATTAATCAAATTATAACCATGACTAATACAATGACAATAAGCTATAATAAGTGAAGGGCCATTAAAAGCTTCTGCTTCCTGGAAAGCTTTAATAACTTGTGCATCGTTAGCTCCCATTGCCACTCGAGCCACATATACATCTCCATAGGAAATTGCCATCATTGCTAGATCTTTCTTGAAAGTCCTCTTACCTCCAGCAGCAAACTTAGCAATGGCTCCAAGTGGAGTAGCTTTAGACATCTGTCCACCGGTATTAGAATAGGTTTCCGAATCTAATACTAAAATATTGACATTACGTCTTTGGGCAATAACATGATCCAATCCTCCGTAACCGATGTCGTAAGCCCATCCATCTCCTCCCAAAATCCATACACTCTTTTTGGCAAGAACATCAATTACGCTAAATAAATCTTTTGCTTCTGCACTATCTATTTTTTTCAATTTTTGTTCCAATATTTTTACTCTTTCTCTTTGTTTGTATAATCCTTCCTCGGTAGACTGATCAGCTTTTTTAAGTTCACTAACTAAATCCTTACCTATCTTGGAAGAAAGTTTATCCAGCAGTTCAAAAGCATATTCCTTCTGCTTATCTATTGCCAATCTCATACCTAACCCAAACTCAGCATTATCTTCAAATAGAGAATTAGACCAGGCAGGACCTCTTCCCTCTTTATTAAATGACCAGGGAGTAGTAGGTAAATTTGCTCCATAAATTGAAGAACACCCGGTAGCATTAGCTATAACTGCACGGTCTCCAAATAGCTGACTTAAAAGTTTTACATACGGAGTTTCTCCACATCCAGCACAAGCACCAGAGAATTCGAAAAGCGGCTGTAAGAACTGAACATTTCTAACTGCGCTAAGTTTCAACTCTTTTCGGTCAACTTCAGGAATTCCTAAGAAAAATTCCCAATTTTTTACTTCCTGTTCTCTAACAGGTGGTTGCTCTACCATATTTATGGCTTTTAATTTAGGATTAGTTTTATTTTTTGCCGGACAGTTCACTACACAAAGGCCACATCCGGTACAATCTTCAGGAGAAACCTGGATAGTAAATTTCATTCCTTTAAATTGAGAACTTTTTGCTTCTGCAGATTTAAAATTATCTGGTGCAGAAGAAAGTAATTTTGGATCATAAACCTTGGCTCTAATAACTGCATGAGGACATACCATCACACATTTTCCACACTGGATACAGGTATCAGGATCCCAGGCGGGAATTTCCTGAGCAACATTTCTCTTTTCCCATTTAGTAGTACCACTGGGAAAAGTTCCATCGGGAGAAAAAGCACTAACTGGTAAATTATCTCCTTGCCCGGCAATCATCTTCGCGGTTACATCTTGTACAAATTTAGGTGCTTCCGCCGGAACGGGTGGACGCTTCTTTAATTTACTAGTAGCTTCACTTGGAACCTTAACCTCATAAAGCTTAGGAAGGGCATTATCTACTGCAGCAAAATTAGTATTTACAATCTTTTCTCCCTTCTTACCATAAGATTTTTTTATAAATCGTTTTATTGCTTTTTTTGCCTCTTCAACAGGAATAATATTACTAAGAGAGAAGAAACAAACTTGCATTATAGTATTAATTCTTACTCCTAAACCTACTTCTTTAGCAATCTTATAGGCATCAATTACAAAGAAACGTAATTTTTTCTCGATAATAGTTTTCTGAACCGAATAAGGTAGATGCTCCCATACTTTCTCAGCAGAATAATGACTATTAAGAAGAAATATTGCGCCTGGCTGTGCAGTTTTTAACACATCATAACGTTCTAAAAAAGAAAATTGATGACAAGCTACAAAATTTGCCTGGCTAACCAAATAAGGTGAGTGAATAGCAGTTGGACCGAATCTTAGATGAGAAATAGTAAGTGAACCAGCTTTTCGAGAGTCATAGACGAAATAACCTTGAGCATAATTATCGGTCTCTTCACCAATAATCTTTATAGAATTTTTATTAGCCCCTACAGTCCCATCTGAACCAAGACCATAAAAGACTGCTCGAGTCCGATCAGCAGGTTCTATAGAAAAATCAGGGTCATAAGAAATGCTGGTATGAGTTACATCATCATTTATTCCTATCGTGAAATGATTTTTAGGAACTTCTTTTTTCATCTCCTCAAATACTCCTTTTACCATAGCAGGAGTAAATTCTTTGGAAGAAAGTCCGTATCTTCCTCCGGTTATTTTAGGAGTCTTTTTGAAAGGAGCTATTCCTGTAGACATCCCTTCCTGTATAGCAGTTACTACATCAGTGTATAATGGTTCACCAATACTTCCTGGTTCTTTAGTACGATCCAAAGTTGCTATAGTCTTTACAGTTTTAGGGAGAGAATCAATAAAATGCTTAATGGAAAATGGTCGATAAAGACGTACTTTTATTAAACCTACTTTTTCTCCTTTTTCCATTAAGTATTCAACGGTTTCCTGGGCTGTTTCAGCACCAGAACCCATTAATATAATAATCCTTTCTGCATCCGGGGCACCAAAATACTGGAATAGTTCGTATTTTCTCCCCACAACTTTTTCAAATTTTTCCATAACTTTTTGCACAATATCCGGACAGGCAAGATAATAAGGATTAACCGTCTCTCTTGCTTGGAAATATACATCCGGATTTTGAGCTGTACCTCTAATAAAAGGACGATCAGGAGAAAGTGCTCTTTTTCGATGAGCTCTTACCAAATCATCATCAATTAATGGTCTCATTTCTTCCGGAGTTAAAAGTTCAATTTTAGAAACTTCGTGTGAAGTACGGAAACCATCGAAGAAATGAAGAAATGGTACTCGGGATTCTAAGGTTGCCGCTTGAGCAATTAAAGGAAAATCCATAGCTTCCTGAATTGAATTAGAAGCAAGTAAGGCAAAACCGGTTGATCTGGTTGCCATCACATCACTATGCTCACCAAATATGGAAAGGGCTTGACAGGCTACTGAACGAGCAGCAACATTAAAGACGGTAGAGGTTAATTCCCCGGCAATTTTAAACATGTTAGGAATCATTAATAAAAGTCCCTGGGATGCAGTAAAAGTTGTAGTAAGCGCTCCTCTCTGCAAGGAACCATGGACAGCTCCCGATGCACCTCCTTCACTCTGCATTTCAGTTACTTGAGGTACTGTACCCCAGATATTTGGTTTCCCTTCAGACGCCCAAAGGTCGGCAAATTCACCCATTGGTGAAGAAGGGGTAATGGGATAGATAGTTACAACTTCGCTCAAATGATATGCGGTATGAGCAGCAGCAGTATTCCCATCAATGGTAACTTTTTTCTTATTCATTATATTAGTCTCCTCCGTTTTTTAAAATACTTTATTAATAGATCTATACAATATTATTTTATAAGAAAATACAAAAATTTATAAAATTATTTATCTAACAATTATTTAATTTCTTGCCTTCCCATTAAAGCTAGAGTTAAAGTCACTTCATCGGCAAATTCCAAGCTTCCCCCTATAGGCACACCATAAGCAATACGGGTTACTTTTATATTTAAAGGTTCAATCAATTTAGTAATATAAGAGGCAGTAACTTCTCCCTCAATATTGGGATTAGTGGCTAATATTATCTCTTTTATCTTTTCAGTCTTTAGCCTTTTTAATAAACTATTAATCTTTAAATTTTCCGGTTCTACTCCGTCTAAAGGAGAGATTGCTCCTTCTAAAACATGATATAAACCTTTATACTCCCCCGTATTTTCTATGGCAATCAAATCCCTTACCTTTTCTACAACACATATAATAGACTTATCTCTATTAACATTCCGGCAAATTTCACATATGTCTTGGTCGGTTATATTACCACAAATCGAACAATGTTTAACTTTTTCTTTGGCCTCTAATATTGCCCTAGCTAAACTTCCAACGCTTTCCGAGGAATTCTTTAAAATATAAAAAGCTAATCTCTGGGCTGTCTTGGGACCTATGCCCGGCATTTTTGAAAATTCATCAATTAATCTAGCAAAAGGTTTAGTATATCTAAAGGACACTTTAACCTCCTCTTAAAATAATCCGGGAACATTCATACCCCCGGTTAATTTACTCATTTCTTGAGCAGCTAATTCTTTTGACTGACGTATTGACTCGTTGACTGCTGCCAAGATTAAGTCTTCTAACATCTCTTTTTCATTTGCATCTATTACATCCGGTTCTATTTTAATTTCTTTAATTTCCTGTTGGCCATTTACTACAATCTCAATCATCCCTCCCCCAGAAGAAACTCTAACTTCTTTTTGAGCCAACTCTTTTTTCATCTCTTCCATCTTTTTCTGCATAACTTGCGCTTGTTTCATAAGAAATTTCATATCCATTGCTTTCTTCTTCCTCCTTTCTCTAATATAGTCTATTTTTCCTCAATAATCGTTCCTTCAAATAAATTTAACGACTCTTTAATTAATATATTATCTTTCTCTTCTCCTGCTCTTCCCCCTCGTTCCTTTCCCTCTTCATTCCTTGTTCTTATGGCTTTTTTCTTATTTTTTTGTTTAGCCTCTAAAAAAGAATCCTCCTTGCTATTGTCATTGATAATACATTCTATAGCTAAAAGCCTGCCGGTCTCCTCTTTAATTAATTCTTGTAATAATATTTTATTATTTTGCTTTTCTAAACTCTCTTTGTGAAATGTATATTCCTTATTAAATCCGATTATTAATTTATTATTTTCAATAGCGATCAGATTGTTAGCTATAATAAAAGAATAGACAGCCATTTTAGTTTTTTTTATCTTATTTAAAATTGTAGTCCAGGCCTGGTTAAAATCTAAATCAGTAGATAGTTCTTTAGCCTGAATAAGGGAATCTTCTTTAGTTTTAACCTTATCCTGGATCTTCTTCTTTGGTGGCACTTTCTCTCTTGTGACTGCATTTTTCTTGCCTGACTCTGATACATCTTTCTTTGTAGAAAAGTTTAAAAAATACTCATTTTTTTCTTCTTCAATCTTTTTTAAAGAATAATTTTCACCTGCAGTAAATTTAATAACCAACATCTCTAATAAAATCCAGGGGTGGCGGGTATATCTCATCCTTCTTTCTGCTTCGGTCAGATAATTAACAATATTAAATAATCTTTCCAATTTAATCATTTTAGATTGTATTATCAAACGTTCCCTATCTTCGGTAAATATACCCTTAAGATTCAGTACCTCTTTTTGGCAAACTTTGGCTAAAGATAAATTATGAACATATTCCATTAAATTTTTTATAAATTGGGAAGCATCTTCTCCTAAATCAGATGTCCGGTTAATTATCTCTATCCCTTTAAGCGTGTCATTTTTAATTATTGCCTCTAAAAACTCATAAAAAACTTCTTCCTCAATTATTCCTAAAACCTCTCTGACACTTTGAGAAGTTATATCTTTACCACAATAAGCAATTATTTGATCTAAAGCACTTTCAGCATCACGCATAGAACCCGTCGAACTTCGAGCTATTATATTTAAAGTTTTATCATCTATATTCAATTTTTCATCTTTAACAATCCTCTTTAATTTAGCTACAATGTCCGCTAAAGATATCCTTCTAAAATTAAACCACTGACATCGAGATAAAATAGTACTGGGAATTTTATGAGGATCGGTAGTGGCAAAAATAAAAATTACATGTAGTGGTGGTTCCTCTAAAGTTTTTAATAAAGCATTAAACGCCCCTTGAGATAACATATGTACTTCATCAATAATATATATCTTATATCTTCCCTCAGCAGGTGCAAAGTTAACTTTATTTCTTAACTCTCTAATACTATCAACTCCATTATTAGAGGCGCCGTCTATTTCCATTACATCCATAGAATAGCCACCAGTGATTCTAATACATCTCTCACATTTATTACAAGGATGAGGAGTCGGCCCCTTTTCACAGTTTAATGATTTAGCTAAAATACGAGCGGTTGTCGTCTTTCCTACTCCTCTTGGACCAGAAAAAATATAAGCATGGGAAATTCTATTTAAAGAAATAGCATTAATTAAAGTTTGGGTAATATGTTTCTGCCCAATTATATCCTCAAAAGTCTGTGGTCTCCATTTACGATAAAGTGATTGATGTTCCATAAAATCTCCCTAATAACCTAATCTGAAGTTAGGTAAAATTTCCTTAAAGTTATCAATTTTTGCTTTATTAACAATTGTAATTTTAATGATCGTGCACCTACCTCCGATTCACCTCCCCAAGCGATACTAAGACAGTTTGCTCCAATCAGGTTTACCTGCGGCACCCAAAGAGATTTGCTTACCGCTGCTTCCTTCCGGATCTGACGGAGTTCACAATTCTTTGCTGCACAGGGCCCAATCTTCATCACCACTTATCTTAGCCGGCCTCAAAAAGATAAAACCTCGGGTAGGAATTCAACCCTGCTGTAGCGGATTGCAGGTTACAGGGCACCGCTATCTCCCCGTCTAGCACGACCACCTACATAATCCTAAAATATTTACTAAAAAAACATTTTAAAAACTGGCGGAGAGGGCGGGATTCGAACCCGCGAGACAGCTTATGGCCGCCCAATCGCTCTCCAAGCGAACCCGTTATGACCACTTCGGTACCTCTCCTTTATCTTTGTCTGCCTAATAGATAATACCCCTTATAACCATTAGTGTCAAAAATATTTTTCTGCTAAACTTCCTGACTATCTCGCTAAATTTTACCCTAACTCTTATCAATTTAAAAACTACTGATTCTGGCGGAGAGGGCGGGATTCGAACCCGCGAGACAGGGACTACCCGCCTACTCGATTTCGAGTCGAGCGCTTTCAGCCGGGCTCAGCCACCTCTCCTTTTATATTAGTCGTTAGTGAATAGTCGTTAGTATATAGTATAGCGTATAGCGTGGAGCGTACAGCGTATAGCGTATAGTTAAAAGATTCTGTATAATATATTTGAGTTGTAAGTTACTATTAGTTACCCAGTTCTACAGTAACTCATTACTTTAATTAGTTAGTGATATTGTTTAATAGTTAGCAAATTTGATATTAATTCTTTAATCATCTATCTAATTCTATATGCCCCTGCTTTCTCTCTATAAACTTGAAACTCGTAACTTGCAACCCGTAACCTGTTACTCATTACACATTACTCATCACTGTATTCTATGCGCTAAACGCTGTACGCCATACGCTAACAGACGAGATACGAATTAGCTTACTAAATTAATTGGTCAATTGGCAAATCGGTCAATTGGTCAATTAAATTAGCGTCTTTCCTGAAAAAATTTTTGTAAAATTAAACTACATTCCTTCTTTAATACTCCGCTTACTACTTCCATTTGATGATTAAATCTCTTATCTTGTACGATATTAATGATGCTACCTGCTGCTCCGGCTTTAGGGTCAGGAGTCCCAAATATTAATCTTTTAATTCTAGCCTGAAGCATGGCATAGGCACACATCGGACAAGGTTCTAAAGTAACATATAGGTCAATGTCCTCTAAATGCCAGCTTCTTAAGTATTTAGCAGCTTGTTGGATTGCTAATATTTCAGCATGAGCAGTAGGATCCTGTAACTCTTCTTTCTGATTATGAGCCCGGCCTATTATTTTATTTTGATATACAACTACCGCTCCGACCGGTACTTCCTGACGGGAATAAGCAATTTCTGCCTCTTTCAGGGCTTCTTGCATCAAGCTAATATCTTTATCATTATTTTTTGGCATATTTTTTGTAAAGACTTTCCGGAAGTATTGATATTGGTGCGCCCGGAGGGACTCGAACCCCCAGTCTACTGATCCGTAGTCAGTTGCTTTATCCAATTGAGCCACGGGCGCACTATTAAAATAAAAGTTCCCTATTGATTTTATTATAATTTAAATTCTTAGTCAAATTTATTAATTAGGAAACAGGGGACGGTTCTCTGTGTTAATATAGTCTAGAATATAAAATCATTATTAACACAGAGAACCGTCCCCTGTTTCCTAATTAATTGAAATATTAGTTTAATTTTGTTATATTTAGAAAGCAGGTTTTTTATTTTTATTAAAAAAGGGTAAGCTAAAGAGGAATTATATTTCGAATGATAAAAAAACCCCAGGATTTAAAAGATAAAAGAATCACCATAATGGGATTAGGATTAAATCAAGGCGGCTTGGGAGTTACCCGATTTTTAGCAAAAGCGGGTGCTAAAATTTTAGTTACAGATTTAAGGACTAAAGAAGAACTTGAACCTTCTTTAGAAAAATTAAAAGATTTTGATATTAAATATATCCTGGGTCGACACCGGGAAGAAGATTTTATCAATACAGATATGATAATTCAAAACCCGGCTGTTCCTCATAATTCAAAGTACTTAAAAATCGCTCGAACCCATGGAATCCCTATAGAAACTGATTTAGGTCTTTTCCTCCAACTTTGCCCCTCAAAAAATATAATTGCCGTTGCCGGAACAAAAGGTAAAAGCACTGTATCTCAACTTACTTATAATATTTTTAAAGAAGCTCAAAAAGATACAATTTTAGCCGGTAATATCGGCATCTCCGTTTTAGATATCTTGGAAAAAATCAACCCTCAAACCTGGATAATCTTAGAAATATCTACCTGGCAGATGGAGGGGATAAAAGACCGTAAATTCAGACCTCAAACTGCAGTTTTAACTAATATCCTGCCTGACCACTTAGACCGCTATCTTAATTATAAAGAGTACATCCAGTCAGAAAGATTAATCTTCAAGCACCAAAAGCCAAATGATAATCTTATAGTAAATTATGATAATGAGGAAACTATTAAAATTAAAAAAGAAACCAGGTTACCAATTTACTGGTTCAGCGCTAAAGAAAAGATAGAACCTGGGTGTTATTTAGAAAATGACAAGCTGATCTTTCAATCAGGAAAACATAAAACGACCTTTGCTAAAATGTCAGACCTTCTTCTCCCCGGGCTACATAATCTGGAAAATATTTTAGCATCGAGTACAGTAGGTTTTATTCATAACATCCCAGGAAATATCATTCTAAAAGCCCTAAAAAATTTTCCCGGAGTTCCGTACAGATTAGAATTTATCGGGAAATTTAGAGGAATTAAATTTTATAATGACACCTGTGCCACCACTCCGGAGGCAACTTTAGCCGCTTTAGAATCGTTCACCGAACAGTCTATTATTTTGTTCTTGGGCGGCAAAGATAAAAAATTAAATTATGAAAATTTTGCGAAAGCTATTGGACAAAACAAAAAAGTTAAAAAGATTATCCTCTTGCAACACCCTGCTTATGATGCCTCCCAAAAAATACTTTCTGCCTTAAAAAAATACCTTGATTCAGAAAAAATTATTCAAACATCGAATCTTAAAGTAGCTATCGAAATATCCTTGCAACATACCCAACCAAATGACCTTGTTCTTCTTTCCCCTGCAGCAGCCAGTTTTGGGATGTTTGAAAATGAATTTGACCGGGGAGACCAATTTAACAAAATAGTAAAAAACCTCAAATAATCTATTTGTTATAATTTAATTTCCATAAGATTAAGATATTGGAGAACTTTTTACATATAAATAGTTAAAAAAACAGATAAAATTAGAGTAAATTTACATTCACCATGCCGAAAAGATATAGTACCGCAATTATTAAGGGCTGATGGAGCAAATAGATTAATAAGGAATGTTTCCCCAGAAAACATAAAGCTTTTATCCCTGAAAAGAAAGAAATATCGGCAAGTTGAAACCTTCGAGAGTAATCTGAGTAAACCAAATTACCAAAAAATATCCCAATTAAAACCACTCCAAACCAGGGTAAAAGGGGGAAATAATCAACTGAATAAAATTGAGCTGGCCTAAGCCCTAACCATGACAACCAATAAAAATTAAAAACAAAACCCTTTAGATATGCCCCTAAAAATATACAAAGTAAACCAATTGATAGGCTCCAATAGCGCAGTTTCAGAAAAGGATAAGCTAAAATAATGGAAATCCCGATAAGATGAAGTATACCAAAAATTACAAAAGCCTTACCTAAAAATATTCGAGTCACCAGGGTTATAATTAAACCCCAGGAAAATACCTTCAAACCTCTTCGAAGATATTTTGTAAATAATTTATTTTTATCTTCATAAATTTTCTTAGTTCTGGAAAAACTGATACTAAGGGATACTCCGACCAAAAAAATAAATGTCGTAGCAGTTACCCGCGCAAAATACATCCAAAAACCAGAATAAACATTGACATTATAATGAGCAAAATAATGCAAATTATAAAGCAAATGATAGAGCACCATCATGATGATGGCAATCCCCCGCAGGAAATCTATTTCCCAAAATCGTTGTGCTATTTTTTTTTCTTCCATAAAACCTTTCCAAAAAGATAAAGGCTAGCTTTTTATCTCCAACTTTAATTTTACTTATATTCAGTGGCAGGCATGCACTTCGTGAGGTTTGATTTTTTAAGTAAATTTTATTGTTCTGCTAATTCCAGGGCAACTTCTACCATCTGGTTAAAAGTCTTCTGCCGCTCTTCTGAAGTGGTCTCTTCTCTGGTTACTAAACTATCAGAAACAGTTAGAATCGAAAGAGCATTAACTTTAAACTTTGCTGCCAGAGTATATAGGACAGCTGTCTCCATTTCTACCGCTAATACCCCGTAATTTGCCCAATGCTTCCAGGAGTTAGGGTCATCCTGATAAAAAGTATCGCTAGTTAAAACACTCCCTACTTTTACCGAGATGTCTTTCTCTAAGGCAATATCATAAGCTTTTTTTAAGAGGTTAAAATTTGCAGTAGAAGCGTAATCCATACCATTAAAACGTATTTTGTTAATATGTGAATCCGTCGAAGCACTCATGGCTAAAATGACATCTCTGATTTTTATATTAGCCTGCATAGAGCCACAACTTCCGATTCGGATTAAATTTTTTGCTTTATAACTTGTAATAAGTTCATTTAAATATATCGCTATCGAAGGTATCCCCATACCTGAACCTTGGATTGAAACTCTTTTTCCTTTATAAGTTCCGGTATAGCCATACATACCACGCACCTTATTATAACAGATAGCATCAGTAAGGAAATTTTCCGCTATATATTTTGCCCTCAGGGGGTCGCCTGGAAGTAAAACTGTACTGGCAATTTCCCCTTCTTTTGCCCCAATGTGTATACTCATAATTAAGTGTCCTCCTGTTTGGATAGATTAAATTAGTCGTTAGCATAAAATTAGCGTAGAGCGTAGAGCGTAGAGCGTTTAGCGTATAGTTGCGGGCTACAAGTGTAAGTAAAATACAATTAAGCAATTTGCCAATTAAATTAGTAAAGAATGAATAGTTATTAGTAGGGGTAGACCTTGTGTCTACCCTCCGTAAGACAGACGTCCCGCCTGTCTATTTCTCCAATAACACGGCACACCATGTCTCTACCTCATGAGAGCGTATGCAATACGCTCCTACTTTCTATCCGCTGTACGCTATACGCTATACGCTAACATACGAGATGCTAACTAAGGTTTACTGAAAAAGAAAATTCCGATACAATAAATTTTATTTTTTATATTATAACAAGCCGTTAAATGTATGTAAAATTTTCTATAAAAAGTAAAAAATGTGGTTTTAATTTGTTGATAGGTATTTAAGTTTTTTTAAAAAACATCTATGTGCGTGTATGATTTAAAAAATGTAAATTAATTTGATGGGAATTGTTTTTGAAAATGTTAAGTCTATATAGAATAAAGTAGAATTTATTTATAATTTAATTTTCTTCATTAAATTTTATTATACACTTCTCAATATATTGCCTAAACTTTTTACCATTCATCCTGTCGTGCCTGGCATCATAAGTAACGTGATTTTTGTTATAAGGAGAATTTTTTGTAAATATAACAAATGAGCCTTTAAAATATCTGGAAACTATTCTTGCACTTTTAGGCAGTAGAATTCTCTTGCCTTTTTCATTATATCCCAAATAACCTTTCTCCCATACTTCTTTTTCTGCATAATGACCGGGCTCTAATTCGGTTACTTTTTCTTTTATAAAAGATGGGTTAATATTAGGGGTAATCGGCTTTAAACCGGCAGTTTCTAAGCGAAAATAAGCCCAACCTGCATTATTGGGAAAATAATTAAATTCCAATAGTTTCGGTTTAACAATCCTCACTGAATTTGGGGTACTAAATTCAATACACCCTTTCTCTGATGATCTTTTTGCCCCGGTTAAATCATGGCCTCCACCTGCGGGGAATAGAGTATGATTTAAATCATCTATAGAACTTATTTTGTTAAGAATAGAAATCATACTATCGATATCTTTCCAAAGACAATTGTTTGGGATAGCTGCCGGAAATAATTCTCTGATGATTTTCTCCCAAACAATTAAATTTTCCGTTTCGAAATCACCTCTGCCTAATTTCATAATTTCTCCTCCCTTTAGATAATATTTTTAAATACTTTCCATCTTATTAATAAAAAAATTGCCACCACCTTATAAAAGGTTGAGACAATTTTTAATATCTTCAGTTAGAATAACTAATGAATAATCTGTTTTGGTTTTACCAATGGCGTAATAAAAAATACTGCGATTTTCTCTTAAATCATGCAATATGGCAGCCCTCTTAGCTTATAAAAAATGGCGGAGAGAGAGGGATTCGAACCCTCGGAGCAGGCCTTAACCCGCTCAATTGCTTAGCAGGCAACCACCTTCGGCCACTCGGTCATCTCTCCATTAAAAGTATAACATATTAATTTTTTTCAGGCAAGAGAAACCGACAAAGATTCAGTATCAAGTATCGCGTGAAGAAAAAATAAAAATAATGGTTAAAACTATTACTTTCTTTCTTTGATTAACATAAACTAAGGTTTTCGTTAACGGTTTAAAAACATTCTATTAAATTAAAAATATAGGAAAATTTTTTATTAGTAAACTTACGTTTTAGTGAGAGAGTTAGATAAAAAGAAGAATACTACTTTTTTGTATTTTTTTCTCTTTCTTAACTCGATACTCGATACTATATACTCGATACTTTCTCGTCTGACTTGCGATAAGCATTAAAATATATTAGAATATGCTAAGCAAAAATAAATTAAGTACTGAATAAAGGAGAGACTGAAAAAGTGAAACAATATAAATATGAAGTAATTGTAGTAGGAGCAGGACACGCCGGTTGTGAAGCCGCTCTGGCCGCTGCTAGAATGGGGGCTAAAACCCTCCTTATAACTTCCAATATAGAAAATATCGCTCTAATGCCTTGTAATCCTTCTATAGGGGGACCGGGGAAAGGCCATGTAGCGAGAGAAATTGATGCCCTGGGAGGAGAATTAGCTAAAAATACTGATAAGGCTACAATTCATATCAGAATCTTAAATACTAGTAAAGGTCCGGCTATGTGGGCTCTTCGGGCACAGGTAGATAAAAAAAGATATTCGCAAGAGATGACACATACTATCCAAACCCAGAAAAATTTAGATTTAAAACAAGAAATGGTTACCGGGCTAATAGTAAATAATCGTCAAATAGAAGGAGTAATAGTTCAAAGTGGTCTTAAATTTTTTTCTCCTACCGTAATTTTAACTACAGGAACATTTTTAAATGGACTAATCTACATAGGAGAAACTATTTATCCTGCTGGTAGAGCCGGAGAACTTGCTTCCATTAGTCTTGGGGAAAATCTTAAAAGTCTTGGTCTTAAAATAGGTAGATTAAACACCTGTACCCCTCCTCGAATAGATAGAAGAACGATTAATTTTTCCCAAATGGAAGAACAAAAGAGCGTGGATGTTCCTTTGGCCTTTTCTTTTGAATCAGAAGGCAAGATCTATAAAGATTTTTCGGTATTTTTAACTCGAACTAATCAAAAAACTCATCAGATAATTCAAAATAATATTCATCGAGTTCCTCTTTCCAACGGAACTATTCAGAGCGCAGCAATCAGATATTGTCCCGCTGTCGAAGATAAAGTGCTTAGATTTCCGGAAAAAGAGTCTCATCAAATATTTTTAGAACCAGAAGGTTATAATACTGAAGAAATTTATTTACAAGGATTTTTTACCAGTCTTCCGGCTGATGCCCAGGATAAAGCCATACGAACTATTAAGGGATTAGAAAATTGTAAAGTTATCAGATACGGATATGCCATTGAATATGATATGGTCTATCCTAACCAATTAAAATATTCTTTGGAAACCAAAAAAATTAAGGGTTTATTTTTATCTGGACAGATTAATGGAACTTCTGGGTATGAAGAAGCTGCAGAACAGGGTCTTTTGGCTGGAATAAATGCGGTGCAACTTATAGACGGCAAAGAACCTTTAATATTAGACCGTTCAGAAGCCTATATTGCCGTGGAGATAGATGATTTAGTCACTAAAAGTGTGACTGAACCTTACCGCCTAAGAACCGGGCTTGCTGAATATCGACTACTATTAAGACAGGATAATGCTGATTTAAGGCTTACCCCTTATGGATATAAAATTGGCTTAATTTCAGAACAAAGATATGAAAAATTTTTAGAAAAAAAATCCCTGATTGAAAAAGAAAAAGAAAGACTAAAAAAAGTTATTATTTATCCAACTAAAGAAGTAAGTAAATTGGTTGATAAATTACAGACTGCTCCTCTTTCTAAGACAATAAACTTAACTACCTTGCTTACCAGACCTGAACTAACTTATAATCGAATTGCTTCTATCGATCCTAATCGACCAGAACTTCCCGCTGAAGTAATCGAGCAGGTAGAAATTCAAATAAAATATGCTGGATATATTAAGCGTCAAAAGACTCAGGTAAAAAAATATAAAAAATTAGAAAATTATAAGATACCCAAAGATATTGATTATTTTAAAATTCACGGAATTTCCCATGAGGGTCGAGAAAGATTTTCTGAAGTAAAACCTTTATCCTTAGGTCAGGCCAAAAGGATACCAGGAATTACTCCTGCTGATATTACCGCTCTAATGATAAATATCGAAAAGATAAAAAGAACAAAATAGTAGGACAGGCGAGACACCTGTCCTACTATATACTACCTATACTCTTACGTTATCAGGGCGTATGCAATACGCCCCTACTTCTTTTAATTTCTATCTCACGCGATACTCAATACGATATACTAACGACTATTCACTAAATATTTAATTAATTGGTGAATTGGAGAATTGGTCAATTAACTAATTTTCCTGCTGCCTTTAAAGTATTTTGCATCAACATAACATTAGTTATCGGCCCTACTCCTCCCGGAACCGGGGTAATGACACATACTTTATCTAAGACTTCTTCATAAGCTACATCTCCTACCAATTTTCCTTCCACCTCATTAGTCCCTACATCGATAATCACTGCGCCCTCTTTTACCATATCCCGCTTAATTATCTCCGGTTTTCCTACTGCAGCAATCAGAATATCTGCCTGACGAGTATAGTGGCTTAAATCATTGGTTCGAGAATGACAGATAGTAAGAGTAGCATTGGCATACTGCTTTTTCTGGAGAAGTATGAGCGCCATTGGTCTTCCTACAATATTACTCCTTCCCACAATAACGGTATGTTTCCCTTCTACTACGATATTTTCTCTTTTCATTAATTCATATACTGCATAAGGCGTACAAGGCAAAAACTCGGGTTTACCTAAAGCCAGTCTTCCCATATTAATGGGGTTAAAACAATCTACATCTTTGGAAGGATTTACTGCTTCTTGAATCCGTTCCTGGTTTATATGCTCAGGAAGGGGAACTTGCACTATAATCCCACTTACTTTTTTATCTTCATTCAAATTATCTATAAGTTTAAGGAGTTCTTTTTCGCTGGTCTTTCCAGGAAGACTGTGTTTTTCAAAATCAATAGAAGCTCTTTCACAGGATCTAGCAATCATTTTTACATAAAATAAAGAAGCGGGGTCTTCCCCGACAATGATTACTGCTAATTTAGGAGTTGTTTTATATTTATTAATAAAATTTTCTACTTTTGCCTTTAAAGATTTATTAATCTCTTTAGCAATTTTTCTTCCATCAATAATCTTAGCCATGATAAATATCTCTCCTTTTTGTTTAATCCTTTTGACTACTGAATTCTATATACTTAATTAGTTATAATATACCATTACCAAATATTCAAATCAAAAAAATTCTTATTATCATTCACACAAAAAGCCTATGGTTTCCCATAGGCTTTCCATTATATCTTGTATTTATTTTAAATATTAAAAAACCTATAACTTTTATTGACTTTTTGCTTACCTTTTTCTATCCCCTTTGTTAACTGCTTCTTTGATTATAAATTTTGCTTTATTTTTTTCAATATTACAAGCAGCACTAATTTCACCCACTAAAATCTTGCGAGCTCTCTCATATAAACCACGTTCTGTAGAAGATAGTTTTTCTACAGTATCTCTATGAGTATAATTTTTTACTACCTGAGCAACTTTTAAGATATCTCCACTATCGACCATCTCTGTTTGAGATCTTATCCTCTGCTTATAATTTCCATCCATTTCATCATCCATCCTATGGCCTAACACGTTTAAAACCTCTGGCACAGTTTCAGGATCAATAATATACCTTAAACCTATTTCTTCAGCTTTATTAACCGGAACCATCAAAGTCATTTCGTTTACCATTAATTTTAAGATATAGTATTTTTCTTTTTGCCCCAATACTTTCTTTTCTTCTATATTTTCAACGTCTCCAACCCCAAAGGAAGGATGAGATACTTTATCACCAATTTTAAACATTTTTTTGGATTTTTTAAACCCGCTACTCACTTCCTATCTTTTTACTTTTTTGAATTATACCATTTTTTTACTAAAAATACAAAGCCATATAAAGAAAGGTCTGTGTCAACCTTTTGGGGGTAGTTTTCTTTGGTGAAAAAATTTCCCCTGATTTCGGGTAGACCTACCCCTTGTTTTATTATAGCTTATTGTTTGTGTGAATAAGCATAATTGTCCTTATTT
>Ga0307428_1000673_pt1 | contig 19988 bp, 17 predicted proteins | sample SalMarWE160240MG_FD_202161 | JGI IMG/M metagenome (GOLD analysis project Ga0307428, IMG submission 202161) | Salt marsh sediment microbial communities from the Plum Island Ecosystem LTER, Massachusetts, United States - WE1603-240 | ecosystem: Environmental > Aquatic > Marine > Intertidal zone >...
ACTCCTGGTGATCTTCCCCAAGGTACCTTTTCTCGAAATCCCTTATGATTTGGCTTGCGAGAGGGGTAATGTGGATAATCGCAGTTCCACCCAGGAATCCGTAAAGAGCTGCCTTGGCGATTCTTATGAGTTTATCACTGAAATCTTCTTTCATTCTATTCTTTGTGTCTTGGTGTCTTGGCGGCTACCTGGGCAAACGATGGAATGCCCTTTAACCCTTCCGCCTTAGTGATACCCCTTAGTATCGCCTGTGCGAGAATCTCTTCGGCCATGAGCGCCACAGTTTGATAATCGCTTTTTATCTTACCGGAGCTCAGGCTAAATAGTATATCGCCATCATAGATGGTGTGCCCTGGGCTCAGGGTTTTGCCCATACCGAGGCTCGCCATCTTTGCAACCATGGAAGCGCTTTGTTTATCGAGTTTTGCATTGGTAAGGATTACGCCGATGGTGGTGTTTTGAAAGGCAGAAGAAGGCCTTGGAACTCCTTGTTTCATAAGCTCTCGCGTATCGACAAAGGCCATGCTGTCGCTTGCTACCCTTGCACCGGCTAGGATTTCTCCAGTTGAGGGCTCTCTCACATCGCCAAAGGCGTTTACCACCGCGACGGCCCCCACGATCAAGCCGCCTTTTCCCCTCTCGGCTGCTATGCCTACCCCTCCCTTCATTGCCTGATGGATTCCATAAAATTTACCCACCGTTGCACCAGTTCCAACTCCCACGGAGCCCTCTGGAATCCCTTCAGTGGTTGCGTGCTCACAGGCCAGATACCCCATCTCACGGTCGGGCCTTCTCATTGCAGAACCTACCCTCAGATCAAAGATCGCCGCTGTCGGCACGATGGGAATCCGGACTACTCCCACATCAAATCCGCTACCCCTACCCTCGAGATACTCCATGACGCCTGATGCGGCTTCAAGCCCAAAGGCACTGCCCCCGGTTAGGCAGATTGCGTGGACCTTCGGTACAATATGGGATGGGCTCAGGGCATCAATCTGCCTTGTGCTCGCTGCAAACCCATTAATCACAACACCCCCGGTCATTCCCTCTGGGGCAAGTATCACGGTAACGCCTGTTAAGGCTTCAAAATCCGAAGCGTGACCAACGGAAATCCCTTCGATATCTGTAACGCTGACGTTCATCCAACAACTCCCTCTTAGTCCAGGATATTATTCTATCCGCAAAGGCTCCTTTTATCAACATCCATCTCGACGTCTTTATAGCTCAAGCTCTTACTATTTGTGTCAAGCCCGCGACATATTCTAATCATCCGTTAGGTCCAGATGGAGCTATGTATTCATACCAGCCTATTAATCCCATAAGCCAGGTCTGGGCCAGGGTTTGTGAAGACTTCCAATCCAAGATGAAAATGGAAAGAGGCAAAATGAACGGTAGAAGATTGCCGTTATAACCAAGGAAAGAAAAGCATGCTTGACTTTTACACCTTGCACTTTTCATTCTACAATTTAAAGTTTTGACCCATATATGCTGGCAACACCTCCTCTGTTTGAGGCGAAGCTTCGTGAGTTTTTAACCAGGAAAACTTCAGCGATAAGATGAAAGGCCTCTATAGGATATTTTGACACGGACAAGAGATCCCGCGAGCAGTACGGGAATTCCTACAATTACCTTGACGTATCCATCAAAACTGTGCCAAATTAAAAGAATAGTACCCGATAATGAGATGGATGGAGATTCTCTTTCAGGGTGAAGAAGGTAGCATATAAGGAGAGAGGAGCCTTCCTATGGCTGCGTTGCTGGGAAACCTGAGTATAGTGGAAATAATATTGCTGGTATTGGTTATTATCTCCTTTATTGGTTTGTTCAAGGTTCAAAAGGGCACGAAAAAAGCGATGGAGGAGATAGACAAAGAGATTACCGTTATCCAACAATATCAGGGAGAGGTTTCTGAAGGACTTAATAGCAACTTTGCATCTCTAAAGAAGGATATCGATGACCAGATACAGGGGCTTACGCCGAGGTTCAATGAGTTGATAAAGAGGGTCAGCGCCACGCTGATAGAGAGCAAAAAAGCGGTTATTACAGAGATGGATGAGAGAACGAAGCCTCTGAAATCCTCCCTCAATGAGAATCTAGTTTCCGTGAAGAAAATGCTCACCGATAACGAGAAGGAATTGAAACGGATGTCGATGGAGATTGAGGAGCTTTCCAAGGAATTGGAGAAGATGAAGGACGACATCCGTGAACGGACCTTTGACCTTGAATTGTAGCCCATGAAAGAGAGCGTAGTCGCCACCATCCTCTTTGCCGATCTCGTAAATTCTACGGAGATGTCGAAGAACCTGACACTTCATGAATACGACGATATGATCATCAATTTTCAGGGAACCATGTACGAAATCGTCTCTCAGCATCTGGATCATTTCGGCTATGCCGGTAATGGAGCTGATTCATATTGGTCTATCGCGGGCGATGAAATGCGCCTCTTTCTCTATTCGGGATCAACCATGTTTGACGTGCGTAACGCACTGATAATCGCCTTGAAGATCAAGCTAGGATGGCTGGCATCAGCCTTTAATGATAGGATCTTGAAGGAGGGACGCATTGTCTCACGGGTAGGCGGCGGTATTAACTGTGGCAAGGTCATAAAGGATGTGAGGGAGTGGCGGGTGAGGATGGGTGAGGATCATCCTGCTATCGAAGGCTACGCGATAAACGTGGCCAAGCGGATAGAGTCAACCTCACGCGACGGCACCGCGTATCAGATCATGGTAGGCGATAGCATCTATAGGAAGTGCCATGAGAGCGGTTCGCTCAACGTGGCATTCGGCCAGCCGCGAGGCCTGCTGTTCAAAGGTCTTGGTCAAAAGATTCCGGTGTATGAGATAGTCTCCTTCATCAATTTCGAAACCATGTCAACTATGCCCGAGTCTTTCCGGGATAGGCTGCTCGAGAAGATGCAGTATGCCGTGACCCAACCCATGGCCGAGCCATGGATATTTATCACCCTCTTGCGGGAGTACGTCTCACTGATATCCTCAGGCCAATATGACTACCTCGAGGGGCATGCCATTGAGCTCGCTAAACAGGCGCTGGAGGCAGTCGAATACAGACCTGTTATCTACAACATGCTGGGTTGGTTTTACATATACGGCAAGAGCATTCATAACCTGGATGTGGCCTTACAATACTTCGAGCAGTCCCTCAGTCTGGAGCCGAGAAACGAGGCAGCCCTTATTCACAAGGCCAGAATCTTTGATACAAAAGGGAAACTCGATCTGGCCAAACAGACTTACGAAGAAATACTTCTCCACAATCCAACGCACTCCGAGGCCCGTAAAAAGGTTGAACAGTATAGCGCTCAATAGGGCCGATCAGCCCTCTACGAAAAACCTGAAACAAGTTACTTAGCCGCCTCGCCCCAGCCAGGAAGAGAGGACTCCTCTTGGTGACATGTATCGTACCGAATTGATGTCCTGCCACCGGCTTTAGGGAAAGTCAGTAATGCAATATTCTCCCTTTTCTTTAGCCTTACTGTTCTAAATCAAATAAATGTAGTTTAACACTATTAGAAATTATATTGATATTATTGTTACACTATTATAGTAAAAAATAAAAAAAAGGGCGTAATTGTTTTCGAAATGGAATAGCTCTGGTATCAAAACCATTTCGGCGCACATAACGCGGCAAGAGATCCTAAGCAGACCATGACCCCATGTGGCTGAATTCGGGCATCTTTGATAAGAGCAAGGACATGAGCAGCAGCGAACAAGGAGGATTACAATGAAGAACGTCGTTATTGTGAGCGGTGTACGGACACCCATCGGGAGCTACGGCGGTACGTTGCGGGATATTCCGGTGTATAAACTTGCCAGTCTCGTTTTCAATGAAGCAGCTGAACGGGCTCACATCGAACCCCAATGGGTAGATGATGTGATCATGGGACAATCCTACCAAAACGGGGAGTGCGCTAATGCTGCCCGGATGGCACTCCTCGATGCTGGATGGCCCAACGAGGTCCCTGGGGTAACCGTGGACCGACGCTGTTGCTCAGGGTTAGATGCCATCTTCTTTGGTGTTATGAAGATCCAGACCGATAACGCGGATATCATTGTTGCCGGCGGAATGGATAGCATGAGCCAGGCAGAGCTCTATATCCCAGGTGATATCAAGTGGGGTTTAGGGGGAAAATCGGATGGAAAGTGGGGGTTTATGCCAAGAGGACATGGGGCCCTGTCCATGTGGGGGATACCACTCTATGACAGGATCCAGAGAGCGAGGGTCATGTCGCAGCCTATCGAGCGGTTTGGGGAGCTCAACTCCATGATGACGTGGGCCGAAACAGCGGCGAAAAAAGAGGGAATCTCTCGCCAGGAGGCAGACGAGTGGTCCCTCCGGAGCCATCAGAAGGCCATTGCTGCCATCGATAACGGAACATTCAGCGAGGAAATCGCAACTATACCGATCCCGCAACGAAAAGGAGAACCGGCCCTCTTTACCACCGATGAAACCCCCCGGCGCGATACCACGCTGGAAAAGCTCGCCCAATTGCGCCCCGTGTATCCCGATGGGGTGTGTACGGCCGGAAACTCATCCACCGAAAACGATGGTGCAGCAGCGGTGGTGTTGATGTCCGAGCAAAAGGCCAAGGATATGGGCGTAGAACCGCTGGCCTTCTTTCGATCCTGTGCCGTCGCAGGTAGCGACCCAACCCTCACCTATCCCGCAGTGCCCGCCTCGGTGAACAAAGCCCTCACCAAATCCGGGATCACCATAGATCAGGTAGAGCTCATCGAGATACAGGAGGCATTTGCGGTACAGGCGCTCGCCGATGCTCGTATGATGGGGATTAAAAATGAAGACTATGATCAAAAGATCAACGTCAATGGCTCCGGCATCTCCCTCGGCCACCCCATTGCTGCCACCGGGGCCATGAGATTGGTCACCTTGCTCCACGAGATGAGGAGGCGCGGCACTCGCTATGGCCTGGAAACCATCTGCGGAGGCGGGGGGCTTGGCATAGCAGCAATTCTGGAGAAGATATAAAATAGGGGGTTTTCGATCGTGATAAGTGCAATAGCGTTCTCTATACTGGAGGTTATCAGTACCTCAGCCATGTATTTTGCCCCTCCCCCTTAGTCGGCAGGTCCGAGCTTGTTGCCCTTGTCGTCATACCTGTACCAGCCGATACCTGTCTTTCTTCCGAGGTGCCCTATCTTCACCTTCCGCTGAAGGAGCATGGGAGGATGGAACTTCTCATCCTGGGTTTCTCGATAGACCGCGCTCATGGCATGGTAGCCCACATCCAAGCCGGCCAGATCGGCGGTCTCAAAGGGACCCATAGCCCGGCCAAAGCCCAGGCGCATGCCCTTATCGATATCCTCCACGCTCGCTACCCCCGCTTCCACGAGCCGTATGGCCTCAACGGTGCTGGGGAAGTTGATCCGATTGAGGGCGAAGCCTGCCACATCACGGTTCACCCTGATGGTTTCCTTGCCCAGGGACTGGCACAGGCGCTCGGCAGCACCCATGGTCTCCTCTGAGGTGAGCAGTCCCCTTACGATTTCAACGATCCTCATCATAGGCACGGGGTTAAAGAAATGGGTTCCCACCACCTGGGAAGGCCTTTTGGTTGATTCCGCGATATCGGTGATGGGAATCGCCGAGGTATTGGAGGCGAAGATTGTGCGGGGCGGACAGAGTGTGTCCAGCTCTGAAAGCACCTCCTTCTTGGTCTCCAGATCCTCAACCACGACCTCGAAGACGAAATCCGCATCCTTGGCAGCGGAAAAACCGAGCGTTCCTTCGATCCTGGCCACGATTTCATTCACTGTGCCCTGGACCTTGCCTTTGTCCACGAGTTTTCCCACCGACCAGGCAATCGTCTTCAAACCCTTATCTACGATCTCATCGGTGAGGTCTCTCATCACTACGCTGTATCCTGCCTGCGCACAGACCTGTGCAATGCCTGCGCCCATTGCGCCAGCGCCGGCCACGAATATTTTCTTGATCTCCATTGATGCCTCCTTGTCACTCTGAGTTTTTCAAAAAGTCCTTTATCTATTTTGAGGGGCCACTCAGCCGTCAGGATCTCCGAGATTGTCCTTTGCCACAGAGCCTCCTATCCTTCCCGCTTATAACATCTCTTTGCCAAAAGTACTGTTGTTGTGCCTGTCTGCACTACTTCACTTCGCTGATTGATCAGCTCCTTTTCAAACGTGAGTATTCCCCGGTCTTTCTGTTCATCCTCCCGCATCTCCTTTACCACTTGCTCCACGTGGATGGTATCATCAATATAGAGAGGCAGCTTGAACTGCCAGCTCAGTTCGAGAAATGCCAGAATACTTTCCTCAATCAGTTGATAGGCTAAACCAGAATGAATAGCAATTCCCAACAGACCGTGTGCAATACGCTTCCCATACATAGTTCTCGCTGCATACTCGGCGTCGGTATGAAGCTGATTGTGGTCCCAGGTAAGCGCGGCAAAGTTCACGACATCTGCTTCGGTCACCGTGCGTGCCTTGGTCACGAACCTCTGGCCTACATGAAAATCGTCAAAGAAAAGGGATGTTATCATTTTCCAGTTCTAAGTATCCCAATGTGGTTGCTCTTCATCTTCTGTAAACCCTCAAGCCACTGTTCCTTGATCCTCACTCCTTCCTCCCTTCTGTAATGCAATGTTTATTGCTAACTCTCTTATCCTCCTCCCCTATGTAAATGATTCAAAGGGATTCCATCGGATAACAAAACAATCGCTATAGCAAGGCAAGGATCTCCCTTGCCTCCTGAGGCGAAGCCGGCTCTCTATCCAATGCCCTTAGTATGTTCACGGCCTTTTCCACCAGCTGTGCATTGCTTTTGGCAGGATTTCCGCGGCTCAGGTAAAAGGTATCCTCAAAACCAACCCGAACATTTCCCCCAAGCAGCGCTGATTGGGCAACCATGGGAAAGCTGGTTGGACCTACGCCAAATCCCGCCCATATTGCGTCAGGGGGAAGAGCTTCCCTCATGGTAAGCATGTTCTTGGTGGTTGCCGATATTCCCCACTGAATGCCCAGACATAATTGAAAGATGGGAGGGCCATCCACCAGGCCTTTCTCCAAAAGTTGGGAGCCGATCGCGATATGACCCATATCAAAGACCTCCAACTCGGGCTTCACGCCTGCATCCTTGATCCGTCTGGCCATCTCCTCCACATGCGGCATGATATTGGCGAAGAGGCGAGGTCCAAAATTCATCGATCCTATATCCAGTGAACACAATTCAGGTTTTAGTTTAACAATATGTTCAGTTCTTCTTTCAGGTGAGCTCCATGTGGTCCCTGGATCCAGACCAACAGGATTCGAATCGTCCGGAATTATCCGTGCGCCTGCACCGGTGGTCAGATTTACCACCATATCCGAGGCAGCCCTTATGCGCTCAAAGATCTCCTGATACAGCTCGAATGCCATTGAGGGTTCACCGGTAACGGGGTCTCGTACATGGATATGCGCCACAGAAGCACCGGCTGAATAGGCATCTAATGCGCTCTTGGCGATTTCCTCAGGGGTAATCGGCAGGTGCGGATTCCCTGACCTGCTGCCTATTGAACCAGTGACCGCAACGGTTACTACAACCTTGTTACCAGTATTCCCCATCTTTGCATACTATTCGGGTTGGAAAGTTTCTCATAGCTTTTTACCTTGAAGCTGATTGAAAGGGGCTTTCCTATTTCTTTTGTTCCATGGTGACAAGGACATGTAACGCAGGTTCTTTTCGCGGAGCGAGGATCCCTTGAAAAATGGTGTTGGTGATCTCATCGGCAAAGGATAGAAGATCCTCTGGCTTACCCAGCAGGCTCTTTCTGATAACCAGGTGCTCTATGGTACCCCATATCATCGCCCGAACCAGATAGGGCTGTATATCCTGTCGAAATTCGCCGCTCTTGATCCCTTCTTCCAGTATCTCGATCGTACTTCTCGCGGATGCCTGTACTACCTTATAGGCCTCTGTGTTTATAAAGTTGCGATTGGTCTTAAGGATAAGCATTGCCACCCGTGCATAATCAAGGTCAGATATGTAGAGTTGTAAGTGACTGTAAATCATAAACCTTAGCTTGTTTGTGGCGCCTTGGATATACTGGAGAATATCTCGATTCTTTGTCTGGTACTCGAGGATTTTTTGAGCGGGAATGGAGAAAAGCAATTCTTCTTTGGTAGAGAAATACTCGTAGATGGTTGCCTCGGAAACGCGTGCTCTCTTTGCTATCTCAGATACCGTAGCCTCATAAAAGCCCTTTTTTGAAAAAATACTAACAGCTGCCTCTAAAATAGCCAGTCGCTTTGCAGGGTTTTTAGGTTTCCTTTTGTTCTTTTTTGAATTTCGCGTATTGGTTGCCATCAGATTAGGACTTAATTACATCAGAGAAGCTCTACTTATTATTGTGGGAGGTAAACAAAGAAATTAATAACCAGATACTTGTTGCGTCACGACACAACCTTCGGCTTCTTCAATAAGTCTTTGTATTCACAAAAGATTTTTTGGAATGAATCCCTATTTGGCCTTTATACGTAAAGCATAACTTTAATGTCAAGATAATTTTTATATTGCCACTTTATTTATTCATGATTTTTATTATTCGTACTCCTTAAGAACCTACAGGCAAAAAAGCGCGGATATGCCTTTTGTATTGTATGCCCTTTAAAGAAAGGTGATTCCAAGACCCTAAGAATCGGGATGAAGTGTACCATGACCATACTATCATGACAGCTGCGGCTCATTCATCCTGATTCTCAGGGGAACTGCCCACCATCGCGCGCCGCTACCTTCTCTCTGCCTTATAGAGAGCTAATTCGCATTCTACACTGAATCCCAAGCTTCTATACATATTGATAGCGGCGGCATTATCCATCCTCACGTTGAGGGCTATGTGTTCCACGGATCCCAATAGCACCTTGCATAGCTTCGCGGTGACTGCCGTTCCAAGGCCTCTTCGACGGAAATCGGGATGGGTGGCGATATTTCCTAGCGCAGCAACCCCATAGCGTTGTGAGTATACATGAACCCCTGCAGCGCTCACTATTTTATTGCCCTTCGTTACCCCCCAATACATATCGGCTTTAACCGTGCTTGGGCTAACGTTGTGACCTGGATAACTCAGCTCATAGAATGTCATGAGCTCCCCTATATCGCCTATAGGGAAGGGGGAAACTGACGATGTATCTACTACCGCGAGGGGCGCTGCATCTCTTAAGAGCATCCTAAGATGCGCACCCATAGGGGTAAGCACATGGCCATGGGACAAGGCTTTTTCAATGCCAGGGGTAATGTGAAGGTAAAAACGTCTGGGGAGAAGATGCAATATGGCACGCATGAGTTCTCCTTGAAGGGAGACTTCTTCGCGCTCACAGAACGACAGCACTACGGGAAGCGGTTCCGCGGTATAGACCATGATCAGTGTCCTCACCTCCCCTTTCTCCCGCATGGCGTGCCAGGTAGTGTGGGGCCAAGAGAAGTCATCCAGATCCCCGAGCTCGTAGATATGCAAGGGGACATTTCTCCTTAGAAACGCCTCAAGTTCCTCCTTATCGTGTACTATCTCTAATTGCATTTACTTTTAATCTCAATTGCTTATAAAATTTATGTAATAATTTCGTTTAATGTAATAAAGGGTGCCTAAAGATTCTCTTTTGGACAATTGGGGATGCGCTCTGATAAAAGGGGTTCATCCTCATCGTACGGGAAAAGAGGCAGGGAAGATGGGCCTTCAAATACTTCATATAAAGCGCCCGCTCATGCACGAGCAGGATATATTCCCGCTTGATATTGCCGGCGAGATGCGTGTAACCGCTTTCGGGCAACTTCTCTTTTGATCGTCAATCACTTCGCGGATGCTGAGTTCAGGGAAAATTACTGTTTGGTCTGGCCGGCAACGGCATCGGCCGCCTTTTTTGCGGTCTCTGGGTCTCCCAGATAATAATGTTTAATCGGCTTAAGATTATCATCCAGTTCGTATGCGAGGGGGATGCCTGTTGGGATATTGAGTTTGAGAATTTCGTCCTTGGAGATGTTATCCAGGTACATCACTAATGCTCGCAGGCTGTTGCCATGTGCTGAGATTAGTACTCTTTTTCCCTTTTTGAGTGTTGGCACAATAGTCTCATGCCAATAAGGAAGGAATCTCTCCACGGTGTCTCTGAGGCATTCAGCAAGGGGAATATCCGCTTTGTCCAGCTCCCGGTACCGAGGGTCATGACCGGGATACCTATCGTCTTCCTCTATCAGTTCCGGCGGCCTCACATCATAGCTCCTCCTCCAGAGGAGAACCCTATCGGCTCCATATTTGGTTGCAGTCTCCGCTTTATTCAAGCCCTGAAGGGCCCCGTAGTGCCTCTCGTTAAGCCGCCAGCTTTTGTAAACCGGAATCCACATAAGATCCATGTCCTCCAGGATGATCCACAGGGTCTGGATTGCGCGTTTCAGGACAGAGGTAAAGGCCACATCAAAGATATAGTTTCCTTCTAATAGAAGCTTCGCAGCGGAATAGGCTTCTCGCCTCCCCAACTCCGATAGGCCGACATCTATCCAGCCTGTAAACAAGTTCTTTTCGTTCCACGTGCTCTGACCATGCCTTACAAGCACTAATGGGATCATCGTACACCCTCCCCTTCCCTTTCAGGCAAGTTTTTTGGTAGAGTAAACTGAGACCATCGGTGCTATAAGATACCATCTAGATTCATTATTTTCAATTGAAATGAATTGCCTTCCAGCAATCTGCAGGGTATCAACGAGGCCTTAGAAAGGAGGCATTCGGCTGTGATCAGCACGAAGGTCCTCCACATATTGACAGCGATAACAGTAGATGATAGAAGAAAACTGGAAGTGGAAAGCTCACTGGTGGGGCTCCCGGACTTCAAATCCGGTGCGCGGGGCTAGTACCCTCGCGGGTGGGTTCGATTCCCATGCACTTCCGCCAAGCCATACCATGAATTCAATCCTGGACCGAAGTTACTGGTCGACATGGCGGACTTGGGCGACATTTCTTTGGTGGACCTGTTCCCCGCCCCTCCCCCCTTGTTCTTTCATTGCTTTGATGTTTTGCTTTAATGGATTGTCTCGCAACAAAAGTCTTCTGCCCAATAAAAACAGTTAACCATTGACCACATCGATTTTCTCACAATACGTCGTTACTTATGCCTGGCCCCGTTTCCATTCCCTCTGCCGCACAGCTTCATACAAGACGATCGCCCCGCTGCATGAAGTATTCAGGGAATCCATCTGTCCTCGCATGGGGATCTTGACCTTGCTGTTTTTTTTTCGCAACCATTCTGACGGCAAGCCTTCCTTTTCACTGCCAAGACAAATCGCCACTGCCCCTGTATAATCCTCCTCGGTATAGTCCTTCTCCCCTGACGGACTGGTAAAAATCATCCGAATCCTGTTTTCCTGCAACCAGTGCCCGGTTTCCTCCCAGGATAATGGAAAAGTCCGTACCGTAAACAAAGCCCCTAAACTGGAACGTATTACGTTAGGATTATACAGATCCACCTCTGTCCCGCAAACGATCAACACCTCCACTCCTGCTCCATCTGCGGTCCGCAGCAGTGCACCCAGATTCCCTGGCTTCTCTATTCCAGCTGCCACCAGCACCAGGGGGTTTTTCGATAAAGACAATGTATAAATATCCCGCTTCGGTATCTTAGCCACACCCACTATACCCTCGGTATTTTCCCGTACGGCAATTTTCCCGTACACCCGCGGAGAAACCTCTACCGTTTCCACTGCCCTCGTTCTACCGATGCCGAATCTCACCGCCAACGATTCCATGCTGGTCAACTCCGCATTGCCCACGAGCAATTCCCGGCAAAAAACTATCGTCTCAAACTCAATCCCGCCTGCTAGCGCATGCAGCAATTCCCTCTCACCTTCAATCGAAAAAACACCTTTCTCGACACGCAGCCTCTTCTTCTTCCGCAGGCTCACCAGGATCTTCACCAGCGGATTTTGTGCGCTAGTAATTATGTTTGCCATAGCCAATCCGTGCCCTTCTGGAAGCACTTTTATTTACTTCCAGAGACTTTGTCGAACAAGATCGCACCAATAACTTCATATCGAATTATCTATGTCCACAAAATTCAGTTGGGTTCCGCCATTTGTTGAGCCTTGGTGTATAGACGCAGCACCTGTTCGGGGAGCTTCGGAAGCTTTATGATCGCCCGAAACCCCGGCAGAATGCGATCGATATCGGCCTGTGATTTGTCGTTAGTAGCGAAGGAGATTTTCCCCAATTCGGAGAAGAGTTCTTCAAGGTTGGCCTTGCCGTCAAGGAGAACCTCCATATAATCGGGATTGTCCAGGTTCTTCACCAGCGGCATATCGGCCAGCATGGTACGCAGCATCCGGCTCATGGAGTTGTTCCCTGTTTTTCGGCGCTGCCCGCGTCTCAGGTTGCGGAAGAACTGTTCCAGGATGTTATTCGTGCGCTGAGGGTAGATGGTGACGTTGCCGGTCGGGGTATCCACTTCTATCGGATCCGCGAAGAGCTTCTCAGCGTACTTGTCGATCTGCTCGGCCATCTTGCGGCTGCGGGGATCAGTGGCAAGTTCGGGATCCTCATCGAGTCGGCGGCGGAACAACTCCACGCCTTGTTGGATGGTGGACATGGCTTCGGGGGTGCCCTCATCGTTGAGGCCGTTGGTACCACCAGGCGGGGCGATACGCATGGCCTTGCGGAGGCGGTCGAAGGTTTCCGATCGCCACCGTAGCTCCTTGACCGCATGATGAATCGCGCTATCTTTGGCAACCTCTGAGACGAGCCGTGCCAGTTTGGAAAGGGGTTTCTTCTCGTTTCGGTCATCGTTGAGGTGTTGTTCCAGAATTTCCGGCAAACGCTCGTTCAGATCCAAGAGCCTTTCAGCGAAGGGGAGCAAGGGGCGGTCGAAGGGGAAGCCATAGCCATTTCCACTGTGCTTGCCCTGCAGTGCCCACAAGGCCAGTGAATAGGAGCAGGCCAGAGCAAGGAGGCCCTTGTCCTTCCGGGGATCGACTGAGTGAATGGCCTTTGCAAGGCCTGAGACCTGCGTGCATTGCTCAGCCAGGCGCTGCCTCGCATCCCTCACCAGTGCCCGCAACCGCGAGGTGGATGCATGGCTGCGAAGGCGATCTCTGAGTTTCCGGTAGGCCGGCTCGAGATAGTCCTTGCCGATATCACGCAAGAAGTGAAAATGGCAGATAAAATCGGGCGTATGGGCAAAGACCTCGGCCACGGCTTTACAAAGGCCGATGCCCATATCGTGGACGCAAGCCCTGGGGGTTCCATAGGTCCCCTGGAGATCTCTGAGGAAGGGGGTAAGGTGGCCAGAGCTCTCGCTCGGCACCTTCACAGTGGCCAGAACGATGGTACTCAGGCCATCGAGTCCTGTCATCAAGGCAGGGGCATCGCCCTCGTGTGTAGCGTCCAGGTGGAGGACATAGCCACCGGCCCGTGTCATTTGCTGGCGAATCCGTGGTGTTGCCTGGCGATGAGCCATGGCGAGAAAGGAGATGAACTTCCGCCCCAGGTACTCTACCTCCGAGGCGCACAGTCGCACACTTCTGGCACCCAGTTCGCAGCGGACCTCCTCTGTGCTGCGATGCCGTAAAAAGAGTGCCCGCCCGATGAAGACCATGACATCGTAGGCAACAGTGCAGCGAGGTGGAACGAGCTTGAGCAGGGTCTCGGAATCAAAGACCCGGGAGCAGGCTGGGCATTGAAGCAGCGTCTCGTGAGCGATGAAAGGGCCAGTCAGGCTCAGCACAGTCTTTCTCCGGGTCTTCTGCACGACAAGCGGGACCCCACAGAGACAGGCGTTCCGTTGCGGGGCGAAGCGAATCACCGGCGGTTGCGGAAACAGAGCAGAGGGCACGGTCTCTTGCGAGAGGCGCGTAAGAGAATGGCTCAATGCCTGTAAGGCGTGTGCACCACAGTGTACGTCGTTTTTTTTAGCCCGTAGAGATCGAAGAACCTCTCGATCTGCACCGCATCGACGGTGACGTTCTGGGTACTTGAAAGCTTCTTGGCCAGTTGTGTGAAGCTGGCGTGAGGGTTGCGGATAAACGCCACCAAGACCAATACGGCAATCTCGGCGGGAAGTGGGACTGGAGGGAGGTGTTGCATGGCCATGGCCCGGCGCTGGCCGGCTGCGGTATGAGGGTCGGCGGCAAGGTAGACATAGGATCGCCCTGCCTTCTCCCGCTGGATCTTTCCCTTGCGGCAGAGCTGGACCAGGATTGTGTGGCAGCGGCAGCGGAGTTTCTCGCCCAGCATCTCCGCCCTCATGCCGGCCGGACTCCGAGAGCTCAACTCGATGAGGGTGGTGGGGAGGCTGCCGGCCCGGGAGAACCCGATGTCCCGGGAGAACCATAGCCCGTCGCGGCTGAACCGGGGAATGGACCGCAGGGTGTACCATTTCCCGTTGTGAGTGAAACTGCTGTAGTACCCGGTCCTGCTCAAAAAGCGACGGACGGAAGGAATGGAGTAGTCCATTTCGGCGGCAAGCGGTTCGATCATCCAGCAGGGCTGTTGTGTGAATAGGGAGACGAGGCGTTGTCCTGGTTGAGTACCGGCAAGCATATTGGCCTCCTAATAATGTAATGCATAATATCTCATAAAATTGCTTTTTATGCATTACATTATCAGGGTAAACCTGATTTGTCAATACCTTATTCTGGACGTTTACATGAAGGGTGTAACCCACTATTTCTCCTAAATTCAACATGTTATCCGATAAATAGACCCATGCGTATGGCGCATCCAATTTCTAAGGTACCGTTGCAAATCTTGAGAAAGTATGGCATAAGTAAAAATATAACCAATTGATATTCAATGGTTTTTAGTGATCCAACTGACATTTGTGATCATAGCGAATTATTATCAGGATATAGAAAAAAGATCTTGATAGCCTCACGCTCTCGCCTGCGGCATTACGCTCTCTGATAAGAAACTACATGCAAAAAAGCACGGAGAGATCTTTTTTTCCTATGCCCTCATACAGGCATGACATCACCGCCCGCCTCGCCTGAGCGGCTCGCGATGGCGGGCAGGTGCCCTGAAGCCAAACGCCGGTGTAATATGCTACTATCTACTACTGGCTTTCCTGAAACGGGAAATTACTACAAGGTAGCAAAGAGATCCTCCAGCCGTTGCTGCTTATCGTAGTCGATAAGCCCCTTAATCAACCCGTTCATCTCCCCCATCATAATCTTGTCTAGGCTGTACAGACTCAGATTGATCCGATGGTCGGTCACCCGGTTCTGCGGGAAGTTATAGGTCCGGATCCGTTGCGAGCGGTCGCCAGAGCCGATCATATTCTTCCGGGCCGAGTCTCGTTCTGCCCGTTTCCTCTGCTCATAATAATCGTATACCCGGCTACGCAGAATCCGCCACGCCTTGGCCCTGTTTTTGTGCTGGCTCTTTTCCTCTTGCATACTCACCGTTATACCAGTGGGGACATGCTGCAGCTTGATCGCAGAGCTCACCTTGTTTACATTCTGTCCTCCAGGCCCACTAGATCGGGAAACATGCTCGATAACCTCGTCTGGTTTAATATCAATTTCCAGTTCTTCCGGCTCCGGCAACACTGCCACCGTCGCCGCTGAAGTGTGAATCCGCCCCTGAGTCTCCGTTTCCGGCACCCGCTGGACCCGATGCCCCCCACCGTCATAACCCAACTCCTGCCAGACCCCCTCACCTCGTATACTGATAATAATTTCCCTGAATCCCCTCAGCTCCGTCGGCGAAAAATACATAGGCTCCACCTTCCATCCCCGATTTTCCGCATATCGCGTGTACATTCGGTACAGATCCCCCACAAATAGAGCCGCCTCTTCTCCCCCCGTCCCCGCCCGGATTTCCATGAGTACAGAACCAACCCTCTTATCACCCGACATCACCAGCTCTTCTTTGGCCTTCTCAATCGCCTCCTTCATGCGCTCCTTCAATTGACCGATTTCCTCCTCTACCAACTCCCGCAGGTCTGCCTCTACGCTTTCTTCTGCCAGCATCGATTCCGCATCTTCCAGTTGTAGCTGCAACTGGTTATAACGCCGGTACTCTTCCATTATCCTGCTAAGCATGCCATATTCCTGCGCCAGCTTACTCATCTGATGGGGATTGCTCGCTACCGCCGGATCGTTCATCTGGCCTTCCAACGCTTCATATCGCCGTCCCAGCTCACCCAGCTTCGCCAGAATCCGCTCTTCCGTTTTGCTTAATTGTACTGCCATGTATACCTGACCGTTCCCCCGGGCTTTATTCGCCCATATCACTTGCCCATTCTTACCTCAAATATCACACACCGAATATCTATAAAAAGCCCTAATCAGCATACTCTGCATACCCATCTTCTGCAACTGATTAACGCCATGCCATGGCGCCAGTATCTGAAAGACCGAGTTGGGTTCTGATGAGGGAGGTAACCAGATCTGGCTTTTCGGTAACGAGCTTCTGGATTCACTCGCCTTCGCCAGGGTGCCCCGTGCAGAAGCACGGGGAGCTCCATTTCTCATAATAGTGACGTTTTTGACTATGTTGAATAATTGAACCCCTTTCTTCTAACGTGGATAGGTAAAATCTGGGTTATCTTTTTCCTAATGGGAAGGACAAGACAGGACGCGCATAGGAAAAAATCCACGCCCTGAGGATGTGCCTTTGTTTGGAGCTCCCTGAAAGGGGACAACCGTGTGCCCTCAGATCATGGGATTGTCGTAGTAATGGAGTAATGGAGTGGTTGAGTAATGGTCTCAAATTGAAGGAAGGGTTTTGAAAGTCAGGAGAAAGTTACACCGACACTGTTTCCCCTGGAACGTGTGTAGAGGGTATCCGCTACGATGGTTTCCAATGCTCCAATCATCCATCACTCCGCGCGAAAGAAAGAACCATGACCGGCAGAGCCACCGCCTCTGACCACGCCCAGAGGACGTGGTTTTCTGAGATGAAATAAAACTGCAGGGAGTTAGGAGGGAAAACTCCCTGCAGCATATAGACTAGAGTATCATGTCACTCTAGCCCTTGTGCCCTGCTACGTAAAGGAGGTGAAAAACGCAGGGCGCACAAAGCTTTTTGAATTGATAATAATCATCATCTCACACAATGCAAGTCAATTTGTGACTACTCACGTAGTCAGCCTGAAGCTGTTTAGACTGAAGGCTTAAAGTGGTCATAAAACCACTATTGCCGCACGTTGTTGAAGAAACAGGAGCTTCTCGCACCAAACATGGCTTCACAAGGCGCCGTATCCCCGTTTTCTCCTAACAGTCTTCAGCCTAAAACCTATCTGCCTGAGTAGAGCTCGCTCACCTCCCCAACATCTATAACTTGGAAAGGTACCAGTTACGTCAATTTTTTAGCACCATGGCCTTAGTATACATCCTTAAAGAGGTTGCGGATCACCTCAGTGAGGGTAGCATTGAGTTTTTCCCTGACATCCACAATATCGAAATCCATACCCTTGGTCTTGGGAGTGCTCTCTGCAGTTGTGATGGAAACCTTCTTTTCCAGTACCTGCCCGATAAATGCAACGAGCTTTACCTTGTATGTCGTCTCTGTAATGGCAAGACCGGAATGCGCTTCAACCATGAATGACTCGATATTTCCTCCTACCACGAGAGATATCGCTTTGGGTGCCCCTGAGAGCCCATGGATGCCCTTATTCCATGTATTATAATCCGTAACCTTGTATCCTCTCTCGGAAAAGTAGTCCTTCACAGCCCGAGTAACTGATTCAGAAACGCTCATTGCTTCTGTTGTTAGGAAATCCACCTTCTCACCTCTCCTGTGCCTGAGGCCAATTTCTCCTGGATGTGCTTTTCCCCTCGAATCCTCAAATGGACACACTCCCACCATCCGGGAGCTGAGAGGGGACTCTTTTTCCCCGATATACCTTAGGTCAATGAGGTAGGTTCTATTTCCAGCACATCCATGAAGAGTTGCCATGATGCAGCATAGGATCAAGGCGACAATTGCGTGTGTCCTCATCGGGCTTGCCTCTGTTGTTGAAAAAATCCCTTACCGGGAGGGCCTTCTCATAAACACAATTAGTATAAGAAAAAGACGAATTGATGTCAATTCCGGGATCGGTGATCAGGCAATCGGATTAGCAGCATGGATTTTCCTATGGAATCCACAGAGAAGCTAGCCAAGCTTCTGCACGGGGCATCCTGGCGAAGGCGAGTGGACGCTCCTGAGGAGCTATAGGCGACCTGAGATTTAGTAAATGAAGAGGTTTTTCGAGGAAAAATTCGGATCGCTCGTAAGGTTCACGCCTAACCGCCTCAACCCTGCTTCATCTCCTTGCGTAGGGATGTGCGTCATATGGACCTCACAGCCGCGAAGATCCATTAATTTCTCCAGGGCCAGCTGAGCGGCAGAATTCGTTGTGGAGCTGATGCCAAGCGCAATGAGTGTTTCCTCTAGATCGAGGCTGACAGACCTTTCGTTCAGCACTTCTGTCTTCAGCTTTTTCAGTGAATCCGTTATGTGAGGGGGCAGCAACTTTATCTTGGGAGGGATATCAGCGAGGTGCTTTATGGCATGTAACACCAGGCTTGATGCCGCATGCATGAGGGGCGAGTTATTGCCGGTGATGATAAATCCATCCTTCAACTCTATGGCCGCTCCACAGAAAGTGCCCTTATTGCCCTTATTTTCCTTACGTGCCTCGCTAGCAGCCCGGCGCGCAGGCTCAACAACACTGCGATATTCCGGTGCAAGGCTAAAATCCCTGATAAAGAGCTCTACCCTCTGAACGGTTTCCTTGTCAGCAAATCCCATTGCATACTCACACCGGTATCGAAAGTATCGCCTGATAATCTCCTGCTTGGCAGCATCTTGGACGATGGCATCATCTGTGATGGCAAAACCCGCGCGATTCACTCCCATATCGGTAGGAGACCGATATGAGGGTTCAGCACCTGTTATCTTCTCCACGATTCTCTTAAGCACAGGGAAGATGTCTACATCTCGATTGTAATTCACCGCCGCCTTACCATATGCTTCCAGGTGAAATGGGTCGATGATGTTAAAATCTCCGATATCCGCGGTAGCTGCTTCATAGGCGACATTAACCGGATGCTTTATGGCTAAATTCCAGATGGGGAAAGTCTCGAACTTCGCATAGCCGCTCTTAATTCCCTTCCTGTAGTCATGATACATCTGAGAGAGGCACGTAGCGAGTTTTCCGCTACCTGGACCGGGGCCGGTGACGATCACAAGGGGTTTCGTGGTCTCTATATAGGTATTTGCCCCGTATCCATCATCGCTTACGATCGTATCCACATCCGTTGGGTAGCCCTTTGTATAGCGATGGGTGTATACTTTAATGTCTCTTCTCTCTAATTTATTCTTAAATATCACGGCCGATGGCTGGTGATCGAAACGCGTGATGACCACGCCAAGCACATTGATCCCCCACCCCCTCAATTCATCTATGAGCTTAAGCGCATCAGAATCGTAGGTGATGCCGAAATCCGCCCGTATCTTTTTCCTCTCTATATCACCAGCGTAAATGCAAAGTAAGAAATCAGCACTATCCTTTAACTTCTGCAGAAGCCGCATCTTCACATTTGGATCGTACCCCGGTAAGACCCGAGAGGCGTGAAAATCGTAGAGCAGCTTTCCTCCAAACTCGAGATACAGTTTATTGTTATATCGTTGTACCCTCTCGTGAATGGCAGATGTCTGCTCTGCTATATATTGCTCGTTGTCAAACCCTCTTATCCTTGCTCCTGCCATAAGGCGCCTTTCTCGTTCATTGTACGTTCTTTATAAAGGGAATGGGGAAATCATGTTATCTGTGAGCCCTATTGAAAGTCACGTGTTTTACGGAATTGCCCGTTTGTCCATACCAGGATTGGGATCGCCCTCCGTTGAGATCGATTCAGCAATAAGGCAACCTTTTCTTAAAACGAAAAGCCGGCACTCTAAAAAGGCCGGTTTTTTTGCATCAAATACGGGATTCCAAAGGCCTACCTCGTCCTTACTATGACCTCGTATCCCTTTTTCTTTATCTCCT
>Ga0307428_1000674_pt1 | contig 19985 bp, 17 predicted proteins | sample SalMarWE160240MG_FD_202161 | JGI IMG/M metagenome (GOLD analysis project Ga0307428, IMG submission 202161) | Salt marsh sediment microbial communities from the Plum Island Ecosystem LTER, Massachusetts, United States - WE1603-240 | ecosystem: Environmental > Aquatic > Marine > Intertidal zone >...
TAAAAGTTTCTTATGTAAAATTAGTTTCAAAAGATGGCAAAGACTATGTTATTGGTACTGGCTATTATCCACATTCAAAAACTGATAAGGTAGTAGGGTTAGTAAAGGGTGCGGTTGCACTATTTAAGCGTGTTGTGAGCGAAGGTCGCTCAGTAACAGAAGCATTTAGCACAATGAGCTATCCATTAAGTAAAAAATTTGTTCTTGGTGATCTTTATCTTTATGCCCTTGATTTTAATGGAGTTATGATGGCGCAGGGTGAAAGACCCGGATTAATTGGTCGGAATGCATGGCTTAGCAAAGATTCTACCGGTAAATATGTAAATCAAGAAATTATAAAAAAATTAAAAGAAACAGAAGAGGGTATTTGGATTGAGTATACTTCAAAAAATACCCTGAAAAAAGCATATGCAGAAAAGGTGCAAGATAGTAAGGGGAATTTTTACTTTATTGCTTGTGGCTATTATCCAGATGCAGGGAGAGAAAAAGCAATAGACTTAGTAAGGCGTGGCTATCAATTTATGAAAGCAAATGGAAAATCACAAGCAGCAAAGGAATTTACGAGCAAACGTATTAGTACTTTTCGCTATGGAGATTTATTTCTTTTTGTGTATACCATGAAGGGGGTTTGTGTTGCTCATGGCGGTAATGAAGAACTTGTTGGTGACAATCAATGGGATTTAAAAGATGAAGATGGGCATTACTATGTTCGTGAAATTATCGAAAAAGCAAAAAAAGGAAGTGGATGGGTTAATTACAAAATAAATAATTCATTTGAATCGGCTTATGTTGAAGGAATTGATCTTGGCATTGAGCATTTTGTTATTGGCTGTGGATTGTTTCCTGTTTCAAAAAGTGAAACAATGACTTTGTTAGTAAACACTGCTGTTAGCTATTTAAAAGTACATACTGAAGAAGAGGCATTTCGGGAATTTGTAGAACGGAATGGCTCTTTTGTGCGTGGTGATTTATTTATTTTTGCTTTTGACAATACAGGTATTTGCTACGCTTATGGTGATGATTTTACTTTAATTTGGCGCAACTTAATTGACTTAAAAGATGAGGATGGCAAGCCCTTTATTAAAGATATGATTGAGGCAGTCAAAAGAGGGCCAAGCAAAATTCGTTATAAACTAAATGGTACTCCAGTTGTAGCTTATGCAGTCCAAGTAGAAAAAGATGGTAAAAATTTTATTCTTGGCTCCCATTTTTATCAATAATAAAAATTTACATTTAATTTTTATTGTTTTATCAAAGCAGTGCGATAGTAAACAAGTTTGAAAAGCGCAGCAAATGTTTGTGTGGGTATTTTTTCATCCACTCGGGAATGATCTGCTGCGCGTAGGTCATAAAGTCAAGTAGACCAATTAAGTTACGGGGGTTTCCTGTTTCATCGTCAATAACTTGTTCAGGAAATGCAATACCAATGCCAAATAGGCGGGGTGATATAACGCCAGTTGTACTATCATAGCCTAGTTGCTGATTGTCACTATTTAAAAGTGGAATTTCATTTCTTTCGTACCCAATAGCATAGATTATTTTATCACAAATTGGGAGCCATGAATTACGGGCAGGGAGTGTATTTTGAAGACGTATAATATTTACTGGTTTTTCTTTTTCAAGTGTGTAATAAGCCCACTTTGCTACTGTTCCTCTAAGTCCACCAGGATTTGTTGGGTTCCCTTCTCCCATGTCAAAATAATAGGTTATTGGATGCTTGAAAAAGTTAACAATTCTGTTGGTACCAAGCTCATATAAATATTTTAAAATCAAAATAGCTGAATGTGATCCACCAATAAGCGCTATGGTATCATCACGGTCAACAAGCTTGGTCAATGTTGTTTTATCAAGTGCAAGGTCAAGCGGAATTTCATCTTTACAAGGATAGTTAAGTGTTTGTGGGTGGCTTCCTGTTGCAAGAATAACATTGTGTGAGGTAAATTGCATATTGTTATTCAAAGTTATGTGCCATTCTTCATTTTCAAAACTTAGTTCTGTAAGTCTATTTTTTCGTGCAATAACTTTTCCGCGTAGATAGTGAGTAAGATCTTGTAAAGGGTCAATAATAACGGCTAATGTGCAAAATTCTTGTGGGTCATGCATGCGAAGGGAATCAAGTGCTGTCGAAGAATATTCTTGAAAGGTGTGACATTGATTAACAAATGCAATGTAATCAATTGCTTTTGCATTTCCAGGAACATGATAATAGTATTTGCCAAGTCTTCCAATATTAAATTCAGGATCAACCCATGTTATAGTTTTGCCGTCAACACCCAGGTCAAGAAGTAAGCCAACAACGGCAATACCGGCAGGCCCAGCGCCAACTATTGTCCAAGTGACATCGGCATTATGATTTACTGATCCTTTGAGCTGCTTGAGTAATGTTGTTGGGATTATAGTTGTGAATGATAAAATAATGAATAAACTAAGGGTAATTGTCTTTTTCATAACATCTCCTTTTATTGATATAATTAAACAATTGCTGCTTAGTATAGATACTTATTTTGGTAAATTGAATAGTTAAAATAAAAAAGAGACAGAATTATTTGTCTCTTTTTTATTATTTATAAATTTTTTAATATATTATTTAGTTGCTATTATTTTATAGTTATGAATATTCGGGAGTACACCATCATCCCAGCCACCAGCTACTAGTGTTGATGCTTTTTGCTTGAGTAAGCCAGCTACTTGTCCTGCAAAGTGTGCACTTCGTCCAGATTCATCGGTGAATGTGTCAAATATAGCATAGGTATCATCGTCGAATTTTAATGCTGTCCAAAATAATGTTTTTGGCTCTGTTTTCGTAACAATATCAGCAGCAGCTGTTAACAAATTTGCTAAATTTTTTTCTTGACCGGGAGCTGCATGTAATAAAATAAATGTTGCTTCCGTTGCCGTCGATAAATTAGTTGATGATTTAACAGAAAGTATCTCAAAATTATTAACATTTGCTAAAACGCCATTATCCCAACCACCTTTTATTAATGCAGCGGCATTACTTTGAAGTGCATTAGCAACCTTTCCAGCAAAGTGATCACTGCGCGCATCATCATTGGGAAAAACATCAAATATTGCAAAAGTATCATCATTTTCTTGTAAAGCAAACCAAAGCTTTGTATTTGGTTCATGCTTTTTAACAAGGGCAGCACCTTCTTTGAGAAAATTTTTTAAATTATTTGATTTGTTTTGTTGAGCAGTTAGTTCAATTAATGTTGCTTCTTTTAGATCACTTTTATTTATCATAATATCCTTTGCAAAAATTGCAGTTGTTATTATTAAACTTAATAAAGCAGTAATTGGCAGGTTGAAGATAGTTGACATTGTATATTCCTTATATTTTTAAGTAAATATTATTACTGTATTGTTAAAGCATAAGACATGATTTTTTACCACAGGAAATATAGCAGTAAAGTTACTGAGAGTAAAGTTATTATTCTTTTTTTAAATAAAAATGACTGCAAGTTGCAGCATAAATTTTTGTGCCAATTTTAAAAACAATTATTTATTATTAGCTTTATTTCTCAAGCGTTGCACTATTGCTTCTGCAGCTCCTTCTCCATGCTCTCTATTATAGAGCCATGCATCAAGCAGTTTGTCCCCAAAAATCTCAATCTTCATTGGGCGACCCTTCAAATACTCAATTTTCCCCTGATATACAGCAGCTTCAGCTTCCTCATCAGAAAGATCAACTACTCCGGGATTAGAGGTACCTAGTACTAGTTGAATGATATCAAGTTCTGGAGGTCGAGCGTTTTTATGTAATTCTTTTACAAGTTCCTTTTTATTTAACCCAGAAATATCAATACTTTCTTCAGCTGAACTTTCTTCAGCTGATTTTATTCCAAATGTTATGCTCATAATACTGAAAATAATAAAAGCTATTTTTTTATGCATGAAAAAATCCTTTAAAAATTAAATAATTAATGAATGGTTAATAATAGCCCGTCTTCGTTTTACTACAACCTAGCATCGCATCACAGCATGTTTTATGTGATAGTAAATGGAGGAGAGGGTGGGATTCGAACCCACGATCCCGATCGCTCGGGATAACGGTTTTCAAGACCGTCGCAATCGACCACTCTGCCACCTCTCCAAAAATGGTGCGCCTGAGAGGAGTCGAACCCCTAACCTTCAGATCCGTAGTCTGACGCTCTATCCAATTGAGCTACAGGCGCAAAATTTCAAAATAGCAAGAATTTATGGTGGAGAGAGAGGGATTCGAACCCTCGTGCCCGGTTTCCCAGACTCTTGCTTAGCAGGCAAGTGCTTTAAGCCACTCAGCCATCTCTCCAAGCTCATTATCTATTTTTACAATACTTCTGTATGAGAAAAGGATAAAATTATTTACTTTTTTTGCAAGTAATATTCTCAATTTTTAGCCTTAGTATAGTCTGTTTTTTTATAGTTGTATATGTAAAATGAAGAGATAAATTAATAAAAATTAACTGAAGGGATAAGGAATGCCTTTAATTGTTGATATAAAGGTTATACCCAATGCTGGGCGTGTTGGTTGCAAACTTGACAAAAGAGGACAGCTAAAATGCTATCTGAAAAGTACTCCTAAACAAGGGAGGGCAAACAAGGAGCTCATTCGGCTATTGGCAAAATCGTTAGGGATAATGCCAAGCAATATTTCTATTGTTACTGGAAAAACGAGCCGAAATAAAAGAATAAAAATTAATCAAGAAATAACCCTACCGATGCTTTTTTCGGGGCTTGGTATTGATTGGCAATTTACTGTATTTGATGAGGAATAGATTGTTGACTTTTTTGTTATGCTTACATAACTTCTTAAACCATTAAGAAAATAAATTTTATTAAAAAGGAAAAAGTAGTGCCATATTTTAAGTGGCGAGGAGTAGACATAACGGGAACTATTCGTTCTGGTAAGTTAGCTGCACGTTCGTTAAAACACTTAGATACTTTACTGTTTAAGCGTGGTATTTCATTGTTAACTGGTTCACCAGCTTATCTTTTTTGGTTTTCTCGTTCTATTTCTTTGCCAGTAAAAATTTCTTGGTTACGACAATTAACCGTGCTTGTAGAAAGTGGGATACTATTACCAGATGCACTTACTATTGTAGCAGATCAATTGACACACCCAGTATTACAAGATACGGCGCACACAGTGGCAGAATCAGTGCGTAGGGGTGTTCCTTTTTATAATGCGATGCGGCAACATAAAAAAATAGTTGACCCTATTGTTATTCAATTGGTACAAGTGGGGCAAGAATCAGGAAATCTTATTGAAGCATTACAAGCAGCAGTTTTATATCTTGAAATGGAAAACAATTTTTATACAAAACTACGATCTGCTTTATTAATGCCATTCATTGCGAGCGTTTTTTTATTGAGTGTTGCGCTTGTTATTTTTGGTGTTATTGTTCCGCGGTTTGTTGATATTTTTGCATCGCTACAACAAAATGTACCACCATTGACCCAATTTATGATGCGCACGAGCTTATTTATTCGGAGTTGGGGATTTTTTCTTGTCGTCATTACTATTATCATAGTATGTTTGTTAATAAAAAAATATTTCACCACCACGACTGGAAAAAAAATTCGTGATCGATTACTGTTAACATTGCCATTTATTGGGACTATTATTAAACAACAATTAGTAGCATATGCATTGCAATCATTAGCACTTTTTGAAAAAAGTGGGGTCTCTCTTGTAGGAGCATTGCAAATTGTTGCACAATCTACTGACAATAGTATTTTCCAAAAACAATTGGATTATTTGGTTATTGAAATTGCGGGGGGTAGCTCATTAAGTGAAGCAATGCGGAATATTCCCCAATCATTTTTTACTGATGAAATAATTGCAATGGTTCATATTGGTCAAGAGTCTGGTAATATAAGTACTCTTCTTGAAAAAGCTGCAGATATTTATCACGAAAAGGTTTCACGGCAATTGTATTTGTTTAGTATTTTTTTACAGCCATTTCTTATTATTATGCTTGGATTATTTGTGAGCATGCTTATTTTTTCTGTTTATGTGCCAATGATTAATCTTGCACGAGTAATGTAGATAATTTTATTATATTCTTAGTTTAAGAATAGTTAGCAAGAGAGCATTACAAAAACAGAATAAAGTGATGATATATAATTTTTTCATCGGTATAATTTTTTCAGTTATGATAGTTGGTGCTGCAGAAGAGAATGAGGAAATTAATAAGCATATGCTCGATTGTCAAAAGATTGAGCGCTATGAACATATATTGCGTATGTGCAAAAGCAAAGAGACTAAAATTTTTGCAGTACTGTTTCCGGAGTTAGAGAAATTACTTTTATCATTGCCAGCTGGTAGCCAAGATTGCAAAGATGCTGAAGCGTTACATTTTGGTTATAAAAAATATGGAGCATGGTTTTTAGGCCACACAAAAAGTTGTTTTAGAAACAATATTGGTCCTAATAACAAGTTAGAAAATCTTGTTTTACAAAAAAAGTTTAGTGAAGCCTTGACTATAATTTATAAAGAGAATGTAGATCCAAATAGTAATAATGGTAATGGCTTAAAAAGGGCTATGCTTTCATTAAACATACCGGCAATGCACTTTTTTTTCAAACATCATACTGATCCTTATTTGGAAGATTGTAATGGGTTAACTCCCTTACGTGTTGCGTTAGCGGGTGTTGAGGTTGGGAGAAAGACTATTGAGGATGAAATAGCTAAAAGAAATGCAAGGATAAAAAAAGAAACAGAAAAAATACGTGCTTATTTTCAGAATAAATATCACTGCTCAACTGAAATTACTAATATTATACTTGAAATGAGAGAAAACAACTCAAGTAAGTAGTTAGTTAAGAAATATTGTTGTAGCAAAAAAAATGCAGTACAATTAACGCTATTGTCATAATTATATTTTTCATTTTTCAATATTAGGATATTAATGAATAAAAAGATAATTGTTTGTTTGTTCTCATTTTTTTCAATAACATTAATTGGTGCTGAACAAGAGATGAAAATACAGTCAGCAAAAAGAAGAGAAACAAAAGAATTGCAATCTAATAGAATAAAAAAGGTAAAAACTAATCATGATGAGGGAGCAGTGGATGTTGCTGAAGAAATGGAAGATACAAGAGATTCCTTTTCATTTGATGATTTAAAAAGAACCTTAGAAGAAGTGAGTAGTTTATCTCCGGAACAGCTGGAATCACATCTAAAAAGGTATACTGAAATAGAAAAAATAAATTTTCAGATTCGTGATGCACAAAATCGAGTAAGAGAAATGGGAAAAGAAGAATATACACTGCTCCTTTTGAAAGGAATGGTTAATGTTGGCGATGGAAAGGGGCTGATAGCGCTCGGGAGAGGATTGGCAGCATATGGGGTAGAAGGAAAGGGTTTGGAGTTAGAGCGTATAGGAGCAGAAATCGAAGCTTGTAAAAGCAGACGAGACCAAACAATAGCTGGCATTGTTAGCAATGCTTGTAAAGATTCTTAGTTATTTTGCTAAGAATCTTGATGGTGATATGGTAAGTTAATTTTTACAAGTATTGAATAATTTATGGGGAAAAATAATGAATAAAAAGATTGTTTGTTTGTTGTCATTTTTTTCAATGACAGTAATTGGTGCTGAACAAGAAATGAAAGTACGGTCAGCAAAAAGAAAAGAAGCAGACGAGTTGCAATCTAATAGAACAAAAAAGGTAAAAATGAGCCATAATGAGCCAGGTAATGAGGTAAGAATGGAGGATTTGGAAGTGGATTCTTTCTCATTTGAAGATATGAAAAAATCATTGGAAGAAATAATGTGTCCTTTACTGTCACAAAAAGAACAAGAAAGTATGGGTAAAGCGTCGGTACAAAAAGTGGAAGAAGCAGATAGTGAGATTAAAAAATTAATAGATGAAGTGATGAAAGTTGCGCAACAATATAATTTTTATTATTTTCTTGAGGGAAAGATTGATCCAGGACGTGATGGAGCCGGTATCAAAAAGTATGGTGAATTATTAGCAATGATTGAAGAAAAACGGCATGAAAGATTAGAGCAATTTGCTTTGACTGGTGAAGATCCTATAAAAAGAAGCCCAAATTTTAAAAAATGGATTGAACAAATAGAAAAGGAGAGAGAAAATAAACAACAAGGGATAGCAAAATTAATACGGATAGGATCAGCTATTTTTGATTGGCATTGTATACGAAAAAATTATTTAAATGAATGGCAAAATCCAGAAACCAGTCATTAAATTAGTTCTTAATTATTCAACTCTAAATATTAAGCTTTTCTTATTAAACTATTAGTAGTTAATTTCTTTGCTTTTTCTTTATTGAAGATTTGTATTGTATTGCAGAATGCAGTATTATTATTCTTAATATTTTCTTTTAATTGCCGGGATGGCGGAATTTGGTAGACGCACGAGACTCAAAATCTCGCGGTGGTGACACCATGTCGGTTCGAGTCCGACTCCCGGTACCAAAAATAGTTGGGGAAAATTATGAAAAAGGCTGATTGCATATTTTGTAAAATTGTTGCAAGGGAGTTACCAGCTGAAATCATAGCAGAAAATAATGATGTGCTTGTGATTAAAGACATTGCTCCCAAGGCCCCCGTTCATTATTTAATTATACCAAAGAAACATATAACTGATGTCTGTTCAATTGAACAAACGGATATACCAATTGTAGGTGATATGCTATTAATGGCAAAAAAATTAGCAAAAAAGTTGAGTGGATCACAAGCATTTCGGCTTATTATTAACAATGGGCCAGATGCGGGTCAGAGCGTATTTCACCTTCATTATCACTTTCTTTCTGGTAAAAAAATGTTAGATTTTTAATTGACTACATTAATTATTGAATTTGTGTGCCGGGATGGCGAAATTGGTAGACGCGCAGGCTTCAGGCGTCTGTGGTGGTAACACTGTGCCGGTTCGACTCCGGCTTCCGGCACCAAAATTTTCATTATTTTTTATTGTTGTAATTAATTTTTTTTAAAAAGGGACTTATATGAAAAAATTACAGGCAAGGTTGTTAATTATTGTCTTGTTCGGGATAACATTTAATATAGCAAGCAGTATGGACGCGGAATGGGCATCATCAGAGATAAAAAGTAGAGTAGCAAATTTTTTTGGTTCACATAGAAGATTACGAGGGATGTTTGTGGGTAATATACTAGCTGGCAATTATAGAGTAACGAGTTTATCAGGTTTCCTAAAAAAAGAGACCAGAGAAGACTTGGCTGAAGATGAAGTCAGCAGCAAGGAAAGGATAGATTATTTTAAAGCGTGTTTATTTGTCCCTGGCTTAGTAGCTCATGGAGTTTATGAATTTGATAATTTGCGTAATAAAATTATTGAAGCAGAAAGGCTAGAGGGAACTGACGCAGATCTCTATGATACAGTAATTCAGGCATTACGAAGTAGTAAAACTGATAAAAAATTTGAAAATTATTTGTGTTCGAATGCTTACTCCCGCATGAAAGAGATTTTTGAAGGAATTGATTGGGGTAAAGAAGAAGTTAAAAAAATACTGAATAAAAAAACTTATTTTCAAAGGGCTATTATAATAAGTAGGTATGTTATGCATCGACGTCCAACTGACTTAAAAAGTGCTTTTAACCATGTGAATGATTTTTTTGGAGTTAAGAGCTTTGACGAACCAACTACTTTTGCAGCACAACCAATAAAATCTTCAACACAAAGTGAGTCAAACATTGACCCCGAGCTAAAGGAAATAATATTACCTCTTCTTGGAGCAGTTATTGGAGTAGAAAAGAAACAATTGAATGATCTAGGTTTAGATAGCAGACAAATTGAGTATATAGAAAAAGTTTTACAAGGAATTACCGATAAGAGTAAAGAAAAAAATGTTTTTATAATGGATTCCAAAAGAATAATAGGCATAGGAATATTTGCTTTGGTTGCTTTTCTTTACTACTTCAAATTTTTTACCAAAAGTAGCTTAGTTTCAACTTAGCAGAGGGATTTTTATGGGACTGTTTGGTCAGGGACTTCTTCATGTTCATCCCGATAAAAAAGATAAAGACCAAGAAGAACAATAGCGCCAGAAACATAGAGATTCCAGGTAATTTTCTCTTGTAAAAATGCCCAGCCGTATAATGATGCAAAAATAGGAGCTAAAAATCCGGCAAATGACAAAAAAGTTGCGGAGTATTTTTTAAGCAAATGTCCATATAAATTATGACAAATAATATTACTAATAAGTATTACTAACGCAAGCCAACCAAAAAAAGATGAATAATTGGTAACTGGCATAAAACCTTCGAAAAATAATGAAGTAACAAGCGCTAATACACCACCAAATGTCATGCAAAGCCCATTCACCATCATCGGGGAATAGCTTTTTTCTCGTACCAATTTTCGTACAATAATCCAACTATAGCTATGCAGCGCAACAGAGCCAATTACTGCCAGTTCTGGCAATGATATAAAAAACCATTCACCAACTCTTTGTTCTTCTGGTGAAGTTCCCATTAGAAGCGGTATCATGCCAATAAAACCAATTGTTAAGCCAATCCACTGACGCTTGGTTAATCTTTCATTAAAAATTAAATAGGAATAAAGTGCTGAAATAAGCGGAGAAAAATTGTAAAAAAAGCTTGTCTTTGAAGATGGTAAATAATCTAATGCCCAGAATCGTAATATATAGTTAAAATAAATACCGAATAATGTTATTTGTGCATATAATTTCCAATGCTTTTTTTTAAAACGAAAATAAGCAGTGGGGCAAAAATATTGATACGCAAGTAAGATAGCACCAGCAATAGACATACGAGCACCAGTTAAAAATATTGGCTCTGTGTAACGGAGTAATAATTTTCCCATAGAAAACGAACTTGCAAATAAAGCGTATAAAAGAATAATTAAGGTCATGTTCTTCCGGTTGTGTATTGATAGATAAAGGATATAATAACTATACCAAAAAAAGCTGTTAGACAAAAGGGTTGCCTATTTTCTATAGAATTATCATAAAAATAGAGCACTGTTAGTTGTGAAAATATTTTTTCTTGTTATAATAAAACTGGTTTCTTGGTAAAGTTACCGATTCGTGTGATCCCCGATTTGTGTCGGGGTTCTTTATTGTTTATCTTTTTCTACTTTTTTCATTAAAATTTTGTCAAATATTCGAGTGTTGTAGTTAAACCAACTATTTTAAAATTATATTTACTACCGTAAACTTAAAGTATTTTATAGAGTATTTAAGTAATTTTAAAAGTAATGACAATATTGAAAAAATTTAACTATTGTTAGAAAAGTTACATCATGGTAATTACCATTCTTATTAGCATAATATTATCAATAGTTGCTACTGCTACTATGAGTTATATTGCAATGGCAACGCCCATTGGCCCTTGGATAGCGCCAATGCTTGTTCTTTTTTCTCTTTTATTGTTTCGTTTGTTTTATAAGAAAATAAAACATGCTGCAATAGTTGTGTCAGTTTCGGCTGGTTCTGTTGGTGGTATTGTTGCAACTGCATGTGGCTTTTCTTTTCCGACTCTTTATTTTTTAAATCCAGAATTGTTTGCTACTTGGTTAGCACAGCCAGTTTATTTTGCCAGTGTTTTGGCTCTCTTAGTGCTTGGAGCCGGGTGGCTTGGTATTTGGATTGCAAATGTAACTGAACATAAATTGCTTGTACAAGAAAAACTTGCATTTCCCATTGGACAATTAATTTATAAAATGATTACTGCGCAAGAACAAGTACAGAAAGCTTATGAATTAATGATAGGATTTGTCAGTACTTTTATCTTTTGCTTATTGCAAGATGGAACGTATTACTTTGCCAATTTTATTCCAAAAACAATTGTATTATTACCTTCACTGTCACTTAGTATAATTACTATTCCGTTAATAGAGCTGGATATATGGCCACTTTTGTGGGCAATTGGTTTTGTTACTGGCCATGTTATCGCATTACCTCTTGCAGTAGGCATTGCAATAAAAATACTAGTAATAAATCCATTGCATACCTGCGCTTTTTTTTATCTTTCAAATGTTGAATTTTTATTAGCGTTTTGTAGTGGTATTGTTCTTTCTGGGGTGTTAAGTGGTTTTATGAGTTTTCCTACTTACGTTTGGCGAATAATAAAAAAAACAAAAAATAAAGAGATAGTTACCAGGCCAATGTTAAAAGGTTATTACTATAACTCTTATTATTTAGGAGAGTTTTGTGTGCTATTAATATTTTTAATGTTATTTTTACATTATTTCCAATTCAGTCTTTTAGCGCAATGTTATCTTATTACACTGACAATTATTTATACTTATCAGATTATTACCATTGCTGGTAAAATTGGTTTAGCATTGTTAGGACGCTTTGCTACTTTTGTTATGGTACCCGCTCTTTTTTTATTTAATCTTAGCTCTGTTCAATTAGTTTTTATTGCGACGTTTGTTGAAATATGTGGTGGTGTTGCAACTGATATTTTATTTGGTCGGAAAGTTGCGCAACTTTCTGCTACTAATCATAAGCAACTTAAACGTTTTCAATATTTTGGATTAGTGGTAAGTGCGCTTGTTATCGGCTTTATTTTTTGGCTCCTTATTACTCAATTGACGCTTGGTTCACCAGAATTGTTTGCACAACGGGCTCAAGCGCGGCAGTTACTCATTCACGCAAAACATTTTGATTATAAAATATTGTTGATCGGTGTAGCTGCAGGATTTTTATTGAAATATATAAAAATAAGCCCGATGCTTGTGATGGGTGGTTTATTGATGCCAATTAATTTTTCTTTGGGATTAATTGTTGGTGGTTTTTTAGCACGTATGCTATCACAAGCAGAAGAATGGTATCCATTTTGGTCAGGAGTGTTTGCAAGTAATTCCCTCTGGATAGTAATAAAGGCAATGTTATAACAAGAAACTTTAATTGACTTAACAATAATTCTTTGCTACCTTCCCCTGGTAGGAGAAGGAATAATAAAAAAGAGGAGTTGTTAATGAACAAAAAAGGGAGTTTTTATTTTATTTTCATTTTCTTTTTTTTTACTCAATATTGTAATGAAAAACTAAATTCATTTGGTGTACCAGGTACTGAATTAGGTATTTTTCTTAATAATGGAAAAGTAAGAGAAGAGGAAATGTTATTTTATTACCCCGTAAAAGAACACCATATACAAGCTGCAACTGAAATTCAAGTTCCACAACCAGTCCCTGATATATTCCGCATCAACCAAGAATCATTATTTGAATTGACTATGTTGCCAAAAGAAGGGAAAACAGTAACCATAGCATTTGAGTCGTCCGATTTGCGGGATGAAAAGCCAAGAATAATTTTTGAACCAACATTTTTTGGTAACGAAGGCTATGTTGAGTTAGCACCATTGTCGCGTCTTGTATTCAGTGGCGATGGTATTATTGAAGTTCGCAATGGCGTTACATTTGATCTTGCTTCAGCACACTTGATTTTAGAAAAGGGGGCAACATTGCAGCTGGTGCCTGATGCTACTGCTACTTTTATTAATTATAAAATAGAAAGTTTAGTGAATAAGGCAGAAGAAGGGATCAATGAAAGTGGGCAAGATAACGCAAATGAAAAACAATTATTGAGCAGACAAGCATCTTTTTTTGACCCGGGGCAACTAATTATTCGCAAAGATGGAAAAATTGTCGTAGATAATTCTTCCCATCTTATTTTTGGCGCTAGCATAGTGGATGTTATTATATTAAAAGTAGATTTTGGGGGTCAATTTATTGTTGACAATGAAAATGCATTGGTGTCATTCCAACAAGGTACGTTTGATATTTTTTTTAGCAATTTTAGTCTTTTACAACTTGCAGCTGGTACTATTGAACTAAATATGTGCAAAGGGTTGTCGTCTCCCGGTTTTATTAGAACATGGCATTTTCAAACGGGAGCAATGCTTGAAGTGAAAAATAATAATCATGGTGTTGGTACGTTATCTTTGTCCAATAATGCTGAAAAAGAAGAAATAGATTTTGATAATCAGACAAGTTTTGTGCGAGGCAACGGTAATGTACGTTTTAAGTCATTCAATAGCAAGGGCGATGTTACCGTAGATTCAACAGTACAATTGCAACCACATCTTTTTGAACAAAAAAGTTCAATGTTGGATCTTTTTTTAAGTTTGTCATGCATAGAAATGCCGAGCACCAAACATATAATGCAGCAGGTAAGGCTTGTGCGGCAAGGGAATACAGCCAACAGTAATGCAGGTGAATTAGCAGCACTTGCTTTTGTTGGTGATGGATCTATTATTCCATTACGCTCTGGTGACCACAAGTTGATTTATGATAGTAATGAACCAGGTGGCCAACTTTCAGTGATTAGGGGTTATGATGTACATAATAATCTGTTTGTCATTGAAGATGGGAAACGACATTCATAAGGTTGAGTAAGTAAATTGTAAAGGTTTTGCCATGAAAAAAATAACCTATTTCGGGTTAATGTGTATAACGAGCTGTTTTTTTGTTCCAATGTATTCAATGGAGCCATTTTTAAATAATGTATTTTTATATCAGCCAAGAATAGAAGCACAAAATGTACAACTGGGGCATGTAACACAACCAGAACAACCAGCGCCTTGTTTTGTTGATGATGATGATTGCACTGACAAACGATTTACCACACCTCTTTCTGTTCATTATTTATTTGCAAATCGATCTTTTAATGATTGTAATGAAAAATCTTCTCTTGCAAATTTAATTTTTAACAAAGATTTTACGATAAGTGATATTTATTTATTCAGCAAATTATCAAGTGAAGGGAAAATAAGTAACTCAATGGCTAATGGTTCGCTTGGACCCGAACGAGGAATGGTGACATTAGAAGAACAAGGCTTTGGCGCGTATCAAGATGATTTTTTTACAACGCTGATTGCGCCGACAAAAGTAGTGATTGATGCTGAACAACGTGAATTTGTTGCCGATGCGAGTTTTATTTACCGCTTTAAGCCAGACTATTGGCACCGTGCATATTGTGCTGTTGGTTTTACTATCCCATTTAAAAGTCGTTTACATATTATGGATTGCTCTTTAGTTGGTGGTGCATTACGTTCATCAGCAACAGACCCTGACCTTGATGTGATGCTTTGTAATTTTTTTCAGCAAGTGACTGGTATTAAAGATTTTTTTTTGGGTGGTATTTTAGCGCAAAAAGGAATTACATTTGAACAACGGCAACGCAAAACAGGAATTGGCGATGTAAGTTTGTTTACATTTCTTGATTTTGCTGCAATTTCACAACATTTGGATGCAATGCAGACGGGGGTAAATTTGGTAATACCTGCTGGGGGCAAAGCAAGTCCTGACACGGTTTGGGATCTTGTGCTTGGTAATGGCGGTGCATTTCAAGTAGAGCTATTTGCAAATACATTATTCAGAACAAATTCTTCTGCACTTAATCCCAATATTCGGTTAGTTGGTCAATTTAGTGCACCATTTACCAGTAAACGACGGGTGCCAAAATGTAAGCAACAAGATGCAGGAAGAACGGCACTCACTCCCACTCTTGCGCGCTCAATAGGATTAATTGTTCCCGAGGCATTTCAAAATGGTTTTTTTATAGACGATTTTGCAGAATTTGATACCACGGTATTAGAGCTTGCTGACCAAGCAGTACGAACACGGACTCGTTATGGTTCGCGGCTGGTACTTGGACTTGGTAATTATTTTTATCATGTATTTAATCTCGGATTTCGTCTTGGTGTTTTGTATGAGTTTATGTACAAAGGCAAAGACTCAGTTTGCTTAAAGCCAGAAAAGTGTGATCCGTGTGATTCCGGAACCTTTAATACAAAATTACTAGAATCGCGTACTAAACAACAAGCACATACTATTGCATGGGAATTGGCCTATAAGTTTGACAATTTAGTTGAATTAACAATGGGTTCACAGCATGTAATTGCAGGGAAAAATGTGCCGCGTAATCAAGAAATTTTTGCTTCATTGACTGCAGCATTCTAAGGTATTAGGTTATTTTTTTTGCAAAGCGAGATAGGCTTCAATAAATGGCATAATATTGCCATCAAGTACTAAATCGGGTTGTGGTGATTCAAAATTTGTTCGATGGTCTTTGACCATTTTATAAGGATGAAGCACATAAGAGCGAATTTGTGATCCCCATTCAATTTTTTTCTTTTCAACTTTCGCTTGTTTTGCTTCTTGTTCTGCTTGTAATTTTTGTGCTAGTTTTGCTTGTAGCATTTTCATTGCCGTTGCTTTATTCTGCATTTGCGACCGTTCATTTTGGCATTGCACTACAATACTAGTTGGCAAGTGCGTAATACGAACAGCTGACTCTGTTTTATTAACGTGTTGACCGCCAGCGCCACTGGCACGGTAAGTATCAATGCGCAAATCACTGGGGTCGATAACTACTTCAATGTCCGGAACTTCAGGAGTAACCATAACACCTGCGAATGATGTGTGTCGCCGCTTGCTTGCATCAAATGGTGAAATACGCACCAAGCGATGAATACCTTGTTCACTTTTTAATAGTCCGTACGGATTTTTCCCCTTAATAAAAAGAGTAGCAGATTTAATTCCTGCTTCTTCTCCTGCTTGATAATCTACAACTTGTGCTGCTAGTTTTTTTTGCTCACAAAATCTGGTATACATACGCAATAACATGTTTGCCCAGTCTTGTGATTCAGTACCGCCAGCACCGGCATTAATGCTTAAAAAGCAATTTGCACTATCTTGTTCTTCACTTAAAAGTAAATTTATTTTAAAAGAATAGACGGTATTACAAAAATTGGTAACTTCTGCTTGAAGTTTTTTTAATTCAGGTTCATCTTGGGCAAAAAGATCAACCAATTCAGCGAGTTCATTTTTTGCTTGCATGATAGCGTGATATTGGTCGCGCTGCGTTCGGATATGTTGTAACTCTTTTAAAATAGTTGCTTGATCTGGATGTTGCCAAAAATCTTCTTGCTGGCTGAGGAGTTCAAGCTCTTGAAAGCGTTTTTCATGCTGTGTATTTTGCCAATAGGTGGTAATAATATTTATGGCAGGTTCGACAGTTTTAAGTTGTTCGCGTAACTCATCAATGAGCATATAAAATGTCCCCAGCTATACCGTGATTATAGATTGTTATTATAACATGAGGATTTTTCAGGAGCAATGTATTAAAAAAAGGCACCAGATAATCTGATGCCTTTTTACTTAATTTATTAATTATAATGGTGGTTAAACTTGTTCTATTGTAAATTTATCTTTGAAAAAAAGATTGTTTTTTTCCCATTGCCAACAAGTATGTACGGTGACTAACCGAGCAATATCTTTGATTGGCTTTGGTACTTTTTTTTCTGTTGCTGCAAAAACATTATTTCCTTCATTGCGAGCAGCTAATTTACTCCAAACCCATTGTAAAATGAGTGAATTTCCTGCTTCTCCAGACGCATTTGCAAATCCTGCGTAAACACCATTCCCTAATTTGTCAATTTCTGTTGAGGTGCGTAGGCTTACCCTGTTATGCAAATCACCACCATGAGTTGCAGTAAGAGCTTTTGCAGATTGCAGCAGACCTGCATCACCTAATGCCTGATGCAACTTAGGAAATTTTTTGCCACTACCAGTGTAAGAAAGTGCAACATAAGGGACTCCTGCTATTGCTGCTCCATATAAATAAGGAGTATGTTCGGAAGCATGTGCATTTGAGAGTTTCTTTTTTGCTCTTTCTAATTCTTGGTTTTTGGTATTAAGTAGTGATTGTGCCGCTCGATGATCTCTCTCCAATGCGTTAGCTTTATCGTGCCACTTGTTACGATCATTCTGTAGACCGTTTGCTCTTTGTCTTTCATTGTTTAAATCTTGTTGAAATACATCTGCTATATTTCTTACAACATCGGTTTGTATGTTATCAAATTGGCGTTCCGCAATAGCATCAAGGTCAGCTCGTAGTTGATCTCTTTCCTGACTGCAACCTACAAGTTCCACTTTAATCTCATCTTGCTCTTTATGGCATGCGGCTAAATCGTTTTGGCAAATAACGGCATCCTCACTATTTTCTGGAGTTGCAGCAAGTCGATTCTTAAGTTTCGCTATTTCGTTTATCTTATCTTCATATCGTGCTAAAAGGGTATTGTATCTTTCTTTACTAACTAAAAATTTAGTGGCTTTTTGTGGTGCTGTGGATGCTGGCGGCGAAGCTAATTTAGCTTTTTTGCCTCCTCTTTGCATAGCATTTATATTGCCAATAATACTAAGTAGTAAAAAAAGTAATGATATTTGTTTCTTCATAAATTGATCCTTTATCTTTTAAGGGATTTATTAAATTTTCGGTTCCTTATGGTAAATCTAGAATTTAAAATCCAGATTTTTTAGGGAAAAAGATCTCACCAATTATGTATAATCTCTGTTATTTAAAATATTGATGACAATATATATCATTGTTTTTTTGAAAGCAATGCTTTTTAATAAAGTTTTTATCTGTATTTTGTGATTTTACAATAAATAAAGGATAATGCTTATTTTTTGTGATTCTAATTTGAAAAAACTTATTATCTTTTTCAATCGCATTAATTGATACTTATTAATTTAATATGAGTGTCTGTTTCATTGATTTTTAATTTTTTCAAGTAATAACATTCCGAGTCCTATGACGGTGACGGTAATAATATTTTTACTTAATTCTTGTTGCTTTGGCGGTATTTGTTTGTTGATTATTGTTTGTATTGGTTCTTGTTCAAATGCATAATCGGTCCCAAAACTGAGCCCCATTTTTATGCAATTGTTGACTAATGCGTTATGCCAGGGGTTAGGTGATGATTGGCTGTGCAGTGGTAACATAAACATGCCTAATGATGCAGCTTGATTGTGTTGTGCGGCACGGTGTAATCTTTTTGTTACTTCGCTTGGCATGAGTTGGTCAAGAATATAGGTTATGCCATTAATGCCGCTTGCCACTTGTATATCACGGTTTGCTACTTCATTTTGTTTACATTGGGCAGTCTTTTTAATAAGTTCAGTTGCTTCGCTTTGTTTGCGTAAAGTAATTTGTTTAGTGAGTTCCGTTGCTTCATCTGTTTGTACTTTTAAGTTCCTTAAACTTTTTTTTAAGCTGTTTTTATTATAATTCATTGAATGGCTAGTTATTGTGGTAGTCAAAATAAATAATGGAATGCTTGTTTGTATTATCACCTTTTTCTTATTCATTACTCTCCTTTCTACAATAATGAGCGTTATTTATGGAAAATCAAATTAGTATAGTTGCTGTTCTATTCTATTATAATTGCATTTCTTAATGATACAGTTTTATATTTTATGTAAATTGCCCTTTTTTTAAGTGGTTGCCTTTCTCCTATTTCATTAATTCATATAGAAAAATAGAGGTAAAAGAATAGTGGAAAAATTAATAGAAAAATACGAACAGAAAGGCTTTTTTCATTAAAAAAAAAGCTCGTTATTTTGGCAAATTTTTTGTATGATAAAAATAGTATTCCGAAAGTATAATTTTTGAAATTAGAAAAAAGCATTAAAAAAAGTTGACAGAGCGTTTTAAATAAGTATAATTTTAGCAAGATGTTGAAAAAATGCTTAAAAAAACGGGTTTTTTCAGTTCTTTATTTTTGATAAAAAAAGATCTTTGAAATTTACGAGAAAATTAAAGTACCTGCCAATTCTTGTGATAATCTTGAAATTCTGTGATGGAGAGTTTGATCCTAGCTCAGAATGAACGCTGGCGGCGTGCCTAACACATGCAAGTCGAGCGAGAAAGCTCCTTCGGGAGTGAGTAAAGCGGCGGACGAGTGAGTAACACGTGAGTACCTGCCATTCAGTGAAGAATACCCTCGAGAAATCGAGGCTAATACTGCATACGTCCCTTCGGGGAGAAAGGTGGCTTTTATGCTGCCGCTGATTGATGGGCTTGCGGGCTATCAGCTTGTTGGTGAGGTAACGGCTCACCAAGGCTATGACGGCTAACCGGCCTGAGAGGGCGATCGGTCACGCTGGAACTGAGACACGGTCCAGACTCCTACGGGAGGCAGCAGTGGGGAATATTGCGCAATGGGCGAAAGCCTGACGCAGCGACGCCGCGTGGAGGATGAAGG
>Ga0307428_1000677_pt1 | contig 19943 bp, 13 predicted proteins | sample SalMarWE160240MG_FD_202161 | JGI IMG/M metagenome (GOLD analysis project Ga0307428, IMG submission 202161) | Salt marsh sediment microbial communities from the Plum Island Ecosystem LTER, Massachusetts, United States - WE1603-240 | ecosystem: Environmental > Aquatic > Marine > Intertidal zone >...
CATCCCATCAATGATTCTATGCACAAGGTCCATCACACTCAGCGGGACCCAGGCCAGGTCCAGAAAAAAGATCAAGAAGTCGATCCCTCCCCATTGGGAAATAATGCGAACGGTTCTAAGCAGTTTCTCGGGTTCCGTCATGTTTTGCGAATAGTCTATAGGGTTTCGCAGAATATTTCCTGCAATCGGCGTAAACTCACGTATCCGATCCCTCATCTCCTGGGGGAGTGCCGGAACCTTTAGGCCGCTCCTCTCAAATTCATCAGCTATGAGAACACTGGATCCACCCCCGCCACCTACCAAGGCAACCCTCCTTCCCCTCGGGGCCGGCATAAACCTCAGTGTAACCAGTACATCGGCAAATTCTTCAAGCGAGTAAACTTGGATGATCCCCAAATGCTTGCAGATGGAATCCCAGATCACTTCACTTCCAGCGAGAGACCCCGTATGACTAGCGGCTGCTCTGGCGCCCCCTTCAGTGATTCCTCCCTTGAGCAATACTATGGGCTTTTCTTTTGCTGCCTTCTCGAGCGCTTGCCGGAACCTTCTGCCGTCCTTGACACCCTCGATGTATAAACCAATGATTGTGGTTTCGGGATCATCAGCGAGATACTCAAGAAAGTCGCTTTCGTTGAGATCGCAGGCATTGCCATAGCTTATGGCTTTGCTGAATCGAACGCCCCTCGACATTACTCGATGGATCAGGCCGCCGGTATTGCCGCCGCTCTGGCTGATAAATCCTACCGGACCGCTTTGCTTGGGAAAATCTGCGTTGAAAGAGATGCGTGATTCAGGACAGTAAATGCCCATACAGTTGGGGCCTATGATCCGAATACCGGTTCTTCGAGAAAGATCAGCCAATTGAGCCTCCAGCCTGACTCCTTCATCTTCACCGGTCTCACTAAATCCTGCGGTACAAAAATGAACTGCCTTTACTCCCTTGTGGGCACATTCCTCAACAAGTCCCGGCGCTGCCTTGGCAGGCACGGTGCTGATCACATAATCAACATCTCTGGGGACATCCGCAAAGCTTCGATAGACCTTGGTTCCTTTAATCTCACCGCCCTTCGGATTTACTAGGTAAAGCGGGCCTTCGAACTGAAATTCGAGCAGAGAGTCTAAAAAGGTTCTCGTCCAATGCTGAGGATTATCAACCGTAACCCCTGCAAGCGCAATTGAAGTAGGGTAGAAAATCGATCGTAAACTCTCCTTGTTTGAAGTAGACATAGTTGCCAACGAGGTCCTTTCTCCGAAAAAACCGGATGATTAGATAGCATATAATAAGTATCTGTTGTTTACTGTTTTTATTGGCCTATACTTAGTGCATGGCTCCAGGCTTTTCAAGATAAAACCATAAAAAATGTCACCTACAAAGCTAAACCCTCTGATATTTCTCCATATAGCGTCCGCTATTCACCAAATCCTTATTGGCGGAATTCGATGTCGTACTCGACACAATGAGTGGTATGAATGACAGTATGCACCATCAACGCCCACAGTCACCATTTGAATGGCCGAAGCCCCGAACAGGCTGCTGGAGGAAGCCGCCAAAAAATCAGGGCGAAACCGGAGTGATATCGCCGATGAGGCGTTAAGGCGCCGGTTAAGGCGTATTCAGTTTGAGGCTGCTCGATAACGCATCATGCTGCTTGCCGAGGCTCGTGGTTTTTTGACAGATGAGGATATTTTTTCGAAAGCTCCATGAGGGTTTTCTGTGACGAATAGGCCCTATTCAGAGGTATGAACATAGCCCTTTGCCCCCTCTTTTCGCTTCTGCATGGCCTCTGATTCAGCGGCCAGTTCATTGAGCAGGCGGGAGATAGTCCAGGTTTCCGAGATGGGAGTGAGGGATGCCCAGAAAGGTCTTGGGAATTCCGAGAGCCGGTAGATCGCCATCAATTGATAGAGCTCCTTCTGGGTGAAGCCGGACATAATGATGGCCTTTCTCATCTCCGATCTTTCTCCGAGTCCTGCCTTATCCTCTGAAGCCAATAACTCCTTGATCGTCTTGTCCGAGTCTCCATCGCCGGCGAAGATCACCGGCATATCCTTGAAGCCGTTCTGCTCCAAGAGGCACAGCAGGGATGATTGCTCTCCGGGCAGATATCCGCACGCCAAGAGCCCCCGAGGGCCATACATCCTTTGCCTGGATTTCCCTATCTTTTTAAATGTTCCTTTTGTCATAGATCCCTTTTTGTAGGCTTCGAAATCCTACCATGCAAATACGCAATCGCCCTTTCAAAATCCTTGAAGCCGTGTGCACTATAGTCCGACAATCTCAGTAAATCAAGAAATATTTGTACAGAAAACCTACGGATATCAGATAGGTAAATTTATTCCGTCTCAGAAGGCTACATCCTCTGGGTGTGGTCGGATACGATGGCTCTGCCGGTCACGGTTCCTTCCTTCACACGGAGTAATGGAGTATTGGATGATTGGAGTATTGAAAACATCGTAGCTGATACTCTCCAAAGAAACTCCACTGAAGATGGTGTTGGTGCGGCCTTCCTGTCTTTCAAAATGCTTCCTTCGATTGTAAATCATTACTCCAACACTCCAGTCCTCCCTGGCCCAGACCTGGTTATAAAGGGTTGGGTTTAGCGCCAAGGATTCTATTATTTTTGAGAAACAGTATAATGTTGCGATGTTGTCGCACCAGGGCAGGCCATTACTCCGAAAATTCCATGATCTATGGAAGAGTTATTCCGTCTTGACTATGATCTCATGAAGCAACTATGATTGATCAGGCTGCTGGGCTGGTCGCTCAGATGTTTTATATGTTTTTACAGAAAAAGCTGAGTATAGCGAGATTTTTTCTGAATCCTTGCCTGGAGGGTTCCATGGAATCGGATGGACCATGTGACTACGACTATGTAATCGTTGGATCCGGCTTCGGCGGGAGCGTCTCGGCCTTGCGGCTCGGGGAGAAGGGCTACAGGGTGGCAGTGCTTGAGAAGGGCAGGCTCTACGGCGCCGATGATTTTCCCCGCACCAACTGGAATGTTCGGAAAAGCCTGTGGCTCCCACAGCTCGGGCTCTACGGAATATTCGCCCTCACCTTCCTCAAACACGTGTTCGTCCTCCATGGAGCGGGCGTGGGGGGAGGAAGCCTTAATTACTGCAACCAGCTCCTGGCGCCGCCTGATGAGGTATTCGAAAAGCCCGAGTGGGGGCCTGGCGACTGGAAGGCGAGATTGGCGCCCTTCTATGAGCTTGCCAAACGCATGCTGGGGGCGAACCCAAGCCCGCGGGTAGGGAAGGCGGATGAGATCCTGGCCGAGATCGGCAAAGAGATCAGAGGAAAGGATACCTTCCACATCAATGATGTGGGAGTATTCTTCGGTGAGCCTAACAAGACCGTCCCCGACCCTTACTTTAACGGCGATGGGCCGGAGAGAACGGGCTGCACCTTCTGCGGCGCGTGTATCGTGGGATGCAGGGTAGGAGCTAAAAACACCTTGGACAAGAACTACCTCTATCTTGCTGAACACAAGCACGGCGTCGAGATTTTCCCTGAAACAGAGGCCCTGGGCATCCGGCCCATGGAAAGCGGATATGAGGTGCTGGCCCGGAAATCTACAGGGGTTCTGCACAGCAAAAGAATCTACCATGCACAGGGTGTGGTGGTCAGCGGAGGGGTAATGGGATCGGTGAAGTTACTGCTCAAATGCAGGGCAGAGGGGTTGCTCCCTCAGCTTTCCGATCAACTGGGGAACTACGTCCGCACCAACTCCGAGACCCTGGTGGGCGCTACTGCCAGAGACAGAAATGCCGACTATTCCGATCAGATATCCATTACCTCGGGCATCTATCCGGATGAAAATACCCTTGTTGAAATAGTGCGTTTTAACAAGGGCTCCGATGTGCTGGCTTTTCTGGCCACCTTGCTCATCGATGGAGGAGGCCGCATGCCTCGCTGGATGAGATTCCTGGGCAATGCGCTCATCCATCCGTGGGAGTTCCTGAAGTCCTTGTCGCCCTTCGGCTGGGCAGCAAGAACGCCCATACTCCTGGTGATGCAGACCATAGAGAGCTATCTACGCTTCGGCTACGGGAGGCGCTGGTGGCGCCTGGGCAGGAGGAGCATGAACTCCGGGCTCGCGCCGGGGGCCAAGAAGATCCCCTCCTATATCCCCGTGGCCAACGAGATTGCGAGGCGCATGGCCAAGAGAATCGATGGCCAGCCCATGAGTTCCTGGCCTGAGGTGGTGTTCGATGTGCCGATTACCGCCCACATCCTGGGCGGCGCAGTGATGGGGGAAAACACTGAAAAAGGGGTAGTGGGCTTCAACGGCGAGATCCATGGGTATCGCAACCTCTACGTGGTGGATGGCTCCAATGTGCCGGTGAACCTCGGTGTGAACCCCTCGCTCACCATCACGGCCATGGCCGAGTACATCATGTCCCAGGTGCCCCAAAAACCCCGAGGGAAACAAGGATAAAAAAGAATGGAAACCTGGGAATTGGGGACAGCAGGAAATAAGGGAACGAGGTCCGTGATATCATGATTGAGCGCTGGTCAAAGCAGAACGGATATCGGGATGTCCTGGCCATCAGCCTTCCGCTGGTGGCCTCCATGGGTTCGATCACCCTGATGCAGTTCACCGACAGGATATTTCTGGCAAACTACTCAGTCGATGCCATTTCCGCTGCCCTGCCTGCCGGGATCGCTTCTTTCACCTTTATTGCCTTCTTCATGGGGGTTGCCAACTATACCAACGCCTTTGTTGCCCAGTATGTGGGGGCCCATGCCTATAGGCGGGTCGGGGCCTCTCTGTGGCAAGGGATCTACTTTTCCCTTGGATCCTCTTGCCTTCTGGCATCGCTCTACTTCATCTCCGAAACGCTGTTCGGGATCATCGGCCACTCACCACACATACAGGCACTGGAGGTGACCTATTTCAACATACTTACCCTGGGGGCAGGCATGGTAGTGCTCGGCGGGGCATTGGCCAGCTTCTATACGGGCAGGGGCCTTACCTGGACGGTGATGGCGGTCCACATGGCAGGGGCGGCTGTCAATATACCGTTGGACTACTGTCTGATCAATGGCGTGGGTCCGTTTCCGGAACTGGGGATCGCAGGCGCAGCAATAGCCACGGTGACCGCCTCAGCCGTTATCGTTGCCATCCTGGGCATACTCATCTTAAGCCCTGCCAATCGGAGAAGGTTCGGCACTTGGAACCATAGGGCCTTCGACGGAGAGCTCTTCGGGAGATTGATGCATTATGGGCTTCCCAGTGGGATTCAGTTCTTTCTGGAGATCTTCGGGATTACCTTCTTCATACAGATACTGGGCCGTCTGGGAGATGTAGAGCTGGCCGCTTCCAATATCGTGCTCTCCATTGAGTCGCTCTCCTTTATGCCCATGATCGGCTTTCATATAGGCAACGCTACGCTCGTCGGTCAGGCCATAGGCCAGGGGAGACCGGAGCAGGGCGCCTATTCGACCACCAGCACGCTCCACATCACCATGGCCTACATGACAGTCGTAGCAGCAGCCTTTATCTTTACGCCGGAGCCGCTGCTTCATCTGTTCAAGGCACATCACCATACCCTCTCTGAGTACGCTCAGATAACAGATCTGGGGGTCGTCCTGATACGATTCGTGGCAGTATTCTGCTTCTTCGATGCCCTGAACCTGGTGTTCTCAGGGGCGATCAAGGGGGCCGGCGACACCAGGTTCATCATGTGGACCATCGCGGCCCTATCCATAGGGGTGATGATCGTTCCTATCTATCTGGCTGTGGAGGTTCTCGGCGCGGGCCTTTACGTGGCCTGGACCCTGGCCACGCTCTACATCTGCGCCCTGGGGATTGCCTTTATGTGGCGCTACAAACAGGGCACATGGAGAACCATGAAGGTGATCGAGGTCCAGCCGATCGGGATCATGGACCAGAGCGGGTGTTCGGCAGTGGTAAAAGCAGAAGCGGGCAGCCTCTAGCCGTCTATATGAGCAAAGATTTGAAAATTTGTGTCAAGTTTTTCATTGCGTGAAATATTTTCTATCTCACCGCCCGCTTTGCTAGAGGTTCACCCTGTTAAATAAAGAGCTATGTTTAGGGGAATGTGAGCCCATTAAGATTAATGCTTAGAATACGTTCTGGGATCTGTTTTATACAATATTTAACAGGGCAAGGAGCTCGCAGAGGAACACGTTATTTCCCTTTTCTGCTGAGACCCGCCTGCCTCGCCTGAGTTCGCGACCCGCCCGCCTCGCAAGCGAGAGCGTTGCGGGCAGGTGGCGGGCAGGGGACATAAAAGGGAAAGACCTCACGCTTCGCGTATGCTCTTTCTATAGAGAAGGCCTTGCCCAAAGGGCATGCACATTTTTCTTTGCCGGCGTCCCTGCCCCGTTACATGCGCAGCCTATGTAACTGGGGTCAGCGGCAAAGAAAAAATGAATCATTTCTGCGCTTTGCGGTGAAATACTTGCCGTTTGATTTTAATCGGTTTGAGGCGGAGCCTCGCTAGCATATAAGGCCTCCCTCGGTCTTGCCTGCGCTCAAACACCGAGCTCCGACCTGAATTGCTCCATGCGCGATCGGTATTTCTCCAGCTCATCAGGCGTCATCTCATCGGGAAACCGTATCTCATGAGTGGTCATGAAATCCATGAGCTTATCGGAGAGGGGCGCGAGCTTCAGTACGGTGATCTTGCTTCCCTGCTCCAGCTTGATCTTTCCCAGCATAAACTCCGTTACGAATTTGGCCTCCTTTCTGAGCAGCCTCTTCCAGTTCTGAGGTGTTGCCGAAAGGATAAAGGTGGCGTCCCTTGCAGCCTCCTCTTCGCCGAAGAACCTGAGCCTGGTGAGCCTTCCCTCTTCCAGACCGGTCCCGAAAATGATGTCTCTGTCTATCCCCCATGATGGCTCGGCCAGAACCAGGAAACAGAGGACGAGCGTCAATTTCTTGAACTTCTCTTCGTACGTCGGATCGGCCCGGTACGCCTTCTCCAGCTCTTCGAGCCACTCAGGCGTGCAGTATTGATAGACCGCCATATCACACTCCTTCCTATAGATCCATCTCTCGCTAGTATTCCTTTATCTCGCCCCTCGCCTTCATCGCGGCAATGACCTCATCCCGTACCTCCTTCTTCCACAGCTTTTCGGTGACGGTGAGGGGGAGGTCATCCCTGAACTCCACGATCTTGGGGACCGCATAGGGAGGAAGGTGCTCCCTGCACACGGCAATGATCTCCTCCTGGGTTACCTTTCCCTTATACGTGTCATTGAGCCGTACCAGGGCCATGATCCGTTCGCTCCCGGGCCTTGAGGGATCGGGAATCCCGATGGCGACCGCCATGAGCACCCCGGGGTGTCTGAACAAGGCCTCGTCCACGGTGGTGGAGTAAACCTTCATGCCCGAGACATTGATCATATCCTTGACCCTGTCGTGGATATAGAAGTAGCCGTCCTCATCCATGCTCCCTATGTCCCCGGTGTGGAGCCATCCCCCTGCATCCAATCCGGAACCGGGCTCCGGCCAGTACCCCTTCATAACCTGCGGGCCCTTGACAATGACCTCCCCGCTCTCGCCGACAGGCACATCATCGAACGTTTCCGGATTGACCACCCTGCACTCCGTATCGGGCACGGGCACGCCGAGGCTGTGCTTCTCCTGGGCCATAAATCCCGTGATCTTGGAGAAGGCGGAGGGATTGATGTGGGCGATAGGTCCAGTTTCAGTCAGGCCGTAGCCCTCTGCAACGGGGTTGCCGATCTCCTTTTTTATGGCCTCGCGAATCTCCATGGGAAGGTGCGCGGCTGCCGACATGCACAGCACGCTCATCCGCCCCACCTTTCCCTGGGCCATACGCATCAGCTGGGTCGGAACCGTGGGCACCAGAAAGGGCCTGTGCTCCCTCATCGTTGCTACGATATCCTCGTTATCCCGGGGATCCGGAGCCAGGATGATCCGGAGCGCCCAGTATGCCGCCACCTGGGCCATGGAGTGCCCGAATGCGTGAAACAGGGGCACGGTAATGTAGACGGAGGCCTTGCCCATCACCGAGGAGGAAAAGGGCGCCAGCAGCCAGGGGAGGCCTTGTATGATGTTCGAGTATCGATTGAAGTGACTGATCATCACCCCCTTGGGAATACCCGTGGCCCCGCCCGTAAAGGCCAGTTCGCACAGATCCTCCTCAGGATCGATCCGTACATCAGGCGGCTTTGCCTCAGAGCCGGTCAGGAGTTCTCTGAAGTCATGAGCTGCCTTGGGCAGGGCCTTGGATCTCAGCTCTCCCCTGTCGTAGCCGTCATCCGGGGTGACGATGATGTGCTCGATATCGCTTTTCTGCTGTGCCGCCCTCACGCGCTCAAGCTCTTGCTCCCTGCACACCACTACCCTGGCCTTGGAGGTTCCAACCTCATGAAGGAGCCCTTCGTCGGTCCTGAGTGTGCTCGTTGGAACAACTGCTGCACCGGCCTTCATCGCTGCCCAATCGCTCAGGATGAACTCGGTGCAGTTGGGAAGAAAGACGCAGACCTTGTCGCCTCTCCCGACCCCCATATCCGACAGGCCTCGAGCAAGGGTGTCCGCCTGGGTCTTGAGCTCCTTATAGGTGAGGCTTCTTCCCTTGAAGAGGATCGCCGTCTTGGCGGGATAATTCGCTGCCGCATCATCCAGGGCCTTGAATACGGGAACCCTGGGGTAGGGCTTGAAGCTCTCTCTGAGCTTGTAAGGACCGAGCTTATAGCTCTTAAGCCATGGTTTATCAGAGTAGTTCATGAGGTTCCGTTAATTCCCAGCGTTAATGGCTAAATCCCAGCCCAAAGATCATCGATGAGATCGTCGAGCCCTAACTCCCGCAGCTTTTCCGGGGTGGGTATGCCCGTTTTTTTATCCCATCCGCGGAACTCATAGTAGGCATCCTTCATCATCTCAAGGGTTTCCCTATCGATTACCATGCCTTCAGCCGGACCTTCAGGGAGCGGCTCCTCCATGAGTCGGGAGGGCAGGATATCCGCGTCCCTGCTCACCCCCTCCCTCACGCAATAGGCCCTGATGAGATTGTAGATCCGCTCACCGCCCTTTCTGAACTTACCGACGCTCATGTCCCAGCCCGTGGCATTGGTGATCAGGTCAATAAAATCCTCGGCCTTTAAGAGAATTCCCATGAACTTGCACCCGCCGATGGCATCGAACATGGTCAAAGCATTCTCCATATCTACCAGTACCTTGGCCTCTCTGGGGTTTGCCACAAACACATCCTCAATCTTGCTGTCCTCAACCAGGAGAAAGGGCGTATCGATAAAGGTGGGTCCTTCGATGTATCCGGTGATATGATCGCCTCCCCGGTTGGCGGTCACATACCCAAGGCCGCAGATCTTGGCCGCCCGCGGATCATAGGCCGGAAGCTCCAGCCCCTTCACATTCATGGCAAAGGCCTCCGATCCCCTTCCCAGCTTCTGGGAGATGTGTTTCGTCCCCTCAGCCAAGAGGTCGCCTATTCCTTCTCGTCGTGCGATCTTCTCCACCAACTCAACCACCAGGGGCGCATCTCCAAATTGAAGGGCAAGACCTCCGGTCTGCTCCTTTGTCAAGATGCCCCTCTCGTAGCACTCCATGGCAAAGGCGATGGTCGAGCCGGTGGATATGGTGTCGAGCCCGTTTTCGTTGCACAGGTAGTTGGCCATGGTGACCGCATTCATATCCGAGACCCCGCACAGGGCACCTAATGTATTCACCGTTTCATACTCGGGGCCTTCGCCCTTGTGTCCCTTCCAGATACCTTCCCTGATCTCCGAGCCTCTCCCGCACGATATAGGACAGGCAAAGCAGTGCACCCTGGAGGTCAGCACCTTGTCGGTCAGGGCCTGGCCGTTGAGCTCCTCTATGTCATCGAACACCCCTGCCTGCCAGTTCCTGGTGGGGTACCCTCCCCTGGCGTTCACCATATCGGAAACCATGTTGGTGCCGAATGCCTCGAAGCCGACCTTGAGCATGGACTCGTTCAAAAGCTCAACCTGCCGCTTTGCATCCCGCCTGAAGGATTCCTGGTTTGCGAGGCGTATAGGGATCTTCCCTGCGCAGGCAACCGCCTTCAGGCGCTTGGAGCCCATCACGGCCCCCAGGCCGCACCTGCCAGCCGCACGATGGGTGTTGTTCATGATGGCAGCGAAGCGCACCAGATTCTCGCCTGCCGGGCCTACCGATGCGATGGTGAATTGCTTGTCCGAGCCCTGACGGATCAGCCCCTCGGTTTGGGGCACCTTCTTTCCCCAGAGGTGGGCCGCGTCCCTCAGCTCCGGGATTCCCTCCTCTATGGAGAGATACACGGGCTGAGGGGATATGCCCTGGAAGATGATGCCGTCGAACCCGCTTCTCTTCAAGGCCGGCCCAAAGCTCCCTCCAGAATTCGCGTGGCCCCATATGCCTGTGAGTGGTGATTTTGCCACCACGGAATACCTGCTCGCGCTTGCAGAAGCCGTTCCCGCGAGCGGCCCTGTCATTAAAATAAGCAGATTTTCAGGTCCCAGAGGATCCGCTCCTTTCGGCACCTCGTCATAGAGGTATCGGGTGGCAATGCCTACCCCGCCTATATACGTTTTCATCATGTCTTCGCGCAGCTCTTCTTCTGAAATCGTGCCGCGTGCGAGATCCACCCTCAGGATCTTGCCCATGAAGCCAAAGGCCATCGCATCCCTCCCACACTATCTGAAATTGAGATGATTACCAATAGCGCTCTTTTTAACACGATAATTCACTGTTGCAAGGTGACAGAGCAGAACCTTTATCTCATTGCGAGCACAGCGAAGCAATCCCTGGCCCAGACCTGGCTTTGAAACAGTGGGTTTATATCTATGGATACCATAATCTTTACAAAGCATATAATGTTTCTATGTCGTCGCGCCAGGGCAGGCTCTTTTTATGAGACTGCCACGTCGTCCCCCTCAACACGGGACTCCTCGCAGTGACATTTGTTTTTTCGAACTGATACCATGCAGCATGCTGCAAGGAGGTTCATTGTAGCTGAACTTATAAGGTTAGCCGTACCCTTATTTCAGAAAAAGATCAATATCAAATCGTATGCTCAGTGTCCTCCGGGGTGGTTCATGCGGAAGGGGAGCTGTTGTAGCAGCAGCGAAGGGGCATGTTATTGCTTACCGCGGCCAGGCAGCGGTTGCAGGAGACGCAGGAGGCAGCCTCAGCCCTGCCCTCCCTGAACCTCTTCACCAGATAAGGTTCCCTGATAAAGGGACGGCTCATGGAGATGAGATCGGCCCATCTCTTCTCCAATACCTCTTCAATGTTCCTGAAGTTCCGCAGCCCGCCTACAAGAAAAAGCGGCACTTCACCGAGGACCGGCTTGATGAGCTTCGCAGCCTCCAGGTTATATCCCTGTTCGAGATCGTATTTTCCGCATAACTTTATAAGCGCGAGCCTTGCCAAGGGCTTCTTCCACCATGAAAAGCCGCTTATGAGCTCACCTATAGGAACCTCTCCGCGGCTCATGTTCATGAAGGAGTAGAGAATAGTGCCGGCGCTCACCTCCAGCCCGTCAATGCCCAGCCCTGCCAGCCGGCCGGCGTATTTCGCCGCAAGGCTCGGCTTGATACCCTGCCGTGGGGTGAAATCGTTCGTGTTGAGCTTTACAAGGACAATCATCTCATCGCCTACGGCCTTTTTCACTCCAAGGATGGTCTCTCGTAGGAAACGGAAGCGGTTTTCCTCCGTTCCTCCCCAAGCATCTTTCCTGTGGTTAAAGAAAGGAGATAGGAATTGGTTGATCAGGTATCCATGTGCTGCGTGGATCTGGACCCCGTCGGCTCCCGCCGAACCGGCCCGTATTGCTGCATCCCTGAAGGAGGTGATTGCCGTCCGGATATCCTCTTCGCTCATCTGCCTGGGCTTTACAAAATTGACCGGATCCCTCCCCGTGCTCGAAGGACCCAGCGGAGTCTGTCCTATAATTGCCCTGGTGGTCTGCCTCCCCGCATGATTCAACTGGAAGATAATCTTTCCTCCATGCCGGTGAACGGCATCTACTGCCCTCTTAAGCCCGGGGATTATGTTATCTTTATGGATTCCGGTCTGATAGCGAAAGGCCCTTCCCAAGGGATGGACAAAGCTGTGCCCGGTGATAATCAGGCCCACCTCGCCCCGGGCGAGATGGCGATAGAGATGCACGAGCTCATCAGTGACCTCTCCGGTCTCCTTGGCCATGCACTCATAGGTGGCAGAGCGGACGAACCGGTTTCTAACCTCAATATTACCTACTTTCATCGGGCTAAAGGCAACGGACATCCCTCTTCCCCAAATATTGCTATCTTACTATATTGTAAGGATTCCGATACATCAATCACGGCAATATCGGCACACATACTCTAATGAGGGCAGGCACCAAGATCGAACAAAAATAGATTCAGCAGACCTTAAAGGGGACGAAAGTCGGGACTAAGGTTTATCTGTCATAACTACCATCGTCTATAAGGCGTTCGATCGGGACATACTCAAGACCGAAGGCATCGGCAACGCCTTTATAGGTGACCTTGCCCTTAACCACGTTGGCTCCCCTCCTGATCTCCGGATTCTCCTGGAAGGCCCTCTTCCATCCTTTGTCCCCAATCTCAATGGCATAAGGGAGCGTGGCATTAGTGAGGGCCAGGGTGGAGGTCTTGGCCACGGCTCCCGGCATGTTTGTCACGCAGTAATGCACCACCCCGTCCACGGTAAAGATCGGGTTTACATGGGTGGTGGGTCTCGAGGTTTCAAAACATCCCCCCTGATCAATAGCCACGTCAACCATAACCGAGCCCTTCTTCATGGTCTTTAGCATGCCGCGCGTTACCAGTTTTGGAGACTTTGCTCCCGGGATGAGCACGGCTCCCACCACAAGGTCTGCCTCCTTGATGAGTTTGCGTATGGTTGCCGTACTGAACATCAACAGAAAGCAATTTTTGGGCATAACATCGCTCAGGTAGCGAAGCCTATCCAGATTGATATCCAGCAGGTATACCTTTGCTCCGAGGCCACAGGCCGTTTTGGCCGCATTCGTTCCCACCGTTCCCGCACCGATCACGATCACGGTTGCCGGAGCAACACCGGGCACTCCGCTCAGCAGCATGCCCTCACCTCCCTGGGCCATCTCCAGGTACTTGGCCCCCTCCTGAATGGACATCCGGCCTGCCACCTCGCTCATCGGGGTGAGCAGCGGCAGGGAGCCGTCATCCTTCTGAATCGTCTCATAGGCGATGTTGACGGACCCACTCTTGATAAGGACCTTGGTGAGTTCCTCGCATGAGGCCAGATGGAGATAGGTGAATATGACTTGATCCTCCTTTATCAGTCCATACTCAGTGGCAATGGGCTCCTTCACATGCATGACCATATCCGCCTTGCCGTATATATCCTCGGCCGTATCGATGATCTCAGCCCCGGCCTCTCTATATAATGCATCCTTAAGTCCGCTTGCCTTTCCGGCATTCTTTTGCACGAGCACTGTGTGGCCGTGCTGTGCCATCTCCTCCGCGCCCGCAGGGGTCATAGAAACCCTGTTTTCCTCTGCCTTGATCTCCTTCAAGATCCCTACTATCATCGCCCCCTCCGTACTGATCAATAATCCCCGAGATACACCCGTTTTATCCTCTTTGATACCCCACATGTGAGTTCATAGGGTATTGTTCCTATCTTTTCTGCCACCTCGAGGGCCTGTATGGTCCCCTGTGAGGACTCACCCCAGATAATCGCCTCATCTCCGGGCCTTACCGGTTCATCGCCTACGTCTACCATAAGGTAGTCCATGGTGATCGTTCCTACCATGGGAAACCGTCTTCCCCGAATCAGTACCTCGCCGGTATTAGTAAACCTTCGGTCAATGCCGTCGGCATAGCCTAAGGGCAGCACTGCGATCTTCGTGGGCATCCTGGTCACCCACCGTCTGCCATAGCTGATAGGGTAGCCTTCGGGCATTTCCCTCACATGGGCCACAAAGGTTTTTAACGTCATGACCTGTCTTGGTTTGATAGAGCAGGATGTTTCAGATGAGGGGTAGTGCCCGTACATGAGGATTCCAGGCCGAACGGCATCGAAGTAGCTTTCCGGAATATCCAGGATAGCGCCGCTGTTCGCCATGTGCACGAGGGAAGGCCTTTTCTCCAAGGTTTGGATTCGGTCGAGGATCTCGCGAAATCGGGACAACTGAAGGTATGCATAGTCTTTGTCTCGCTCATCTGAGGTGGAAAAATGGCTATACAGTCCCTCCCACTTACAGTGTCTGGATTCGATAAGTTGATCGAAGCAATGGGGAGCCTGATCGGACATGAATCCCACTCTCCCCATGCCGGTGTCCATATTCACGTGCACAAAGGCCGGCTGGTCCTGCCCGGCCTCCTCGATCCATCGGATATCCTCGGCACTGCATACGCTCAGGCGGAAACCTGCTCGTATCGCCGTCGGGATTTGGTTAGGGAAGAGCCTCCCGAAGATAAGGATGGATTGCGCAACCCCGCTATCCCTCAATTCCGTGGCTTCCTCCAGTTGGGACACGGCCACCATGGTGAATCCTTCTCTGGCCAGGCGCTTTGAAACCGGGATGGCTCCATGTCCATAGGCATCGGCCTTTACGACCGGGATCACCCTCGAGGGCGAGACCTTTTGCTGAATGGCGCGGATGTTATAGGCGAGGTTATCGAGGTTGATCTCTGCGCAGGTTTCGTGGTTCATGGCCGTTACTCGCCTCCATGCTTCGCAAGGCCCGACAAAGAAACCGCGCCTAGATGATGGAGCTTTGTTTGGAGTCCCAAGGAAGGCGGCCTGGAGGAATGGAGGAATGGAGGAATGGAGGAATGGGATAGAATCGGAGGAAGGGTTTTGAACGTCAGGAAGGCCATGCCAACACGGTCTCCCGTGGACCATGTTTGGAGGATATCCCCTGCAATAGTTTTTAATGCTCCAATCATCCAATACTCCCTGGCCCAGACCTAAAGAAAGGGGCCGTATTCCTGAAAATTGATGCTATAGAATATAACCTGGGAAATTTTATCTTTTCAACAGTTCGCACCAGGGCGGGCCAGTACTCCGTGCGAAAGAACCATAATACGCGGAGCCAGCGTCTCTAACATTGCCCCAGGGAGGTGATTTCCTGAGATAAATGAAATCCTATCTCTCCACCACCATATTGTCTATCAATCGCACGGTATCGAAAAATACGGCCAAGGATAGCAGTGTTCTGCCATGGACAAGGGTTTGCTCCTCCAGAGTATCGGGGTGGGCAGCGCTCACGTATTCCAAGCGAGCTGATTCCGTTGCGTTGATTACCCCTGCCATAGCCGTTCTGAGCCTCTCGGCATTATCTTCTCCCCCTTCAAAAAGCTTCTTGGCAGCGAGCAGAGCATGATAGAGACAGGTCGCCTTGCTGCGGGCAGCAGGGCTTAGCCTGGAATTGCGGGAACTCATGGCCAGCCCGTCCGCCTCTCGCACCGTGGGGCACACGATTACCTCAATGGGAAAGTTGAGGTCCGCCACCATTCGCTTGATAACCACTGCCTGCTGCGCATCCTTCTGTCCGAAGTACGTCCGCTGAGGCTGGAACACATTAAAGAGTTTTGCTACCACTGTAGCAACACCGCGAATGAAGCCAGGGCGGGCGGCACCTTCCAGCACCTTGCCTGTCTCGGTCACCTCTATATAGGTCTCGTAGTCGGGAGGATACATGATCTTCTGACTAGGATTCCACACCAGATCCACGCCTTCGGCTTCGAGCAGTCCTAAATCGCGTTCCAGATCTTGGGGATAGCCGTCCAGATCACGGGGATCATTGAACTGGGTGGGGTTGACAAAGATGCTCACACCGACATGATCGTTCTCCTCCCGTGCCCTTCGCACCAAGCTCAGGTGTCCCTCATGCAGAAATCCCATGGTGGGAACAAATCCCCACGCGGCGCGGGGATCGGCCCACCGAGCGCGGCGAATCTCTGAGATAGCGGAAAATACATCCATGCATACGTTCAAGGTTCAGGGTTCAAAGGCATGTCAACCGGGAACCGTGAACAGTGAACCTCTCAACCCAGGTTCTCTTGTTCTGCCTCTTGCTTATACCTCCTGCCCGCAGGCCCTCCGAAAATCCTTCACTGCTCTGGAGAATCCCACGTAAAGGGCGTAGGAGATAAGCGCATGCCCGATTGATACCTCTTTCACGCCGGGAAGCTCAAGGATCCGGTGAAGGTTATCCAGATTCAGATCGTGACCTGCGTTCAACTCCAGACCTGCATCGACAGCGGCGTCGTGGCTGTCCTTGAGCCTGGCAAACTCGGTCTCGATCTCTGGTCCTGTTTTGGCCATGGCATAAGGGCCCGTGTACAGCTCAACGCGATCTGCCCCGATTGAAGCTGCTCTCTCCATGAGGTCCGGCTCCGCATCCATGAATAAGCTTACCCGAACCCCCTTTTCTTTAAGGCGCTCGATAGCAGGGATGAGTACCTTCTCATTTCGCCCGATATCCCACCCGTGATGGGAGGTAATCTCACCTGGCTCGGCAGGAACAAGGGTGCACTGCGTAGGGCGGACCTCTATGACCAGGTCAAGGAGCTCAGGCCGTGGATCCCCCTCGATGTTAAACTCAACGGTTACCATAGCAGCCAGTTCTCGGACATCATCCGGTCGGATATGGCGTTGGTCTGCCCTGGGATGTACGGTAATACCCTGGCACCCTGCCTCTATACAGGTGCGGGCTGCCTGGACAACGTTCGGCTCATCGCCTCCCCGTGCATTCCGTAAGGTGGCCACCTTATTAACGTTTACGCTGAGGTTGATCATTGTCTATTCGCCCTCGTTTTCTCGATTATGGAGAAGCATTTTGCACAGGTATTATAAGGTGAAACAGGCATTTTTAGCAAGGAAAATGTGGCTTTAGAGAAAACCGTCACTGCTTTCCATGTTCAAGGCAGCGCTTCTTCCCATATAAGCCCGGAGCAAAGTCGCCATCGGTGTCATTGCGACCTGCCCGCTAATGCTTAAGAAATCATAAAAGCAGATTCAATCACATTCTCATAGGCCTCGTGACCAATAAAACTACAGTACTTAAGCTCCGGTAGGCAGGGCGAAGCGAAGCAATCTCATTCAATGTAACTTGTTGGATTTACAAGATTGCTTCATCGCTCCACTCCTCGCAATGACAGATGAAAAGATTTTTTACGAAACCATCAAACCTGCACCATAAAAAATCATTCCCAGTTGGATTTTATCCAATTGTGGTGTAGATTATGATAAGTATTTATTTGAGAAGGAGCCTGGATGTCATCGCTTCATTACCAATCCGCAGTCGAACTCGCAGCGCTGATCCGCAAAAAGGAGCTGTCTCCCGCGGAATTGATGGAGGAGACGCTCAGGAGAATAGAGGCGGTAAACCCCGTCCTCAATGCCTTTGTCTCTCTCAGGGCAGATGAGGCCATGGATGAGGCCAGGGCTATGGCCGATGCTATCGCATTAGGCAAACAGCTCGGGCCGCTTGCCGGGATACCGATCGGGGTGAAAGACCTGGAGGATGTAAAGGGTATGGTGACAAGCTACGGGTCGATCCCCTTTAAGGACAACGTCGCGACGATCGATTCCGTTCAGGTCCAAAGGCTCAAGGCTGCCGGCGCCATCGTGGTGGGAAAAACCAACACGCCCGAGTTCGGCTTCACCGGCTTCACCAAAAACCTGCTCTTCGGGGTAACCAGGAACCCGTGGAATACGGAGCGAACCCCGGGAGGATCGAGCGGCGGTTCAGCAGCAGCAGTGGCAGGAGGTATGGTCCCTCTGGCTACAGGCTCGGATGCGGGCGGCTCCATCAGGATCCCGGCATCATATTCCGGCTGTTTCGGTCTAAAGACATCATTCGGCAGGATACCTACAGGCCCGGTGCCTCTCCTTCATGCCTACCCGCTCTGGTGCATGGGCCCCCTGGCAAGGACCGTTGAGGACGCCGCCCGGTATCTGGATTGCGTTGCCGGATATGACCCATCAGACCCTGAATCCCTTCCCTCTCCTGATACATCGTTTCTGGAGCAACTGAAGAAGATGCCCGCCGAGCTCAGGATCGCCTTCAGCCCTACCCTGGGCTACGCCAGGGTACAAAAGGAGGTGATGGGCCTGGTCGAGGATGCCGTGAACTGCTTTGAGGTCATGGGACATAAGGTAGAGTTGTGGGACGGTGCGCTACCCGATGTGGCCGATATCTGGTCAGGCCTCATGAATCTCGACCTCTATAGCAGGCTGCACACAATCATTGATGATAACCGTGACAAGATGGGAAAAACCCTGGTGAAGTCCCTCGATCAGGTAAAGTCCTTTTCCGTAGATGATCATATAAAGGCCCAGAAAGCGAGGACCGGGCTGAACCGGATCATGGAACAACTTTTCGAGCGGTTTGACCTCCTCCTCACCCCCACCATGCCCACCGAAGCCTTTGCAGCCAAGGGACCCCCGCCGGGAGAGATCGACGGACATCCCATCCCCCTGCTCGGGGCAGTGGCCTTCACCTACCCTTTTAATCTTTCAGGGCATCCTGCGGCATCAGTGCCGGCCGGCCTCACAATGAACGGGCTTCCCGCGGCTGTGCAGATCGTCGGGCCCCGGCACCGGGACGACCTCGTACTCCAGGCCTCCTATGCCTATGAACAGGAAAGACCGTGGAATAGCCGCTGGCCCGACATGGAGAAAGCACAGAATCGAACACCTGTAACGCAGAACGGTAGGACATGATGAAAAAGATCATGGTAACGGACGAACTATTCGACCTGTTCCCGGATTTCTATCGAGGCATTGTCATAGTAAAGGACATCTCCAACCAGAAATCGGACAAAAGGATCAGGAGGATGGTAAAAAAGGAGATCGACAGACAAGTCGATATTGATGAAATGAAAGATCCAAGAATCCTGGCCTGGAATGAAGCCCATCAGAGATTCGGATCGGATCCGGACACCTACCTTCCCTCTATTACGTATCTTTTGAAAAGTATGAGACCAAACCGGGCCCTGCCTTTCATCAACTCGGTGGTTGCCCTGTTCAATTACATCTCGCTCAAGTACGTTGCGCCCTGCGGCGGAGATGATGTGGACGGGGTCGAGGGAAACCTCGTTTTAGGCGTTTCAGACGGGACGGAGCGGTTTATCCCCCTCGGGGAAACGAGCGAAGAGCATCCCTTTCCCGGTGAGGTCATCTACTATGATGACCGCAGCAAAAACGTGATGTGCAGGAGATGGAACTGGAGAAACGGTGAGGTAACGAAAATCACCCCTGAATCAAAGAGGATCGTGATCAACATCGACTGTCTTCCCCCCGTGTCTCCTGATAGAGGAAATGAAGCAAGGGATGAGTTGGCTGAGCTCCTGAAGCTTCACTGTAATGCTGAACTCGAAACAACCTATGTTGATGCCGGCAAAAGGGGAGTGGACATCCCCCTGTTCGCTTAAATCGAGTTTCTCAGGAGAATAAAAACCGAACAATGAGCACGATAAAAATCCTCTTGGGGCCGATGCGCGTGCCCTTTCTTATCCTGACGCCTGCGTGCGTCTCGCTGGGAGTGGGAAGCGCCGTCTGGACAACTGGCGAGGTGCGGGTCCTCTTTGTAGTCTTGGCGCTCATAGGCGCTCTATCCGCCCACATCAGCGTGAATTCCCTGAACGAGTACTTCGATTACAGGAGCGGCCTTGATCTCAGGACCAAACGCACCCCATTTAGCGGAGGGAGCGGGGTCTTGCCTCAAAATCCGGACAAGGCAGGCCATGCCCTGATTATGGGACTGGTCAGCTTCGCACTCACCGGCGTGGTGGGTATCTATTTCATTCATGTGTGGGGCTGGCGTCTCCTGCCCCTTGGCCTCATCGGTCTGTTCGTGATAGTTTTCTACACGATCTGGTTCACGTACAATCCTTTATTATGCCTGCTTGCCCCGGGCCTGGGCTTTGGGATCCTCATGGTAATGGGAACTGATTTCGTTCTCACGGGCTCCTATTCATG
>Ga0307428_1000678_pt1 | contig 19923 bp, 15 predicted proteins | sample SalMarWE160240MG_FD_202161 | JGI IMG/M metagenome (GOLD analysis project Ga0307428, IMG submission 202161) | Salt marsh sediment microbial communities from the Plum Island Ecosystem LTER, Massachusetts, United States - WE1603-240 | ecosystem: Environmental > Aquatic > Marine > Intertidal zone >...
TTGCTCGGCGGCTCGGAACTGGGCAGGAAACTCCTGCACGGCCCCCGGCCGGAAACGGTGGAGGAATTCAGGCGGCGGGTGCCGCTGACCAGTTACGCTGATTACTGCCCCGAGCTTCTGGAGCAGCAGGAGGAGACACTGCCGGTAAAGCCGGCTTTATGGGTGCGCACCTCGGGTAAATCTGGCGAATACCCCTGCAAGTGGGTGCCAGTAACCCCGGCCTACGCTCAGGAAATGAGCGTGATAATGTGCGGCATCGGCATGCTCTCAAGCTCCAGGAAGTGGGGTGAAACCTCCTCATTTCCCCAGCATCCCCGTATTGTCTACTCGGTAGCCCCCCGCCCCTATGTTTCGGGCGCCATGGCCAGTATGCTGGGGCAGCAGGCGCCGTCAGATTATCTGCCGCCCATAGGAGTAGCTGAAAGGCTGTCCTTTGAAGGCAGGGTGAGGCTTGGCTTCAAGCAGGCTTTATCTAGAGGGTTCGATTACTTCTTTGGCCTGTCCATGGTGCTGGTGACGGTAGGCGATAAGTTCAGCCAGTCCTCCAACCGGGTAGACATCCGCCCCCTGCTTTCTAAACCCGGGGCGCTGTTCCGCCTGACCAAGGGACTAACCAGGAGCCGGTTAGCCCGGCGCCCGATGCTGCCCAAGGACCTGTGGTCTATAAAGGGAATCATAAGCAGCGGCCTGGATAGCGCCGTTTACCGGGACAGGATAAAGGAGCTATGGGGGAAGTATCCACTGGATGTTTATAGCAGTTCCGAAGGCGGCTTTATCGCCACCCAAGCCTGGGATAGCCAGGGCATGACCTTCATCCCCAATCTTAACTTCCTGGAGTTTATCCCGGAAGAGGAACACTTCAAATGGCAGCAGGACCACAGCTACCAGCCCAGGACCCTTCTGCTTGATGAGGTAAAAGCCGGGGAGAATTACGAGATAGTCATCACCAACTTCCACGGCGGCGCCCTGGTCAGGTATAGACCCGAAGACATGGTCAGGATAATCTCACTGCGGGATGAGAAGCTGGGCATTAACACTCCCCAGATGGTCTTTGAAGGAAGGGCTAGTGACCTTCTTGACTTTGATGTTACCCGGCTCACGGAAAAGACAATCTGGCAGGCGATTGAGAATAGCGGAATCCCCTATGAAGATTGGGTAGCCCGTAAGGAAGTTATGGAAGGTATGGCATTGCATCTCTACATCGAGCTTAAGGGTGATGTAGGTAACGAAGATGATTTAGCGGCATCGGTGAAGGAGCAACTTGCACTTTTAGATAGCAGCTTCGCTGGCTTCTATAACGATTTTTCGGGTTCTATTGACTTCAGGGTAGAGGTTACACTGTTACCCAAGGGAACCTTTGCCAATTACACTGCCCAGAGGCAGGCTGAGGGGGCTGACCTGGCTCATCTCAAGCCGCCCCACATCAACCCCCCAGGAAAGGTGCTTTCGCTCCTGCTGGGCAGCCTGGAAGCTGAGGCGCTGGCGGCTGGCTAGTACTTTAGTTTCCCTCCTTTAGTCTGCGTACTCTAGCCTCGCTTGACAGTTTGCCTATTTGAGGTAATAATTACCCATATATGAATATCTATGCACTATTTCCGTTAATTGCTATAGCAGCCTATATTCCGCTGCTGGTGATAACTATGGGCAGCCGTCCCTGGCGGAGGCAGCATCGGCTCTTCACCCTGTTTCTGGTTGCCGCCGTTATGTGGAGCCTTACTGACTTTTTGTGGCGCAGCAATTTCTGGCCCCAATATGGCTTAATTTTGGGCAAAGCCATTCTCATCACACTCACCTGGATGGCGATGCAGCTTCACTGTTTTACATCCTCTTTCTTCCCGCCGCGCACGGGGCGCTGGCTCCCCTTTGCCTGGGCTTCATTTGCGGTGGTTTTTGTTCTAGCCGTGCTGGGTTTTATTCCCGAAAGCGTTTCTGTTATTGATGGTAAGCTTTATCCTGTTTATGGTCTATGGATTGTCGTCATGGCTATTCCTTTGGTAACCCTGGCGGTCAGGAACGTGACCGTTTTCTCCAAGAGGCTAAAGACTGTAGACAACCCGATGCTCTACAATCAGATAGTTACTTTAATCATCAGCATCTACGTCCTGGCTGTCTTTATTCTAGCAGCCATTCTCCCCTGGGGGAGAGAAATCCCCATCAGCCATTTAGGCAATATTCTGGTCGCTTTCATCCTCAGTTATTCTACCATCAGGCACCAGCTGATAGACATCAGGCTGGTCCTGCGCCGGGCGTTAAGCTGGGGGACGCTGGTTATCGGCGGCATCGGCATCTACCTGCTCCTATTCTTCCTGGTTCACCTGTGGTTCAATTTTGAACTGCGCCCCATAATGCTGGGTACGGGGCTAGCGGGGGCCGCCATTGCCGTCGTTCTCATTTTCCTTACTCGGGGCGTTTTCCAGCAGAAGATTGACCAGGTCTTCTACTGGAAGACCTATGATTACCGGCAGAGGCTGTCGGATTTTGCCGATAGAATACAGGACGTTTTTAACCTCAAGGAGCTGGGCGGCGAGATGTTGCCGCTGGTAATGAGGGCGATAAACTGCCGGGGGGCGTGCCTGCTTTTCCCGGAAGGCGGAAGCGGAGACTTTACCCCCCAGTTCATCGAGCCTCAGGGAGAGGCTAACCCACTGTATAATCTGAGGTTAAGGCAGGACAATCCCGTTGTCCAGTATTTAAGCCAGCAGCGCCGCATGTTAACCATCCAGAATTTAGACATACTGCCTGAATTTCGCAGCCTTTGGGAGAAGGAAAAGGAGGCGATTACCACCGCCGATATAGAACTCTTTCTGCCGGTGATAAGCCGGGATAAACTGGTAAGCATCCTGGTGTTAAGCGGCAAGCAGTCGGGCCGGTATTTGCTGGAAGATATTAGCTTGCTGGAAGAGGTTACCAGCCGGGTGGCGGTGAGCCTGGAGAGAGGCTACCTCTACGAGGAAGCCAGACAGCGTGAAGAAGAATTATCCCTGATTGGCCATCTGGCGTCAATCATGACTTCCAGCCTGGATATCAGGCAGATATATGACAGCTTTATCCGGGAGTTGAGAAAGGTACTTGATGTTGACTGGGCGGCGCTTACCCTGGTGGAAGGGGAGGAGCTTAACCTTCTGGCTATAACCTCCGAGATAGGCTCGGCATGGAAGACAGGAGACAGGCTGCCGCTCAAGGACACGGCTACGGAATGGGTGGTAACCAATAAAGTGCCTCTGCTGGAGCCCAACCTGCCCGAAGAAAGCCGGTTCTGGACGGGCAAATACCACCTCCAGCAGGGGATACAATCACTGGTATTCCTGCCCCTGATGGTTGGTTCCGAGGCTATCGGTAGCATGTGCGTAGCCAGCCGCCGCCCCAACGCCTACAGTCAGAGCCAGATACAGCTTCTCTCCCAACTGGCTTCCCGTATTGCCATGTCCATTGAAAACGCCCGGCTCTATGCTCAGGCCGAGCAGAGGGCACGCGTCGATGAGCTTACCGGGCTGTGGAACCGCCGCCATCTCATGGAGCGTATTCAGGTTGAGATTGGCCGCCACTCCCGCTACGGCGGCACCTTCTCAGTGGTTATTCTGGACCTGGACTCCTTTAAGGCTTTTAATGACACCTACGGCCATATTGAAGGCGACCGCCTGCTCAAGCAACTGGGCCTCGTCCTCAAAGGGGCGATAAGGGATGCTGACGAGGCTTTCCGCTACGGTGGTGACGAGTTTGCCATCCTGCTGCCCCAGACCAGTATCAAGGATGCCCACGAGGTGGCCGAGCGTGTTCGCCACCGCATTACCTCGGAGGTTAAGACCGGCAGCGTTTCGATGACGGCCAGCCTCGGCTTAGCCAGCTGGCCGATTGACGGGATAGCCATAAGCGAGATTATCAGTGCCGCCGATAAGGCGCTCTATTACGCCAAGCAGAAGGGCGGCAATCAGAGCCAGGCGGTTCTGGAGATACTATCGCCCTTATCGGAGCCGCCAAGCAAGACCGATTTACCGCAGGACAAGGGTGCCTTCAGCATCATCCATGCCCTGGCGGCGGCGGTGGATGCCAAAGACCATTACGCCCACGACCACTCGCAGAGGGTCAAGGACTACGCCGTCGCCCTCTCCCGGGGCCTTGACCTGGAGCCGGCGGATATAGCCCGGATTAGCATTTGCGCCCTGCTTCATGATATCGGCAAACTGGGCATCAGCGATGAGATACTCAATAAAGCCAGCAAGCTCAATGCCGAGGAGTGGGAGATAATTAAATATCACCCCCAGATGGGGACCGATATTGTCAGCCATATTCCCCAGCTGTCGGCCTGCATGCCGGGAATCCTGTATCATCATGAGAACTACGACGGCACCGGTTACCTGCTGGGGTTAAAGGCTAACGCCATCCCGCTGGACGCTCGTATTCTGCGGGTAGCCGATGCCTTTGCCGCCATGACCTCGGCCCGCCCTTACCGAGATGCCCTCTCTCAGGAAGAGGCAGTGGAGGAGCTTAAGACTGGCGCTGGCAAGCAGTTTGACCCGGCTCTGGTCGAATCTTTCATCGCCCTGGTCAAGAACATGCCCATGGTAACCACCCAGTAACCAGAGGCAGCCAGCTTTCTTCCCTTTGGCCGAAATGCCCAGCTATACTATTGAAGCTGTAGCCATTATGTGGTACACTTAAGCTAAGTTATGGTCAAGATAAAGGTTTGCATAATCAGCCCACAGTCCCTGTTCCGGCAGGGAGTACGGCATTCGCTTTTGGGTATGAGCGGCATAGAGGTTATCAGCGAGGCGGAAGCCGATGATGACGCAATGTCAGCCGTGGAAAACTCACTGCCCGATGTGGTCATGGTGGATATTGATACCCCTGCTGAGAACGGCTTAAGGTTGGCCCGCCAGATAAGGCAACGCCTGCCCAATATCGGCGTTATTGTACTTACCTCCACCCCGGAAGACGACCAGCTGTTTCAGGCGATTAAAGCTCAGGCTTCAGCCTATTTAAGCAAGGACATCACCGCCGACGAGCTGGTAAACACGGTAAAACGGACGGCTAAAGGGGAACACCCCATAAACGAGAGCTTTGTCAGCCACCCCAAGGTGGCGGAGCAGGTTCTTCATCACTTCCGGGAGCTTCCCCTGGGGCAGGGAACCGAATCCTTCGTCTCGCCGGTCACAGCCCGGGAGCAGGAGATACTAAACTATATGGCTAAGGGCTATCTCAACAAGCAGATTGCCCTGGCTCTGGACATCAGCGAGCAGACGGTCAAAAACCACGTCACCTCTATTCTGCGCAAGCTCAATGCCAACGCTCGCACTCAGGCGGTGGTAGAAGCGATAAAGCACGGTCTGGTCACTATCACCTAGAAATAGAAATCGGTAGGTTATGGTCAGTTCACTCACCCACAACTTCAAGAAGGCGACCTCGTGATTAAAGCGGTATTTTTCGACCTCTACAACACGCTGGTCGGCTACGACCCGCCCAAGGAAGAGACCGAAGCCAGGATACTCAAGGAGCTGGGCGTAGAGGTAACCCCCCAGTCTTTGCTCCGCCCCATCATGACCGCAGACGATTTTATCTTTCAGGAGCACGCCCGCTACTCCATAGGCAAGCGTTCTAAAGAGGAAACGGTGGAGCTCTACACCGAATATCACGGCATAATCCTCAAGGAGGCGGGGATAGAGGCGTCCTGGGAGCTAGTCACCGGTATCTTGAAGAAGTGGCTCAAGGCTGACTACAAGATGGTGCTCTTCGACGATGTCATTCCCATCCTCACCCAGCTTAAAGAGCGGGAGCTGATTATAGGGCTTATCTCCAATGTTGACCGCGATATAGACCCCCTCTGTCAGCAGGTAGGCCTTGCCGACTGGCTAGGGGTGGTGGTCACCTCCCAGGAGGCAGGTTTTAACAAGCCTATGCCCCAGATATTCCGGGCGGCGATGAGAAAGGCAAAGGTCAGGCCGATAGAGGCTATCTATGTCGGTGACCAGCACAAGATTGACGTGGTGGGGGCTAATAGTGCCGGAATGCTGGGGCTTCTCATTGACCGCAACGGCTTCTTCGAGGATATTACCGATTCCCCCCGCCTCTCCAGCCTCACCCAGATTGTGGAATACCTCTAGACATTAAACAGGAAAGTAATCACATCCCCATCCTGCACCGGGTAGCTCTTGCCCTCCAGCCGCAGCCGTCCCTTTTTGTGTGCCTCAGCCATACTGCCGCACTTCATCAACTCGTCGTAGCTGATGACCTCCGCCCGGATAAAGCCCCGCTCCATGTCGGAGTGGATTTTACCCGCCGCCTTGAGGGCGGTGGTGTCTTTGGATATAGACCAGGCTTTAACCTCGTCCGAAACGGTGGTGAAGAAGGTGATTAAATCCAGCAGCTGGTAGCTCAGCCTGATAACGCGTTCTAATCCCGGTTCGGCAATACCGAACTCGGCGCGGCACTCCTTCTCGGCTTCTTCATCCAGTTGGGTCAGCTCCATCTCCAGCTTGCCGCAGAGGGTGATAACGCCCCGCCCCACCCCCCGGTGGCGGGAGTTCAACTCTTCTTCCAGAGATGCCGATTCACCTATTTGCTCCTCCCCGATGTTGACCGCGATTAGCAGCGGCTTGGCGGTGAGGAACTGGAAGTTGGATATGGCTCTGGTTTCGTCGGCGGTTAGTCCCAGCTGGCGGACGGGCACCTCTTTTTCAAGCTCAGCTTTCAGCTTTGCCAGCAGTTGCTGCTCCCTCAATAGCTGCTGGCGCTCGGTGGGGTCGGCACCTTTCAGTGAAATCTCTATCCTCTCCAGCCGGCGGCTGATAATGCCGGCATCATGGAGGGCAAGCTCAAGGTCGATGGCGGCAATATCCCGTTCCGCGTTCAGGCTGCCCTCGATATGGGGTATGCTGTCGTCGGCGAAGGCGCGGACGACATTAATCAGGGCGTCGGTGTTGCTCAGCTCGCCCAGTAGCTGGCTACCCATACCTCTATCTCCCCCCTTAACCGTTGCCCCGATGTCGGTATAGCTTACCTCGGCGGGAACTAACCGCTTGGGATTTAGCATGTCGGCTAATGCTTTGAGGCGCGGTTCGGGGACTTTTGCCTTGCCGATATGGGGGGTGGAGCTTTTGGTGTCGGCCTGACCCTTGGTCAGGGCGTTGAAGATGGTGGTCTTACCGCTCTGGGCTAGCCCGACGATACCGATATCGATACTCATTGTTTAATCCCGGCTCTGTCAGAGCGTGGGCTACTGGTGGCTGGACTTGACTATTTTTTTAGCCCGCTCGAGGGCAAGTTCGCGTTCCTTAGTGGTCAGCCGGTCGTTGGCGACAATTTCCAGCAGGATAAGGAGGGCTTCATGGGAGCCGATGGTGCCGAGCTGTTCGATTGCTTGAGTCCTCAGGTCGGAGGCAAACTCCAGGTCACTGGTAATTGACGCCAGCTTTTTCAGTTCATCGGGCTGTTCAGCCATTTTGACTCTCCTGTGGTGTTCTTTGGGTATATTTTACTACCAGTGGGGTTATTGTTCAATAGAGACTTATTTATCCCCCTTATGCTAAAATGGGGTGACTTCAAACAGCCGGGGTGTGATTTGCTCTACATACTAAACGGTGAGGACGATTTTTCCCTGTCCCGGGCGCTGGACGAGATAAAAAAGGGCCTGGGCGACCCCTCTTTTTTATCGACCAACACCACCCTCCTCGACGGCAAGCAGGTAACCCCCGACCAGTTGCGGATGGTGGTGGAGACGGTGCCCTTTTTAGCCGAAAACCGCCTGGTTATTGTCCAGGGGCTGCTGGGGCGCTTTGAATCCCGGAACAAGCCCCCCCGCCGCAGGAAAGCGTCGCCGGCAAACGGGCGGCAAAACGACGCCAAGTCCTTTGCCGCGGCTATGGATAACCTCCCCGAAAGCACCGTTTTAGTCCTCACCGACGGCAAAATCAAGAGCGCCAACCCCCTGTTTAAAATACTCTCAGGGGCAAAGCTAATGTCTTTCCCCCTGCTAAAAGGGGATGTGCTGCGCCAGTGGGTTAAGAAAGAAGCCTCCGCCCAGGGCGCCGACATGTCCCCGCCGGCGCTGGAGCTGCTGGCTAGGCTGGTGGGGGGCAATCTCTGGATTATGCACAACGAGATAAACAAGCTGGCTCTCTTCGCCACGGGCCGCCGCGTTGAGATTGATGACATCAGGGCGGTGGTCAGCTCGGCTCAGGAAGCCAATGTCTTTGCCATGGTCGATGCCATCATGGAATACAAGGCGGGGGTCGCCGAAAAGCTGCTGGAGCAATTGTTACAGCAGGGGGCGTCGCCGGCCTATCTGCTGGTGATGCTGTCGCGGCAGGTGCGGCTGGTGGTGCGGGCTAAGGAGCTTAGGCGCCAGCGCAAGCCCGACGCCGAGATTCAGAGCCGCCTCGGCTTAAAATCGGAATTTCCCTTCCGCAAGACGGTGGAACAGGCTCAGCGCTATCCCCTGGAGCGGCTTAAATCAGTCTACAGGCGGCTTCTGGAGGCGGACATTTCCATCAAGACGGGCAAGTACGACGGCGGGCTGGCGCTCAATTTGCTCATCGCTGACCTCTGCCCCCAGCCCGCTTGAATTCCCCCCTCGTTGACAGTCGGTGTCTCTTAAACTAAAATCATAGGTAATGATGACCAGCGACCATCTCCGAAAAGCCTTTCTCGATTTCTTTAAGGAAAAAGAGCATAAAATCATACCCAGCTCCCCGCTGATACCAAAGGGTGACCCGACGCTGCTGCTGACCAACGCCGGCATGGTGCAGGTCAAGCCCTACTTTCTGGGTGAGGAAGTCCCCCCCAGCCCCCGCCTGGCTTCCTGCCAGAAGTGCTTCCGCACCAGCGACCTGACTTCAGTGGGCGATTCCGGCCACCTCACTTTTTTTGAGATGCTGGGCAACTTCAGCGTCGGCGACTATTTCAAGCGGGAGGCGATTAGCTGGGCATGGGAGTTCGTCACCGAAAGATTAAAGTTAAAGCCGGAGCGGCTCTGGGCGACCATATTCCTGGACGACGACGAGTCCTTCGGCTACTGGCGGGAGGTGGGTGTCCCCGAAGAAAGGATACTGCGCTTCGGCGAGGAGGACAACTACTGGGGCCCCGCCGGCGATTCCGGCCCCTGCGGCCCCTGCAGCGAGCTTCACTATGACTTCGGCGAGGAGTTTGGCTGCGGCAAGTCTTCCTGCCGCCCCAACTGCGACTGCGGCCGCTTCTCCGAAATATGGAACCTGGTTTTCACCCAGTACAACCAGGACCGGGAGGGCAACCGCACCCCGCTGTCTAAGCCCAATATTGATACCGGCATGGGGCTGGAGAGGACGGCGGCGGTGATGCAGGGCAAGACCACCGTCTACGATACCGACCTCTTCGTTCCTCTGATGGAGAAAATAGCCGGGCTTTCGGGCCGCAAATACGGCGCCGACGAGGCTACCGATAACGCCATGCGGGTGGTGGTTGAGCACGGCCGGGGAATTGCTTTTCTTATTGCCGATGGCGTTATCCCCAGCAACGAGGGGCGGGGCTATGTCTTAAGGCGCGTACTGCGCCGCACCTCTCTCTTCGGCCGCAGATTGGGGCTGGAAGACCCCTTTATCAATAATATCGCCGAGGCGGCGATAGAGCTTATGAGCCACGTCTACCCCGAGCTTAGAAAGCGGCGGGACTTTATCCTTCAGGTCATCGAGGACGAGGAGACCCGATTCGGTGCCACACTGAGCACCGGTCTGGAGTTGCTGGATGATATCGTCGCCGAAGCCGCCAGGACGGGCGAAAAAGAAATCTCCGGCGAGCAGGCCTTCAAGCTCTACGATACCTATGGCTTCCCCGTTGAACTGACCCAGGAGATTGCCGCCGACCGCGGCTTCTCGGTGGACTTAGACGGCTTTGAAGTGGAGATGGGCAGGCAAAAGGAGAAAGCCAGAGAGTCCCATAAATTTAAAGTTAATGCAGGCGGTGGGGAGGTTGAAATACCTGAGGACGTTGAGGCAACCTCCTTCGTCGGCCACGGCAGCCTCAGCTTTAAGTCCAGTATTGTCAGCTTGGCAGTGGCTAACAAGCCTGCCAAGAAAATAGAGAAGGGTCAGGAAGCCAATCTGCTTCTGGAATGCACCCCTTTCTACGGTGAAATGGGCGGGCAGGTCGGCGATACTGGCCAGATAAGGGGACATAACGGGCTTTTTGAGGTCAGCAATACTATTCAGGTACCGCCGGGCATAATCGTTCACCAGGGCAAGGTGGTTGAAGGCTATCTATCGGTAGGCGATGAGGTCGAAGCTGTTGTGGAAACGGAACGCCGCCTGGATATCGCCCGCAATCATACCGCCACCCACCTCCTCCAGATGGCGCTGAAGCGGGTGCTGGGTGAGCACGTTCAGCAGCGCGGCTCGCTGGTGGCGTCTCACAGGCTACGCTTTGACTTCTCCCACCTCAAGGCGCTTTCGGCAAAGCAACTCGCCGAGGTCAACCAGATTGTCAACGAGCAAATCCGCCGCAACCTCCAGGTCTATGACGAGGTGGTTCCCTATAAAGAGGCTATAGAGGCGGGAGCTATCGCCCTCTTTGATGAAAAGTACGGGGACACCGTCAGGGTGTTAAAAATCGGCGAGCCCTTTGTCAGCGCTGAGCTCTGCGGCGGCACCCATGTCTCGGCCACCGGCGAAATTGGCATATTTCACGTTATCTCGGAAAGCAGCATCGGCGCCGGACTGCGCCGCGTTGAGGCCGTTACCGGGAGGGGGGCTGAGCAGTATTTCAATGAGCGCCTGTCGGATTTGGAGCGTATTGCCAAATCATTGGGGTCTTCCCCGGAAGAAGCCCGGGACAAGGTCTCCGCCGTCGTCAGCGAGCTGGATGAAGAGCGCAGGCAGCGGCTGGCTCTGGAGCGGGAGCTGGCTAAAAAGACCGCCGAATCTTTATTGTCTCAGGCCGAGGTTATCAAAGGGGTAAAGGTGCTGGTGGCTGAAGTTCCCTCCTCGCGTCTGGAGATACTGCGGGAGATGAGTGACCTGCTCCGGGATAAGCTCAAAAGCGCCATCGTCGTCCTGGGCACTGTATATGAAGACAAACCGGCTTTTCTGGCGGCGGTGACCCCTGATTTGGTGGCTAAAGGCTATGACGCCGGCAAGATAATCAAGCAGGTGGCGGCGGTCACCGGCGGCGGTGGCGGCGGCAAGCCGAATTTAGCCCAGGCCGGCGGCAAAGATAAGAAAAAGCTGGACGAAGCCCTCAAGCTGGTAAAGAGCTTAATCTAATGCGCTGTCTGGGACTGGACATCGGTGACAGGTGGATTGGGGTGGCTCTCAGTGACCCCGGGGGTATTTTAGCCAGTCCCCTCACCATCATTGAACGCACCGACGACAGTCAGGCTCTGGCGGCGATTGCCGATATTATCAATAAAGAGCAGGTAGGGAAAATCGTCGTCGGTTTACCCCTCTCGCTGGACGGCACCTTAAGCGGGCAGGCGGGAAAGGTCAAAGAGTTTACCGACAAACTGGCTGAACAGATTAAAATCCCGCTGGAATACCGGGACGAGCGCTTGACCACGGTAATGGCGCAGCGCCTCAAGAGGGCGTCCGGCGGCAAAAAGGGCAGGGGAAAGACCCGTGACGATGCTGAAGCCGCCGCTGTAATCCTGCAGGGCTATCTCGACGAATCTAACCCGCTGGAGTTGACATAATAAATGGACTTTAATCTTAGCGAACAACAGAAGATGCTGCAGCGGCTGGCAGAAGAGTTTGCCGCCGATGTTATCAAACCCCGCGCCGCCGAAATTGACGCCAAGAGCCAGTTCCCCTTTGACTTAGCTAAAGAACTGGGCAAACGGGGCTATCAGGGCCTGCCTTACCCAAATCAATATGGCGGTAGCGAAGCCGGTTACCTGAGCTACGTGCTGGTGCTGGAGCAGCTCTGCCAGGCGTCGATGACGGTCGGCGCTATCATGGCTATAGACACCGTCCCCGAGGAGGCGCTCTTCCGCTTCGGTAGTGAGGAGCAGAAGAAGAGACTTTTATCGCCTCTGGCTAAGGGTGATATGCTGGGCAGTATCGCCTTCACCGAGGCCGAGACCGGCTCCGACCCCCGGGAAATCACCACCACCTCCAAGAAGAGCGGCGATGGCTATGTCGTCACCGGCCAGAAGCAGTTCGTCGCCCTGGCGCCGGCGGCCAATCTGGCGCTGGTCTTCGCCAGGAGCGAGGGCAAAGGGCTAAACGCTTTTGTTATTGACACCGCTTCTCAGGGCTATAACCTCCGCGAGCCCTGCGAGACTATGGGCTTAAAAGGGCTGGGCGCTTCGGTGGTCTACCTCGATGAAGTCTCTGTCCCTCAACAGAACCGCCTTGGCGAGGAAGGGCAGGGCTTTAAGATTTTGCTGGAGGCGATATCGCTGGGACGGCTGGGTGTAGCTGTGGAGGCGGTAGCGGTGGCTCAGGCGGCGCTGGATATTTCTATAGATTACGCCAAACAGAGGAAGACCTTGGGCAAGCCCATCGCCAAGCTCCCCGCTGTCCAGTGGCACCTGGCTGAGATGGCGAGCCGCATCGAGGCGGCACGGCTGCTGGTCTATCGCACCGCCTTCCTCCGCGACCAGGGGCATGATATCAAGTACGAATCGTCAGTGGGCAAGCTCTTCGCCTCGCAAATGGCCGTCGAGGTTACCCGCCGGGCGATGCAGGTCTGCGGCTCTTACGGCACCATGACATCGATGCCGGTGGAGCGGCTCTACCGGGACGCCAAGATGACCGAGGTCTACGTCGGCATCTCGGAGATACAGCGCAATATTATCGCCGAGCACTTAATAAAGTAGTGAATAGCTTTCGTCTAATACAGGCCTGCCCCCAGACTAAAGCCCGCGCCGGAGAACTGGTAACCCCCCACGGCACTGTGCCCACGCCGGTGTTTCTGCCGGTGGGCAGCCAGGGGGTGGTCAAGACACTTACCCCCCAGGAGGTCAAGGCCCTGGGTATCAATATGGTGCTGGCTAATACCTATCATCTCTATTTAAGGCCGGGCATCGGCGTCATCGAGAAGCTGGGCGGTTTACATAACTTTATGGGCTGGGACGGTGCCATTCTCACCGACAGCGGCGGCTACCAGGTATTCAGCCTGGCCCCTCTGCGCAGGGTAAGCGATGATGGGGTTACTTTTCGCTCCTATATTGACGGCAGCCAGCATCACCTTACCCCGGAGCTGGCTGTACAGTATCAGGAATCTCTGGGCGCCGATATCATAATGGTCCTGGACGAGTGCCCCGCCCACGATGACAGCCCCGATAAAGTGAAAAAGGCGATGGATAGAACCCATAGGTGGGCGGAAAGGTGCCTTAAGGCTCAAAAGCGCCCTGGCCAGGCGCTCTACGCTATCGTTCAGGGTGGCGTCTTCCCTGAGCTTCGCCGCCAGTCGGCGGAATATTTAGCCTCTCTGGACTTCCCCGGCTACGCCATCGGCGGCTTGAGCCTGGGCGAACCCAAAAAGGCAACCCTGGCTATGATTGAGGAGACGGTGGCTTTTCTGCCGGAGAGCAAGCCGCGCTATCTGATGGGGGTCGGCTCGCCGGAGGATATCGTCGAAGCCGTCGCCCGCGGCTGTGATATCTTTGACAGCGCCCTGCCCACCCGCGTCGCCCGCAACGGCGCTCTCTTTACCTGGCAGGGGAGGAAAAACATAACTAATGCCGTCTACGCTGATATGGAGCAGCCCGTTGTTGCCGGCTGCAATTGCTATACCTGCCGCAACTTCTCGGCGGCTTATCTACACCACCTGTTCAACGCCGGCGAGCTTTTAGCCTATAGACTGGCAACAATACATAACCTGGGCTTTATAACCGAATTGATGGATAAAATAAGAGGCGCCATCAATGATGGCGCCTTCCCCGCTTTCAAAAAAGACTTTCTGGCAAACTACCGCCCCACTGACGAGCCGACCCGGCTGAGCCAGAAGCGGAAGTGGCTGGAAAAGCGTAACTGAAATCAGGTTGACTAGAGCCTGTTTACGGCCCCGCCCCCACCGGGTCAACCCTCACCCCCCTGGAGGTAAGCCAGGCGATGCCGGCCTCGATGTCATTTTCATTGCCCACAAGCTCCAGTTCAATCCAGCCCCTTTCCTCGGTGGCGTCGGCGCGGTGGATGTTGGTCACCAGGCCGAACTGCTGGCCGACGGTATGGATAATGGGCTCGGAGCTTACTTCGGGCCCGTAGGTGAGCATTACTCGCCGTTTTGGCATTTCTATCCCCCTTCAGACAGGCGCTTTGCGATGATTCTGGCTTCCTTGATTATACCATCAATAATCTCTTTTATGGTAGGCAGGTCGTCGAGCAGTCCCACCACCTGCCCGCAGGGTATAATGGCTTCGTCAGTTTCGCCTTTATCCAGGGCTTTTTTCTGGCGCCGCCCGTCTATCAGCGGCAGCAGCTCTTCCAGCGTGGTGCCCCGCTCCTCCATCTCCAGTATGCGGCGGGCAAAATCGGTGCCGGCCACCCTCTCCGGGTTATTTATGGAGCGCATTATCATTAAAGTATCCTTTTCGCTGGCTTCCAGCAGCCGCTGCTTGATGCTGTTATGGAGAGGGCATTCCCGGCTGAGCATAAAGCGGGTGCCCATGACGGCGCCTTCGGCGCCCAGGGCTAAAGCGGCCATTAGACCTCTCCCGTCCCCGATGCCCCCGCCGGCGATAACCGGGATTTCCAGTTCGTCCACGGCGCGGGGGACCAAAACCATGGTGGTGACGTTGTCCATTCCGGGGTTACCCCCCTCCTCAAAGCCGACGATGGTCACCGCGTCCACCCCGATGCGCTCCGCCGTTTTAGCCGCCTTGACGCTGGCAACTTTGTGCATTACCTTTACTCCCCCGTCTCTAATCTGCTTCATGTACTGGCGGGGGTTCCGTCCGGCGGTTTCAATAATGGTTACCCCTTCTTTAATAGCGGCCTCTATGTACTCCTCAAGGCTTCTCGGCTGTATAGTAGGCAGCAGGGTGATGTTGATGGCAAAGGGCTTGTCGGTCAGGCTTTTGGTCTTTCTGATTTCCTCACGGAGTTCCCTGGTGGTGGGGAAGGTCAGTGAAGCCATTATGCCCAGGCCGCCGGCGTTGGCCACGGCGGCAACCATTTCTGCCCGCGACAGCCACATCATGGCCCCCTGGATTATGGGGTACTTAATGCCGAAAAGTTCGGTAATTCTGGTCTGGAACATTGTTAAGCCTCCACCGCCATCTCGCCGAGCTTTACCTTCCCCCACACCCCCACCTGCTCGCCCAGGATGATAACCACCCCTCTCAGCCCTTTAATGCTCCGGGCGAACTCGATGCCGCCGGGTATATCTTCGGGCTTGAGGATACGGTTGCCGATGGCGGTGGCAGCGGCGTCGGCAAGGGCAGTCGATTGGGAAAGCACAATCACGGCATCGGCTTTGCCAAGGCTCAGGGAATGCCCCACCGTCCCCGACGATGTACAGACGCCCAGCGGCGTATCCTCCCCGTTAATTTCCAGCCCCACCCGTCCCGTCAGCGGCGATTTTCCGGCGTAAATCCCGATGAGCCTTTTGGTCAGGCTCTTGAGGTAGATATCCCCCCCGTTTTCGACGATGACCTCCGGGGAAAAATCTAACAGCTTGCTGCCCACGGCCTCGGCAATAGCTCCGGCAACGGCCGCCATCGGTCCCACGCCGCATTTTCCGGCGGCTTCAGCCATCCCGGTCACTATCTGTGGGGCGCCGTCAGCCACTGCCACCGGCTCCAGCGAGGTAAGAAAAGACGGGTGGCGTCCGATGTATTCCTCAAGTATCCGGCGGTATTTCACCACCAGCTCGTGAGCTTTACTCTTCAGGTCGGCGTGAGCGCGGATGTACAGGTCGGTCTCTTTAACCGTCACCTTAAAGGCGACCAGCTCTTTATCTTTAACCCAGTGGCGGTAGGTTCGGGGCTGGTACATAAACTAGAAATGCACCTCCATGGCTCGCGGGGGACAGGCTTTGAGACAGAGCCCGCAGGCCACGCATTTTTCATTGTAGAAGTTGACCCGCCGGGTTACCGGGTCGAGCTCAAAGGCGTCCGAGGGGCAGATGGCGATGCAGGCGCCGCAGTGGGTGCACCGCTCCTCGTTGCGGAGTATGTCCTGGCTCAGCGATTGTATCTTCACCCCGTTCTTGGTCAGGTAGCGGATGCCCTTATCATACTCCTGCTGTTCCCCGCTCAGCTCCAGCACCAGCAGACCCTCCTCCTCGGGGGTGACCAGTGCTTTCAGGATATTGAAATCAAGGTCGTAGTCCTTAACCAGCCGGGAGACTATGGGGCGGTCAACCAGCCGCTTGGGAAAGTGCAGTACTATTCTCTTGGAAACATTCATCTTCTTCTCCTCTTGCTGGCTACTCTATCGGCCGTTCTTTAAGCGGCTTGAGCTTTATCCCCGCCTCCACCCCCGGCAGCGGCGCCACCGGTTCGGTGAGCAGGAACTTCCCGCCGATTATCCATTCCTTCAGGGTACCGGCAATCTCTACCGCCCTGGAGTAGCTGGAAAGGGAAGCGGTGGGTATTTCCCTGCCCTTAAGCTTAACCTTGCCGCTCTTCAACTCGGCGTAGCTGACCTCGCCCAGTATGCCATCTTTCAGGTTGGGGTAGTCGCCGGAATAGTCGATAACGGCGCCGTAAATCTCGGCGTCGGTAACTGCAGTGTAGCTCAGGATTTCCTCGTTAAGTATGGGTATGGGCACGCCGATGCCCACGGTCAGGGTGCAGCCGTAACCGAGCATGCTGGTGCCCACCAGCCACCGGGGGCTCATCTGTTTTAACTCCCCGATAAGGCATAACGCCGCCGCCCCCCGCCTGGGGACGCCTTTTTCGGTGCGGGGCACGTCGGGGTTGTGCTGGGTGCCCGGCCAGGCGACGAAACCGGTGCTGCCTCCCAGGAATACCCTGGTGCCGATGCCGATGGTCTTATAGTAGGGGTCATTAAGCAGCGGCGATAGCTGTCCGGCGGTGGCGTAGTTTATGTTGCCCAGGTTGGCTCGCAGCACCCCCATGTAAGTGTAGATGGTCCTGTCCGAGGTGTTGGCGGCTATATTATAGTTCTGGTAGGCGTTCCTGATGTTAAAGAGCACGGCGTCGTTGAGGTCTTTGATGTTTATCAGCGTCTCCAGCTTCTTGCGTGGGTAGCAGTCGGTGCCGTAGGCAGTGGCTTCCAGCCGGATATCTTTACCGGCAACCAGTTCCTCGATGACATGCCCGCCCCCGTAGTTGAACTCGCCGGGGTGGACCTTGTTCCTGGGGTCGTCATCGGGAAGCGCCGCCGCGCCGATAAACAGGTCGGCCGCCGCCAGCCCGGTATAGGCTGGTACATCATTGAGCAGGACTTTGCCCCCGCCGAACTTCAATCGGGGCTTGGTGTGCCCGGTGTTGAAGTAGGCGCCGGATGAACACATCGGCCCGAAGGTGCCGGTGGTGACAACGTCCACCTCTTCGGCGGCCTTTTTGGTGCCTTTTTCTTTGGCAATACCGATTATCTCTTCGGCGGTAACCACCACCGCTTTACCCTGTTTTATCTTTTCGTTTATCTCTTCGATTGTTTTGGCCATAGCTAAACCTCCTAGATATTATATCGTTACTCTTCAGGCTGTCAATCGGTGGCTTGGCGTAAAAATAAAAAACCCAAGAAATCTAATGTTCTTGGGCTTGGTTTACTCTCGTATCAGTTGGGGAAGTCAGGTCGGCATGGTCCCCGAACTGGCGGCACGCCAAGCCCAGGGCATCATCATGCGGAGAGCCCCTGTGGTCAAGCTATGCTGTCCCTTCCAGTTCGGCACTATTTTTGCCTCCTTTGACTCCTTTTTCAGGAGTGGGGACAGTATATAGGATTTATAGCTAAAAGTCAAATAGATATTTTATCAACCTCACCCCCCAGTGTTTTTCTTCCCATACCCTCCCGCCCAAAAAGGCTCTGCCTCTTTAGACTCTCTTTTCCCCTGCCCTGTCTCCCCCTTTCATAAAGGGGGACTAAGGGGGATTTACTCCTCTCCTTATCCCCCCACCACCCTAAGAAGAAATAGATAGTAGTAGCACTTCTGTAGGGTGGGTCAGGGTGGGTAGCTAAACACCCCCTTAAACCCCCTGAATTCATGATTTTCCCCCCTTATGTTGAAGCCTTGAGCGTCATCAGCTATAATCACAGGGATAACATATCTTAATTTCCGCAAGGAGATAAGTTTGCTCAAAAGTCATAGCTGCGGCGAGCTTAGAAATAAGGCTGTCGGCGCTAAAGTTACGCTGGCGGGCTGGGTTGACCGCCGCCGCGACCACGGCGGGTTGATATTCATTGACATCAGGGATAGGGAGGGCGTAACTCAGGTTGTCTTTGACCCGGAGACTTCAGCCGATTGCCACAAGACAGCTAGTAAGCTGCGCAGCGAATACGTTATCCAGGTCACCGGCGAGGTCTCCCCCCGCCCCAAAGGAACCGAAAACCCCAGGCTGCCCACCGGTGATATCGAGGTTATCGCCCGAAGTGCCAAGATACTTAATGCCTCCAAGACCCCGCCCTTCTATATCAACGAAGAGGTAGAGGTGGACGAATCTTTAAGGCTCAAGTACCGCTATCTGGACCTGCGCCGCCCCCGGATGAAGCGGAACCTGGAGCTGCGCCACCGGGTGATTAGGTTCATCCGCGATTTTATGGATACTCACGGCTTTGTTGATATCGAAACGCCCATTCTGACCAAGAGCACCCCGGAGGGAGCCCGCGACTACCTGGTCCCCAGCCGTGTTCAGCCCGGCAAGTTCTATGCTCTCCCCCAGTCCCCCCAGCAGATGAAACAGCTGCTCATGGTAGCCGGCGTGGAAAAGTATTATCAGATTGCCAGGTGCTTCCGCGACGAGGACACCCGCGCCGACCGCCAGCCCGAGTTCACCCAGCTCGATGTGGAGATGAGCTTTATTGATGTTGACGATATCCTCAGGCTGATGGAGGAGCTGTTCACCGCCATGGTAAAGGCGATTAAGCCGGAGATGAAGGTGCTCAAGCCCTTCCCCCGCCTCAGCTTCGCCGAGGCTATGGAGCGCTACGGGACGGACAAGCCCGACCTTCGCTTCGGCATGGAGCTGGCCGACCTGACCGAAATCGCCGCCAGGTCCGAGTTCGCCATCTTTAAGGACGCTATTGCTCAGGGGGGCAAGGTCAAGGGTATATGCGCCCCCGGCTGCGCAGGTTACAGCCGCAGTCAGCTCAACGAGCTAAACCGTCTGGTGCAGGAGCTTGGCGCCGCCGGTTTATTAACCCTGTCGCTGGGCGCCGAGAGCGGTGATTTAAAAGATTTAACCATGGAAGAGGTCAAATCGGTGGCCGCCCGCTTTATGACCTTAGAGCAGGTCAGGCAGATGGCGCAGCTTCTGGGGGCGAATAAGGGAGACCTGCTGCTCATTGTTGCCGGTAAGCCGATGCTGGTTGATACCGTGCTCGGTGAGCTGCGTGTGGAGATGGCCCGCCGCCTCAATCTGGCTACCCCCGGTTTGTTTGCCTTCGCCTTTATTCAGGACTTCCCCCTGCTACGCTGGGACGGGGAGGCAAAGCGCTGGGACTCGGAGCACCACCCCTTTACCGCCCCCTGGGAGGAAGATGTACCATTATTGGAAAGCGCCCTGGAAAAGGTACGGGGCAGGCACTACGATGTCGTTGGCAACGGCTACGAGCTGGGCGGCGGCAGCATCAGGATTCACACTGCGGAGCTGCAGAGGAAGGTTTTTAGATTACTGGGTTATAAAGATAAAGAGATAGACGCCCGCTTCGGCCACATGCTGGAGGCGTTTGAGTACGGGGCGCCTCCCCACGGCGGCATCGCCCTCGGCCTCGACCGCATTGTCATGCTGCTGGCGGGGGAGGAGACTATCCGCGAGGTTATCGCCTTCCCCAAGAACCAGGCCGCCACTGACCTTACCTTTGACGCCCCCTCGTCGGTCAGCGAGCAGCA
>Ga0307428_1000682_pt1 | contig 19898 bp, 14 predicted proteins | sample SalMarWE160240MG_FD_202161 | JGI IMG/M metagenome (GOLD analysis project Ga0307428, IMG submission 202161) | Salt marsh sediment microbial communities from the Plum Island Ecosystem LTER, Massachusetts, United States - WE1603-240 | ecosystem: Environmental > Aquatic > Marine > Intertidal zone >...
GGACCACCGAAAGAATAACAATGACCTGTAGAACCGGTCGGAGTTGACACTGCAACACCGTCCATTCTTTGATTAATTTCATCGTCTAAAGTACTTATGGAGAAGTACGGGGTTCTCATAACGCTCGATCTTGCGCATAAAATCTCGTTCAATGCAGGAAAAGTCTGTTTTCCATTAGCGGTCGCAAAAATTCTGAGTCTTCGCTCCAAGAGGTAGTCTCCGCTGAGAGTATCGTATATCGATTTTTCTATCATGTCTGCGCCTATCTCAGACAGAATGCCTCTATTTCCGCCAATATTCATGGGTAGGATCGGCGTGTTGGGTGGCATTCCTCTACACGTTCTCAACGTAGTCCCGTCACCGCCGATTGCAACAGCAATATCTATACTATCATTTTCTAGGTCTGCATACGATATTGGAATTGATCCATCAAGAGTTAATGGCAGGATTGAATATGAGCTGATGTCGTGAGAGCCTAAGATCTTGACGATAACTTGAGCAGTCTCATGCGCTTCCTTGCATTTCAATTTTGTTACAATGGCCACTCTGTTTATGTCCTTAGACATTAGGTAATGGAAAATATCACTGAGCATACACTTAAATGCATTTACATCGGTGTCTGAAAAAATTGTTTCAAATTGTTTTCTGATGGAACCCACACGAATAAATAACGCAGGATTTGAACATCAATAGCAAATAATGGGCCGATAGCTCAGCTTGGTGGAGCGTTCGACTGATAATCGAAAGGTCGAGGGTTCAACTCCCTTTCGGCCCATATTTTTTATTTCTCTTCTTTCATATCATAGCAAGACAATCGAGATTAGAGAGCCAATATAGTAATTATTATTCTGATATAAATGATTAGGGAGTAGCAGAGCTATCCACCATGTCCAATATCTCGGAATAACCAGAAAATGATGCATTAAGAAAAAATGAAACTCCTGATGCACACACCTCATTTCATTCATATATTGATGTGCGAGAAAGTCCATATAAGAATATCGAATAGAATATCAGTAAACACTACGATACGACCGCATATGAAGTGTTATAGTTAGTTTAGCATAATCTGAGACAATGTGATCACAAGATAGAATCGGTTCTTTTAGTAAGCTGGCTTAATTTGCTACAATAATCATGGTAATAATATTATATCTTTCAAATCGTACGACTCATCTTCTCTTGTTATTCTGTGTCAAATGAGCAATTAGGGCGCTCTTCGGTTGGCGCACTTATTGCAAGCAGCAAGAGATATCCAACCGATCTGTCTTGGTGTAATCTTGACAACATGCTCCGACCGATACCTAAATTTTGCGGTGTAAGTCTTCATGGTATTGGCTTGAACCTCATTCCTCAAGAGCTGAGGATAAGGCAACATTTATCCTCTATCGATCCTATGCATCAATGGAAACAGCACAAATGCAAACATAGACCGGCACACATTAGATATCAAAACTCTGGGAACTGGGATCAGGTTCAATTAATTTAGTTTATTGCACAATATCAATTTACACCCGAATAATTCAAAGTGACACACTAATTCCAAACGATTATAGTTATTATGAGCCTTGCTCCCCAGGAACTGGAAAACACAGCTAGCAAATTCGCTGCTGAAGCTATTAGCTTTGACTCGCAGGGTTCGAGAGGAATGGCTATTCAATCCTATCAGAGAGCTATAGACGCATTGGTGAAATTAGTTCAAATATATCCGGAGTATAGGTTAAATAGAGTATACAGAGAACGAGCAAATGCATACCAGAATCGAATACGTACGCTCCAGCTTTCGTCAGAACTGAATTCGAAGCTCACAGGCAGAACCATTTCCCCGCTAACAAAGGATTCTACTGGTCATGATTCTAACGAATTGCGAGATGATAGAAAATCAAAGAATTCGTCTACGAACTTCACACGTCAAGGCACCGGATCAGACTCATCAGCGTCTTCGGATCCGAATTTCGACGATCTTGTGCTGAAAGAAAAGCCGCATGTAAAGTGGGGTGAGGTGATTGGTCTGGATGATGCAAAACGCGCGATACGTGAATCAATTGTCTATCCTACTAAACGTTCTGACCTGTTTCCGCTAGGATGGCCTCGTGGGATACTCTTGTTTGGTCCACCTGGTTGCGGCAAAACTTTACTGGCTGCCGCTGCTGCTGCTGAAATTGAAGGGTATTTCCTGAATGTCGATGCAGCGAGTATGATGAGCAAATGGTTGGGAGAAGCAGAGAAAAACGTATCTAAACTATTCATGTTGGCAAGGCGGCTCCAGGAGAGTGAAGGGGTTCCCGTTCTTTTGTTTATTGATGAAATTGATTCATTACTTGGAACCAGAACTAGCGAAATCGGCGGAGAAGTACGGGTGAAGAATCAATTCCTTACTGAAATGGATGGTATAAATGTCAAGGCGAGAGATTCTCAGTTATACGTAATCGGAGCAACAAACAAGCCTTGGACATTGGAGTCTGGGTTTCTCCGAAGGTTCCAGAAACGTATCAATGTTTCACTTCCTTCTCTCCTTTCTAGAGTAGACTTATTTCGTCAATATACTCGTCCTCTCAATCGTGAAAAATCGTTAAAACCAGATGAATTGGCCAAACTGTGTGAGGGATATAGTGCCAGCGACATTAAGGACATTTGTCAAGCTGCTCAGCTTAGGGTTGTTAACGAGCTATTTGAAAGTGGCATGGCTATGGATACCAGTTCAAACCCGAGGTCTATAAGTGTAGCCGATTTTAAGGAAATCTTTAAGGTTCGAAAACCTAGTGTTAGTGCAGAAATGCTCAAGGCTTACCTTAAATGGAGTGACCAATTCAAAGCGCTTTAACTATTCCCGGCTGAATATCTGTCAGCAGCCTCCTTTATTTTATCCCTTGCAACCTGATTATTGGCATAGCCAACCACTTTTACAAACTTTCCTGGTTCTAGTTCCTTGTAATGTTCAAAAAAGTGTTTAACCTTATCCAATATGCTGGCTGGAATATCGGATATTTGTTTTATGTTGAGATAGGCTGGATCCACCTTTGGGCTAGGCACAGCAATTATCTTGGAATCATTTCCTTCCTCGTCTTCAGTTAACAACACTCCTAAAGGAGTAGCACGTACAACTGAGAAAGGAAATAGGCTATCCTCGCCTAACAACAATACATCTACTGGGTCCCCATCTTCTTCCAATGTTCCAGGCAAAAACCCATAGTTGAATGGGTATACCATGGAAGTGTACAGTTTTCTATCTACAAACAAAACTCCTGTTTCGTGATCTAACTCGTACTTGATCCTGCTATCCTTAGGAATTTCTACAACTACGTTAATATCTCCTAGAGGTTCAGTCATTGCTGATATTTTATTTACAATAGACAATTTTGGTAACAAATCATTGTGAGACATTATTATGTTTCTATTGAAGTCATGCCAAAAATATAAAGAGGGTTAAAGAAAGATTGCTGCCATAGAATTGGATTTGCTTCCTACTTACGACGCCAAAGCTATAGAAAAATTTGTAAAAGAGCATTGGGAAAAAGTAAATTTACTGCAACTTATCCGAAAAGAATCAGAAGTCCAAAACTATCCTCTATTGGGCTTTATTGAAGGTCCACCTACCATGAACGGGGACCCACATCTAGGCCATTTACGGGGACGTGTTATAAAGGATGCATGGTTCAGGACTAAGACTCTTCAGAAGAACAGGGTAGTATTCCGCGCCGGATGGGATACTCAAGGATTGCCAGTGGAGCTACAAGCAGAGAAGGAACTGGGTCTAACCGGTAGCAAGATTGAGAACATACAAAAAGTGGGGGCAGAGAGGTTAGTGCAGGCATGTATAGATCTAATTCACAGATATAATGTCAAGTGGATCCAATCCGATGAGTTACTTGGAATGTCATTTGACTATTCACAAGCATACTGGACCTACAAGGATGAATATATAGAAAGAGAGTGGAGATATCTCCAAAGGGCGTGGGAACAAGGTATATTGAAGGAAGGTTTTCGCGTAGTACCATATTGTCCATCGTGTCAAACTTCACTTAGTAACGCAGAAGTTAACCAGGGGTATGAAATTGTGGAAGATCCATCTTTATATTACAAGGTCAGGTTGATAGACCAGAATGTATTTTTAGTAGTGTGGACAACAATGCCCTTCACGCTTGTTACCGACGAACTAGTTGCTGTGAACCCTGAAGCAAAATATGCCTACGTCAAAACAGGTCAGGAGATATGGGTCTTGGCGAGGGAAAGACTAGAAGAGCTATTTGATTATTTGAATATTCGGGAATTTGAAATAGTGAAAATTGTCTTGGGAAAGGAGCTTGAAGGGCAAAGGTACACACATCCTTTCCTTGCAATGATACCTAAGTTGGAAACGTTAGGAAAGACGGGAAAAATCCATCTAGTTGTCGCTGAAAGCTTTGTTGATACCAATACTGGGAGCGGAATAGTCCATTTGTCTCCGGCCAATGGAGAGATGGACTTTCAAATTGCTACCAAGCGGGGCATTCCTCTATTTGCTCCAATTGACGATAGAGTGATATTTACAAAGGACGCAGGTATATTCAATCAGTTATTTGTTAGAGATGCTGATGCTCTTGTCATTCAGAAATTAAAATCTACCAGTCATTATGTTAAAGCAGGACGAATTAAGCATCAATACCCTACATGTTGGCGTTCTCATCATAAATTGGTGTGGTTGTCCAGGCGTGAATATTTCTATATGACTGATACCATGGGGTCGAACCCCTTGGATGCGGCTCAAAGTGTTAGGTATTTTTTCAACTCTTCTAAGAATAGGTTTATTGAGATTATTAAGGAAAAAGTACCGTGGTGCATCACAAGAGAACGATTGTGGGGAACTCCTCTTCCTATATGGTCATGTGTAAGCTGTGAAAAGAAGGATCTGTTGTGCTCAAGGAAGCAAGTCATTGAAAGGGCAATTAGTCTGCCAGACGGAGATCAATTTCCATTGCACAGGCCCCAGTTGGATAGAATTAATCTTAAATGTGACTTATGTGGGTCGATAATGCAGAGGGAGCAATTTGTTCTGGATACCTGGCACAATAGTGGAGCTGCTCCGTATGCTTCACTGACTGATTCTGAATATAACGAACTTATTCCAGCCCAGTTCCTTACTGAAGGAATTGATCAGACTAGAGGATGGGCCTATACGATGCTGCTAGAGAATATTATTCTATCTGGGTCGCCTATTTCCCCCTATCAATCATTCCTTTTTCAAGGTCATGTGTTAGATGAAAAGGGTAACAAGATGAGCAAGAGTTTGGGGAACGTGATCGACTCTGTACAGTTCCTAACCAATTATCCGGTGGACATAATTAGATACTACTTCTTGTGGAAGTCTTCCCCCGCCGAATCCTTGAACTTCGATGTCAGAGAAATGTTGAGCAGACCCCATCAGATCATTAGCACACTTTACTATCTACACATATATTTTTATCAAAATAGTACATATGACAAATACGATCCAAAAAATCATAGTATTGATTGGACAAAAAGTAGAAATCTTTTATCAATTTCTGAAATATGGATACTATCAAAGTTTCAAAACCTAATTTCCGATTTTACAGCAGCTTTTGATGAATGTAGATTTCATGAAGCAGCAAAGTTACTTGATGAATTCATAATCAACTTTCTTAGTCAAACCTATATTCCTATTGTCCGAAATGATTTATGGGATGACAATCAAGATTCATGGGCAAGGCGAATATCGGTATATTCGGTACTAAATCATATACTAAAGAGCATTGATATCATGCTTCATCCAATTTCTCCCTTTGCGACGGAGTACCTATACTTGGCGTGCTTTAAGGATAATGAAAGTGTAATGTTAGAGAAGTGGCCAATCCCCAATAATGACTATGTGGATCGTGATGTGGAATCAGGATTCGATCTCTTGAAGAACATTATTTCCCTTTCGAATGCAGCCAGAATGAAAGCTAAACTCAAACGAAGGTGGCCCATCAACGAAGTTTTAATATTTTCCACCGATATACGTTTCCTTAATAGCCCTGGCCTAATGGATATTTTGAGAAACCAAATAAATGCCCAGAGCTGTCGACTCATTGAAATTCCATCTTCCAAGTCTCAAACCTCAAAACTGAATTCATTATTAGCAAATGGTGCTCCAATCAATGTGGAGATGCATGTTTCCACAAAAAGCGTAGCACCAAGAGTCAAGAGCAGGATAACTCCTCTAATACGAGAGTTTGAGGAGGTTGATAAAATCAAGGTCCTTCGTTCCTTGGATGCTGAAGGCAGGATAACTCTTAACGTCCTTGGTGAAAAAATCAAACTAGAGGAAAATGATCTTGTTATGGAGTATTTCCCGTTAGACGGCTATTCAAGTGTAGAACTTGATGATCTAGTAGTCTTTATTTCGACCTCTCGATCGAATCATCTCATCAAGATGGGTTTTCTAAGAGATTTGGCTAGGAATTTGCAACAACTGAGAAAGGAACATGGGCGCAACCCAACTGACATTTTGCCCATTGCTCATGTGGCAAGACTTAACGAGTCAGAAATGGAAGATCTTTCTCAGCTAAAAGATGAACTGAAATTTCTGGTAAGAGTCAAGGAAATCATCTTCTCATTGGATGCCTTAGAGGGTGTTAACTATAAAACGATTGATTTGGATGGGCGGCAAATCCTGATCTCAATATGATAATTCAGTAATGGTAGGCGTGATGATCAGGAACAATTTTAGCTTTCGGTCAAGTATTGTAACCGTGGTAAATTAAATACAAAAAGTTGGTTGATAACCAATGATATACCATTGATTGATAATAAGCAGATTGCTCTTGATAGCGGGCAGGTCACTTTAGATCAATGGCTCGTAGAGAGACTGCAAGATAAACTTACTATGACCTCGCTACTCGCCGGGAGATTACGGCATCCGATTCTGTTGTACAGAAAAATTATGGAAGAGTCTGAGCACTCAGCTGAGGAAGAAATCGCCACGGTCTGTAAAGATTTTGTTATCGTACAAGTAATTGTATATGGTGGATTTATTCCGCCAAGTTTTCAACAGCAGTACATTTTCACTCCAAACAAATTTGCATCATGGGTTATGCATCGTAGCCGTGAACTCGTGATGCAATGCCTAGAAAATATTGAAGATCTTTCTCAAAAATCCTAGGTTATGTAATCATTGGGAAATTAGGACTGCCTACTATTAGAGGGATCTTTAGTTTCTGTGAGATTCGGGCCTATTGCAACGAATCATTTCCAAGTATGCCCATTGGGGTATTCAATACAAATGTTAAGCTCCGCAATTCGATAATTGCTGGCATCATAAGGATACATACAAAGCCATATGTTGTAGGCTGGTTTAGATCCCCTAACAATTCCATCGCACGATGGATGCTGCTCGTGATCTACTCTCCAATACTTTCAATTATGTTGAAAATTCCTTTAATTAAAGTATTATGACCTTACGAGTTAACAATTTTTAAAGATGACCTCCCTTTTCATCATTATGAAGATATATTCAGAAGATAGACCATGGGGCAGGTTCGAAAAATTTCATGAAAATAAGAAGAGCACGGTTAAATTAATTTACATCACTTCTAACCATCGGCTGAGTCTCCAATACCATACCCACAGAAACGAATTCTGGAGGATATTAAGCGGAACTGCAGAAGTTGAGATTGACGGCCAGACCGTTCGTGTAAAGGAAGGAGATGATATTTCTATTGCTTCAAAAAGTCATCACCGAATCAAAGCATTGTCAAATGGTTGTACAGTGCTGGAGATTTCTTATGGCCACTTTGATGAAGACGACATCGTTCGAATTGAAGACGACTTTAACAGAATCGATCCTAGCACCCCACGATCATCATAACTTTACTAACGATCAACGAAATACAAATAAAGCCCTCTTAATGTTCTACCGTTATGAGCGCAAGCAAGAAACCCCACATGAACCTAGTTGTTGTAGGTCATGTTGATAATGGTAAATCGACTACTGTTGGTCATTTAATGGTGGACTTAAAGGTTATTGATCAACGAACTATAGACGCATACGCGAAGGAATCTGAAGCGACGGGAAAGGGTGACACCTTCAAGTATGCTTGGGTCTTGGATAGCATTAAGGAAGAAAGGGATAGAGGCGTAACCATAGACCTTGCTTTCCAGAAATTCGAGACTCAAAAGTTCTTTTATACGCTTATTGATGCACCAGGCCATAGAGATTTTATCAAGAATATGATTACCGGTGCATCTGAAGCCGATGCTGCTGTTCTTGTGGTCTCTGTGAAACCAGGTGAGACCGAAGCTGCCACCGATCCTGGCGGTCAGGCACGGGAACATGCTTTTTTGTCCCGTACCTTAGGTGTGAGCCAAATAGCTGTAGCTTTAAACAAGATGGATGACGTTGCGTATTCCGAACAGAGATATAAGGAGGTGAAAGAGCTGGTAGAAAAAATGCTGAAGTTAGTAGGATATAATACGAGCAAAGTTCAATTTATCCCAGTTTCTGCCTGGAAAGGTGATAATTTGATTAAACTTTCTGAAAATATGCCATGGTACAAAGGTCCCACGCTCGCAGAATCTCTCGATATGTTTGAGGCTCCAGAAAAACCAATCGGGAAACCTCTCAGAATACCAATTCAAGACGTGTATACCATTACTGGAGTTGGAACGGTACCTGTAGGTCGAGTTGAAACAGGAGTTGTTCGGGCTAATGACAAGGTGATAGTGATGCCCTCTGGAGTGACTGGCGAAGTAAAATCAATAGAGACTCATCATACTCAAATGGAATCAGCCGAAGCGGGCGATAACATAGGCTTTAACCTTCGAGGAGTTGATAGGAAATCAATACATCGCGGAGATGTATTGGGATCAACTGACAAGCCGCCCTCTGTCGCTCGAGAATTTGAGGCACAAATAATTGTGATTCATCACCCTACCGCGATGGCTCCAGGATACACACCTGTTCTACATGCCCACACAGCTCAAGTAGCAGCTACTCTTTCAGAGTTTGTAGCAAAGATAGACGCGAAGACGGGGGGAATAGTAGAAGAAAAGCCAAAATTCTTAAAAACTGGCGACGCTGCTATAGTAAGAGTGAAACCTACCAGACCACTTGCAATTGAGACCTTCAAAGAGTTTCCCGAAATTGGAAGATTTGCTCTCAGGGATATGGGAACTACAATTGCAGCAGGTGTGGTAAAAGGGATTATAGAAAAATATGATCCTAGCAAGAAATGAGTGATTTAGTTGCCTCAAGAAGCAAGAATAAAACTAACAAGTACCAATCTTTCTACCTTGGAGACTGTTTGCTCTGAAATTAAGGGACTTGGAGAGAAGAACGGAATCCGACTGAAAGGACCCCATCCGTTACCTACAAAGAAGATGAAGGTAGTAACAAGAAAATCACCTTGTGGGCAAGGAACAAATACATATGATAAGTACGAATTAAGAATCCATAGACGTGTTATTGATTTGGGAGCAGACGATAGAGCAATTCGGCAGTTAATGCGCCTAAAAATACCTGATGATGTGTATATTGAGGTCTCATTAACTCAATAGACCGTTTGATTTCAGAGTGCCGAATTAGAACCTGAACTACTCTTCTGCCACCGCATATTAGGTTATCTATTAATATCACTACTTCATTGAAAACCAATTTTTAATGAAGATTCACTAGCTTCTGTGCGCTGCTAAACAATATTTTTAGTTCTGAGACAGGTCCGTGGATTTCTAGTTTCTCTGTTCCTTGTATACAGATCTTGGCTCTTCTAAACAAAAATCCTTTCTCTGAGTATTCCAAGCCGTGCAGTCGGTCTAGCCTCTCGCTAACTATATCATTTGACTTGTGGATATGGCCTCGTTTAGCAAATAGAATAATCCTGCGGTCGGTCATTAATAACTTATACTTCTTTCCAGAATATTCGACAGGACACTTGCCATAAAATTTTACATTCTCGACAGGTAAGAGAAAATCGTTCAAGGTCATGATTTTATTTGTGCATACACTATAATTCCAGAATATATATCAAAACAAGTCTCAATTAATTGCTGACATGATGGACAAAAATTGATAACGTATTTATTGCTTTATGATGGCGTGCTATCTTCATTTTCTCATATACTGAATATTTTATATCCGTCATCAAAGATTGAGATATATTGGAAAACACGCCGCCCACGATATCTTTTGAAAAAAGGAAAAGATTCCATGATTTGGCAGAGCTTCCGGATGGTCGGATTGGGCTCCTCCTTTCATCAGTCTATGTAGGTGATGAACAGACGGTTTATCTCTTATTTTATGACTTTGAGGAGAATAGACTTGTTGCATGGAGAGATAGAACCAATCATAGACCTTATTGCTATACGAAGTTGGAGTACAAGGACAGGGCAGAAGCGATATGTAATGAAGATAAGAAGTTATCACTTCAGCTAACAAAGAAACGGGACTTGATCAATGATCAGATTATTGAGGTTTTAAAAATCGTCGCTCCAGACCCGCTATCAATTGGTGGAACTGACAATAGCGTAAGGGAAAGGGTGCGATCTTGGGAAGCAGACATCAAGTACCATGAAAACTATCTTTACGATTCTGGCCTTATCCCAGGTTCATACTATAGACGAAAAGGTGATTGCATTGTCAAAGAGGATTACGGTATTTCTCAGACAGTTAAAGAAGCATTAGAGCGTCTCATTTTGAATAATAATGATAAAGATGACTGGTATATTCCAAATAATGGGTATCAGAGTCATGTTACCAGTTGGGCCAATCTCTTAAACCAACCTGTACCGGAACTCAAAAGAGTTGCACTTGATATCGAGGTAGAATCGGAAGAAGGCCAAATGCCTACGCCTAGAGAACATGAAAGAAGAATAATCGCCGTGGGGCTGGTTGGTACTGATAGTTTCAAGAAGATTCTTGTATTGGGGAAGAGAAATTCAGATACAGTTGAGGAGGTGAATATGCCTGAAGCTGAACTGTGTCTCACTGAAAAGGAGTTGATAGAAAAGACGTTTAAGGTAATAAACTCCTATCCAATAGTTATCACTTATAATGGTGATGATTTTGATCTTCCCTATCTATACTCCCGATCACAGGATTCTAAGATCGATCCGACTTCGCATTCTACTATCCCAAAGGAACATGTACCAATTTTAGTAAAGAGAGATAGCTTTGTGAAACGAGGAACATTAGCGGAGCCAGTTCGCCTAAAGAACGCAATACATCTTGATCTATTTAGGACATTTCAGAATAGATCAATACAAATCTATGCATTTGGTAATAAATATTCTGAATATACGCTTAATGCTATATCTCTAGCCCTGCTAGGTGAAGGTAAGCTCGATTTAGATTTGGACATTAGTGAGCTACCATTACAGAAGCTGGCAGAATACTGTCTTAGAGACGCCGATCTTACATTCAGGCTTACTAGCTTTGGTAACGATCTACTTATGAAACTTCTGTTAGTAATAGCCCGAATTGCCCGTTCATCTCTTGACGATGTTTCTAGATTTGGTGTCAATTAATGGATCCGAGGAATGCTATACTATGAACATAGGAAAAATAATCTTCTTATTCCGAGACGTGAGGAACTCGCTGCGAAAGGATCTTCATCGACCGTTGCTATCATTAAGGAAAAGAAGTATCGTGGAGGACTTGTGGTAGAACCTAAGTTAGGAATTCATTTTAACGTAATAGTGGTTGACTTTGCTAGTCTCTATCCAAGTATCATTAAAGTGTATAATTTATCCTATGAGACAGTTAACTGTCCACATCAAGAATGCAAAAATGATGCGGATCAGCTGATAGATGGCACAACGCATTGGATTTGTAAGAAGAATAAGGGACTTACGTCACAGCTTATCGGATCTCTCAGAGATCTGCGTGTTAGGTATTACAAACAATTATCTAAGGAAAAATCAATTGGTTTAGAAGAACGTCTGCTTTACAGCGTGGTAAGTCAGGCAATTAAGGTGATCCTCAATGCGAGCTATGGCGTGATGGGGGCCGAGATATTTCCGCTTTATTGCCTGCCTGTTGCTGACGCTACCGCTGCACTCGGGAGAATGACCACCTATTCCACCATCGAAAAATGTAGAGAAATCGGTATTGATGTAATATACGGAGATACGGATTCTCTGTTTCTGAAGGGCCCTTCGCCTGCTAAGGTAGATGAAATTACGAGATGGGCGAGATCTAAATATGGAGTTGATTTAGAGATTGATAAAACATATAGGTATGTCGTATTTAGTGAATTGAAAAAAAATTACCTTGGAGTTCTGTCGGACGGAACGGTAGATGTTAAGGGCCTAACTGGAAAAAAGTCTCATACTCCTCCGTTTATTAGAAATGCTTTTTCGCATATGTTAGATATCTTGGGTAAAGTAGATTCTGAGAATGATTTCGAATCTGCAAGAGAGAAGATAAAAAGTATTCTTCAGGAGAACGCAAAGAATCTAGTAAGCCGCAGGATCCCAGTGCAGGATTTAAGCTTTAATGTTATGATAAACAAGTCACCTGATAAATATGGAAAGAAAATTACCCATTCGAATGTAAAATCAGGCTCAATCGATGGTTCCGATTTCATTGGCAAGGACTCTCACAAGGGTCTTCCGCAGCATATCAAGGCAGCAAGATTCCTTGTTGAAAAAGGACGAGAAATAAAGGCAGGGGGCATAATTTCCTACGTGAAAACCAGAACAGTGGAAGGCGTGAAGCCAGTCGAACTTGCAAAGCCGGAAGAAATAGATACAGACAAATACCTTGAAACTATGGAAGTTACATTCGATCAGATACTTTCATCGTTAAACTTTAATTTCAAATCATTGGTAGGGCAACCTCGCCAATCCAATTTGGATGAACTCTTTTGGGGAGGGTCAGTCTAGGTTCGTAGTCATACACGATATTTCTTAAGTTTAACCAAGCATGAACAAATCTTTTCGCCGTAAAAATTATCAAAACATTTCTTTAACTAATTATAAGTAATGGTCTCGAGAAAAAATAGGATGTTGGATCTATTTCTATCTGAAGTTACCTTAATTCTCCTCAATCTGTGCATCTACGAACTGCGACTTCACTGCTGTCCTATCGATTATGGTAGAATCCTTGCCAGATTTCTGAGTATACACATAGACTTGGATATCATTTCCGTCAGGTCCAGGTATCATATAAGTATCTTCCACATGATATCCCAAAGTGCTGAAGTGCTGGTCAAAATATGGCTTGTCTTCTGCTTGTACTACAAACAAACCTGCAGTAGCCTGAGTTGAATTTGTAGATAAATTATCTGGTGCATTGCTAGGAGCGATGACATTGATTTTACCCCTAGGAGCTGCTGGATCTGTATTCATGGGATCTGAAAACGTATATGTTCCTACACTATCAAATGTAAATTGAGTTGCATTTTTAAATGGTATACTCCCATTCGAAAGAAGAACCTGATTATCGCTGTCTTGCACGAGGGAAATACCATGAGGATTCATCTTGTCAGCATTGGACCAGATAACTTTTGTTCCCTCGACGATGGTCGCATCGAGAGGAAGGAATTCCTGTGTTATCAATCTTTTATCAGGGATCAAAATGACAAGATTTTTTATGTCAGAGTCTAACTTCATGGAATTTGTCTGTGCAATGTCGGCAGCATTTAAGCGTGGACCAGCAGCTGGAACTGCACTCCCACTCGAAGTCGTATTTGCATCAGTTCCTGGCAATACGTCTACCTGCGCGTGAACTGGCTCAATTGAGCTATTGGTACTAGCGCCTAACAAGATCATAATAGCAGCGGCAGAAACTGTAAGCGCTATGATACTCAAACTTATATTCATTTGGAGGCTGTAGGGAAACTCCCATTTATAATGCATTGTGTTTGAAAATATTGACCTTCATATCATACTACTTGTGCAAATTAGTGCCAATAAAAAATAGTCAACAATACATCAACATTTATACCATAATTTGGTGCGAGCATATCCAATGTCTCTTCTGGAGGAGGTGCAATCATTATTTATCTCACCCGAATTAGGAGATGTTGGAGTATCATTCGCTGATTTTCCCAGGAAAGTATCACTTATCGACTCAAACGTGATAGTCTATGGAGTTCCATTGGACCTCACAACTTCTTTTGGGAAGGGAACGAAGGAAGGACCCAATTCAATCAGATTAACTTCTGCAAAACAGATAGAAACGTACTTATTTGAAGAAAGTACCGATTTGGCTGACAAGGTAAATATTTATGATTTGGGGGATATGAAGATGCCTCAACTTGGTTCAAACTGCAATCTGAGCTCCATCATTTCATCTATTGGGTCAAAAATTAGTATGACTGCAGGTCGAATAAAATCGAGTGGTAAAATCCCAATTTTATTAGGGGGTGAACACACAATCTCATACTACCAACTTAAGGCGCTAGCTGATACAAAACCTTTGATTCTTCATTTCGATGCACATAGAGATATGAAGCCTGAGTACGGTGGTATGATCATGTGTCACACAACTCCTTTTTACCACTTAATTAACGACAGACATATTCCTGGTCACGATCTGGTTCAAATTGGAATAAGACAATGTGATAGAGAGGAGAATCAAATCGCACGAAATAAAGGGGTCATTACATTCGATGCTTGGACCATTCATGACAATATTGATAAATTGTTGTTATATCTAAAAGAAATTACCTGCAATAGAACGATTTATATTTCATTTGACATCGATGTTTACGATTTACCGTATGTTCCCTGTACCGGATGTCCTGAACCTTATGGTTTGGACCCTTTCCAGGTGACTAAAATAATCAAAAGTGTAAGCTCCTCTGCCTTGCTAATAGGTATGGATATGGTGGAAGTAGCGGTCAGAAACGGTGATTATAGGGAGGGTGCGCTAGCTGTCCAAACCCTCTATAGAATATTGGTTAATTTGCAAAAGGCCTCTTCATAATTACAAGACTTAGCCATGAAAGGGAATTTATATGATGGTGGGCTAGCTGACGAATTGAGGTCTCTTCGATAATAACACAGGGAGGTTCAACGGTAGATACGGTTTATCTGCAGTTTTGTTTGTTATCTCATTGACCAAGCTGTCCATCGTCATGATCCTTCTTTCACTTGGATTCAGACGGTCGCGGATTTGAAATCTTGCTTCTTCTACTTCAGTATCCCCTATAACAACTATGTAATTAACCCATTCCATTTCTGCATCCCGAATTTTTTTTCCTACTGATTCATCCCGGTCATCCAGATCCACCCTAATACATTTGTTAGAAAGTCTGTCTGCTATCTCCTTACAATAACCGGTATGGTTTGAGGTTACGGGAATCAAACGGATTTGAGTTGGTGAAAGCCATAGTGGCAGGATAGGCTTATCGCCCGTTTTTGAGCTCTTTGCAGCCTTTTCTAATAGTGCATAGATAATGCGTTCAATTGCTCCACTTGGTGAATTGTGCAAGATTACTGGATATTTTCTGGATCCATCTTCATCTACAAATGTTATGTTGTACCGTTTACTATTTTCAATATCGATCTGATCTGTGGAAAGAGCAGAAGCCTTTCCTTGATTATCTATGAAGTTAAACTCCCATTTTAAGATAAAATAGAAGAACCGCTCTTTCCAAACTTCTACCAAAACAGGACGATCAAATTTCCTAGCCAATTCGATAATCATATCCCTATTATCCTGTAGACAAGCCTCTGTAAACCGTATTGCCATCTCGATATCGGTAGAGGTTGAAATCCCCAAATCGTTTAACACGGTGGTAGATAAGTCAAATCTTTTCAGAAGCTCAGACTTAGCCTCCTCCATATCTCTGCAAAAGGCATGACAATCAGGCATGCTGAAGGCTCTCAATCTTTTCAACCCTACAATCTCACCGGTCTTCTCTCTTCGGAAACTATATCTAGTAAGTTCATAAAGTCGAAGAGGTAGATTCTTGTAAGAAATCAATAAATCTTTTGCCATCAGAAATTGGCCGAAACAGGCTGCAAATCTAAGGAAGTAATGTTTCCCATGATCAGTAGCGATATTGTATTGTCTAGCAGGAAATCGGTTAAAGTAACTCTTCAGTGATGGATGTTTCGAATCATACATTATGGGAGTTTCTATCTCTATTCCACCGTAGACACTAACCATTTTGGTAACGTACTGTTCTATAAGTGACTTGATCAGGCGACCCTTGGGATAAAACCGCATATTTCCAGAATCGGAGGCTGGTTCATAATCAGCTATACCTAATTTCCGCATCAATTTAACGTGAGGTGGAATTTCATCGACAGCTCTTCTCTTCTCGATCTCATACGTTACCAGACTCTTAAGATTGATTTGCTTGTTCGAATATTTGTATTCATTTAAAGGTATCATGTTCCCGTCTGGTTTCATCACAAACCATTGTGATTGCAGTGAATCCTCAGCGCTAAGAGCACTGGACACGCCAGTACCATGATTAATGAGTGATGTGTTTGAAAGTGAACTAATTTCTTTATCCGAATATTTAGTAATAGAGCTCTTATCATAGATCCTAAAATTTTCAGCTAAAGGATGAGCCTTAACCTTCAATGAAAATGACTTCGTCCACCCGAAAGGTGCCCTCCTGACTACTATGTCTTCTTTCATGGTTTCTTTTTTCATCGAGTTCATAATCTCAAAGGCTTGCTGCGGTGATGCAAGATTCGAGCTCAAATGAGAATAGGGGTAAATAAGTAGCTTATTGTTCTTGATCCTTCGCATATACTGCTTGATATCCTGCGCAGCGAATTTGACAGTGGTTAATCCATCGCCTTCTTCTACTGCTACAAGTATAACAACAAGATCTTGAAGTCTAACCTTCTCTCGCGATACGTCTCGATCAGCGTATTTTTCTTGTATTTCTATTGCAACAGGCTCATACTCGAAGAATTCGGCATGAAGTTGTAGTACACGCATTCTATGGAAGTTAGTAGGAATGCTTGGATGATTAAAGGGTTTTGAACCATGGAGCAGCTACGAATGGACTAGGAGAGTCAAGAAATGAGCTGCTTAAGAGATGGTTTACTGCAATTTTAGATTTAAAACACACACTAGGCCCATCTCGCTCGTTCATTTTCTCGATCTTCTTTGGTAGCTTTTTTCCAATCTTTATAATGTTGTCTACAAAGGTAAATTCGTTTGCTAGAAGAATCGACCATTAGATCAATGGCCATTGCAGCTTTGCTTCCACTCATGGACCTAAGGCCGATCTGATCACATCCTTGTACACTACACGCAATTCCTTTATCCACTCTGCCCATACTAATGTAAAATGAAGAGTGGTGGTATAAAACTTTGATCAAGCACTAATATCCTCATTAGCCATTGAGCAATAATTTCGGGATAATACCAGCCTAAATAGTATCGTAGTACACGATGAATATCTGTCCTTTAGATATGTGACTTAATTTCAATTAGAAATTTCTAGAAGAATACTCATTTATTATTCCGGACAGTTATATTAGATAAAATAATTGCATACTTATCTTCGATTCACCCTAACTTAAGGTTTGGTATATATTTCAGTTCTTTATAAATACTTAATGTTCCAGCGGTTTGTGGATGAGATCTATTAACGGGTTGTTATCATTATTAGAAATCAAACTATTAAATCTAAAGAACAGCAACAATACTAGAGTAGCAACTTTTACCTTTACAATGTCTCTGATATTGCTATCATTGATTTCAGCGTCCGATCTCGCCGGTGCTCAATTAATGTCTTCTCAAGCTATTGTATTGAGCGATACCCCAATAACACATGACAAAACATTTGAACCTAAAACGAAATGCAATGAACCGATCGATATCAAGAACGTATCGAGCAGCACCATCGACAATAACAACAATAATAACAATGATGAAACGAATGCTCAGTCAGCTTTTGATAATGATGAGGGTACGGAATGGTCTGAGGATAGAGTAGGCGCATACTTAGAGTTCGACATTGGAGCAATTAGATCGATTTGTGATATCGAGATCCTTTGGGACGAAGGCAATGAAAAATCGTACAATTTCGTAATTTCAGTATCCGATAATGGTACTGAATTTAAGGACAGAATTAGAGCTACAAGTAGTGGAAATTCAGACCTTCCAGAATCATACCCAATTCCAGATACCCTGGCTAAGCAGATTAGACTTACAGTTTATGGGAACAGTGAAGATGAAACTGCAGCCATTAAGGAAATAAGTGTAAATGGAAGAGACGTAAGGAAAGTAGGACAAGAGTACGAAATCTGTGAAGAGCTTCCGATAGCCAAGTTCGTGGCCACTCCTAGCCAATCAGGAGATCCTCCAGAAAATGTGGCTGATGGAGATTTTACGACAACTTGGTCAAATTTGGCGGTAGGTTCGTTCATACAAGCAGATCTAGGTACAATGAAATCACTCTGTGGTGTAAGTATCACTTGGTACAATGGAGAGAGTAGGGAGTACGTGTTTGAAATATCAGTCTCTAAAGATGGGATAAACTATGACCAGGTTTATGAAGGTATAAGTAGCGATAAATCCATTCGACCTCAAAATTATGCATTTTCAGATGTAGATGCTAAATATCTAAGAATTACTGTATTCGGTAACGACAAGAATAACTGGGCCGGTATTACTGAATTGTCTATAAAAGGGTTCACTCCACCCATACCACCCAATAAGCCTCCAGTTGCCGACCCAAAAAGTGTTTCAACTGACATGAATGTTCCCATTCCAATCAAGTTATCTGGATCAGATCCAGAAGGCTCTATATTGACCTTCAGCATAGCCGATCTTCCTAAACATGGTCAATTATCGTCCGTGTCAGGTGACACTGTGAGGTATACCCCAGATAAGGAATATTCAGGCTCTGATAGCTTCACATACACTGTCAAAGACAATAAAGGTATGACTAGTGCCAAATCAAATGTTACTATTGATATCCAGGAAGTGCTTGAATGTAGGATGCTTAATCCGACAGTGGTAACAGCTATAGGAAGTGATGCCAATGTTCCATCCAATGTAATAGACAAGAATCTCAACACGAGGTGGTCTAAGGACGAAACAGGCTCTTGGATTCAATTTGATTTAGGTTCAAGAGCTAAAATTTGTAGCGTCGACATTGCATGGTACAGAGGGGACATAAGGCAAAATGTTTTCACGGTATCTGTCTCTGATAATGGATCAATCTTTAAGAATGTATTTGAGGGAGAAAGCAGCGGTACTGCCACAGGTTTTGAGAAGTACAATTTACCTTCAGGTACAGAAGGAGAGTTTGTAAGAATTACGGTAAATGGTAATTCTGAGAATAACTGGGCTAGCATAGCCGAGATAACATTGTTTGGAGTCGGAAGTGAATCGGAAAATCCATCACCACCTCCAACTCAACCTCCGTCATCGCCTCCAACTCAACCTAATCCAGGCGATAGCGGAAACGATGCAGGGAATTTAGAAAATTTATTCTACGATGGTGAATGATGGTATATGAATATGCAAGATCCTAATAACGATCCGAGATCAAAATGGAAAAACAGTAGCTAAATGCAAAAACAGTAGTTGAGGTCGTATGTAAATCCAAATAACAATAACCCGAGTCGAGGCGAAACGGACGGATTTTTTCATCATTTGATCAAATGGTGTTTTTATCCGATACCAAGGACTTCAAATTCAGAAATCGTTGATCGAACGGAATTATCAGTGCTCTCAAAGGTTAGCATACTTTTGTTCTCCGATGTTAATATACTCCGCAAGACAATTCCCCTATTCGAGAAGGTGAACCCTATATCCACGGTAGTTATATCATATCTGAGTGTTTGATTTCGTTACAATATCCTGTTGGGCGGAAAGCACTCTGATCTGCGGCCGCCCGAATCACTATCTCTTCATAATACCTAATAACAGTAATTTCCTTAATTTCAGGCACCTTCACCTTTTTGTGTTCAACCATATCTATTAGCATCATCGGAAA
>Ga0307428_1000683_pt1 | contig 19895 bp, 13 predicted proteins | sample SalMarWE160240MG_FD_202161 | JGI IMG/M metagenome (GOLD analysis project Ga0307428, IMG submission 202161) | Salt marsh sediment microbial communities from the Plum Island Ecosystem LTER, Massachusetts, United States - WE1603-240 | ecosystem: Environmental > Aquatic > Marine > Intertidal zone >...
AATAGCTGCTTCATCCTTTTGTGGCGCTTTTTCGGGCATTCTTGATTCGCGCCTTATAGTAAATCCGGTGAAAAACTGTTCCATCTCCAGATGCTGGCGAACTACTTTATTGAAGTCCACATCATTTTCCATTAAAAGCAATTGTAACAGCAGCCTCCTCGAAGTCAATTATCAATTGGTGAATGGTAACTGGTGAATGGTAACTGGTAATCGAGTTCACCATTTAACCGATAACCAATAACCAGTAACCAGTCCCTAAGGGACCAGTCACCATTTAACTGCTCTGGACTTGACGGGTGCACTGGAAGCCCTTGCCCAGCTCGCACCAGACGCAGGCCCCCGGCAGGCTGTCAGCCATCATTAATTGACCTTCGCAGCCCTGACAGAGATATTCCTGACCCAGCCGAAGACCCTATCTTTACTCTTGTGGTGAGCCCATTCGACTTCGCTCAGGGCAGGCTCTGTCGAATCCAACGGTTGTGACTTGAACTTCTCGCTCCGCCGAGCGTACTCCGCCGATTCATCCTTCGCAGTAACTCTGCTACGGAGAATGTAAGCAACTGCGAAGGCTGGAAGCGCTTCGCCAAGGCGAGCAGGCCGACCGCAAGCACAGTTCAGGGATCGGGGAATCTGACCCCTGGCCCCTGACCTCTGCATAGACAATGCTTACCTGCCCGGAAAGAGAATCGCCGAAATGGCAAAGTCGCGATTGATTTCCGTCCGGCCAGTGCTATATTATGCTCATAGTTTCTATTGATATTCCACGAGTTTTGTAGGGTGGGGTCGCAACCCCACCGTTAACCTTATATGGCCTGTCGAGAGCCTCGAGGTCGAACGAGTTGCGCAATGGTATTTGGGATGTTATGCGAACCAATATAAACAATGTTATGCGATGTGAGGGGTGATGGACACGTTCTCCAAAACTGTCTATTCGTCAGAGATCGCGAAGAAATGCCGATTCGCTATTAACGCAACCCAGAAAGAACCAACGTTGGTTGATCAGTCAAAAGGCAAGAAAATCGAATCTGACGATTAATGCTAAAAATCGGCAATATAATTCTTGATGTTCCCTTTTTTCAGGCGTCGCTTAGCGGATACAGCGATTACGCTATGCGGGCAATTGCGCGTGACTTTGGAGCGCCTATGACTTTTGCCGGCGTAATGCTCGCAAAAAGTGTCATCCATCCGCGGGTCTTTAATAATCCGTCATTTAAACCCGGCGATGATGAACATCCGATAGGAGCCCAACTTTTAGGCGAGGACCCCGAAATAATGGCAAGGGCCGCCAAGGTAGTATGGAAGGCGGGTTTCGATTTAATAGACCTGAATTTTGCCTGTCCTTCGCCCAAAGTTATTCGCCGAAAGCGAGGAGGCTTTCTTCTGAATGAGCCTGATAAAGTAATAGAAATCTATAATGCTGTAAAAGAATCCGTTGATTGTCCGGTAACCATGAAATTACGAACGAGTTTCGAAAATCAGTCCTATGATAATTTCTGGAACATCAGCTCCAGGGCTGCGGCTGGAAAGGTCGATGCGTTAATTGTGCATCCCCGCGCTGTTTGCCAAAGATTTGCCGGTTCGGCAAACTGGCAGTTTTTATCAGAGGTTAAAAAACAATTTCCCCGCACAATAATTTTTGGCAGCGGAGATTTATTTTCCGTTGATACAATTAAAAATAATATAAAAAACACCGGGGTAGATGGTGCGGCAATTGCCCGCGGTGCGATTGGTAATCCGTGGATTTTCAATCAGCTTCGCGCGGGAAACGATTTTTTAGCCCCAACTCTTGAGCAGCAGGGCCGGGTAATTTTGAAACACTTCTATTTAATTTGTAAGCTCTACGAGCACAAAAAGGCCATAAGGTATTTTCGAAAATTCGTGATTGCCTATTGCAAACTTCATCCCTTGCGTAGAAAAGCCCAAAAAGCTTTTTTTGCAGCAAAAACGGCTGAAGAATTCCTCGCCGCCGTAAAGCAATGGTATGGCCTGTAACAATAATGTTTTTGCTCTGTGCTGATTTGTCATTTCGACCGAAGCGTTCCTTATGGACGCGTAGTGGAGAAATCTGTTTAATTAAGCAGATTCCTCGACTCGCTTCGCTCGCTCGGAATGACGTCTATACAAAACACAATGTTTTTTAGTTGTTAGTATGTCCGACACGGGTTATTATTTTAAGACAGTTAGGCGAAAAAGTGAGATTTTCAGGCGAAGAAGCAGCGTTTTATCTGGCAGACGCAACAATATTTTGGATGTTATGCGGATCAATATAGACAGAGTTAGATGAAAAAACGTAAAAAAGGCGAAAAATGAAGCTGAGCGATGGTGAAGTAGAGATTTCCAATGACTACTAAGAATTACATAAGAAATAATGGTAAACGAGTACCTCCGCCAATTGGCACTCTTCGCCAACCTAAGAAAATAATTGCATTTGGTTGGTATGGTGGAAAGTTTTCTCATCTTGATTGGTTGTTGCCGTTATTGCCTTCTTGTAAACATTACTGTGAACCGTTTGCAGGTTCTGGTGCTGTATTGTTGAATCGTGCCCCATCACCGATTGAGACATATAATGATTTAGATGGAGAAGCAGTAAATTTCTTTCGTGTACTACGAGATAAAAAAGAGGAACTGATTCAGGCTATACTGCTAACGCCTTTCTCGCGGGAGGAATTCGCACTAGCCTGCAATTTGGATCCAAATCTTTCGGACATGGAACACGCTCGACGATTTTATGTTCGAGCAAGACAAGTAAGAACGGGATTAGCCCAAAAAGCCTCAATCGGGCGTTGGGCAAATTGCAGAAATACCAGTCGTGCAGGCATGAGCGGTGTTGTTAGCAGATGGTTAGGGGCAGTTGAGCATCTTCCCTGGATTGCAGAACGTTTATTGCGGGTTCAGTTTGAGAACAGACCCGCAGTTGATGTAATTGCGTTGTATGATTCACATGAGACTCTATTTTACTGCGATCCTCCCTATATACATGAAACACGCGGCGACAATAACGCTTATGGAACCGAAATGACTGATAAAGATCATTGCGATCTAGCAGATGTACTCAATGCCGCAAAGGGCAAAGTGGCTATTTCAAATTATCAGTGTGAGTTGATGGACAAACTGTACCATAAGCCTAAATGGACCAAGTGTGTCGCACCTGAAAAAACCAATCATGCAACTAAAGGGAAACGCGTTGAAGTGTTGTGGACAAACTACGACCCAGAGGAGTTTTCCGATAGCAGTCCCTTGTTTGGAGAGATTATCTAATGCCTGACCCAGCTAACATTTTGTCCGAATTATTTTCCTGCGCCATCTCTGAGGACTACAGGCCGATACAGGCCCCTCCTGAAGTTCTTAAAAAAATAGAATATGTTTGTGAATGTGTTAGTAATCGCGCAGGCGCTCGCTTATTGATGGCGTGCTTGTTGGCAAAGGTACATAAACCGAATATTAATCCAACTAAGCCCTATACTGAGATTGGAAGTAATGATTGCTTCTCTGGTCGCACATATGATGAAAGGTATATATCACGTTTCATTGCTGACAAAGACATCCCATGCAATCCTACAACGGCATTTCTGACTCCCGCACTACGAAACATTGATAATCCTCTTTCAACAGACTTGGAAATCATCGGTCGTCCTCGGCAGGTATATATTGACACAATATCGCTTTTGCATTTTGTTAAAGATGGGGAAATTGATGCGAGTGAGTTACTGGTTGATGTTATCCATAGGCTAATTGTAATTCGCAACAGCAAGAAAGAATCTCTGTCAAAAAAGTTGGAAGAATTGAAGAATCATTCAGCAGAAATAATATTATCTTCAGAAGATACAATAACTTTGGTTGAGCAACATTTATCATGCAAACATAGTAGTCGATTGCCGGTTCTGATCGTTGCTGCGGCATATAATGCTGCGAAAAATAGAATTAGAGAACAAATCCGCCCCCTTCTTTCTCACAATGCTGCTGACGAACAAACCGGCAGTATGGGTGATGTTGAAGTGTGCTTGATCAACGATGAGAACGTGAGAACTATTTATGAAATGAAAATGAAGAAAGTGTTGCGAGAGGATATTGGTCGAGCAATTCAAAAAATCTCAAAAGGTGGAAAATCAATCGATAATTACATATTCATAACCACAGATGAAATCGATAAAAACATTTTCGAGTATGCAAAAAGCATGTATGAGAAACTTGGACAGCGTGAAATTGCTATTTTAGATTGCATTGGTTTTCTACGACATTTTCTGCATTTTTTTCATCGACTGCGTCGCCGCTTTATAGACGAATATCAAGAATTGGTAATCAATGAGCCGGAAAGCGCTGTTAGGCATGAATTGAAAGAAGTATTTCTACATTTGAGACAAGTTGCTGAAACAAGAGAATAAATCCGCACGGGTGCGGATGAAAAACGGAATATAAAACTTTTTTGAAAGTAATTGTAAAATAGCAGGGGGGAATTAAAGGTGTCCGGTACATTTTTTGGGGGAATCTGGGGACACCATTTTTTAGTTCTGAGTTTTTTGTTGATAGCCCTTCGACTCCGCTCAGGGTGGTGAGCCTGTCGAACCAGATGGTGAGCAACGTCGAACCATTCGTAGTTAAAAACAATGAACAAAATACAATGAACAATGAACAAGAAAATCTGATTCAATTTATTAGGGGCATAGTAGGGTCACCCCTTCGACTCGCTGCGCTCGCTCAGGACAAGCTCTTAAAATATAAAATAAGAAATCCGGGATTATGGCCTTGCCATCTTAACGATTGTAATTCGAGGAAGATTTTAATGTTATTGTGGAATTGAAAGGCCTGTTTGCGTAGCCAAGCGGATTAATATGTAGAAATAGGTACGGTGTCCCCAGATTTCGAGGAGGATTAATTAGAGGGATTGTATGAAGGATTTTTTTGAGAAAAACAAGATACCCATAGCTATTATCGTTGCAGCGTTAATAATTGCCGGCTCGATATGGCTGTCAAACAAGTCGGCATCAACCAGGCCGCAGAGCGGAAGCGACAGGAAACTAACACCACCACCACCGAGAACAGAAAAGCCCACCATACGCATCAGTTACACTGAAGCGCCAGAACACGTGGGAGAATATGCCTGCGTGGCAGGCAGAGTAGATCATGTTAACACCCCAAAAGAAACTACATTTCTAAATTTTGGTCCCGATTATAAAACCAGTCCGTTTGGCGCCGTAATTTTTAGGTCAGCCGCATACAAATTTCCCAATCCAAACCAATACGAAGGAAAAACTGTGGAAATCACCGGCTTGATAAGGACTTATCAAGGCCGGGCGGAGATTGTTCTCAATGACCCAGGTCAAATCAAAATTAAATAAAATTTCCCTTTTATTGCTGACTGCTTTAATCGCAGTTCTTATTGGGTATTTTTTACCTCACAAGTCATCGTTTATTAAAGAAGTGCAGGCTCTTTACCGGGTTGTAAAAGTGATTGATGGTGACACTATCAAAGTCGATATTGGAGGAGAAATTGAAACTGTAAGACTGATTGGAATAGATACTCCTGAGATAGCAAATCCTTATAATTCTCGGGAAGATTACTTTGGCCCGGAAGCTGCACAGTATGCTAAGCAACTCTTGGAAAAGCAATCGGTCTATTTAATCAGAGATCCAATGCAATCGAATATAGATAAATACAATAGACTTCTAAGATATGTATTTTTGGAAGATGGCACTTTAATCAACGCCAAACTCATCAAAGAAGGTTTCGCTTTTAACTATATATACGAGCCGTTCCAGTTTATGAAGCAGTTCGATTATTTAGAGAAACAGGCGAAAGAAAACCGATTAGGGCTGTGGAGCGGCGAAAAAAAATAGAACTAAGAAATAGGGTCATAAATCTTGGGACACCATACCGGGGAAATAGAGGGTCAGCCCCCTTCGACGCACTATGTTTGCTCAGGGCTTCGTTAAAATATAAAATAAAAAATCAGGGATTATGGCCTTGCCATCTTAATGATTGTAATTCGAGGAAGATTTCGGTATTATCGTGGCATTGAAAGGCTTGGTTGCCTCGTGCTACGTAGCATACTACGCAGAGTAGCAAGTAGCCAGGCGTTTAATCCGGCAGTATTGCCGGACTAATATGAGAAATGTCAGTTTAGTATTCTAAATGTTGGGCTTGTTTCGAAAGGACCAGGAAATGAAACATAAAATTGCAAGATTTGGGGTGACTGTTCTGCTGTTCTGTTCATTGCTTGTTGGGGTGATTGTAGTGGACGGCTGCAAGAAGTCAAAACCAGCCGTTGCCCCAAAGGCCGAAAAGGAAGTCAGTGCTCCTGTAGAAGCTAAGAAGCCGGCCGGACCCAGTGCTCCTGTGCAAAAGGCTGAGCCAAATGCTCCCGCTAAGAAGGTCCAGTAGAGACTCCGGTCTCTAATTCTGCGGGAAACGGTAGTATCTTCGGCACGACCCATCGTATATGGCATAATGCGGGGTTGTATTCTGCGCCAGATGCAACAACAGATTATAAAAGAATACAATCTGTGTACAGTCTCATAAACTGGTTAAATCTGGGGACACCATACCGCGGAAAAAGGAATGTAACCTTTTATTGAAAGGATTTTTACTATGGCAAGGAACGAAAAAACCTCAAAACGAGTAGGCAAAATCGCCTCCCAACAACTGCAAAGCAAAGGAACCTCAAAAAAGGCCAAGAGTACCGCCGCCTCTGCATTAACCCAACGGCCAGAAAGAAAGAAACGCAAGAAATAGCTTTACATCATGGTATTGTAAGCTGACATCGTGGCATTGTGAGTTTACAATGTGGTATTGCGGGCTTACATCGTGATATTGCCGCCTTTTTTCCCCTCAAAATCAGTTGACTTTGCGGCAAAATCGGTTTACTTTAGGGTAGTGAAAAACCTTTGCGCTTTTGGTTTTTCTGTTGAAGTTATTGACGGAGATAATGTATGACGAAAAACCGTTTGTACTGTGACGACAATTTTGAAAGTTAAATTTATTTAATTGTGAAAGGAGTCAAATATATGGTCTTTGAAGAAAAAGCTCAAGTTCCAGAAGAGCCTCAACAGACACCATCCGAAGAGCCTCAGGAGACACCATCCGAAGAGCCTCAGGAGACACCATCCGAAGAGCCTCAGGAGACACCATCCGAAGAGCCTCAGGAGACACCATCCGAAGAGCCTCAGGAGACACCGCTGAAAGAGTCTGAAGAAACACCGGAAGAGACTGAAGAAAGTTAGTGTTTATTTGGGGAGTGAGCTAGGTGAGCAGCCTGGCTCCCTCCTTTTGCTATAGTAGGAGGTTGTTGTCAGTGATGCCATAGTCCAAAATTCTCATTCCTATGGCATAGTTCTCCCAAATCTGGGGACACCATACCGGGAAAATAGAGGGTCAGCTCCTTCGACTACGCTCAGGACAAGCTCTTAAAATATAAAATAAGAAATCCGGGATTATGGCCTTGCCATCTTAACGATTGCAATTCGAGAAAGATTTTGATATTATCCTGGCATTGAAAGGATTAGTTGCATAGCCAAGCGTTTAATCCGGCAGTATTGCCGGACTAATATGAGAAATGTCAGATTATTTATGGTTAAGATTTAATGACAAATAAAATATTAGAGTTGTTTAGTGATAAAGTTCTTGTTCAGAAAGTACAAACCAAATTATCGAAATTGTTTCAACTCGCTGAATTGGAAAGTTCTCGAGCTGGTAAAGTGGGCATGGAAGTGGGGTCTGTAAGAGAAAAAATTTTGATTGCCTTACTGATTTATAAGTTTGGCGAAAACAATGTTGAAACAGAAATCCCGATCACTGAGCCAGAGATTGATGTTAAGGTTTTTGGTGATCCTATTTCGATCAAGACCATAACAAGCAAAAATTTCTGTAATATAAAACTCGTTTGGACAGTGGATGCTAAACAAGCCTTTCTATTCAGCCAGAAATACCAACCAACTTGTGATATGATACTGGCACAGATCAATTGGGGTAATGATGGTGGATTATACTACTTTCCGAAAATTATACAGATAGAAGTACTGAACGATATGGGCAGAGAAAACTACATCAAATTACCGAAGGCTGGAACAAATCCTCGTGGTGTTGAAATGACAGCAAACGCTCTGCGAAATCTTGCCACTCATGAAAAAACTTTAAAAATTCCTATCAAATGGTCAAAAGAAACTATTGAATTTAAAGCTTATCATCGATGGATCGAAATGTGGAGAGAAGGTTAATCCAATGAGAAAAGGTTCTAAAACAAGCAATTTTGGTACAACAACCAGAATTAACCATGACTCGTCAGCATACTACAATTCAAAATTGTACAGTGAATTATGTATAACACACAATGATGATAATAATATGCCTGATGCTGAATTCCCGGAAAATCTTAAAAATAAAATTATTTTAGGTAGTTCTGAAAGCATGGAAGAAATACCGAGTAATTCTTTGCATCTTATGATAACATCGCCTCCTTATAATGTTTCCAAAGAATATGACGATAATTTGTCATTACAGGAATATTTACAACTGCTAAGAAAAGTATTTACCGAAACATACAGGGTCTTAGTTAATGGCGGAAGAGCGTGCATCAATATTGCCAATGTGGGAAGGAAGCCATATATTCCTTTATCTGATCACATTTCTCAAATAATGAGAGAAATTGGTTTTCAAATGCGAGGTGAAATCATTTGGAACAAAGGTGCTGGAGCTGGTGTTTCCATGGCTTGGGGAAGCTGGCAGTCGGCATCGAACCCAGTTTTAAGAGATGTCCATGAATATATCTTGGTTTTTAACAAAGGTTCATTCAAGAGGGAAGCAAAAGGAAACGAAAATACAATTACCAAAGAGAGTTTTATGGAATGGACAAAATCAGTTTGGGCTATGAATCCTGAATCAGCAAGGAAAGCGATGCATCCAGCCCCATTTCCTGTTGAATTGCCTTACCGATTGATACAACTTTATTCGTTTAAGGATGATGTTATTCTTGATCCATTCATGGGAAGCGGAACAACAGGTATTGCGGCTATAAAGTCAGAACGAAAGTATATCGGTTATGAGATCAATGATGAGTATGTCAAAGTAGCTCAAAAAAGATTAAAAATACTACAATCACAAGCCCGTATGTTTGTATAATCATGTAAATCTGATAGGATAAATCTGGGGAGCAAATCTGGGGAGAGTAAATCTGGGGACGCGATTTTTAGTTCTGAGTTTTTTGTTGATAGTCCTTCGACAAACTCAGGATGGTGAGCAATGTCGAACCATTCGTGGTTAAAAACAATGAACAAAAAACAATGAACAAAATACAATGAACAATGAACAAGAAAATCTACTTCAATTTATTAGGGGCATAGTAGGGTCAGCCCTTCGACTCGCTGCGCTCGCTCAGGACAAGCTCTTAAAATATAAAATAAGAAATCCGGGATTATGGCCTTGCCATCTTAACGATTGTAATTCGAGGAAGATTTTGATATTATTATGGAATTGAAAGGCTTGTTCATCCTTCGTAGTTCGTCCTTCGTAGTACTACGGAGAATGGATCTTGTGCTTCGTAGCTCCCGTTCTTGCTTCGCAAGAAGCTGCGGGGACAGAGTAGCAACTACGGAGAATGGAGTTGCGTAGCCAGGCGTTTAATCCGCCTTCGCCAAGGCTATGTCGGACAAGCTGGCGGATAAATATGGGAAATTCAAGATAAAATTTTAGGAGAACAGACATGGCTATTTATGAAACCGGGATCCAGAATTTCAACGTTAAAAAATTCGGGCCGATAATCATTATCTTTATTGTGTTACTGGTCTTTATTATCGCAGTTGGAACATCTATTGTCAATGTAGGGCCTGATGAAGTTGGAATTGTTGCAAAAAAATTTGGCGGCGGCGAATTGCCGGATGGCCGCATCGTCGGCGTCAAAGGCGAAAACGGTTTTCAGGCGAGTGTCTTGATGCCGGGCTGGCATTTGTGGTACTGGAAGTGGCAGTATGACATTACAAAAGTAAAAGATGCCGAGCTCAAACCCGGCATGGTAGGTATTGTTGTTGCCAAAGATGGGATTTCTCTGCCTGACGGTGAAATTTATGCGTCTCAGTGGAAAGAACCTGACAAGATGATTAATGACGCGGTATATTTTCTTACTGATGGTAAGGGATTCAAGGGCCCACAGCTTACCGTTCTGCAACCGGGTAAATACAAGATCAATTCAAAACTTTTTGAAGTGAAACAGGTTCCGGCCACGAATGTAAAGGCCGGTACGGTGGCTGTTATCAAAAGTAATGTCGGGCAGATAGTAGCTTCAGATGACGGCCTTGTTGAAAGGGACCAAAGGGGGATATGGCGGATTACGCTGCTGCCTCAGGAGTATTACCTTAACACAAATGCTTACGAGGTGACCATAATTGATACGCGTCAGCAGAAAGTCAGCTATACGTCGAAAACTGAACGAGGTGAAGCCAAAGTACAGCCTTTGCAGCCCATTACCGTAAGAAGCGCCGATGGCTTTACTTTCCCCGTCGATGTTCGCGTTACCTACAGAATCGATAAGGAGAGCGCTCCAAAGGTTGTCGCGACGGTTGGAGATGATCAACTTGTATTAGACAAGCTTATTACACCGGCAGTGAGAGCAAGTTTTAGAAATAACGCAGAAAAGGTTAAAGCCCTCGATTATGTGCAAAACCGCTCAAAACAGGAACAACAGTGTACAAGTGAACTTCAAAGAGAGCTGGCACAGTATGGTATCACCATACTTGCTGTCAGGATCGGTGATGTAGGCGATGAAAAATCGCTTGGCCAACTGCTTAAGACACAAACTGACAAGGAAATCGCAAGACAGGAACAGCAGACGTTTATTGAACAGCAAAAGGCCGCCGAACAGGAGAAGGCTTTAACGAAGACCGAGCAGGAAGCCGAGGAAGAAAAACGTCTTGCTACCGCCAGTTATGATGTTAAAGTCGCCGAACAGGAAAAACAGCAGAGAATCATTGATGCACAGGCTGAGGCGGAAATGGTCAAGCTTGTCGCAGAGGCACAGGCGGAAGCTTATAAGAAAATTTCCGAGGTTATCGGCTCTGACAATGCTGCACTAATCGAGATTATTAAGCTTATAGCTAAGGAAAAGATTAATATTACGCCCGATGTTATGGTCGGCGGCGCGGATGCAGGTATGACCGATGCGCTGATGGGAACTGTTCTGAGGGGGATGCTCAATAAAGAGGCTGCTTCCATGGAAAAATAAATGACATCTATGATATAGATGCTGAAAGCTCAAAAGAGAAAACGGTGGGGTAAAGACCTCACCCTACAGAACTGGTGAAAATCTGCGCCAAAGTGGTATCCGCTGTCGATCACGCTGCTCTTGCCAATTTTTACCCCATCGTCAATTACAACATACGCCATAGGCGTACAAGCCTCGTCCGTCCCGCCAGAGGCGGGTAAACCTCTGCCTTCTGTCGTTGTTCGGCGTTCAGTGTTCGTAATTCGTTATTAGATGTTTCGTCTCTCGCCCATCCTCCCTCGTCCATCGTCTATTTTCCGTCATCAGTCCTCCGCCCTCTGTCTTCCGTCTTCTGTTTTCTGTCTTTCAGGACTTGCTCTCAGGCACGGATCAGTTATAATCGCATCGATCTTTACGAGCTGGTCAGAATCGTTATGACTTGCACTCGCGTGTTCTTGATGGGCTCTGTCTGGCCCGAAGCACACACGATTTAGCGGTGCACTTTTTTATTGCGCCGCTGCCAGAGGGAAAGAGTACCTAATATGAACCTGACAGACAGAGATAAGCAGATAATCAAAGATTATATCGACAGGGGCGAACCGCTACCGGCTAAGTACAAACTAATGCTCTTTGCTGATTCGCCAGAGGTGGAGCTTGTCTGGCAGGGTAAATCCAGCGAAATTACCAGCGTTGTCCTGCCGTTTCAGTCCATAGAGCAGATTGATGAGCCGAGGCAGGAACAAACTTCATACAAGCAAATAGGCGGTGATATGGGTTTGTTTGCTGCTGATGCTCGTGGCAGACAATCGTCGGGTTGGACTAACAAACTTATTTGGGGTGACAATAAACTCATCCTTTCATCTCTGAAGAATGGCCCATTACGCCGACAGATAGAAGACGCCGGCGGCTTAAAGCTTATCTATATCGACCCACCATTTGATATGGGGGCGGACTTCTCTATTCCCATCGAAGTTGGTGATGAAACTCTCACTAAAAACCCCAGTGTCATTGAGGAATTAGCATATCGTGATACTTGGGGTAGAGGCACGGACTCATACCTTTCTATGATGTATGAGAGGTTGAAACTTATGGCAGATTTGCTGAGAGAAGATGGTTCGCTTTGTATTCACTGTGACTGGCGAGTTGTATCGAATCTCAGAATACTGCTGGACGAGATATTCGGGCGTGCATCACTAATAAATGAGATTGTGTGGGTACATCAAATAATGGGTGGTGCGCACGGGAAGCGATTGCCTAAAGCACACGAGACAATTATCTGGGTCGCTAAATCTGACAAGTTTCGCGTTAATTCTGATGACCCATGCATACGTGTCCCTTTCAGCGACTATGTTAAAGAATCAATGCAGCAAGACGAAAATGGGCGGTGGTTCTATACAAGACGACGAATGAGTCGAAAGGCAACTTCAGAGGAGAAGAAAAGTAAAGCACATACCGTAACTTATGTTGATAACCCGGATGAAGGTACGGTTGCATCGGACGTGTGGAACGATATGTTATCTTACCAACCCAAACCTGCTGTTAACACGAAGTATCCAACACAGAAACCAGACGAGCTTTTGGAGCGTATCGTTGGGGGTGGAACCAGGGAAGGGGATTTAGTTGGTGATTTCTTCTGTGGCTCAGGGACAACATTAGTGGTGGCGGAGAGGTTAGGGCGCAAGTGGATTGGCTGTGATTTAGGACGATTTGCTATCCACACAACTCGGAAACGGCTAATTGGCGTGCAGCGTGAACTCAAAGACAAGGGTGAGCATTATCGCAGCTTTGAGATTCTTAATCTTGGCAAATATGAGCGGCAGTACTTTATAGGCATAGACCCGAATTTGCCAGAGGAGCAGAGAAAAGCACAAACTATACAACGAGAAGAGCATTACCTGACGCTTATTCTGTCTGCATACAAAGCTGAGCGTGTTTTTCAGATGCCACCATTTCACGGCAAGCAGGGCAAAACTGCGGTAGTGGTTGGTCCGATTGATGCGCCGGTAACCCTTTCGCAGGTCAATGAGATTATCGCAGAGTGTTGCAAAAAGAAAATCGGCAGGGTCGATGTGCTTGGTTTTGAGTTTGAGATGAGTTTAACTCCGGTGATTCAGGATGAGGCCAAAGCCAAAGGCGTTTCTTTAAGTTTGAAATATATTCCCAAAGATGTATTTGACAGGCGGGCCGTAGAGCATGGGCAGGTTCAGTTCTATGATGTTGCTTATGTTGAGGTATTGCCGAAAGTTCAAGGGCAAGCTGTAGCTGTTACGCTGAAAGATTTTGGTGTCTTTTATAGACAGGATAATTTGAATATTTTGGGCGAAAAACTCAAAAACGGCGGCATTAAAGTTACTGTCGATAGGGGGCAGGTAGTTAAGATTACAAAGGATAAGAACGGCAAGGTCAGTAAGGAACAGTTGACAAAAAAATGGACTGACTGGATTGACTACTGGTCTGTGGATTTTGACTTTGAGAACCGTAAAGAGATTATCCGATTAGTTGAGGACGGCAAGGAAAAAGAGGTCTGGACAGGTAATTACATCTTTGAAAATGAATGGCAAAGCTATCGTACTCGTAAGAACCGGACGCTCGACCTAACAAGCGCAAAACACGAATACAACAAAAAAGGGCGATACAAGATAGCGGTTAAGGTTATCGACATCTTTGGTAACGACACGACTAAGGTTGTGGAGGTAAAAGTCTGATGGCTCTTAGCCCAAAATTTCCAACCGACCCGCACGTAATACTCGACCCTGATATTCGTTGGTATCCCGGCGAGGAACAATTCACAGAAACCGGCTATGCAATGCTATTGCCACCCTTAGTTTATCGAATCAGGCAAGAGGTTAAAAAGTGGCGAGATAAGGGTTATGAAGGGGCCAGCGATACCACAAAAGCCCTGCTGAACTATTGGTTCAGGACAGAACACATACTGCCGAGTGACGATGGTATTATGAAACCTTTTTGCTACTACTTTGCCCAGCGTGAAGCGGTAGAAGCAGCAATATGGCTTTACGAAGTTGAGCAAGCCAAAGACCCGTATGCGCTTATCAAGTTTGACGCGTCAGGACGAGTTTCAAAGGGGATGTTTGACGAGGACTGGACACGGTATGTAATCAAAATGGCAACTGGGGCCGGCAAGACTAAGGTAATGAGCCTTCTAATTGCTTGGGCTTACTTCCACAAACGGTATGAGGCCGGGTCTGATATGAGCATCAACTTTCTTGTCATAGCTCCGAATATCATTGTATTGGACAGGTTAATGGATGATTTTAACGGCTTGGAAATCTTTTACAATGACCCTGTTCTGCCAGATAACGGGTATGAGGGGCAAGACTGGCAAAATGATTTTCAGATTACGCTGCATATACAGGACAGAATCGGCTTAATCTCGGATACGGGCAATATCTTTTTGACAAATATCCACCGTGTCTATGAGAACGCCGCCGAGCCATCGTTTAATGATGACAACACGATGGATTATTTCTTTGGTAAGAGGCCGACAGGCAAGACGACTGATTCTCAGGTTGATTTGGGACAAATTATTCGGGATGTGCCGGATTTGGTCGTGCTTAATGATGAGGCTCATCATATCCACGACCCTGATATGGCGTGGTTCAAAAATATCCAAGACATCTCTAACCAGCTCCGGCTCAAAGGCAGTAAGTTGTCAGCGCAGTTTGACTTCACTGCAACCCCCAAGCACAGTAATGGGGCAATTTTTGTTCAGACTATTACCGATTATCCTTTAGTTGAAGCTATTCGACAGCATGTTGTTAAAACGCCGGTACTTCCCGATGAACCATCAAGGGCAAAACTAAGCGAGCACCAAAGCGACAAATTCACCGAACGATACGAAGATTATCTGCATTTAGGCTATCTTGAATGGGAAAAGGTTTACGAGCGATTTGAACCGGCTGGTAAGAAATCTGTACTATTTGTTATGACCGACGATACTCGAAATTGTGATGAGGTTGGTGAATTTTTAGAAGAAAGCTACCCAGAACTTCAAGGAGCTGTACTGGTCATTCACACAAAGAATAACGGAGAGATTTCAGAGGCATCCAGCGGGAAAAGCAAAGGAGAAATGGAAAAGCTGCGTAAGGAAAGCCGAGAAATTGACAGCTTTGACAACAAGTATAAGGCAATCGTCTCGGTAATGGTACTGCGGGAGGGTTGGGATGTTCAGAATGTTGTGGCTATGGTCGGCCTGCGACCTTTTAAGGCCAAAAGCCAGATTTTACCAGAGCAAACACTTGGACGGGGTTTGCGACCGATGTTCAGGGGCGAAAATGTGGACGAAAAGGTTAGCGTAGTAGGCACAGATGCTTTTATGGATTTCGTGGAGTCAATCCGCAGCGAAGGTGTTGAGCTTGAGTATGCCCGGATGGGTCCCGGCAGTGCCCCCAAGGCCCCTCTTGTAATAGAAATAGACCAGGAAAACAAAAAGAAAGATATTGAGAAGCTCGATATAGAGCTACCTGTGATGGCTCCTCGAATCTACCGTGAATACAAGAATCTTGAGCAGTTAGATTTGGACAAACTGCCAAAGCCAAACCTGCCGATTAAAGCTTTTAATGAAGATGAGCAGCGAGAAATCGTATTCAAAGACATAGACACAGAAGCCGTCAGCCATACTACCATTTTGGATTTGGCTTTCACTCCAACCCATCAAAGTGCGGTTGGCTTTTTTGCCAAAACGATAATGCGGGATTTACGGCTTGTCGGAGGTTTTGATGTTCTTTTTGGCAAACTCAAGCAGTTTATCGAAACACAGCTTTTTGAAAGACCTGTTGATTTAGACGACCTTAACATACTACGGAACTTATCGGAAATCGAAGTAACTCGAACAATTCTGGAAAGCTTCAAAACTGCTATAAATGCCCTGACTATACGGGACAAGGGCACAACAGAAATCAGGGATACTATAAATCTGAGCAAAACTCGCCCGTTTATTGTAAACGACCAAGACTATATCATTCCGCAAAGGTCTATCTTCAACAAAATTGTCGGTGATAATCACTTAGAATTAGAATTTGCTGCATTTCTTGATAATTGTGAGGACATAATCTCATTCGTTAAAAACTCGCAAAGTACCCATTTCAAAATCGAATACCAAACAAAAGATGGCGGTATTCCCAATTATTACCCTGATTTCATCGTGAAGGAGACAGTGAGCGATTTTTGGATAATAGAAACCAAAGGCCGCGAAGATTTAGAAGATCCTCGCAAATGGGAGCGGTTATGTCAATGGTGCATTGACGCATCAAATAAAAACCCATCGTTAAATTTCCGACCTCTCTTCATTCGTCAAGAAAAATGGGACCAATACCGTCCCAAAACGTTTAAGGATTTGCGCGCGGGGTTTGGAGTACCAGAGACATAATTGTGGTGTGTGGTAACATCTTCCCTTTTATCGCTCGCCTTGGGTGCGGTGCTTTCAAGAAAAGGACGCAGTTAAGCCAGCCCGACTATAGGATTATCTATTTCTCCTAACCTAACAAAATGTTAATTTAAAAAAGGAGTCAATTTTTGACTAATTTCTGTTAAAAAGCGCGCGCTTTTGTAAATTTCTGACCATTTTTTGCAAATTTCCGCTCATTTTTGATCACTTTTTAACACGTTTTTTCTTGCCTATATTACTCAGACACTACAGGTTGACTTGTGAACTTCATTTTTAAACTAATATTGATTATGCCCTCCGAAAAATTGCCAGAAAATACCAATTTTTTAAAACTCCTGTTAATTTAAATTTTGAGTTGTGTTAATCTGGGTCGCTATCTTTAACGCAACGCGGAATCTTTGTCGATTACATTTTTCGTAAGCGTTCACGGGAAAACCGCATTTTTGTCATTGCGAGCGAAGCGAAGCAATCTAAAATCGTACGTTTTTGAGATTGCTTCGGCCTAAAGGCCTCGCAATGACACAAAAACGCCTTATTTTATGCGTGAACGGTTACCATTTTTCTAACTCTCCTTACAATCCTCATATAAGCTTAGGATAGCTTTTGGACCGACCGGGCAAAGAGCCCTTCTATTTTTTTGCTTGAAAGAATCTCAGCCGTTCATGATCGCCTCGGCTTCTTGTCTGTATGCGTCCATAACGTATGGTATGCCGGAGACCTGAGCAGCCTCAGGGGTTAAGGCCATAAGGTCGTCCCTGCTGATTGTTGAAGCCCTGAAGTTTCGACTGCCCGCCATCAACTGCTGTAAGCCAACTTTGAGCTTATCGACGAATGTATAAAGGCCAATGGCTCCCAGCGGCATTTCCTTGACGGTCTCTTTGCCGTACTTTGCAACAAGGTCCTCATAGCAGACAAAGATTTCCTCCACCTTTGAGCCGTAGGTGCTGATTGTTTTTGGAAGAGCATTCGCCCCTTCTTGCAACCACAATCCTATATTTTTGCCGACCATGCCCGGAATCATCATCGCCCGGCCCATACAGACAGCTTTGGTGAATGGGGCGCCCATTGCCAGGACTTTGAAGATATGGTCTTCTGTACTGAAACCGCCTGCGATAGCAATATCCGGCACGAAAGCTCCCTTAGCCGCGAGCTTTTGGCAAAAATCGTAAGTCATCGATTGTAGGTAGAAGGTTGGAACACCCCATTCTTCCATCATCCGCCAGGGACTCATTCCGGTTCCACCCGGAGCACCATCAATAGTCAGCAGGTCCAGCTTGGCATCGGACGACCATTTAATAGCCATCGCCAGCTCCCGCATCGGATAGGCCCCGGTTTTAAGCGTAACACGTTTTGCGCCGAGCTTGCGTACCCGCTCGACCTCCTTCATAAAACCTTCCTGGTCCACGAATCCCAGACGTGAGTGCCTTTCAAAATGTTTCAAAGCACCGTCTCTAAAAGCTGCTTGGTGGGCCTCTATGGAAGGATCAGGAGTAACTAAGTAGCCTCTTTTCTGCAGCTCAAGGGCTCGTTCGAGTGAATCGACCTGAATTTCCCCGCCAATACATTTTGCACCCTGGCCCCATTTAAGCTCGATGCTTTCGATACCAAGCTCGCCAATAACATACTCGGCTACCCCCAGACGAGTGTCCTCAACATTCATCTGAACAATCATATCGCCATAGCCTTCGTGCCACCTGCGATATTGCTCAACACGTTGCGCCATATTCGGAGCCTTTTTGATCTTGCCATTTTTGTTTAGTTCCAATTCGGGATCAATGCCGCAAACATTTTCGCCACAGACTATAGTGATACCGGCGATACCAACCCCTGCTGCAAAATGCTCCCAGTTCTTGCGCGCAATATCCGTCGAACCCAAAGCACCGGTGAAAACAGGCATACGCATCTTGACCTTGGTGCCACAACCGTATTCTGTTTCAGTATCTACCATTGGAAAAAGGGTATTATCGGGCGTGCCCACTTGGCCGTCCGATAAGCCTTCAGCACCCATAGCATAACCCTGAATATTAAGATGCGAATAATCGATAGGGTAGTTTTTATCACCGCCGGCAGTGAGAGTACCGAATGGACTAGGGTAAATCACTTCACGACCGCGATAGGAAGACTTAAAAACCTCACAATTACCCCGGCAGCCATCAATGCATCGTGTACAGATACCAGAGACAGGCGAAACACTCCTCGAACGGTTTGAAGTCTGTGTGACTTCGTTAGAATTGGGTTGCTGTAAGTTCATTTTTTACTCCTTGTTAGAGTTGGTTCGCGGTAAAATTTCTTTAGCTACTTCAAATTTTAAATTTTTCCTTGCATTTTATTAGCATTACTAATAATATAGGTAATTATCCTAATAGTATAAATTGTAAAGCGGTTAAAACAAGTATATTATCTTGATACACATTATCAGAGAAACTTATAATGCATATAGAAACGCTAAAGATATTCTGTGATTTAGCCGATCTGCAAAGCTTTTCAAAAACTGCTGAAAAGCATCTTCTAAGCCAATCAGCGGTTTCCCAGCAGCTTGCACAACTGGAGCTTACGCTTAAATTTCAACTGCTGGACAGAAAGAAACGGCCAATTGAGCTTACTAAAGCCGGCCAATTATTTTACCAGGCCTGTAAGGATATCATTGACCGGTACGAACAACTAAGGAGTGAATTGAACACTCTGAAATCATCAGCGGGCAATAGAATAAATGTTGCGGCAATTTTCAGTATCGGAATGCACACTCTGCCGGACTATGTTAAAAGATTTATGATCAGCTACCCTAATGTTAATGTTCACATTGAGTACTTCAGCGCCGATAAAATCTATGAACTGGTTTTAGGTGGTGACATCGATATAGGTCTTGTAGCTGTTCCCAAAAAAGATAAAAGACTCGACGTGTATGACTTTGAGAACGAATCGCTCGTTTTGGCCTGCAGTCCGAAACATCCATTAACGCACGAATCGCAGATCGATATCCATAAATTGCAGTTTGAGAGATTCATCGCTTTTGAGAAAAATGTTCCTACCCGCATGTGGATAGACAACATTTTAGAGCGCTACAATATTATTATTCAGCCGGTAATGGAATTCGATAATATCGAAACCATTAAACGAGCAGTGGAAATAAATTCAGGCCTGAGTATATTACCGCAGACCGCGATACATCAAGAGGTAGATAGCGGAACGATAAAAGCGATACCATTTTCCAACGAGAATTTCTTTAGGCCGACTGGCATAATCGTTCGCAAAGGCAAAATTTTGGGCCAAGCCGGGCGATACTTTATCGAACTGCTGCGCAAAAA
>Ga0307428_1000684_pt1 | contig 19855 bp, 14 predicted proteins | sample SalMarWE160240MG_FD_202161 | JGI IMG/M metagenome (GOLD analysis project Ga0307428, IMG submission 202161) | Salt marsh sediment microbial communities from the Plum Island Ecosystem LTER, Massachusetts, United States - WE1603-240 | ecosystem: Environmental > Aquatic > Marine > Intertidal zone >...
CGTCACCAAAGTCGTCGTTGATAACAGAGGGGCCCGCACCGGGCGGCAGATTCCCCTGCATGTCGTTGACTTTCCGGCGCAACTCGTCCCAGACCTGGGGGAGGGCGTGCTTGTCGTACTGGTCCCTGATATGGGTCTTAATTTCGGAGAAGCCGCGATAGGACGTCGACTCGACCCAATCGAGCTGCCCGAGCTGCTGGATGGCCAGTTCGATCTTGTCGCTGACCTCTTCCTCGACCTCGGCCGCGCTGGCGCCCGGATAGGGCGTACGGATCACCGCATCCTTGATGGTGAACTCCGGGTCCTCGAGCCGAGGAAGTTTTTGGTAGGCGGCCATGCCCCCGACGAGCATGACGCCAGTGAGAACAAGGGTAGTGGTCCGGTTCCTGAGGGACCACTCGGTGAGAATTTTCATTGGGCGACCTGCCGGACCAGTTTTCGCACGGGCATTCCCTCGCGGAGCGCCTGCACGCCTGAGGTTGCGATCATATCGCCCCGCGAGAGGCCCTGGCGAATCTCAATGTCCGATCCGAACATTGCACCCACCTGCACCGGAGTGCGGCGGACCGTCATCGAGGATGGATCAATGAGCCAGACGAATGCGCGGCCATTCTCGTCATCCCTGACCGCATTGACCGGGACGGCGATCGTGTCCGAGTAGCCTCGGATCCGCGACGCTTTGACCCGTATCTTCGCTGTCATGCCCGGAAAAACACGCACATCCTCGGGGTTCTCGAAGATGAGGGTCGCCTGAAAGGTCCGGGTCTCCGGATCTGCCGTTGTTGCTACCTCCTTCACTCGTGCCGGAAAGCTTCGATCAGGGATCGAGGTCACCACGACCTCTGGCTTGAGCCTGGCCGTGATTTCCGCATCGGTTTCCTTGGGCCCTTCACCCCCCATGTCACGCTCCGGAATGTTGATCCGGATTTCGAGATGAGAGGTATCCTGGAAAACGAGGACTGGGTCCTTGGCATTAACGTTCGCGAAGTCGTCCACGAGCTTGCGCGCCATCACCCCGTCGAAGGGTGCCTGGAGCATGGTGTCCTGGAGCGCCTTTTCGGCCACCTGGAGCTCGGCTTCCGCGACTTCGGCCGCTCTGCGATACCCATCAATCCTTTGCTTTGAGATGGCACCCGAATCCTCTTTATAGATATTTTGGCCGCGCCGGTAGTCGGATTGGGCTTTCCGTAGGTTGGCCTTCGCCACGTCCAACTGTGCCACGTAATCCCGGTCGTCGAGCCGTGCCAGCACTGTCCCTTTCTTGACCTTTTCCCCCTCCTTGACCGGACGCTCAATGATCCTGCCTGCCACCTCAAAGGCCAGGTCGGCATTTAGTGCCGCCTTGATCGTGCCTGGGTATTCGCGCCAGTCCCCTCCACTTGACTCCCCGATGGTCATAATCTTCACGGGCCGGGCGACCGGCTTCTCCTCGACATCTCCCCTGCCGCACCCGGCGACCGTGAGACTGAGGCAGCCGCCGATGACAGCAGCAGTCATCCAGGCCGTTGAACGCGGTCTTTCTGGTCGCGATCGGTGCAACGCTCTCATGTAATTCCCGTCCTTGCGCATCGATAAGCTACAGACGACGGTTCCCCGACAGTACGTACCTCTCTCCCGGCTTTCAAGAAATCGGTGACTCCGTGGGGACTTCCAAACGGCTCACTGCCGGGGCGGGGCGGGCGTGGATTCCTCCTGAACGATCGGCCGCATCCGAATCTCGATCCTCCGATTGCGGGCGCGGCCTTCCGGCGTGTCGTTCGAAGCGACCGGTTCGTTCTCGCCGTACGACACGGCGATGAGCCGGTTGCCGGCGATTCCGGCCTCTTCCAGGAGGCGCACGACCCGGGCCGCGCGCCCTCCGGCGAGCTCCCAGTTCGTGGGGTACAGATTGGACAACTGCCCGCGGATTGGAACATTGTCGGTATGACCCCCGACGTCGATCTGATAGGGGACTTTCTTGAGTTCCGCCGACACCGTCAGGAGCACCTCCCGTCCCTTCTCGCCCAACTCCGCCGACCCCGTCGCGAACAGGATCTCCTCCGAGAGCTTCACCCGCAACCCGTCTCGCAACTGTTCGATGACGATTTGCCCCGACTCCACTTCACCCTCGAGCTTTGACACCAGTGCATTGTACGTCTGGCGAACCTGCGACACCTCGGCCGTGTGGGCTAAACGAAGCTGCGACATTTCTTCGCCCTGAGTCACGAGTTGGGCCTCGAGACCCTGGACCCGTTTTTCCAGCTCCTGGACACGATTTGCGAGCGCCTTTCTCTCCCCCGCGAGTGTGTCTCGCTCACTGACCATCTTGTCGTACTTCCCGGTCGACACGCATGCCGTCATGGAGGCCAGCACGGCCATCATGACCAGGGTCACACCGATCTGACTCCGCAGTGATGATTCTTTGAGAGCGCCCAACCATCTGTACATGAAACCCTCCTCGCTGCCTTGGTGATCCATTGTCTCGACGTCGGCCGTTACATCCACCCCTTTTCTTGATAGTACCGGACGGCGCCGGCGTGGAGTGGCGCTGAAAGACCCTGCAGCATCCCCTCAGGCTTGAGAGAGGCGAAAGCGGGGTGCGCCTCACGGAAGCGATCGAGATTCTCGAAGACGGTCTTGACCACGTTGTACACTACCTCGTCTGACTTCTGCGCGCTGGTGACGAGCGTCGCCTTCACGCCGTAGGTCGGTATATCCTTTTCCACACCTCTGTAGATCCCCCCGGGGATCACCGCCATCACGTAGTACGGGTGCCCGGCCACATACGTCTTGATGTCGGGCGCGTCGATGGGAATCATCCGGATCTGGGTTCGGTTGGCCAATTTCACACCGCCCTGCCAGGGCTGGCCGACCGTATAGAAGAAGGCGTCGATTTCCCCCGCCTCCAAGGCCCGACTGGCGTCGTGCTGCTGCAGCTCTTTCGGCCTGATGCCCCGATACTGGTCGATGCCGTAATACTTGAGCACGTCCTCGGCGTTTCGGCGAGTCCCCGAACCCGGATTGCCGATGTTGACCCGCTTGTCTCGGAGATCATTCACGGACTCGATCCCTGCGTCGGCCCGAGCCACCAGCATTACAACCTCCGAATGGACACTGAAGACGCTCCTGAGCTCTTTGTACGGCCATCCGGCCCAATCGGCCTTGCCGTTAAAGGCCTGAAAGTTGCGGTCGGACTGCGCGACGCCGAAATCGAGCAGGCCGCGCCGAATGGCGTTGATGTTAGACACCGAGCCAAGGGCGGGGCGGCCGAGGCAGGTGTATCCCTGATGCTCCAGCTTTTCATTGACCAGGTTGCAGATGTTCAAGGCCACCTGATAATAGATGCCGGTGGCGGATCCTCCTCCGATCACGAGGTACGTCTTGCTTCCCTGAGCGGTGGTGCTTGCCGCTCCCGCAACCATCACGGTGCTCACGATCAGGGTGAGCAGGCTCTTCTTCATCCTCTTACCGCTTCCTGGCCAGTGCCAATTGTTCCTTGGCTGCCGCCACAACACTGTCTGGGGTAAACCCGAATTTCTTTTGCAGCGCCTTGAGCGGTGCCGACGCCCCGAAGGTATGCATCCCGATCATATGGCCGCGGGGCCCCACATACCGCGCCCAGCCGAAGGTAGACGCCTGCTCGACCGAGACGCGCGCGGTCACCGCCGCGGGCAACACACGCTCACGATAGTCGGTATGCTTGCTGCAATAATACTCAAACACCTCCCACGACGGCATGCTCACGACCCGAGCCTTGATTCCTTCGGCTCGGAGCTGCTCGTAGGCATCTATACAAAGCGACACCTCGCTGCCCGTGGCCAGAAGAAGGACATCGGGTTTGCCGTCGTCGGCATCGGCAAGGACATACGCCCCGCGTGCAACACCCTCGGCCGACGCGTATTTCGTGCGGTCCAGGGTCGGCAGCGCCTGCCGCGTCAGGACCAGCGCGACCGGCTCGTGGCGCAACTGGGCGATCAGCTTCCATGCCTCCGTGACTTCGTTCGCATCTGCCGGTCGGAGCGTGATGAGCCCGGGGATGGCTCTCAGGGACGCCAGCTGTTCGACCGGCTGATGCGTCGGGCCGTCCTCGCCCACGCCGATCGAGTCGTGCGTGAAGACATAGATCACCGGGATTTCCATCAACGCACTGAGCCGCACCGCGTGGCGTGCGTAATCGCTGAAGATTAAGAACGTGGAGCCGTAGGGGCGGACCTTGGCCAGAGACATGCCGTTGAGCGTCGCACCCATGGCATGTTCCCGGATGCCAAAGTGGAGGTTTCGGCCGGCATAATTCGCCGACTGAAAATCGCCGGCCCCTTCGAACGTCAGACGCGTTTTGGTCGAAGGCGTGAGGTCCGCGGAACCGCCGATCAGCCAGGGTACGTTCTTGCCGAGCGCATTGAGCACCTGCCCCGACGTGTCCCGGGTGGCCTTCCCCTTGGCATCAGGCGGAAACGATGGCAGGCCCCTATCCCAGCTGTCCGGCAACTGCCGAGTTTGCATGCGATACAAGTGGTCGGCCAGCTCCGGGTATTTGGCCTTGTACGCGGTGAATTTCTTCATCCACGCCTCGCGCAGCGCTCGCCCACGCTTGCCCATCCCCTCTTGAAAGTGCTCAGGGACTCCGTCGGGCACGAGGAACGTGGCATCCTCCGGCCAGCCGTACGCCCGCTTGGTCAACCGAATTTCCTCCTCACCCAGCGGCTCGCCATGGGCCGCGCTGGTGTCTTGCTTGTGGGGAGCACCGTACGCAATATGACTATCGACGATGATCAGGGTCGGTCGGTCAGTCGTATTCTTGAAGGTGCGGAGCGCACGCTCGAGCATCTCCAGGTCGTTCGCGTCCCCCACGCGCGTCACATTCCAGCCGTAGCCGATAAATCGGGTGGCCACGTCGTCACTGAACGCCAATTCCGTGTGCCCCTCGATGGTGATGTGGTTGTTGTCGTAAATCCAGCAGACGTTCGAGAGCTTGAGGTGTCCGGCCAGCGAGGCCGCTTCCCCCGAGATTCCCTCCATCATGCAGCCATCGCCGCAGACGGCGTACACATCGTAATCGAACATCTCGAACTCGGGACGATTGAAATACGTGGCCATCCACCGCCCGGCAAGCGCCATGCCGACACTCGTCGCCACCCCCTGGCCCAATGGGCCGGTGGTCGTCTCAACACCCGATGTCCACCGGTATTCCGGGTGCCCGGGGCATTTGCTGCCGAGTTGGCGAAAGCGTTTGATGTCGTCCAGCGTCACCGAGAGCTGACCAAGGACCTCGTACTTCGGGTTGACCGCCTTCACACCGCACAGGTGAAGGAGCGAGTACAGCAGCATTGATGCATGGCCGTTCGAGAGAATGAAGCGGTCCCGGTTCGGCCAGATCGGATCTTCCGGGTCGTATCGTAGAAAGCGCTGCCACAGGCAATAGGCCACCGGAGCCAAGGCCATGGGCGTGCCCGGGTGGCCGGAATTAGCAGCCTGAACCGCATCCATCGACAAGGTCCGGATGGTGTTAATCGCCGTTTGAACACCCTTCTCGTCTGCCATGGGATTTTCCTCTCCGGCTGCGTTACTTCTTCCTGGCTTCCGATGAAGCCACTTCGACCGGGCGGCGCATGTGCCGCTCGGCTTGGCTGAACATGTTCTCTCAGTTTAGATCCAGCTTTCCAGCCGCCGCGCGATCGGCGAGGACCACGGCCTGGTCCTGACGAACCCGCCCGGCCGGAATCGACGGATCGGCGTCGCGCAGGCGCACGAGCATCCCCGTCTTCTCATCCCCGGTCACGAGCCACAAGATGCGCCGCGCGCGATTGAGCGTCGGGTAGGTCAATGTCATCCGACGCCTGCCTTGATACGGCCCGGCCAGCGCGACGTCCCCGTCGGCGACATCGAGGACCGGATCCCCCGGCACGAGCGACGCGGTGTGCCCATCGGGCCCGAGGCCCAGGTGGACGAGATCCAGCACCGGCGGCGACCCGGCGATCTCGCGCAGCGTCTCTGCGTAGCGCGCGGCCGCGGCGTCCAAGTCCGGCGATTCCACCGGCATGGCATGGATCTGCTCGGGGCGGAGCGGGGCATGCTCGAGCAGGCTTTGGCGTAAGTGAGTGAGGTTTCGATCCGGGTGTCCCGCCGGGGCCACGCGCTCGTCTACCTGCACCACGTGCACGCTTTCCCACGGCACCGTTTCGCCTGCCAGGGCACGCAGCATGAGCCACGGGGTACGGCCGCCGCTGACGGCCACGATGAAGCGGCCGCGCGCGGTGACGGCGGCTCGAGCCTCCTTGGCGATGACCGCGGCAGCCTGTCGGGCGACCGCATCAGCATCGGCCAATACTTCAATTTTCATGAAAGCGCCTCCAACCCGGACTAGCCGGCCACCGTCGGGTTCTGCCAGCCTCCGGGCGGCGCAACAACGTGATCAACCTCGCGCGGCCCCCAGGTGCCCGGCTCGTATTCATGAACCGGCGTGTCCTTCTTCAGCACCGGATCGACGATGCGCCATGCCTCTTCCACGTAGTCCTCGCGCGCGAAGAGCGCGCGGTCGCCAGCCATGGCGTCGCCCAGCACGCGCTCGTAGGCATCCATCTCCTCCGCGCCAGGGTGATGGCTCGCGAGCAGCTCGACCCGTTGGCCAACCATCTTCTCCTCCGGATCCATCACCGTCATGCCCAACGCCACCGTCACGTCGGGGCTGATGCGGAAGCGGAAATGGTTCGGCGGAGGAGAGCAGGTGGGGAAAACCACGGGCGGCCGGTGCAAGCGGGCAACGACCTCGGTGCACGTCACGGGCAGAGACTTGCCGGCCCGGATATAGAACGGGACCCCCTGCCAGCGCCACGATCTCACCTCGAGGCGCAGCGCCGCGAAGGTTTCGACCTTGGAATTCTGCGCGACCCCCTTCTCCTGGAGGTAGCCGCGGAACTGTCCGCGCACGAGGTCTTTCTCTGTGATCGGGGGGATCGCTTTCAGAACCTTGACCTTCTCGTCCCGCAGCGACTCGCTGTCCGTCCGGACGGGCGGCTCCATGGCCAGGTTGGCCAGGACCTGGAACAGGTGATTCTGGATCACGTCGCGGATGGCGCCGGTCTGATCGTAGAACGCACCGCGATCCTGGACGCCGAAGTTCTCCGCCATCGTGATCTGCACACTCTCGACGTGATCGCGGCTCCAGAACGACTCCAGGAACGCGTTCGTGAACCGGAAGAAGACCATGTTGTGCACCGGTCGCTTCCCGAGGTAGTGGTCGATGCGGAAAATGTGTTCCTCGTCGAAGGTCCCGAGCAAGATCTGGTTGAGCGCTTGTGCCGAGGGGAGGTCGTGCCCGAAGGGTTTCTCGACGACGACGCGGGCGCCCTGGGTGCAACCCGCCTTCGCGAGTTGTTCCACGACGATGCCGAACAGCACGGGCGGGATGGCGAGGTAGTGCGCCGGCCGCTGCGCGGCGCCGAGTTCTTTGCGGATGGCCTGAAAGGTTCCGGGGTCTTTGTAATCGCCGCCCACGTAGCGCAGCAGGCCGCACAGCCTATCGAACGCCGCGGGATCAACCCCGCCGTGCTTCTCGAGGCTATCGCGCGCGCGGGCCTTGAGCTGGTCGAGGCTCCAAGCGGACTTAGCCACGCCGATGACCGGCACGTTGAGGTGACCGCGTTTCAACATCGCCTGCAGCGCCGGAAAGATCTTCTTGTAGGCGAGATCGCCGGTCGCACCGAAGAACACCAAGGCATCGGAGTGCAGACCGCCCATGATTTCCTCCTTGTCAGCCCACCGGGCTATTTCCCCGCCGGCTTCTCCAGGTGTCCGCCGAACTCGTAGCGCATCGCGGAGAGGAGCTTGTTCGCAAAGTCCCCCTCGCCGCGCGAGCTGAATCGCTCGTAGAGCGCCGTAGTGAGCACCGGCGCCGGAACCGCCTCGTCAATGGCGGCCTTGATCGTCCACCGCCCCTCGCCCGAATCCGAGACCCGCCCCCCGAACTTCTTGAGGTCCGGGTCCTCGAGCAGGGCGGTCGCGGTCAGGTCCAGCAGCCATGACGCGATCACGCTGCCGCGCCGCCACACCTCCGCGACATCGGCCAGATTGAGGTCGTACTGGTAGTGCTCGGGGTCGCGCAATGGCGTCGTCTCGGCGTCGATCACGTGTTTCTGCTTCCCGATGTTGGCGGCGCGCAGGACGCCCATCCCCTCGGCGTAAGCGGCCATGATCCCGTACTCGATCCCGTTGTGCACCATCTTGACAAAGTGGCCGGCGCCGTTTGGCCCACAGTGCAGGTACCCCTGCTCGGCGGTACCGCCGGCCTTCTCGCGTCCCGGGGTGCGCATGATGTCGCCCGCGCCGGGCGCCAGCCTGGCGAAGATCGGATCGAGGTGCTTGACCACTTCCTCCTCGCCCCCGATCATCATGCAGTAGCCTCGCTCCAGGCCCCAGACGCCGCCGCTCGTCCCCACGTCCACATAGTGGATCCGTTTCGGCGCGAGCTCCTTTGCGCGCCGGATGTCGTCCACATAGTAGGAGTTGCCACCGTCGATGATGATGTCCCCTGCCTCGAGATGGGACAGGAGGTCGGCGATGGCGTTGTCCACGACGGCCGCCGGGACCATCAACCAGATCGCCCGCGGCTTCTGGAGCTTCTTTACGAGATCCTGGAGCGAGGAGGCTCCGACCGCCTTCTCCTTGACCAGTTCTTCCACGGCCTTCGGCGACCTGTCGAAGGCCACGCACTCATGGCCTCCCGTGAGAAGCCGCCGCACCATGTTTGCGCCCATCCTTCCAAGCCCAATCATTCCGAGTTGCATGATGGTCTCCTTTCCCGGCGCGGCTGGCACCGTCGGTCACACCGAATGACTGCTCTCTCGCTCTCGCGTGCTCAACCGGTTGCCGATACTTGTTCGCGGAGTGATGCTGGCGCCCAGCCGCTTCATGGCTGCGGACACCCCTTGGCCGTCGCCGCCGATAGCATGGTCTGACCCCGTCGTCCGATTCCTCTCCGATTCTCCGATCATCGCCTGCTTAGGTGTTGGACGCCTCAAAGATACTTTGAATGGATGCATCCAGCATGGCGTTGAACTCCGCATCGGATTGCTGGGCCGACAGCCCCTCGACCAGCGCCCGCGAAAAGCTCGCCACGACGCCGTGATTCCTGCGCAGGCGGTTGTTGCCTTCTTCCCGCGTATAACCGCCCGACAGCGCAACCACCCTCACGACATTGGGATGACGGACGCAATCGGCGTACAAGTCGGCTCGCTCCGGTAGGGTGAGCTTGAGCATGACCAGCTGACCCACTGGCAATTCGTTGAGCTTCTCGAGGATGGCCGATTTGAGCAAGTCTTCAGCCTTGGCTTTTTCCGGGCAATGAATATCCACCTCCGGCTCGATGATCGGCACGAAGCCCGCCGCGATGATCTGCCGAGCTACTTCGAACTGCTGGTTCACGATGTCCTTGATGCCGGCTGCGTTGGCTTGGTTGATGATCGAGCGCATCTTGGTTCCGAATATGCGATTCGCTTTGGCCTTGTCGAGCAGTGCAGCAAGGTCGGGCATCGGCTTCATCAAGTGGACACCTCCCGTCTCCGCTGCAGGGCCCTTGTCCACTTTCAGAAAAGGCACAACACGTTTCACATTCCAGAGGTAGTCCGCGCTAGGCTGCCCCTCGATGTCCTGGTCCATGGTGTTCTCGAACAGGATGGCGCCAAGAATCCGCTCGCCGGTGAAGCTGGGGCTGGTAATGATGCGCGCGCGCATCTGATGCACGATCGCAAACATCTCAGCCTCGTTGGACCACGCACTTTCCTTGATTCCGTAAGTACGCAGCGCCTTGGGCGTGCTGCCACCGCTTTGATCCAGCGCCGCAATGAACCCCGGATGTGTCTTCATTTTCTGCAGTTGTTGTTTAAAGTTGCCTTGCTTGTCAACGCCGAGAGTCATCGCACTGCCCCCTTGAAGATCCGGTAGCGCCGGATGAGGTTGTTCGTTGAACTGTCATGGCCAAGCTTGGGTTCTGCCTTGCTTTCGAGTTCCGGGATAATGCGCTGGGCGAGCACTTTGCCCAGCTCCACGCCCCACTGGTCGAACGAGTCGATCTGCCAGATGGTACCCTGCGTGAAGACACAGTGCTCGTAGAGGGCGACGAGCTTCCCGAGCGTTTCCGGCGTGAGCCGGTCAGCGAGGATCGTGTTCGATGGGCGATTGCCCTCGAAGACCCGGTGCGGCGCGAGCCAATCCGGCGTGCCCTCGGCCTTGACCTGCTCGGGCGTCTTGCCGAAGGCCAGCGCCTCGGTCTGGGCGAACACGTTCGCCAGAAGCATGTCGTGATGGCGACCGAGAGGGTTGAGCGACTCGACGAAGGCGATGAAGTCGCAGGGGATGATCCGGGTTCCCTGATGGATCAACTGGTAGAAGGAATGCTGACCGTTGGTTCCCGGCTCGCCCCAGTAGATGGGGCCGGTCTGGTAATCCATCTCGGTCCCACTGAGAGTAACGTGTTTGCCATTGCTCTCCATCGTCAGCTGCTGCAGGTAGGCGGGGAACCGCTTCAGGTACTGCTCATACGGCAGCACCGCAACCGTCTGCGCGCCGAAGAAGTTGTTGTACCAGACGGCGAGGAGGCCCACCAGCACCGGCAGATTGCGCTCGAACGGGGCGGTGCGGAAGTGCTCGTCCATCTGGCGGAAGCCGTCCAACATGGCGCGGAAGTTCTCGGGGCCAATGGCCAGCATCGTCGAGAGGCCGATAGCCGAGTCCATGGAGTAGCGCCCGCCGACCCAATCCCAGAACCCGAACATGTTGGCGGTGTCGATCCCGAACTTGCCTACCTCCGTTGCGTTCGTCGACACGGCGACGAAATGCTTGGCCACGGCCTTCACATCGCCGCCGAGGCCCTTGAGCGACCAGTCGCGCGCGCTTTGAGCGTTCGTCATCGTCTCAAGCGTCGTGAAGGTTTTCGAGGAGATGATGAACAGCGTCTCCGCAGGGTCGAGATCACGGGTGGCCTCCACGAAGTCCGTGCCATCGACGTTGGACACGAAGCGGAACGTCATGGCGCGGTCGCTGTAATGTTTGAGCGCCTCGTAGGCCATCACCGGCCCGAGGTCGGAGCCGCCGATACCGACGTTGATCACGTTGCGAATGCGCTTGCCGGTGTGGCCTTTCCACGCGCCGCTGCGGAACCGGTTGGAGAAGTCAGCCATCTTATCGAGTACGGCGTGGACCTGGGGTACCACGTTCTCGCCATCCACGACGATGGATGCCCCTCTCGGCGCGCGGAGGGCCATGTGCAATACGGCGCGGTTTTCCGTGATGTTGATCTTCTCCCCCCGAAACATGGCGTCGATCCGCGCGCGCAGACCCGATTCCTCGGCCAGCTGCAGGAGGAGCGTGAGGGTTTCGTCGGTGATCCGATTCTTCGAGTAATCGAGGTAGATCCCCGCCGCCTCGACCGTCATACGCTCGCCGCGCTTGGGATCGTCCGCGAAGAGCTTCCGCAGATGCAGCTCCCGGACTTTCTGATGGTGGGCTTCGAGGGCCTTCCATGCCGGGCGTTTGGTGAGTGGTTTGATGGTCGCGGTCATAATCATGATCCTTTCCTCGTTCGTGTGCATCGCGCGCAAGACGAACCCGGGCTAAGCTTGAGCGAAGGTCCTGAGCCGGGCCGGCGTTCGCCAGTGTTCCAGTGTCTAACTGGCCTTCGCAAGGGTCGCACTCTTGGAGGCGATCACTTCCATCAGTTCGTTCCAAGACTTGGCGAACGACTTCGCCCCTTCGTCCTGGAGCTGCGCGGCCAGGGCGTCGACGTTAATGCCGGCCTTGGCGAACTGCGCCAACACGTCCTCGCAGTCGCCGCCGTCCGCCGGCAGGAGTGCGCCGACGTCGCCGTGATCGGCGAGCGCCTTCAAGGTGCCCTCGGGCATGGTGTTCACGGTGAACGGCGCGGCGAGTGCCTTGATGTACAGGACATCGGAAGCCCTGGGGTCCTTGGTCCCCGTGCTGGCCCACAGGAGACGTTGCGGGCGGACGCCAGAATTGTAAACACGCTGCCAGCGGGGCGAGTCGAGTACGGTGCGGTATGACGCGTACGTTCGCTTGGCAATGGCGATGCCAAGCTGGTTTTGCAGCGCCTGCGGAACCTTGCCCGTGACCGCGGCGTCCCAGCGGCTGATGAAGACCGAGGCGACAGAGCCGACAACGGGCTTGAGCCCCGCGGCGATGCGTCGCTCGGTGCCGCGCAAAAACGCCTCGGCGGCCGCCACGTAGTGCTCGCGGGAAAACAACAGCGTCACGTTGATCGGCACGCCGGCAAAGATCGCCTCTTCGATGGCCGGCAACCCCTCTTTGGTGCCGGGAATTTTGATGAAGAGATTGGGCCGCCCCGCCCGGGCGTGCAGCTCCTTCGCGGCAGCGAGTGTGCTCTTCGTGTCGTAGGCCAGCAGAGGGGACACTTCCAGCGACACCCACCCGTCCACGCCGTTCGTCTGATCGTGGATCGGGCGAAACAGGTCCGCGGCCTGGGTGAGGTCCTCAAGTGCCAGCTCGAAGAAGAGGGCTTCCCCCGCCTTGCCCTCCTGAAGCTTCTTGCGTATTGACGCGTCGTAGGCGCTGCTGTTCTTGATCGCGTGGTCGAAGATCGTCGGATTCGACGTGAGCCCCGTCACCGACAATTCGTCGATGTAGCGTTTCAGCGTGCCGCTGGTCAGCAGGTCGCGCGTGATGTTATCGAGCCAGAGACTCTGGCCCAGATCGTGGAGCATTTGGGTTGCTTTCATTGTATCTCCTCTCAGTGAATAGGACAATTTTCTGTGTGCTCATCACCGCATCCTTAGCGAGCAGACGGGCACATCGGGTCACGTGTCCACGTGATGGGTGTCATCCCAAAGTCGGATCACCGGCTCGACCCGGTTGTGCTCGTATCCCAGCGCGCTCACGCTGGCCGTGCCGAGCAGGAAGCACCTGCCGGCCCCTGGTGCGAGGCCCAGCCAGCGGGCGGCCAACACACGCAGGAAATGCCCGCTCGAAAAGAGTAGCACGTTGCCCTCGATTCCCCGCACCCGGCTCACCACGCGGTCAGCCCGGGCACCCACCTGGTCCGGCGATTCCCCTCCCGGGCAGCCGTCGCGGAACAGCTGCCAGTCTGGGCGCTCCGTATGGATCTCGACCGTGCGGTGGCCCTCATAGTCGCCGTAGTTCCATTCGAGGAGGTCACGATCGATTTCGGCCGCGACCCCAAAGCCGGCCAGCTCGCATGTGCGCGCCGCGCGCTTCAGGGGGCTGGTAAACACCTTGGCGAACGTCATGCCCTTCAGTCGTTCGCCAATCCGGCGGGCGTTCCGCTCGCCGCGCTCGGTCAGCGGTAGGTCGGTGAGACCCGTGTGTTGGCCCGATAGGCTCCAAGCGGTCTCGCCGTGTCGGATGAGCCACAGCTCGGGACGATGCTCAGCCATAGGCGTCCTCTCGCGTGTCGACACCGCGCTTCATACTGCGTCCTTCAGTCGGACACATCGCACGGTTTCACGCGCGATCCACGTTTCCTCGTCATCGGCGACCACGTATGCCGCCACCGTTGCCCCATCCTGACTAATCCGGGCTGCACCTCCGGGCGGCAGGCGTACCGCAGCCTTGTTCCGTTCGGCATCGAGGCGGAGGCCGCACCACTCCATGCCGGCGCAAATGCGGGCACGAATTGTCGGCGAATTTTCACCAATGCCGCCGCCGAACACGATCGCGTCGGCACTCCCCAGCACAGCCAGATACGCACCCATATATTTCCGCGCCCGGTAACAGAACAACTCGATCGCGAATGCCGCCCGTTCATCGTGCGCCTGGGCCGCCGCCTCGAGCTCCCGCATGTCATTCGTCCGTCCGGACACGCCCAAGAGCCCTGACTGCTCATTTAACCACCGCTCCACCTCTATAGCTTCAACTTTTTCCCTCTCGGACAGATAACTGACGATAGAGGGATCGAGGTCCCCTGACCGGGTGCCCATCACGAGGCCTTCCAACGGCGTAAAGCCCATCGAGGTCTCGATCGACTTCCCGCCGGCAATGGCCGTCACGGAGCACCCATTTCCCAACTGCAGGGTAATGAGCCGGTCCGCCTTCAGCGTACTGCCCGTGAACGCCGCATACCCTGCCGCCAGAGAGGCATGCGCGATTCCGTGGAAGCCGTACCGTCGGATACGGTGCCGAGAGGCCAATTCGTGCGGCAGCGCATACGTTCTCGCTGATGGCGGTAGGCTATGGTGAAAGGCGGTGTCAAATACGGCCACCATCGGTACCGTCGAGCCCATCACATCCCTCGCCCCCCGAATCCCTGCCAGTGAAGCCGGATTATGCAGCGGCGCCAACTCGATGAGCGCCTCGATCTCCGCTAGGACCGCTTCATCGATGATCACGGACTGGGAAAACCGTTCCCCGCCATGCACCACGCGATGACCAACGACCTCTACCTGTGGAAGTGCATTGAGGTGCTCAAATACCCAACGAATCGCGGAGGAATGATCGGGCACCAATTGCGTCTTTTTCGAGGCCCCTTCCCCTTCTGTCGAAAGCTCCAGGGTGGATTTTCCCCCAATCCCCTTTACCACGCCACTCAGCAGCGTGCGCGTCGGCTTTGGCTCTTCCTGGGGCGCCCCTTCCGGCATGTCGAGAAGACGCACCTTGAGGGAGGAGCTACCACTATTGAGCACCAGGACTATCATTACTGTTCCCCAGGCTCTAGTTCTGCCTTAAATGAGCGGATGGTACGCGGCCGCACCACAACGGGATGTTCGGGGGAGAGTTGGATCTCTTCGTCCTCGTGTCGGAACACGAGGCCATCTCCTTTGCGCAACGAATACGTGATGGCCTCCTGACGGATGTCCACTTCCAGCATCTGACCCCGTATGGTCAACGGGAATCGAAACCCTTCCACTCTGGGGAGTATCCGCGGGCGGAAGGTGATGTGGCCGTCCCAATCGCGCAGCCCCGCCAAGCCGTACACGATGGCCATCCAGGTTCCACCCATCGATGCAATGTGGCAGCCGTCCCGGACATTCCCTGCGACATCGGCGAGATCCATCAGGGCGCCATACCGAGCGTACTGCACCGCCTTCACGCGATATCCCAGCTCCGCGGCGACGATGGCCTGAATCGACACCGACAGCGAAGAGTCGCCGGTGGTCAACGGGTCGTAGAAATCGAAGTTGCGCTTCTTTTGCTCTGCCGAGAAATCGTGCTCCAACAGAAACATCGCCAGGACGACATCGGCCTGCTTGATGACCTGATGTCGGTAAATGACCAGCGGATGGTGATACAAGAGCAGCGGGTACCTGTCCGGGGGCGTATTCTTAAAGTCCCAGGGCTCCTTGTCCAGGAAGCTGTCATCCTGGGGGTGGATGCCCATTTTTTCGTCGAAGGGGATGTACATACTGTCCGCAGCTTTCTTCCACTCGGCGATCTCGGAGACCTGAAGCCCAGTCCTGTCCACCAATTCCGCGAACCGCTGCGGATCTTTGTGTCGTAGGTTCTCCACCGTCTTGGCGGCGTACCACAGATTCTCTCGCGCCATGAGATTGGTATAGGTGTTGTTATTCACGACCGTGTTGTATTCATCCGGGCCTGTCACGCCATGGATGCAAAACTTACCGCCTTTCCGTTCCGAATAAAATCCCAGATCCTCCCACAACCGCGCCGTTTCTACCAGCATCTCAGCGCCCACATCATAGAGAAACTCCTCGTCTCCGGTGACGTCGACGTACTTCTTCAGGGCGTAAATGATGTCCGCATTAATATGGTACTGGGCCGTTCCTGCGGCATAGTATGCCGAGGCCTCGTTGCCATTGATGGTTCGCCAGGGGAAGAGGGCCCCCCTTTGATTTACCTGTCGCGCGCGCTCCCGGGCCTTATCCAGATAACTGTACCGGAACTTCAAGAGGTTCCTGGCAATGCGAGGCGAGGTGTAGATCAAGAAGGGCATCACGTAAATCTCGGCATCCCAAAAGTAATGACCTTCGTAGCCTTGCCCGGTGAGCCCCTTGGCTGGCAACCCCGCGCCCTCTGCTCTGCCCGCCGCCTGGATGATTTGAAACACGTTGAAGCGAAACGCCTGCTGGGCGGCCGGATCGCCACTGACATGGATATCACTCCTCCGCCAGAAATCATCCAGGCATTGCTGCTGCCCCTCGAGGAGGTCGTAGAAACCGTGGCTCACAGCTCGGTCCAGCGTGCGCTCCGCCCTTTCGCACAGCTCTTCCGGTGGTGACCGCCGGGACGTATGGTAGGCGATGTACTTGGTGAGATGGATGGGAAGGCCGGGTTTCGCGTCGATCGAAAACACGACCTTGCCCGAATCCTCTGAGTCCTTGGTCTCGCATGCATGCGGACATTCCGTATCGAACGCATGCTCGATGCCGCAGCCAAGCCGCATCTTACTGTTGGTCGTTGTGTACCCCAGCACGATACGGCGATCCCGAACGGTCTTCACTGAGCAAACAAGCGCCGCGCCTCGAAAGCCCTTGGCACGCCGAGGGTCGCCATACGTGGCCTCACCGATGGCGTCCGGCTGCTCATTGTTCAACTCCGACGAAATGACAACCGGTGCCTCCGCATTGAGCACGGTGACCTCATAGGAGATCGCGGCCAGGTGCCGGTGCTGAAAAGACGCGAGCCGGCGCGATTTGATGGAGACGCGCTTTCCCGCCGGTGTCTCCCATATGATCTCCCGGTCGAGGGTCCCGGACTTCATGTTGAGGGCACGTTCGAAACTGAGGAGATTTGCCGTCGGAAGATAAAAGGGCTCGTCGTCGACGTACAGCCTGATGATTTTGCCGTCCGGGACGTTCACGATTGTCTGCCCGGTCGTGGCAAACCCGTAGGCGACTTCCCCGTAGACGATCGGCCACGACTCGTAAAATCCATTCACCAAAGTGCCGCTTTGAAAGACGGGGGGCCCTTCCTCAAAGTTTCCTCGCATCCCGAGGTACCCGTTGGCCGTGGAAAAGAGTGTTTCGGATGCCGCCAAAAAGGGAGGATAGAACTGTTTCTCCACGAGCCTCCACTCATCGGCCGGGTACACATACTCTGGACGGTTTAGCACTTCACGAGGAATCATTCGTCCAAGACCTCCACAAATTTACGTGTTCGAGTACTCTCCATCCTATACGTCCAGCACATGGTCCGCCGACAGAGCCGCGCCTCTAGATTATGCTGGTCTCAACGAAGCAGCTCGCCGAGGTCGGTGACGACGACGTCGGCGCCGTTTGCCCGAAGTTCATCGGCATTGTCGTGCCGCGCGACACCTATCACGAGCCCAAAGCTCCCGTTGCGACCGGCCTGGACCCCGGAGAGCGCATCCTCGACCACCACCGCACGTTTGGGGTTTACGCCGAGTTGTTTGGCAGCCGTCAAATACGTATCGGGAGCAGGTTTGCCCGTCAGGCCGAGGTGATCAGCCACTGCTCCGTCGACCTGCGCATCGAAAAGATCCGCAATCTTCGCAGCCTTGAGCACCGCTTCGCAGTTGTGGCTTGATGACACGACGGCGGTCCTGATCCCTTCCTGGCGGAGATGACGGACCCAGGCGACGGACCCTTCGTACGCCTCGACCATGCCCGACGCGATGGCCTTATTGACCATTTCGTTCTTGCGGTTTCCCAGGCCGCACACCGTCTCACTGCCCGGGGAGTCGTCCGGGGTACCATCGGGGAGCCGGATTCCTCGCGATGTGAGGAAATCCCGGACCCCATTGAAACGCGGCTTCCCATCCACATACAAGAGATAATCGGTGCCGATGTCGAAGGGCTGAAATGGTTCATTCTTCTGTGCCGCCCGCTTTTGCAGATACTCGTCGAACATCTCCTTCCAGCAGGCGGCATGGATCTTTGCGGTGGATGTCAGGACTCCGTCGAGGTCGAAGAGGACGGCGTCGAACCGGTCCCTGGTGACGGGATTACCCTGCTGGGATTGGCTCATCTTTCCTCCATAGATTCAGGGATGTGAGCAATACCCTCCGTGTCATTTAGCCGGGCCAGGTCCAGTCGCGAATTTCTGGCATGTCATCCCCGTATTTTTTGACGTACTCTTTGTGTTCGATCAGCTTATCCCGCACCGCTTGTTTGGCATACGCCGCGATATATCCGAGCTTTGGCACGCGGTCGATCACGTCCTCAACGAGGTGGAAGCGATCAAGGTCGTTGAGGACCACCATGTCGAAGGGCGTGGTGGTGGTCCCCTCTTCCTTGTAGCCCCGCACGTGAAGATTCTTGTGGTTCGTCCGGCGGTAGGTCAGGCGGTGGATCAGCCAGGGATAGCCGTGAAAGGCAAAGATGATCGGCTTGTCGGTGCTGAAGAGAGCGTCAAAGTCCTTATTCGACAGGCCGTGGGGATGTTCTTCCTTTGGCTGCAGCTTCATTAGATCCACCACGTTGACCACCCGAATCTTAAGATCAGGAACGTGCTTGCGGAGCATCGCAACGGCCGCCAGCGTTTCTAAGGTGGGAATATCGCCACAGCAGGCCATGACCACGTCCGGCTCCGTCCCCTTATCGTTGCTTGCCCACTCCCAAATCCCGATGCCGGCCGTGCAGTGCTTGATGGCGGCATTCATGTCGAGGTACTGCAACGACGGTTGTTTCCCCGCCACGATGACGTTGACATAGTTGCGGCTCCGCAGGCAGTGGTCGGTCTGGGACAGCAGGGTGTTGGCATCGGGGGGAAAGTAGACCCGAACCACCTCGGCCTTTTTGTTCACGACGTGATTGATAAACCCGGGGTCTTGGTGCGAAAACCCATTGTGATCCTGCCGCCACACGTGAGACGTCAACAGGTAGTTGAGGGACGCGATCGGGCGCCGCCACGAAATGTGTGATCTGGTCACCTTGAGCCACTTCGCGTGTTGGTTGAACATCGAGTCCACGATGTGGATAAACGCCTCGTAGGACGAGAAGAACCCATGGCGACCGGTGAGCAGATACCCTTCCAGCCAGCCCTGGCAGGTGTGCTCGCTGAGGATCTCCATCACCCGACCATCGAGAGCGAGGTGCGCGTCTTTGTCCTTGTCCGCGGGGAGACGATCAGCCACCCATGCCCGATTCGTCACCTCGAAGAGCGCGCTGAGACGGTTCGAAGCGGTTTCGTCCGGACCGAACACCCGAAAATTCTTGTTTTCCATGTTGCGCTTCATCACATCGCGCAGGAAGTGACCCATGACCCGGGTCGCCTCTGCAAACACGGTTCCCGGTTTGGGAACGTCAACCGCATAGTTTCGAAAATCGGGCATCCGCAAGTCTTTCAGCAAGATGCCACCGTTGGCGTGGGGGTTGTCACCCATACGGCGATGCCCCTTGGGCGCGAGCTCAGCCAGCTCGGGCTTGAGCCTGCCGGTCGTGTCAAAGAGTTCTTCGGGCTTGTAGCTCTTCATCCACTGTTCGAGCAGCTTGACGTGCCCCGGCTTCGTGGCCATCTCGGATAACGGCACCTGGTGTGACCGCCAGTAATCTTCGGTCTTCTGCCCATCGACTTCCTTCGGACCCGTCCACCCCTTCGGAGTTCGGAGGATAATCATCGGCCACCGAGGTCGCGTGCCGTTCCCGTTGCTGCGCGCCTCGTGCTGGATCGCTCTGATTTCGGCAATCACGGTATCCAGGGTTTCCGCCATCAACTGGTGCATGGATTCGGGATCAGAGCCCTCCACAAAGTAGGGTTTGTAACCGTATCCGACGAACAAGCTCTCGAGTTCCTCGTGGCTGATGCGCGCCAGCACAGTTGGATTGGCAATTTTGTATCCATTCAGATGCAGGATGGGCAGGACGGCGCCGTCGCCGACCGGGTTGAGAAACTTGTTCGAATGCCACGCGGTCGCCAGGGGGCCCGTTTCGGCCTCCCCATCCCCCACCACGCAGGCAACGATGAGGTCAGGATT
>Ga0307428_1000685_pt1 | contig 19845 bp, 16 predicted proteins | sample SalMarWE160240MG_FD_202161 | JGI IMG/M metagenome (GOLD analysis project Ga0307428, IMG submission 202161) | Salt marsh sediment microbial communities from the Plum Island Ecosystem LTER, Massachusetts, United States - WE1603-240 | ecosystem: Environmental > Aquatic > Marine > Intertidal zone >...
GAATTTAGAGGCCGTGATCAGGTCGATGACCATATGGTTTTCATAGATCTCGATATTTTTGTTTATCTCGATATTGTGAAGAAGGGCCCTCTCCACCTCCTGTCCGGTGAGGTCCTCTGTGTGGACGATCCTTCTGCGGGAGTGCCCGCCTTCCCTGGTGAGATCCAATCGATCGGCTTGCGTGCTGTCACGGGAAAAATTCACCCCGAGAGAGATAAGCTCACGGATCATATCCGGCGCGTTCGTCACCACCAATTTCACAATTTCTTCATTGCAGAGGCCTGCGCCGGCCTCTAACGTATCTGCTATGTGCAGATCATAGGAATCGTCAGGATCAAATACCGATGCGATCCCTCCCTGGGCGAAGTTGGTAGAGGCATCCATCTTCTCCTTTTTGGTCACGATAGTCACGGTTCCTACTGATGCCGCTTTAAGGGCAAAGCTCAGTCCGGCAATCCCGCTTCCGATGATGAGATAATCCGATCTGATTTCCATTTTCCCCTTATTAGATTAAATAGTTTTAGCCGCAGACACACGCAGACTAATGCCTTGCCGACCCGCCTGCCAGCGCCTGAAGCGCAGCTGATGGCGGGCAGGCACGGCAAGGCATTAACTATGATGCCCTTCGGGCAAACCTAGAACCATCCTTTTTATCTCAGCCTTTGGATGCTTAAAATTTACCAAGATTCCAACTTGTATCCGTTAATCTCCATGATCGCGAAACGATTGCATGTTCTGTTGGGCCATCCCAATGAAATATGCTCCGCATTTCACGGGACAAGCGTCGGCCCAACAAAATATTCGTCTGTGTGGGTCTGCGGCTAAAAGTTTACATAAATAGCGGGCTTTTGCAAGATATGATTGACCTGCCGTCTCATGTGGGGTAGATTATCTGCGATATGAGACATCAAGCGGTAATATTCGACTGCGATGGGGTCATGTTCGACTCCAGGCAGGCAAATACCAATCTCTATAACCACCTCCTGTCCCATTTCGGCCTCCCTCCCATGGCCCCCGAGGATATCGAGTTTGTTCACATGCATACCGTTGTGGAATCGATACGGCGCATATTCAGAAACAGCCCTCATACGGATGATGCCCTTGAATATCGGCTGCAACTCGACTACACCCCTTTTATAACGGATATGGTGATGGAGCCGGGGCTCAGAGAATTGCTCGATTTCCTCAAACCCCACTACGGCCTCGCAGTGGCGACCAACAGGAGCGCCACCATAGGCAAGGTTCTTGAGGTTAATAACTTGTCGCACTACTTCGATATAGTGGTTTCATCCCTGGACGTGGAGAACCCCAAACCACACCCTGAGTCGGTGTTCAAGATCCTCGATTTTTTCGGCCTTGAGCCGGACCAGTGTTTTTACGTGGGGGATTCCGAGGTAGATTCCGAGGTGTGCCGGGCCGCTCACGTCCCCTTGATCGCTTACAAGAATAAGGCCCTTGAGGCGAAAGTACACGTTGAAAGCCTGTGGGAACTTCAGGAGTATTTTAGAAGATCCGATACATAATATTAAGCAGGAGAGAAGAAAATGCCGGGAAAGCCATTAAAACTAGAAAGCACAAAACACCCTTTTGTAGTGAAGAATAAAGACATATGCGGAGGGAGTCCTATTATCGAAGGGACGAGAAACCGCGTTATTGACATAGCGATCGAATATGAAATCCTTGGGCACTCGCCTGATGAAATCATCAGTTCGCACCCTCACCTGAATCTCCATCAAGTCCATGACGCCCTTTCTTTTTATTACGAGAACAGGGATGAACTCGATCAAAAGGCTGAGAAGGACCAAGACTTCATCGCCCAATTGAAGAAAAAAATCCCCTCAAAGATCTCATAAACACATGGACATGGTCAGTATCTATACGAACGAAAGTGTTAGTGTCGCCATAGCGGAAGGCCTTAAAAGGAGAGGCGTTGAGGCCTTCTCTGCAAGAGATGCCGGAAATCTGGGATTAACCGATGAAGAGCAGCTCATCTATGCAGCCAAAGAAAAGGTCACCATCTTCACCCACGATACGGATTTTCTGCAAATTGCTGCTAGATGGCTAGATGAGGGAAGGACTCATCGGGGCATCATATACTGTCATCAGAAGCGTTACTTGATAGGCGAATGCATTCGGCGATTAAGAGCGCTGACAGCCGTCCTTTCTTCTGAAGACATGGTTAATCATATAGAATTTTTTTGATGATTTTCAGCAACTACTCACGTAGTCACCTTGAAAATGTTTAGCCTGCTCAACATCTGATGGCTAAGCCATTAGTCCCGGCCGTTGTTTGAACTTTCGGTGACACACTGCTAAGGTCTCCCTTGCTTGTGAGCTTTGCCGGTACTGCTGCCAGGTTCTTTCATTCGACCCCAGCCTTCTGAAAATCGGGACTTCTCAAAGAGTTCAGGTGAGGGATCTGTCATTCCGGTCCCGGATCTGGTCCGGGACGACGGACCCGGAATCCAGGCTGTTTCTGGATGCCCTTTATTTTGCTTCTTGCCGGTCTAGGCTTACCAAGCCCCGCCCTACCCCCCGAATAGGTCATTGTTGAAACCAAGAAGGTCTTGCATGGGCTGATTCAATCGCTGCAACATACTTAATCATCATCGATCTCACCGGCTAAAGACAAAAGCCTTTGACGCGTGTCATCAGAAATCCACATTCCTGATTTTGAAAGCTGAATGACATGTGGTTTAATTCGCTTTGTTAACCCTTGTGATTTGCCTTCCAGGAGAACTTTCAGAGTTCCCCGGACTCTGAGGCCAGCAGCTTTTGCTGCTCTTCTTGCCAACATATCGTCAAGAAGAATGATCCGATTTGGATATTCTAACGATAAAGACATTGCCGCCAGTTCTCCAGCCCCCAAATCAAGAGCCAGCCATTCTGATGGAATATGCTGCGGTTCAACAACAGTAATCCATTCATAGGCATGTGGCATTGGCACATCATAGCCCCGGTCTTGTCCTGCGGTTAACTCAACAATGACAGCACTGGGTATCCATATTTCATGAAATAATTTCGGAAGCCAGTCCAAGATTCCAGCACGAAAGAGATACAGGAGAGGAGATGTATTGCTTATAGCGTTATCCACGACTGTTTTCTAAATCCCGCAATTCGGCTTCAAGAGGAAAAACCTTATAGCGTTCGAGATTTAGCAGGAATTCCGCACGCGGCACACCAGCAAGTTCAGCTGCTCTGCCGGATGAGAGACGACCAAGTTCGTAAAGTTTGACAGCTGCTAACATTCGCAATTCATGAGAAAAGGCTCTTTCGTCAGTCTTTTCTGCAAGCAATATCTTTTCTGGTATATCAATAACAATTTGTCGAGTGCTCATTTTCTCAAATCCTCCGCACTAAACAAAACATTTTTGTATTTCGATAAGCGGTGCCCGGCTCAGGTATAATAAAGGATATGCGTTATGATGTCGATGTCGCCCGATGAGTGAAATGGAAGAATATATCTCATTCATTGGTTGGAGCATAACAGCTCCCATAGTCTTTCATTACACGTAATATCATTTCAACAGTTAACAGTGAACCGCTTAACCTCAGCTACAAAGAAGAATACCTTATATCTGGCGGCCGGTCAATATCATTTCCAGTGACACACTGCTAACGTCTCCCTTGCTTCTGCGCTTTGCCGGTCCCATTGCCAGGTTCTTTCATTCGACCCCAGCCTTCTGAAAATCGGAATTGCCCAATACGTTCAGGTGAGTGATATATCATTCCGGTCCCGGATCTGGTCCGGGATGACGGAGCCGGAATCCAGGTTGTTCTTTGATGCCATTTATTCACTTCATGACGGTCTAGACTTGCCAAGGCCAGCACTGCCCTCCGAATAGGTGATTGCTGAAACAGAGAAGGTCTTACATGGCTTGATTCAAGCACTGCAACATAATCAGCCTTCAGCCTAACAAGCTGAATGATTATCAATTCAATAGGAAAAGGTGAATGAAAACGAAACTGACCAAGAGAGGGCAGACGGTTGTGCCCTCTGAAATCAGAAAGCGTTTCAATCTCGAGGGATCATCGATGTTGCAGTGGATGATAGAGGGAGATATTATTACCGTCCTGCCGGTCCCTACAAACCCTGTTGAAGCGCTGAAAGGCATAATAAAAGGGAATGTTTCCTTCAAGAGATTCATGGATGACCGCCGATCTGATAGAGAGATGGAAAAGGAAGAAGAATTAAACATATGAGCTATACGCTTGATACATCTGCTGTATTGGCATATTTCCTGGACGAGCCGGGAGCCGATGAGGTACAAGAGATATTGAAGCATGCTGAAAAAGGGGAAGAAGTATTTGTGTCGTTTATGACCTTTATGGAGCTTCTCTACCGAATTTGGAAATTATATGGAGAGCATGAGGCAAAGAAAAGCTACCTTTTTTTACGGGGCCTTCCCGTGCATGAAATTGCTCAGAATGAGAATCTGATCGTTTCGGCTGCCAGATTGAAAGCCAATTACCCCATCTCAGTAGCTGACGCATGGATTGCCGCTACGGCACTTACCACTGATACGACACTGGTGCACAAAGATCCGGAGATGGAAGCCCTCGCGGATGTAATCTATATAAAGGCCCTTCCATATAAATAATCAAAGATGAGGGCTTGCAATCCCTCTCTGTTTTTTGCATGACAAATGAAGATATGACCCCATTTTCACAAAAATAGAAAAAGGCCTCTGATTTCCCTCAGAGGCCTTTTATCAATGGTTCAAAATCAGAATTTATATTAATATGTAAGGGTTAAAGTCTGATCGGATCCGGAACAACCAGGGGCTTCAGCTAGGCATGCGGGATGGAATGTAAATATTACCTCGTCGCCGGCGTAGACGGGTACCAGAATGATATAGGGATTATTCGTATCAGGATCCGAAAGGTCTCTCCACGTTCCCGTATAGGTATAAGCATCAGGATAGTCTAAGTCTAACAATGTTACTTTTTCTCCTACTGGCGGTTTCAATATCACTGAAAACGCCGAGCCGTAGACCGGCGGATTGCCGTTCACATCCTCGATGTAGACGGTATAAGTAACGTCATCGCCGTTTCTCTCTTCAGAGATATACATATCACATATACCAGAGAAAAGGATCGGCATCCTGGCCATGATGAGGTTGGTCAGGCCATTCGTGCTCTGTTTCCATGCCGGTGCGCCGGTTGTAAGATCGCTTGTGGCCTTGTAGAGATTGATCCCCTCTCCACCGATATAGAGGGCGGTCGGGGCGCCTTCTATATCTAGCGCCATGACATGTTGCGCAAAAAGCGTGGTGTCATCGGGGGGATCGAACTGGGGCAGACCGGTATTGGCCTCGCTCCAGGCACCTGGCGCTGCTACCGCCATGGTACCAGCGGGATCCAGATCATGGACATACACGTTGCCCACGGCATGGGGCTCCAGTGGCCCCCAGAAATAGGTGATCGCATATAATGTATCATTGCCATCATCTACCAGAAGGTCCTTGATCGTTTTTCCTAAATCCCTGCTGGTGGCGAAGGTAAATGAGTCGCCGATCTCAAAGTCTACATTCCCATCGGATATGGTAAAAGAGATCTCGCCGACGCCCGATGTGTATAATGCGCCTACTGTCGCATCTGCCTGCGCTCCGGAAACAGTCCCTGTCACGCTGAAGATGCCTCCGTCAACCGCCTCTGCTGTGCACGTAACCGTCCAATATTCGGATACGGCAGCTGCTCCAACGGTGACCTCACTCATCACCCCGTTGCCAGCATTATGCAAGTCTGCCAAGGGAGTTGAGGCGCTCAGGCCTTTGCCCATGCCCCCGGGGTAATTGGTCCAGGCAGCACCGCTATTGGTGCTCACCCATACACCCGAATCCTCCGTGCCGGCGTAAATGACATCGTTTACTCCGCCAGTAGACGCTGGATGCACGGCGAGCGTTGTTATCATATCCCCGGTAAAGTCACCCGGTTTTGACCATAGCAGGCCTCCGTCGCTGCTCCTGAATACACCCGTTGTGGTAGCTGCATACAGAACCGCGCTGGCTCCATTGGTGCCGGGGACCTTCACGATATCCCTCACCGATTTCCCGAGGCCGAGGCCGCTTTCCGTTACGGTGAAGGTGAAGGTGTCTCCTTCACCGAAGGGGGTTGCCCCTTCGGTAATGGTAAAGGATACTTCGCTATTGTCCGAGGTGTATTCGAGATCATTATAGGCCCTGTCGCTTTGTGTGCCTGAAACCGTCCCAGCCACCACCCAATTGCCGGTCATGGTGGTGTCAAAGGTCCATGTATCATCCTGTTCATAAAAGCGGTTTGCCCCTGAATTAATGGTAAAGGATACTTCGCTATTGTCCGAAGTATAGGGAACATCCGTTCTTGCATCTTGCTGGGGGCCTGATACGCTGCCTGTAACAGACCAGCCGTCCTGTGTGGTGCTGAACGTGAATTGGGTGGTACCTGCGACAAAGGTGCCGGATTCAAGGATATAAAAGGTGACCTCATTATTGTCAGAGCTGTAGTTTTGATAAATATTAGTTATCGGATCATGCAAACCTGATTGAGAGCCAAGGACACTGAATTTTTGGCTGCCAGCGGTATCGTCGGTACAGGTGACGGTCCAGGTTTCTGTTACCGTGTTAGCTGAGGTGGAGACAACTGCCAGCGTGCCTTGTCCGTCTGCGCTAGGAACAATACCACCAGCGAACCCGCCGGTATACTCAACGGTCCAGGTTTCGGTTCCTGCCGTGCTTGTTGCCGATACACCGGTCATGGTGCCGTCTGCGGCGCTGCCTGTGGCAGTTGTGTCCAGGGCCGGTGTTGAGGGTGCTGCTCCGGTCTGGTGGAAGGTGGTTGTCCATGTTTCGGTCTTCGAGGCAACAGAGAGGGTTGGCGTGAACATGGTGCCGTTAGCACCAACAAATGAAGCGAGAACCGGCGCTGTAACGGTTCCGCCCCACTGGAAGGTTTCTCCGTCAGATGCAAAAATCGCTCCCATGCCTTTTGTTCCTGCCCAGACATAGTCAAATCCCGTATCATCGCATAACACGGTCAACATCGCTGCGGTAACGCTCACAACCCCATTCCACTCTTCCGTATTGCCACTGTTCCAGTTTAGGCCGCCATCCAGACTGCGGTAGATGTTGCCCTTGCCCAGATAGCCGGTTGCCGCATACACGGTGTTTATATCATCGGGATCTATGGAGATATCGTTCACATAGGGATCGATCCAGTTTTGGCCTTGTTCGGTCGAAGAACGGCTGATGTTTCCCCAGCTGTCACCATTGTCAAGGGATTTATAGACCCCTCCGCCATCCGTTCCGGCATAGATGATATAGTTGTCGGATGGATTAACTGCAATCGAGGTCACATGGGTCGTGCGTCCGCCATTCACTGCCTCGGCTGTCACCGAAAGAAAGCCCTCTGTAGGCTTTGGTTCATATGATAGAAGCGTGCTGGTCGCAATACCGCTTTTGTTTGGATCGGCGCCGGTCAGCGAACTCCCGGGAACGAAATCACCGCCTGTAGCGTAGGTCTTAAATGAAATCGTTGTATTATCAGGGATGGCATTGCCATAGATATCATTGGCGCTAATGGTGATCTGATCTTCAAGCCCGGTTTTCCAGAACCCTGATATATTAAGATACCGGGCGCTGATCCCGAATTCCTCCCCTACCGGCGGCCCTGCCACAATAGAGATCTGGCTGGTAGTGGTGCTGATATTCGTGTCATAATAATACGTGACCTTGATGCTGACCGGGCCTGATTTATAGCCGCTTCGAAGAATAGTGCCTACCTTCCCGCTCACTGTTGTATCAAAGAGCGGTGAGATCTCTTCTCCCCCGTCCGGACCGCTCAGGATGAAATCTACCCTGTAGCCGTCGGCCACTAAGGCTCCCTGCTTGTCTTTGACATTAAAGACCACGTGGGATGTGGATTGACCGCCTGTACCCTTAATGTTTATGGATGTCGGGTCAGGGTAACCCTCTGCCACCTCGATAAAAGCAGGAGGCGGCTGAATGGTGATTGTTTCCGAACCGGTTACGTTGACAGCAGTCCAGGTGGCGGTAATGGTGACTGTGCCTCCTTTGGCGGCTGCAGTAAAGGTAGCAGTTGCCTCGCCCTGGCCTCCGCTCGTGGTTGCAGGGGAGGTGATATCCCCCAGGCTCTCATCACTGAGAACGAAACTCACTGTTTTACCATCCGCAGCGGGGTTTCCGGCCGCGTCTTTGAGGACCGCGGTGACCACGGCCGTTTCCTGGCCGGTTCCCAAGAGGGAGTTAGGGACAATAGTCAGGGTGACGCTCCCCGGCGTATATTCCACCTGGATTTCTGCGATTCGACCTCCCGCCTGTGCACGGATGGTGGCTGTTTCCGCGAGAACGCCGCTGGTGAGGGTGGCAAGGGCCAAACCTCCGGCAGTGCTGGCCGTGGCCGTGATGCTGCCCCCGCCCTGGGTGATGGAGAAATCCACCGTCGTGCCGTCAGGCGCGCTTCCGCCTCCCACAACAGTAACCGTAGCAGTGATGGTGCATTGACTGGTCCCATCTGCGGGCAGACTGGTGGGATTGGCGCTGAGGGATATGCTGGCGATCTGAGGGCCGATCAGGGTAATAAGGGCGGTGCCGCTCTGCCCGTTAGTGGCCTCAACCGTGATGGTATCATTGCCGCTCGCAGGCACATAATTGGGGGCGGTGTATGTGATGTCGGCCATGCCACCTTTGGTAGAGGCTGTAAAACCAGAGAGATCGCCGTATAGAGCGCTGATTACAAGGGTTTCCCCATCCGCCACAGGGTTGCTGTTGGCATCCAGGACCGTGACTTCTATGGTGCTGGTGCTGGTTCCATCCGCAGTCAGGTTTGCAGGCGTAGCACTGACGGCAACTGTTGCAGCAGGCCCGGCGGTAAAACTCACCGAGACAGTGCCTGAGACCCCTCCTACGTCGGCCCTAATGTCTGCGGAGCCCACATTGGTGGGGCTGGTCAGGAAAACGGTGGCCACTCCACCGGCCGTTTGGGCGCTGGGAGCAGAGAGGATGCCTGCTGAGGTGGTGAAGTTCACCGTGGTACCGTCTGCCATGTTGTTGCCCTTGGTGTCTTTGACCGCGGCGGTGATCAGGGTCTGGGATGAGCCGTCTGCTATGATACTGGAGGAACCCGCGGTCACAGTGACTGAACCGACCAGGGGAGCAGCCAGGGTGATAGTGACAGGGGAAGAAGCGGTACCGGAAAGGGCAGTCACGGTCCCAGAGCCGACGGTGGTAGAGGCCGTGTAGGTCACCGTGGCAACACCATTGGAGGTGGTGGCAGTGGGGGCGGAAACTGATCCTGTTCCAGCAGTGACGGAGAAACTGATGGTCTCGCCGTCGGCAACGACATGAGCCTGCGCATCGGTCGCCACTGCCTTTATCTCGCTTTCACTCGATCCGTCTGCCGGGAGGGTGCCGGGTGTGGCGGTCAGGGCGATTGAATTCACTGGCCCAGGGATAAAACTCACCGAGGTATTTCCCGATACACCCCCTGCAATGGCGGTAACCGTTGCAGAGCCAAGGTTGGTTGAGCTGGTCAGGGTCACGGTGGCCTTCCCATTGGTGGTTGTCGTAGTGCCGGAGAGGGTGCCTGCGGTTGTCGAGAAGTTCACCACGGTGCCCTCAGGAATGCTGTTGCCTTTGGTGTCTTTCACCGCGGCGGTGATCAGGGTGCTCGAGGTCCCGCTAGCTACGATCTCGGAGCTTATTGAAGTCACTGTTACCGAACCGACGATGGGCGCAGCCAGGGTGATATTTACAGTGTCAGAGACGCTGCCGGACTGGGCGGTCACGGTCTCGATGCCCGCGGTGGTAGAGGCCGTGTAGGTAACAGTGGCAACACCTTTAGAGGTGGCGGCAAAGGGGGCGGAAACCAAGCCTGTTCCAGGAGGATCGACGGAGAAGCTGATGGTCTCGCCGTCGGCAACGACATGGCCCCATGCATCGGTCACTGCTGCCTTTATCTCGCTTTCATCCAATGCATCTGCTGTTAGGGTACTGGGCTTGGCGGTCAGGACGATTGTAAACACCGGTCCCGGGATAAAGCTCACCGAGGTGTTTCCCGATACGCCACCTACGGTGGCGGTAATAGTTGCAGAGGTAAGGCTGGTTGAGCTGGTCAGGGTCACAGTGGCTTTCCCGCTGGTGGTTGTCGTAGCGCCAGAAAGGGTGCCTGCGGTGGTTGAAAACGTCACCGTGGTGCCGTCGGGTACGTTGTTATCGGCGGTGTCTTTGACCGTAGCGGTGATCACGGTGCTCGAGGTCCCGCTAGCTACGATCTCGGAGCTCCCGGCAGTCACTGTTACCGAACCGACCAGGGGGACAACCAGGGCGATAAGCTCCGTGTCAGTGGTTCCGTTCGAGGAGGTGGCAGTAATGGTATCGGTCCCGCTGCCAACGGTATCCGGCGCCGTGTAGATAATAGTAGCAATGCCGTTGCTGTCTGTAACGGCCAGGGAAATAGAAATGCTCCCGCTTACTGCCGAAAAATTAACGAGCTCCGAGCTCACCGGATTTCCATTCGTATCAGAAACAGCAGCTTCAATGGTGCTTATGCTTATGCCATCTGCGGAGAGATTAGATGGTTTTGCTGTCAGATTCAGCGCAGCAACTGGTCCGGCAATGAAGCTGACACTGGTTGATTCGCTCATCACACCACCACATTCAGCCGTGATCCTTGCCGATCCGAGGTTGGTGGGACTAGCCAGGGTGGCAGTGGCGTTCCCATTGGTAGTTGTGGCGCTGGCGGCAGAGAGGGTGCCTGCGGTGGTCGAGAAAGTGACCGTGGTCCCATCGCCGATGTTCTTGCCGTTGGTGTCTTTGACCGAGGCAGTGATCAGGGTGTTCGAGCTCCCGTTAGCCACAATCTCTGCGCTCCCTGCTGTTATTGTTACCGAACCGACCGAGCCGGCGCCTCCGCCTGCAGCGCCTATAAATGTCAGGGTTATCGGCGAGGCTGAGGTAACGCCTCCGGCAGAGGCATTGATAAGCACCGTATCAGCAGCAGAGTTGATGTCTGTTACCTCGCAGCTCACGGTGCCGTCAGCCCCTGTGGAAGAAGTAAGTGGATCTATGGCAACAAGGCCTGTGTTTCCGGAATAGGAGAATGTCACCGATTGGCCGCTTAACGGCTGACCCAATGTATCAAGAGCCTGGGCGGTAATGGTGTAGCTATCCAAACCGTTTGCCACTGCACCGCTTGTTGATGTGGCCTCTAAGATTACGGAGCCAACAAGAGCAGTAGCTCCTTTTGTGGTAAACTCAACAGGAACTGTTTGGGTAATGCTATTGGATGTTGCAGTTACGGTGGCGGTGCCGGCCGTGGCGCTGCTCATTAAAGAAATATTAACAATACCGGAATCGCCGGGCGTTGTAACAGTATATGAAGCGGCTCCACCGGGGAAGGCGCCAAGGGTTGTTAAAAAGGTCACGGAGGTGCCGACAGCAACAGCTTGACCGGAAATATCCTTGAGCGTTGCGGTAATAGTTGTAGAGCTGGCGCCGTCTGCTGCGATGCTGTCAGGGGAAGCAGTGAGCATAATTGAGGCGGTCGGGCCTGGAGGCGTTTCCGCAGTGGGAGTAGTGGTTGTCGTGGTAGTGGTTGTCGTGGTAGTGGCGCCCTCATCATCGCCGAAACAGGCGGTGAGGCTAAGGCCCACGACAATGATCAGAAGGGCAAGCAAGACTTTTAGAGAAAAGGCCCTCTTTTTTGTTCTCATTTCCTCAATCTCCGTGAAGTGTTAAAAAGCGCTATGTCACCGCAAAGACGCAAAGGGCGCAAAGATTTATACTTTTTTTGTTTTTCGCTGACCCCGGAGGAATAGGCTCCGCATTCCACAGGGCGGAGGATGGCGAAAAACAAAAAGGCAAAGCATTGAAAAATTATTTTTCTGTCAGGCATAAAGTACATGTTAAAATCCATCGTAAAGGCAAGCCGCTTATCTCATCAAAATATTTTGAACCTTTTTCCTCAGCATTCTCAGCGCCTTTCTTTTAAATTAAGCAAATATGGTGCCAGTGGGATTTTTTCGTTGTTTATAACTGGTAATACGGCTATATCCTTAATATTTTCGGCCTTTGCGGCCGGTGTTAAGATGCAAATGCCTGACATCGTCTGCTGTCACATTGTCTATCGGTTATAAAAATTTTTAACAGCTTACCATTATGTGTACATAAAATGTCACACCTTACCTACCCGTAAAGAGGGAATGCTTTGCCGCCAGTATACTGGTAACACTTCTTCGGCCTGCCCCGGCGCGAGGCAATTGTGGCCTTTCTTTATGCTCCGGGTTCATGAGTTGGCAGCTTTCAACCCATGTCCTTGCGTGCCAGGTATGGGCCAGGGTCTCTGAGGCAAAGTTTCGTCAGCTTTCAGCCGCGCCTGCTCCCCGTTCCGAATAGACCACCGTGGGTGTGAGGAAGATGAGGAGTTCGCTTTTCTCCAACGAGGTGCTGTCTGTCTTGAAGAGCCATCCTATGATAGGTATCTTTCTCAGCCAGGGTATACCTTCGGTTGTGTCGCCTTTATTCTCCTTGTAGATGCCGCCTATGATCACGGTATCCCCGGTCGCTATCATCATCTCCGTGCTGGCGCTCTTGGTGTTGATCGGAACGTTCTCGCCTACCCGGTTGGCATAGTCGGGATAGTCATCGCTTACCTTAATGGTCATGATCACCATATCGTTGGGGGTGATCTTGGGCTTGACATTCAACTCCAGGTTGGCCTCGACCTCCTTGGCGGTCCTGTTTCCATCAGTATCGGTATAGGGGATAAAGATGGTGGTGCCCTGTTTGATGGTGGCCTCAACGGTATCCCTGGTGATGATCTTCGGCGAAGACAGGGTCGTAACCTTCCCTTCCGTCTCGGCCAGGGCTAGCTGGGCATTGAGCACCTTGGTGCCTGCGGTATTGGCAAAGGTTATTCCCGCGGCAACGCCGGTGGGCATGGTGAAGTTGGTGGCAAAATCATAGCCGATCACAGCGGGCCCGCTCCCTCCCCAGGGGTTTCCGGTTTGGACATGAGTTAGATCCCAGCTAAACCCGAGATCCCTCCGAAAGCTCGTTCGAGCCTCTACGATCCTGGCCTCTATCATCACCTGCTTGGTGGGCTTATCCTGCTTTTCTTTCAGTTCTTTGGCCTTTTTGATATTGGCGGCGATATCGGTGAAGATGATGGTCTTGTTTGCGGTATCCACCGATAGTTTACCCCTCGGCCCCTTCACGTTTTCCTCTATGAGCTTCTTGATATCCTCCACCTTTGCATAGTTGACCGTGATGTAATCGGTTACCAGCGGTTCATCGGCCTTTTCCGCCTTCTCCTGTTCTTTGAGCTGCTTCAACCGCTCTTCTTTGGCCTTTTGCCGCTCCTCTTCCTCTCTCTTGAGCCGCATGATCTTGTCTCTGGTCGTAACCCAGATGACATTGTCCTCTTTTCTCATGCCGAGGTCATTGGTCTCGAGCACGATATCCAGGGCCTGATCCCAAGGCACATTCTTGAGACGCATGGATACGGTTCCCTTCACCTCAGGCCCCCACACGATATTCAACTGGCTCACCTCTCCGATCAGCTTCAGGATGTTCCTGATGTCCGCGTTGGAGAATTCGAGCGTCATCCTGGCGGCCTCTTTGGGCTTCGGCTTGGAAGGCGGCTGGGTTACTACCTGTATTACCTGAGGTTTTTCTTGCTCAGATTCTTGCGGGAGCTGCGCCTTTTCCTCGGTTACCAGTTCCTTTACATAGGCGGCCTGGGTAATCTTCTTGGCAGGCGGCTCCACAGCCGTTTTATTGAAATCGATCCGGATCTCTTTTTCAACCTGGCTTACGTGGTACGGGGCCATCTCTTTGAGGTTGATCTCGATATCAACCTCCTGTTTGGCTGTTCTGTGAACAGGAGTGATCTTTTTCACGATCCCTGTGAAATAAGAAGAATCGATATATCGGGTGAGCTCCGGGGCGATGGCGGCCCCTTCCAGCTCGAGGAGCAAGGTGAGGGGGTCTTTTGGGCTCAGTTTGTATTTGGCCTTCTCGCTCGTGGTCACCACGATCCTTGACCTGCCCTGGGGCAGCATGAAGAAATCCACCCCGAGCACCTGGGTGAGCTTGGATTTGCCCGGCTTGAAGAACACGCGGGGTTCCGTGGCCCCTAAATCCTCCTCCTTGGCCGCCGCCATTGGGGCGGGTGTTTCCTTTTGAGGCCTCTTCGGAAACAGCGCGAGCCGTATAATCCCCTCCTCATCCTCTACCGTATAGTCTGCATCCTGCGATAAGGTGGCGACAACCCTGGTGGAGACAGGATCTTTCTCCATTATTTCAAAGCGGATGTCTTTGATGAGTCCCTCACCAGGTACAGCCGGCGCGGTCAATCCATCAGAAGGAGCAGCGGTAATGCCCACTACGATCCGGAGAGGCTGTATCAGCTTGAATGCCGCATAAGGGACCGGCCTTGAGCAGGTGATCTCCAGGGTGGCTTTTTCAGCGGATGGCTCAGGGGCCAGGCGTATCGATTGGATATCAGCGGGCCGTTCCTCAACCACCTCGACTTGTTTCGGGGGGGCTTGGGCGCACCCAAACAAGACAAAGAACAAGCCGAATACCATGAGCAGGATATAGGCATAATCCCTTCTTGCGTTTGTGGCAGCGAACATACACAGTCTCCTTTTTCAATTGAAGGTGTTCAATTGAAAATAGTCAATTGCCATATATGGCGGAGCTTCGAATTGGAAAATGAAAAATGCAAGGGGCAAAACTCAAACGTACTTCTCTTTCCGTGTTTAAACGCCAATCTCTATTCTTCTAATGCATTTTTCGTACCATTTTAGCTCTTTGAAAACGACGACCTGCCATTGCCGAATGCCGCATAATGACCCTTGGAGAGACTATGGGCATGGAGGTGTCTTTTTTGCTCCATGCCCATTCATCAGGTAGTTTCAGAGAGCTAAAATATTATTCATTTTTCAATTTTCACTGGACATCGTCAAAAATATGGCACAAATGGTAAGATTTTGAGCTTCGAAGATGTCTAATCTGCCTCAGGGAGCTTCAAGGGAATGTCGTTTATGACCTGATTGCCCCTATAATCCGTATCGTATTCCCTTACCACAACCTCTTTTTGCCTTATCTCCATCACCTTCCCCCTCTTTCTTCCTATAGGGGTCCCTGTCTTGATCACGTGCCCTTCCCCCTTTGAATCCTTTACAAGGGCCCACCTATTGTCCTTGCCTATTACTATGGCGGTGACGGTCAACTGCGAAAGGTCAAGAGTTTCGAGATAGGTTCGAGGCTCTTCCTGTTCCTTTTCCTCCTCGATCTCTCTTCTCACGATAATAAAGGACTTAAAAGGATCGGGCTTATTCGTGGGATCATAAGAATACCGCTCCTTTGCCCCATCCTCGGCAACCGCACCCTCAGCCATTTCCTTTTCCGATACGCCCTGGGGAGCCTTCTCTTGAGATGCGGCAGATTGTTCCGCCTCGAGCTCGGCAGTTCCCTGCTGGGTGGATTGAGCGAAGGCTCTTCCCGAAGGAAAGGCCAGGCCTATGAGAAGGACAAAAACGCATGTGATCATGCTATTTCTTTTTCGTGGCTTTGGTCGCACTTTTGGTCTCTGTTTGTTCCTTGAACCGATAGGTGACCGCCTTGCAAGCGGTTCTCAGGGTTGTGTCCTTTACAGGGAGCATGGTGATATCAATGACATTCACGATCCTGTCAAGTTTGCCGACCTTGTCGAAAAATCGGGCAACATCATGATAGGTGCCCATTACCTCCACGCTCACCGGTATTTCTACATACAATTCTTTTGGAACCTCTTTTGAAGGGCTAAAGAGCAGGAATTGCAGGTTGGAGTCGTTACCGAGTTTGGTGATGTTCGTGAGGAGGCTGGGGATTTCGCTTGTGGTAGGGAGCAGCCTGAGTGCGATCTTGAGGTCTTTATCAATGGCAGCCAGGTCGGCCTCGAGTTTTTTCACATTTTTCGCCTTGATTGCAGCGAAACGAATCTGCCCATCCAATTGATCAATTTCGGTGCGTAGCCGCTTTATTTCATCGGTTTTGGGAAAGAACACGAGGAAGACAAAGGCGGCCAAGATGAGACCGACGGTGCCCGCGAAGATGATCACTCTGTGGGCCATCTTCAAGCGGCCTATCTTTTCGAAATATGGGTTCAGGTCAAATGCCATAGTCCCTATTTCTTCTTCCTTTGAGGAGCAGCAGGGGGCGGAGGTTCCTTGTGCGCGTATGTCTTGCAGTTGAGCGCGAAGTCCTTGAGATTGAGCTTGAGCGATGCGATCTCCTTTTGCTGTGTCTTGACCAACTCAACGGATTTAATGCTCTCTGTGCTCTCCAACCGGTTCATGAAATCCGCAACCGTTTCGTTATCCATGGCTGTTCCTTGGAGCGTAAGGATACCCGCGGTCTCTTTAAGGGAAACGAGCCACAGTTTGTCCCTCGGAATGCTCATGGCGATATCGTCCAATAGCTTTACGGGGCCGGTCTTGCCCTTCTCCAGTTCTCCTATGGTTTTTAATTTCAGTTCAACATCCGCGATTGTTTTTTGCAATTGCGTTAACTTGGCAATTGTGGCTCGAAAGGTGGCCAGAGTATGATCTTTCTCGTTCCGATCAGCGCTGAGGGTTTTTACCTTTTTGTTAAACTCAAGGGTATAATAGCTCAAGGCCAGGAGAAGGAATACGGTGGATAACAGATAGATGGTGACCTGCCTCCTGATGTTTTCCTTGATCCTGGCAGCCCTGAATGGGAAGAGATTGATTTTAATCATCTGTCACCTATACTTCGCAATGCGAGGCCGATGGCTATAACTGCAAGGGGAGCGCAATAATTTAAATAGGCTGCATCAAACAGCTTTTCCTTTATCTCCAGGTTGGCGAATGGATTAAGCTTACTTACCGTAAGGTCTGTTTCCATGCTGAGATATTTGCTGAATCCCGGAATCAATGATGAGCCGCCGCTCAACAATATGTCATCGACCTTTATGCCGATAAATGTGGTTGCCACAAAGTCAAGAGCTCTCTTTATCTCCTGGGACCATCTGGCGACCGTGGATGAGAATATGTCCTCCAATACGGGCTTTTGATCCAGCTCAATCGGTTTCGCGCCCAATTTCAGCTTTTCCGCTTCTTCATAGGAGATCTCGAATTTCCTTTGTATCTCACTGGTGATTTGGGCGCCGCCATAGGAGGAGTCCCTGGTAAAAACAGAGACGCCCTCTCTCACTACGTTGATAGTGAGCTGTTGTGCGCCGATATGCACAAGGGCGTGGCAGCCGGATTGCTCTGCATTACTGATCTCAAAGGCATTTTGCAAGGCGAAGGCATCGATATCCAATACGATAGGATTGAGTTCACTTAATTGAAAGAGGCTGATATATTCATCGACGATATCCTTTTTTGCCGCTACAAGGAGAATATCCATGAGCCCTTCCTTCTCTTCCTCTTCTTCTACTTCTTCCTTCGTCTGCGATGGAAGTATTTGAAAATCGAGATTCACATCGTTGATATCAAAAGGGATATACTGTTCCGCTTCATTATGGATGCTTTTCTCTAGATCATCCTCTGCTTTTCTGGGAATGGTTATCTTTTTGACTATGACCGAGTATCCGGAGATAGATGCCGCCGAGGTATTATTTTTTATCCTCAAATTTTTCAGAAGGTTTTTCAGGGCAACGGACACGACCTCCATTTCCTTAATAGATCCATCCATTATTGCTTCTTGCGGGAGCTCTATCATCCCGAAATTCTTCAACACCATACCCCGCTTGCTGTCCTCAACCTCGGCGATCTTGATGGAATGTGATCCGATATCGATTCCCACGAGCTGATTTTTTTTGGATGTCGGCATCTCGGTGTTTTCCTCGCTCCTTATCTTTCATGCATAAAGATCTTGTCTTTATCTGACAGTTTGTAACCGAGGGCCAGAATGATCTTTCTCTTTGTCTCCATTCTGCAATCTTTACCCTTTTCAATCCTGTCGATTGTGAGGGGAGAGACACCGGCCTTTCTGGCCAATTCCGCCTTGCTGAGGAGCTGAGCTTCTCTTATTTTTTTCACGGTGTTTCCAGCCTCCATCTGCACCTCCAGGGATAAAATTTGATAAAAAATAAGAAAAGTTTCTTATATTGATGCATATATAGGCTAATTTGTCAAGTATTTTTAATAAATTAAGCAAAATTACCACAATTTATAGAGATATAGTAGAAAATCAAAATTTGCCCACAATATGTTGTGTAGGTCGAATTCATCCTGAGAAAGTCTTTTCGCTGCCTCAACCTTCGATCCCATTTTTTCTAAGAGCCTCCACGTTTTTCACGATGCAGTTTCTTATAGTTCCGTAAAAAATCTGAATCTGCCTCTTCGGTCATTCCGGAGAACCCCGGATCGTGGTCCGGGGTTCGGCATGACGATTGAGAGACTTCTGACGATTTTGCCAATTTTTTAAGGAGAGACTATATTCAAGGGCGGATAGAGCGAAAATAGCTTTACAAAAAAGCAATACTCCCCTACATTCTCAGCTTTAGATGATAACCTGAGAGAGAGGATTTCTTATTGGCCAAAACGAAAGAACAAAAAAAGAAGGGAAATACGGAACGAAGAAAGAGCATCCTGAGAGAGTATCTGGAAGCAGCAGCAATAGCCGTTTTGCTGGCCCTCTTTATACGGGCATTTGTGGTCCAGGCCTTCAAGATCCCTTCGGGATCAATGGAGCCGACCCTGCTGATCGGAGATCACATCCTGGTGAATAAGTTTATCCATGGCATAAAGGCCCCGTTTATCAACAAGACCATTATTCCCATTAGTGATCCCAAGAGGGGGGACATCATCGTTTTTATCTATCCCGAAGACAGGAAGAAGGACTTTATAAAAAGGGTGATAGGTCTTCCCGGGGATGAGATACAGATTGTGAATAATAGGATCTTTATTAACGGAAAACGTTATGATGACCCCCATGGCGTATACAGGGATAATGGAGGAGAAAACAAGAACCTAGGCCCTTTCGTGGCGCCTGAGGAGAGCCTCTTTGTTATGGGCGACAATAGGGATCACAGTTACGATAGCAGGTACTGGGGATTTGTGCCGATGGAATCGGTAAAAGGGAAGGCCATGATTATCTATTGGTCATGGCCCCACTGGAAGAGGTTCGGGCATATCATTCGGTAAAAACGAAAACAATTAGTGAGCTCAAGGCGATGAATGCAGCGAATCATCATAACGCGGGAGAGCAAAGCCTGTGGTACGCGGTTCATGCGCGGAGCAGACATGAGGAGGTGGTGTTTGGCGGGTTTAGGAAAAAGATGATCGAAACCTTTCTGCCCAAGGTGGAGGTCATGAGCCGGCGAAAGGACCGCAGGAAAAGGATATTGGCGCCGCTCCTGCCCGGTTATCTATTTGTGCACACGGACCTGAATCCCTCCCAATACTGGGATATAATCAAAACCTACGGGGTGGTGAAGATAATAGGTATTGAGGGAAAACCGGTGCCGGTCAAGGATGAGGAAATAGCATCCCTCCGGATATTAGATGGCACCGATAGAACGGTCAAGAACCAGGCATATATCACGGAGGGGGACAGGGTTATGATCATGGAAGGACCTCTGAAATGCCTTACCGGATACTATGTGAAGCACAAGGGGAAATCCGGCAAGGTGGTTGTTTCCATAGAGCTGCTTCAGAGATCCCTTGCCGTTGAGATAGAGGATTGGAAGGTGGATAAGATTAGCTAGCCTGAGTTTCCTACTTACAGATATATCAGTCAACGCTTTCCGCCTCAACCCTTTCAAATAAGAACAGAATTTATCAGCAATAACAGTAAGTTAATTGTAATGCCAGGCAAAAAGCACTTCCTC
>Ga0307428_1000686_pt1 | contig 19821 bp, 15 predicted proteins | sample SalMarWE160240MG_FD_202161 | JGI IMG/M metagenome (GOLD analysis project Ga0307428, IMG submission 202161) | Salt marsh sediment microbial communities from the Plum Island Ecosystem LTER, Massachusetts, United States - WE1603-240 | ecosystem: Environmental > Aquatic > Marine > Intertidal zone >...
TGTGGAATCAGCGTAATACACGACCGGCTAAGCATTTTCAGAGTCATTTTATTTATCACCATATTTATTTTCTGTTTATCTATATGGGCTGGATTTATGAGTAATTTTTAGAACAACAATTTGTCAGCATTGTGCCAGCTCAATAACCCGATAACTTTTACCGTGACAACCTCTGCAGGATCTAAGGAGTTTTTAATATGTTCTTGTTTTCTAAATTTTAATAGTTTGAGGTATAAAACTATGGCATTAAATTTACAAAAAATTGCATCTAATACTTATCTTATTCCTGCTCCAGCAAATATTGGTGTATATGTCCAGGATGAGCAAGCTATTCTAATTGATAGCGGGAATGATAAGGAAGCAGGCAGACAAATTCTAAAATTATTGAATGAAAAAAATTGGAAAGTAAAACTTATTGTTAATACTCACTCCAATGCTGACCACATTGGGGGGAATGCTTTTATCCAAAATAAAACTGAGTGCCGGATTGCTGCTACCCGAATTGAAGCCGCCTTCATTCAAGACCCTATTCTCGAGCCTTCCTTTCTTTATGGGGGATTTCCCAATGCCAGACTTACTAATAAATTCTTAATGGCCCATCCCTCAAGAGTAACTGATATTATCCCCTCATCGGGAAACATATTGAACACCAATTTAGAGGCAATTTCATTACCTGGACATTTTTTCGATATGATTGGCATAAAAACACCGAATAATATTATATTTATTGCCGATAGTCTTATTTCAGAGGAGATTATCAACAAATACCATCTCTTTTTCCTTTATGATGTCAAGGCACATCTGGAAACTTTACAGAAACTAAAGACCGTAAAAGCGGAAGTATTTATTCCGAGTCATGGTACTCCCACTCCTTCTATTAATAAGCTTATTGCTATAAATGAAAATAAGGTTAGGGAGATTATCTCTACAGTTTTATCATATTGTGAAAGGCCTGCAACATTTGACGAAATACTTTCTCGGATATGCAATAAATATAAAATAAATTTGAATGCCAATCAATACGTACTTATTTCCAATACCATAAAATCCTATTTATCCTTTCTTGGCGAAGAAGGTAAATTAGGGATGTCTTTTTCTGAAGGAAGTGTCTTTTGGAAGAAGAAAGATCTTGAAGGGGTGTAAATAAATGTGGTGTGTCCTTATTTAAATTAATAATATTTGGGATGAAAGGGTGACAAAGGGCCCTCCCCTGTCACCCCTGTCATTCCTATGCAGCCGGGAATTCATAATTATATATAACATATTTCTCAAAAAGAAGGATTTCCCCAACCTTTTGTCGTATTAGAATAAGGTTATAGAAAAATAGAAACGTTGCCTATGGTGCATTTGCGTTCTCAATATAGTTTTTAGATAAACAGAAAGATGTTGTCCCTTGTATATTAATAGTAACTTATTATTTATCAAGAAAAGATGTTAATATGATACTGGATGAGTTTGTAGTTGGTTAAGGCCGTTGTGTCCCTGGAGCAATCATCATTTTGATGATTAGCTCGTAATTATAGATTGGCCGCCCTCCTACAATCTTGGACAGTATCAGAAGCGAAATATAAAAATATTTCAGCTTGTATTGATACAAGGTAAAGTTATAGAAGGGCGACCATGCAAACTCTCCTAAAAAACCATTAGGAGGTTTCATCATGTATTATATCGGAATTGATGTATCAAAGAAAGACCTATCGGTATTTGATGGTAAAAAAGATTTGAAATTTATAAACAAAGAAGGATTAAGATCTTTTAAAAAATACCTGAAAAAGAAAGTTAACTTTTCAGATTTGGTCATCATCTTTGAACCAACTGGAGTATACTCACTATACTTAAAAGAATTCTGTGCTGAAAATAATATAAAGGCTTATATAGTAAATCCCAAGAAAAGCCATAATTTTACCCGGGCCTTAGGGAAACGTTCAAAGACCGATAAGATTGATGCTCGAATTCTCTATCAATTCCATAAGCTCATTGAGGCAAAGGACATCAAGATACCCAGGATAGACCAACAGGCTAAGGCTTTAGCCTCCTATCTCACCAGTTATGAGTTTGCCCTAAAGCAGAGAATCTCTTTATCCAATCACTTAGAGAGCCTACGGGACAAAAGTTTGATTGCCCTTTTAAAAAAAGATCTGAAAAGAGCCAAAAAGTTAGAAGATAAGATCTTTAATGATATCTTAGAATATGTTAGTAAAAACCAGAACTTAAAAGAAGATTATCAAAGGCTTTCTACTATCTCCGGTGTAGGAGATAAAACGGCTATCGCCCTACTTACTCTATTTAAAACTTATCAAGGTACAAACCGGGCCCAGATAACCGCTCTTGCCGGACTTGATCCGGTAAGAAGAGAGTCCGGAACCTCGGTAAAGGGCAAAGTTAAGATCAGTAAAAATGGTAAGGGAATATACCGTAAAATACTCTATTTACCTACCGTTTGTGCCACGGTTCATAATCAGAAAATAAGGGTATTTTATCAACGGTTATTAGCCCATCATAAGATAAAGAAATTGGCCGTTATTGCTTCCATGAGAAAGATACTCTTGATAGCTCATGCTATGTATAGAGACAAGACAGAATATGTTGCTGTCTAGATTCTTTAAAATATTTACAATAAAATACAGTGTCAAAAGGAGAGTTTGCGGGTTGACTTTTAACACAGTATCTATTTTCTCATTAATTGGAATTATTTTTTGCATAAATTATTAATTAATTTTATTTACAAGAAGGGCAAGGAGTATAAAATGAAAAGCATTAAAGATATACCGAAATTTGATAGACCTCGAGAGAAAATGGATAGAAATGGACCTCAGGTACTTTCAGATATTGAGCTTCTGGCGGTTTTGCTTGGGAGCGGGATAAAAGGTAAAGATGTATTTAAAGTTGCCAGAGATATACTAAAGTTAGTACAGAAAGATTTCAATGGTATCAATTTAAAAAGTTTAAAAGATATTGATGGCGTAGGAGTTGCCAAGGCATCGCAAATAATAGCAGCTATAGAATTTTCAAAGAGATTTTTGATTAAAGATAGAATAAAGATTACCGATTCAAATGATATTGTGAAAATGACAGAAGAGCTGAAGGGTAAAAAACAAGAATATTTTCTTACTTTTACTTTGGATGGAGCACATAATCTTATCCAAAAAAGGACAGTCTTTATTGGTACTTTGAATCAGAGCCTTGTTCACCCGAGGGAAATATTTGCAGATGCAATAACTGATAGAGCTGCTGGAATTATATTTGTCCATAATCACCCATCAGGCAATATAGAGCCAGGCAAAGAAGATATCAGCATTACTGATAGATTGGTAGAAGTCGGGAAACTTATGGGTATTAATGTGGTTGACCATATAATTGTATCGAAAGATGGTTATTTTAGTTTTAATGAAAAAGACATGATAAATAAATGAGGTGAAAAATGGGAAATTTTCAGGAAAAAGTTAATTTTATATGGAGTTTGGCGGACTTACTTCGAGGAGTATATAAAAGAAATGAATATCAAAAGATAATCTTGCCACTCACCGTATTAAAAAGATTTGATTGTGTCTTAAGCGATAGCAAAAAAGATGTTCTGACTGCGCATGAAAAATATAAAAATGAATTTGAAAACCTTGATGATGTTCTAATGTCTGCATCGAAACACAGCTTTTACAATTATTCAAAATACGATTTTAAATCACTCTTAGAGGACCCAGAGCATATCAAAGATAATTTATTAAATTATATGGAGGGCTTTAGCCAGAATGTTAAAGATATTTTTGAAAATTTTAAAATGCGAGAGCATATTTCTGAGCTGGCAAAAGCAGATTTATTATTTTTATTAATTAAAGAATTTTCAGAATCTAAAGTAGATTTACATCCGGATAAAGTTTCAAATCAAGAGATGGGAACTATCTATGAAGAGCTGGTAAGGAGATTTTCTGAGCAATCAAATGAGGAGGCAGGAGATCATTTTACTCCGAGAGAAGTTGTAAAGCTAATGACGCACTTAATGTTTGCTACCAGCAAAGAAGAGATAATGAAAAAGGATCTGATAAAAACCGTTTATGACCCTGCCTGCGGAACGGGTGGCATGCTCACTGGCTCAGAGAATTATATAAATTCTATCAACAAAGATGTTAAGGTGGTATTATTTGGTCAAGAATTACAACCGGAGACGTTTGCAGTTTGTAAATCGGATATGTTAATAAAGGGAGAGGATGCAGATAAGATTACCGGACCTTTAAGTACACTGTCTAAAGACCAATTTTCTGATATGAAATTTGATTACATTATTTCTAATCCCCCTTATGGTGTAGAATGGAAAAAGGATGAAGATGTAGTAAAAAAAGAAGCAGGATATGGATTCAGCGGACGATTTGGGGCAGGTCTTCCCAGGATTAATGATGGACAATTACTTTTTGTAGAGCATATGATGTCCAAGATGAATACAAAAGAGGAAAAATCAAGGATTGCCGTTATCACAAATGGTTCCCCACTATTCACCGGAGATGCAGGTTCCGGGGAAAGTAATATCCGTAAGTGGATTATGGAAAATGATTTAATTGAAGCGATTATTGCACTACCCAACCAGCTATTTTACAACACTGGCATTAATACTTATATCTGGATTATGAGTAATAAAAAGAATGAAAATAGAAGAGCTAAGATTCAATTAGTAAATGCTAAATCCTTTTTTAAGAAGATGCGTAAAAGCCTGGGTAATAAAAGAAATAAGTTAAGCGATAAAGACATTGAAACAATCGTTACACTCTATGATAATTTCGAGGAAAATAAATACTGCCAGATTTTCGATAACCAGGAATTTGGTTATACAAAAGTGATTGTCGAAAGACCTTTACAGTTGAATTATCAAATTACAGAAGAACGGCTGGAGAATCTTTATTCTGTGAAAGCATTTGGAAAATTAGCAGAGAGTAAAAATAAAAACCCAGAGGAAAAATTAGAGGAAGAAAAAAACGGAAAAGAGAAACAAAAAACAATAATTAAAGCATTGCAAGCGATAGGGAATAAACTTTATAAAAACTGGAGTGAATTTGAAAAAAGAGTACAGGTAGCTTTGAAAGAATTTAATTTATCAGTAAATTTTATAAAAAATATTATTTTAGCCATATCTGAACATGATGATACTGCTGATTATGTTTTAGATACCAAAGGATATAAATTACCAGATTCAAAATTAAGAGATTCGGAAAAGATTCCCTTAAAGCAGGGTATTAAAGAATATTTTGATAGAGAGGTAAGACCTTATTATTCTGATGCCTGGATGGATAGGAAGAAAGATAAAATATGTTATGAAATTAATTTCACCAAATATTTTTATAAATATATTCCTCCAAGGTCATTGGAAGAGATCGAAAAAGATATTAAAGAGGTTACAGGTGAGATTCAAGAATTTTTAAAGGAGGAGTTGTAATGAACAAAAAAGAGTTATCCGAGTTGATTAAAACATCAGAAGGATATAACTTAGAATTTAAAGAAACATTAAATAGCTCAATAGTAAAAGAGATATGTGCTTTCGCCAATGCCTCCGGAGGAAGAATAATCCTCAATCCTGTTATTATGGATTTATCGCTAACCGTAGATGATTTGATGAAAGGTAGTTACCCGCATAATATGTTTTTGTTCAGTAACCTGGAACGCATTGGTCTAGTTGAAAAAGCCGGTTCAGGATTTTTAAGAATAAAAAGGGCAATGAAAAAATATGAACTATCTATGGCTAATATATATTTTTCGAAAAGATTATTTGAGGTAACTTTTCAGAGGCCGGATTTGCAGATAAACACCTATAAAAAGAGAATTATTGATGGTAAAGGGTTTGAGTATACAGAAAATGTCCCAGAAAATAGATTAATATTAATAATAAATATTATTAAAAATAATAATAGAATTACGATCTCGGAATTATCTACCAGATTATCAGTTAATGAGAAAACTATTAAAAGAGACCTAGATAGATTAAAAACTTCAGGCATAATTAGAAGAATCGGACCTGCAAAAGGCGGGCATTGGGAGGTAATAAAATAATGGCTGAACAACTTACATATATAGAACTTTTTGCAGGTGCAGGTGGCCTTGCTGAAGGCTTTATGAGAGCTGGCTTTACTCCTGTAGCACATATAGAGATGGACAAATATTCATCATTAACAATAAAAACTCGTCTTGCTTATCATTACCTAAAAAAACAGAAAAAACTTTTTGTATATCATAGTTATCTAAAAGGACAGATATCTCGTGATGAATTACATTCCTATCTTCCTGAAAATATAGCAACTGGAATGATAAATAAAGAGATTAGAGAAGATAACCTTTTTGATTTATTTAAAAATATCGAGAAGAGACTCACAAGATTAAAACTGAAAAAAATAGATGTAATAGCTGGAGGGCCACCCTGTCAAGCATATTCCCTTGTCGGAAGAGCTAGAGATCCATACAGTATGGAAAAAGATCCAAGAAATTATCTTTATAAATTATATGCTAAATTTTTACAGAAATTTAAACCGGAAGTTTTTGTTTTTGAAAATGTACCGGGACTTCTGTCTGCAGGTAAAGGTAAGCTCTGGGAAGATGTAAAAAAACATTTTGGAAATGTTGGTTATGTTGTGGATTATAAAATTTTGAACGCATGTGACTTCGGGGTGCTTCAAAATAGAAAAAGAGTTATAGTGATCGGGTGGAGAAAAGAACTTGATTTTCGTTATCCTGAATTTAAAAAGAATGAAGAGACTATAAATTATAAGGTAAGGGATATTCTGGAGGATCTGCCTCCGTTGCTGCCCGGAGAAAAAATTACAAATAGTGACTATGTGACAGAACCGACTTCATATCTTAAGAAATATAAACTGCGTTCTAAAGAAGATTTATTAACTCTCCATATCACAAGAAAAATCAATGACAGAGATAGAGAAATATATCGTCTGGCTATAGAGATGTGGAAAAAACATAAAAAACGGCTTATATATACGGATGTTCCTGAAAAATACAGAACACACAACAATCAGAAATCCTTTCTTGATAGGTTTAAAGTTGTAGCGAGCAACCTGCCATACTCGCATACCGTGCTTGCACATCTTGTTAAAGATGGTCATTATTTTATTCATCCTGACATAAACCAGCTTCGTTCAATTTCTGTTAGAGAAGCAGCCCGGCTACAATCTTTTCCCGATAACTATTATTTTGAAGGACCGATGACAGCAGAGTTTAAACAGATTGGAAATGCTGTCCCACCACTTATGGCGGAAAAAATTGCAGGAGAAATTAAGGAGATGATAGTATGAAAGAAAAATTTGTATTTAGACCATCAGCACGTTTAATCCGAACCATTGGTGATAAAATTATCAAAGATGTATATGCTGCAATAATCGAATTGATAAAAAATGCGTACGATGCTGATGCAAGTAATGTGGAATTAAAATTTATTGATCTGGCGGATTCTGGAAAGGCAAAGATAATAATTAAGGATGATGGTCATGGAATGGATTATAAAACGGTTGTTAACAAATGGATGGTTCCAGCAACGGGAGATAAATTAATCAGAAGAAAGAGTCCGGGTGGCCGCTATATGCAGGGGAGAAAAGGGATAGGAAGGTTTGCTACTTCTATACTTGGAAATAAGCTTCTCATGGAAACAACGGATCAATCAGGCATAACGACTATGGTTTTAATTGACTGGAGCTTTTTTAGGGCAAAAAAGTACCTTGATGAAATAGAAATTTTGGTAGAATCAAAGAATACGGTGAAAAATCCGGGAACAGAATTAACTATTGAACCACATGAAAAGGTATCAGAATGGACAGAAAATGAGATGGGAATCCTCATAAAAGAATTAAGAAAGCTTGTATCACCAATTGGGGGAAGGGAAAACTTCCATATTGAAGTTGAGTTCAAGAATATAGGTATTGAAAAGTATGATAACACGAAGAAGAAGATAGAGCCTTTTCCAATGTTAGAACTCTTCGATTACAGATTATCAGGGAAAATAGATGAGAGTGGTAATGCTATTTTGATTTATGAGAATCGTGTCGAAAAAAATATTCCGAAAGCAGAAATCAGTATCCATATTATTCCTAAGAAGGGAAAACTATGCGGGCCTTTCAATCTGGATTTCAGAGTTTTTGATCGCGAAGTGGATGCGATAGACAATCTAATAAATAGAGGTTTAAAAGATCCTGATACAGGAAAATATTTGGGTAGAGCGGAAACGAAACGGCTTCTCAATGAACTTTGTGGAGTAAGTATTTATCGAAATGGTTTTCGTATTAGACCCCATGGCGAACCAGGGTACGACTGGTTACTGCTTGATAAAGAAAGAGTACAAAATCCATCTTTAAGAATTGGCAGCAATCAAATTGCCGGCTTCATAGCCATTGCCGATGAAGAGATATCACACCTTGAAGAAAAAAGTTCCCGAGAGGGATTGAAGGAAAATAGTTATTATGCAGGATTGGTAGAGATGGCCAATAAATGTCTGGCACAGCTTGAAGAGCAAAGATTTGACTTCAGAAAGAAAACCGGTCGTGGCAGAAAGATGATTAAGATAGAAAAAGAAATTAATAAACTTTTTAATTTTTATGTGCTTAAAGATTCTATTAAAAAGGAGTTAAAAAAATCAGATGTATCACCTTTAACATTAACAAGAGTAGAAAATATCATTACTAAAACGGAAAAACGAAAATCCGATACTCTTGAACAGATTAAGAACACAGTAGCCATGTATCAAGGTCAGGTAACACTTGGTAAAATAATCATGGTTATTATGCATGAAGGACGTAAGCCTTTGAAATATCTCAAGGAACAGTCTTCTCGTATTGAAAGGTGGGTAAATGAGTTACAGGAAGAATATAATACTCATCTCTTTGAAAAAATAATTGATCGACTTGATGATATAAGGAAGGAATCTCTTCTTTTAATAGACCTTTTTAATCGTCTTGACCCTTTAGCTGTCAGGAAGCGAGGAAAGAAGAAGAATATTAATATTTATAATGTAGTAAAAAGAGCGGAAGAGTTATTTAAAAGTGAACTTCATAAGAAGAGGATAAAATTTGCTAACGAAGTTGCTTCAGAAGTAACTTTTCAGGGGTGGGAACAGGACTTTTATATCACTCTGACAAACCTCATTGATAATAGTCTATACTGGTTGCCAATGTCAGGCGACAGGAAGGAAAGGCAAATTACTATTTCTTCACAGCATGAAGATAAAAAAGTGATAATAGATTATAGAGATAATGGCCCCGGTATTCCCGAGAAGCATATTAAAGATGGTCTCATTTTTGAGCCAGGTTTCTCCACCAAACCAGGAGGTACTGGATTGGGATTGGCAATTGCAGGTGAGTCAATAGAGAGAAATAATGGCATCCTTCGAGCATTTTATGATTCTAAAGGAGTATACTTCAGAATTGAGCTTCCAATAGGAGAGGGTCAAAATGACAGAAAATAAAACACTAAAACTAATAATTATCGAAGATAATAAAAACCAAATAAAACTCTATGAAGATGCAATAGAGGAATTTAACAAAAACTCCGGTATAAAAATTAAGAGTGAAACCAGTAAGAATCTTAAAGAAGGTCTTAAGCAGATTAGAACCAATGATTTTGACGCTGCAATTATAGATCTTAGACTTGGCAGTGATGATATGGAAAGCAGAGGCAAACAAATAATCAGGGAAATAAAAAGGAATTTGCGTTTTCCTGTTTTTGTATTGACTGCTTTTCCTGGAGACCTTGATGAAGATCTAAAAAAGAAAAATGTCTTCTATAAAGTTTATGAGCAAACAAAAAAAGATACTACTGAAGTCCTGGAAGAGATGACTGATATATATAAAACAGGCATAACCAAAATTATGGGTAGAAGAGGTATTATCGAAGAAACGCTACAAAAAGTATTCTGGGAAAGTGTCGCAAAAAGTATGGAATATTGGAGAAAAGAAGTTGAAAATAAAGATAAAATTGAAAAAGTTCTTTCGAGGCATATACTTGCACATTTAGCCGAAAGTTTAAAACTGACTGAAGAAGGCGCATTTGAGAAGTGTCACCCTGCTGAAGTTTACATTATACCCCCTGTAAAAAAAGATTTTTTTACAGGTGACATCTTGAAAAATAAAACTTCAGAAGAATATTTTTTGATTCTTACACCCGCATGTGATATGGAATTGAGACAAAAGAGAGATGGAGAAAATTGGGTATCCTATAGAAATGCCGATAAAGTAATACTGGCGAAGTTAATTAAATTTAATCAGGTACAAGAAGTTAAAGCCTATATTGAAAATCAGAGCAATAAAAAGAAAAAAGAGGTAAAAGAATATATAAAAAATACAAAAAAAGGAAGATACCACTATTTACCTTCATTTGGTTCCAGAATACCAGGATTCCTTATTGATTTCCAAGACATAAATCAAATTAATCCACAGGGACTTGACACTTATAATCGTGTTGCTTCAATTAATGAACCATTCTTAAAAAATATTATAGCAAGATTTACATCTTATTATGCTAGACAGGGCTCACCAGATTTTGATATAGATGTTATATTAAAAAAGTTAGAAAAAAATGATTGAAAAATATATTCGCTGTAAATTATTTTTATGGTATAAGAAAAATTATAGAGATTTTCCATGGAGGCATACAAAAGATCCTTACAAAATTATGATTGCTGAATTTATGCTTCATAGAACAAAAGCTGAACAGGTAGTTCCCGTTTATCTCGAATTTATAGAAAAATATCCAGATATTAAAACTCTTCTAAGGGCAAATTTTGAAGATATTAAAAAGGTAACGGAGCATCTTGGTCTTCACTGGAGGGCAAAACATTTTTCTGAAGCTGCTAAATATATCATTGAAAGTCATAATGGGAAGTTTCCAGAGGATTATGGTAAATTACGAGAAATTCCCGGGGTTGGTGAGTATATTGCCGGCGCAATTCTAACTGTTTGTTTTAATAAACCGGCCCCCGTTGTGGATAGCAATATAGCCAGATTTATAAATAGATATTTCAGTCTGAATTTATCTGGTGAGATAAGAAGAAAAAAGAAAATAGTAGAACTATCTGGAAAATTATTTGACTATAAGAATCCCGGGAAGTTACTATTTGCTATTGTGGATTTTACATCATTGATATGTAAACCAGGTAAACTATTTTGTGGAAAATGTCTATTAAAGAATGATTGCAAATATATAAATGGTTCATCACCTGATTATATGGAGTTGAATAAGAATGAATGAGAAAGTAAAAAATGGGGTTAATAAAACATATTGGTACGAACAGATGCAAACATTGCGAAATAATAATATGAAATTCAAACCATATCCAAAATATAAAGATTCGAGAATTGATTGGATTGGAGAGATTCCGGAGGGGTGGGAAGTGAGGAAAATTAAACACATTTGCAATACTGTAGCAGGAGGGACTCCATCAACAGTTAATTTAGAGTATTGGGATGGAGATATACCTTGGCTTCCATCTGGTATGGTGCACAACAATATAATTGGAACTGGAGATGTTTTTAAATTTATTACATTAGAAGGCTTGAATAACAGTTCAACAAAAAAAATTAGAAAGGATTCTCCTCTAATAGCATTAACAGGGGCTACTTGTGGGAATATCGCTTATTTAACTTTTGAAGCGACTGCAAATCAATCTGTTGTTGGGATGGAAACAAATAAAAAAAGTAACGCTAAATATTTATATTATTATCTTATTTCTCAGAGAGAACAGATTTTAATAAATAAAACAGGAGGTGCTCAATCAGGAATAAATGAACAGAATGTTAAAGATATTTTTTGTTCGTATCCTTCTCTTACCGAACAAACCGCCATTTCCAATTTCCTCGATAAAAAAATCGCTAAAACTGATGTCCTGATTGAAAAGGATAAAAGATTAATCGAGCTTCTGAAAGAAAAACGAACCGTCTTAATTAATAATGCTGTAACTAAAGGTCTTGACCCGAATGTTAAATTAAAAGATTCCGGGATTGAATGGATTGGCAAGATTCCTGAAGGGTGGAAAGTGAGAAGATTGAAATTTATGTTGGACAATAAAGAAAATTCAATAAAAACAGGACCATTTGGTAGCCAGTTAACAATTGATGAGATGTACGACTCCGAATATAAAGTATATAATCAAAAGAATGTAATAAAAAAGGATGAAAAACTTGGCGAAAATTATGTATCGAGTGAAAAATTTAAGGAACTGATTGCATTCAAAACTAGCCCCAGTGATTTATTAATTACCACGCGAGGAACAATTGGTAAAACTTTGAGATTATCAGAAAAAGCTGAAATCGGTATATTACATCCATGTCTTATGAAAATTAATAATAACAAAGAGATGATTTTAGACAGATATATGGAGCTAATTATAGAAGATTCAGATTTAGTGAGGATCCAATTACAATTACAAAGTTGTGCAACCACAATAGATGTAATTTATCAGAATAATCTAAAAGAGATAAAGTTATTTATTCCTCCCATAAATGAGCAAAGAACAATAATTGAATATTTAGACAGACAAACTCTAAAAATAGATAAAATCATCCAAAAAATCGAACAAAAAATAAATATTTTAGAAGAATATAAAAAATCATTAATCCATCATGCCGTTACCGGGAAAATAGATATAAGGGAAGTGAAAATATGAAAATCAAAAGGATTAAAGAGATAATTAATGTTGGAACATATAAAAATTTTGTTACGGGCGGAGATAAACAGTTTGAAGAACTAACTTTGGTCTATGGACTAAATACTTTTGGAAAAACTACTCTTATTGATATTTTTCAATCGTTAAAATACAATAATCCATCTTTGATTAATAATAGAAAAACTATTCCTAATGTAAATGAGGATCAAAAAATTATTCTATCTGTAAGTGAGAAAAATGGTAAAGAAGAAAAAATAAGTTTTCGAAATTCTATGTGGAGTAAATCTAATTTCTCAGACAAAATAGAAATTTTTGGAGAGAATTTTATTGATATAAATGTTTTTACCCATTCAATTATAGAAAGAGATAATAAAGAAAATTTCACAGATTTTATTTTAGGGCAATTAGGGGTAAATAAGGCAAAAAAAATAGAAGAAAAAAAGATAAGGTTAAGAAAAAATAATTCTGATCTAAAAAATTTTATTCCTTTATTTGTTAAAGGTAAATCAACAAAAGAAATAGATGATTTCATCAACTATTCAGTAGAAGAATTTGATTTTGAAGATATTAAAAAACAGTTAATAGAGAAAGAAACGGAGTTGCGAGAAGAAGAAAAAAGATTAAGTAACCCCCAAAAAATTATTGATATGCCTCAACCAAATGAATTAGAAATCAAAAAGATAGATATTCTTGATAATATTAAAAAAATTAATTTTGTGTTGGGGAAAGATTATTCAAATATAAAAGATGAAACTTTAAAAAAACTTAATAATCATATTGATATAAATTTTTCAGATAGCAGTGGAGCTGAGCAGTGGATACGAAAAGGATTAAAATATACAAAGGATGATAATTGTCCATATTGTGGGCAGAATTTACAAAACGCAAAAGATTTAATTGATGTGTATGATAAATTTTTTGATAAATCTTATAATGAATTTATTAATACGATCTCAAGTACATTAGAAGATAATATTTCTAATGTGGAAAAAATGCATTTTGACTATACAAAAGATTTACAAGAAGAATTATTAAAAGTAAAAGATTATATTCCCTTAATTAAAGATAATAATTTTAAAGATAAGGCAAATGATTTTGAAATAATTAAAAACAATTTAAATGAAAATCAATTAGAGGCAGAAAAAAATAAAATTACCGAAGACTTAAAAGAGAAAATAAATTCAAAAAATAAAATTCCTTACAAAAAAGTGACTATTTATAATTTTGAAGAATTTAAGAAAAGCATAAACTCTTATATAGCAAAATTGGAGGAAGCAAAAGCAATCATTAAAGAAATAATTAAAATAATAGAAAATTTCAAAAATGAATATAGGAGTGGTGCAAAATCGGATAAAATTAATTTTTTGAAGACAATTATAAATGGGTTTAAATATAAAAAAGCAAGATTTGAACAAGACAATGATTGTAAAAATTACAGAGGATTAGAGAACGAAATTGGTGACTTAGAAAAAGAAATCCCTTCATTGGAAAAACAACTTGATAAAGAACAATCTGAGTACTTAAAAAAATATTTTGAAAAAATAAACCAGTTCTTTAAAGATCTCGGTAGTGAAGATTTTAAATTGGAGAAGGAGGGAACCAGGAGAGGAATCAAACCAGTTTATTCGTTAAGGGTAAAATATAAGGGACAAATAATCTCAAATGAAGAACTTAAAACAGTTTTTAGTTCATCTGATAGGAGAGCCTTGGCACTTTCAATTTTCTTGGCGAAAGTTGATTTAAAAGAAAAAAATAGAAAGAAAAGGACTATTGTAATTTTAGATGATCCCATAACAAGCTTTGATGAAAATAGAATTACGAATACAATTAATTTTCTAAGTAGCTCCTTGAATAATTTAGACCAAATGATTATAACTACACACTATCCTAATTTTTTAAGAAGATTTTATGAGATTAACAAAGATAATAAAAGTGAAGTGAAATTATTAGAAATCAAAAAAAATGACAAAACAAGCAGTATAGATAATGGGGAGAAGAATAAATTTATTCTTAATGAGTATGATTTTGTTTTTAATGAAATTTACGACTTTATAAACAAAAAAAATCAAAATGATATCAGAACAAAATTAAGGACTTTTTTTACGAATTATCTAAAAGAAACCCCTAAAAAACAAATTAGAGATTCGTCTATAAGGTTCATCGACTTAGGTGATTTTATTAAAGAACTTTTTAATAAGCAGATTATCAATGAAGAAGTTAAAAAACAATTATTTGAATTTAAGGATTCTTTGAATGCTGATTCACACATTTTAACAACAAATAATATTGAAGATGTTCGTAACTTTGCAAGAAAAATGATGGAGTTTTTATATTCAATACAGTTTAAACAATCGGAGGTAATAGCATGATTACAAATATCTCAGAGAAAGATTTTCAAAACCATATAGTTAACCATCTGTTATCTACTGGCTATATCAAAAGGGAGCCAAGTAATTATGTTAGGGCAATATGTTTAGATCCGGAGCTTGCCCTGAAATTTATTTTAAATACACAACCAAAAGAATGGAAAAAATTTCAAAATATATATAAAGACGATGCGGGAAAGAAGTTCCTGGTAAGATTAGTAAAAGAGATTGAAAGGAAAGGCACAATCAATATTCTAAGAAACGGATTTAAAGATGTTGGTTGTTATTTCAAATTGTTTTATCCCAAACCTAATACTCATAAAAATCCTGATTTATTCAAAAAGTTTGAAGAAAATATATTTTCTGTTATTGATGAATTAAAATACGAAAAAAAAGAAAGTAGCAACAGATTAGATTTGGTTATTTTTATTAACGGCTTGCCAATCATTACTATTGAATTGAAAGATACTTTTTCTCAGGGAGTTGAAAAGGCAATAAATCAGTATAAAAATGATAGAGCTCCGAGTGAGTCAATATTCCAAAGATGCTTGGTACATTTCGCAATGAGTGATGAAAAAATATATATGGCAACAAAACTGGAAGGCAATAAAACCAAATTCCTGCCATTTAATAAAGGGTTGGAAAACCCGGAAGTAAAAAATGATTACAAAACATCTTATTTGTACGATGATATTTTACAGATAAATAGGCTCTCAAAATTAATATCAAATTTTATCTATATGGAAAAAGATAAAGAAACAGAAGAAATAAAGCCTATTTTTCCAAGGTTCCATCAGTTGGATTGTGCAAATAAATTATTATTTGATGCCAATCCCGGCAAAAATTATCTTATAGAACATAGCGCCGGAAGCGGGAAAACAAAGACAATTGCCTGGCTTTCACACGGACTAATAAATAAATTTGATGAGGATGATAATAGAATTTATGACATAGTTGTTGTGGTATCAGATAGGCGGGTGATTGATAAACAGCTTCAAGATCAGGTGCAGTCTATTGAAAAAGTGAAAGGCATTGTGGAAAAAATTGAGAAGCATTCAGAACAATTAAGAAAAGCATTAAAAACAGGGAGCAATATTATAGTAACTACTATCCAGAAATTTCCTTATATCCTGGAAGAGATTGGTGCTCTTCCTGAAAGAAATTATGCCGTGATTATAGATGAAGCACACTCTTCGCAGGCAGGAGAGAATGCCAAAGCGTTGAAAAAAGCATTATCCACAAATAGTTTAGAAGAGGCAGAAAAAATTGATTCAGAAATTATGAGCGAAGTTGATGAAGAGATTCTCAGAGAGATTGAAGCTTATAGAAATTTGAAAAACATATCTTTCTTTGCCTTTACTGCTACACCGAAAAATAAAACTTTAGAGATGTTTGGCACAAAGGATGAGCACGGAGGATTTAAAGCTTTTCATTTGTATTCTATGAAACAGGCAATAGAAGAGGGATTCATACTTGATATTCTGAAAAATTATATTTCTTATGAGAGTTATTTTAAATTGATTAAAACAATAAAAGACGACCCTGAATTTGATGAAAAGAAAACTAAAAAGTTGCTTAGAAATTTTGTTGAAGTGCACCCGGTTGCCATATCAAGAAAAACAGATATTATGCTCACCCATTTTATGAATTCTACTATCCACAAGATACAGGGAAAAGCAAAAGCAATGGTGGTAACCAGGTCAAGGCTTCATACTGTGCTATACAAAAAAGAATTTGATAAACAGATAAGAGAAAAGAATTTTCCCATTAAGACACTCGTCGCCTTCACCGGTGTTGTAAAACACGATGAACAAGAATATACAGAGAATTCCATGAATAACCTTCCACCTAAAAAAACAATTGTAAATGCTTTCGGGGAGGATGATTGTAAAGTACTTATTGTGGCAAATAAATTTCAAACCGGCTTTGACGAGCCCCTGCTTCATACAATGTATATTGATAAACAGCTAAATGGAATTGCAGCTGTACAAACATTAAGCAGAGCAAACCGAATTTATTCCTATAAGAAAGATACTCTAGTACTTGATTTTGTAAATAAACCGGATGTAATTCAAAAATCATTTCAGCCTTATTATGAATCAACTTATTTAGAAGAAGGCACAGATCCGCACAAATTGTATGATTTGTATGATGCATTATTAGATTTTCAAATTTTTGATGGAAATGACATAAACAATTTTGTGAATAATTATAAAAAAGGAGCAATCCAGCCAAAACTTCACAATATTTTAAATCCAGTTGTAGATGAATTTAAAAAATTAGATAAAGATAAAAGAGGTAGTTTTAAAAAAATATTGCGAAGATATCAAAATATATACTCATTCTTATCTCAATTAATACCATTCTTTGATGTGAAACTTGAAAAATTGTATATATTTGGCAAATTTTTATTGAAAAAATTACCCGCAGAAAATGACACCATACCCTACAATGTCTTAGAGGATGTGGATATTGATTCATACAAAATCGAAAATAAAGGCAAAAAAGAAATCAAATTAATTGGATATGGAGAATTGAAACCAATTTCAGATGTAGGTGGGGAACCAACTCCCTTGTATAATGAAGCCCTATCTGTAATTATTAAAGAGTTAAACGAGGCATTTGGTACCGATTTTACTGATGATGATAAACTATTCTTAGCCGGAATTAAAAGTCACCTTATGGAAAACGAAGGTTTAAAAAATAAAATCAAAAGCAATTCCAAGCGAAAAGTTAAAGTGGTATTTGATAGTTATTTTAATGAAGAAATGAAGACTCTGTTAAATAATAACATAGAGTTTTACAGGAGAATAGTTGACAATGAAAAGCTCAAAGCCCGATTAAAATCTTTGTTATTTGATTCAATATATAGTGCGTTTATTAAGGAAATTAAGAAGAAAAACTAAAATCGAACAAATAGGAAAGGTGTGCCTATTTTCTATAGTAAGGGGGGGTAATATGTCCGGAGATAGTTTTATATCTAATTCTGAAAAAAAAGAAGCTGTAGAGAAATATATTTTTGATACTAATATATTTGACGATATGGTTGATGGAAAATTGGAACTATCAGATATTGTAAATTGCAAGAAAGTAGAAATTTATGTTACACATATTCAAATTGATGAAATTAATAAATGCAGTGATGTAGATAGAAGAGCAAGATTAAATATATTTATGGTTAAAATTAGACCTATATTAATTTCAACTTCATCCGCTGCATATGATATTTCTAGATATGACGAATCAAAATTTGGTGATGGTACTATTTTTAACAAAATTAAAAAAGGAAATATCAACCAAGTTGAAGATGCATTAATTGGCGAAACAGCGATTAAGGAGGAGATCGTGTTAGTTACTAATGATAAAAGGCTTAAGAACATAGTGATAAAATTAGGAGGAGATGCTATATTTTTAGATGATTTTATAGAAAGATTGAAAAAAAAATAAAGGAATACTGGCAACGAAAAGATAATGGGGTCAGGCTTCACAGCTTTACAAAATAATAAAATAAGAAAAATAGTTGATAATTTTTATATACATAAAACAAGGGGACGAAAACAGGGGGACGGTTCTTTGTTTGACAATCCCCTATTACCGTTGGCAAGATAAGCTTTTCCTGGGATGATTTTTATGTCCGGGGAAACAAGAAGAACAAGTAATAGTAAAATAAAGAAGAATATAAGAGGTATACAACAGAAAAAATATTTGTAGATGATGATTATTGAAAATTTATTGATATTCTTGATAGATCTGTGTGCATTCACAAACACAAACTGGGATTTTTAAATATTTAAAAGAACTCGATGGCAGTTCATTAAGGCAATTATCCAGATTGACCGGATTTTCGCAAAATAAAATCTTAAGGACATGAAACAAAGAACCGTCCCCCTGTTTTTGTTTTTCAAGTTATTAAATGTATCTCTTTCCTTAACAAAATGGGAACACATCACAGTTTCTTGGATAATTACTAATTTACTTTTAAATTAAATAAATAAGTGTCCGTCCCTATTATATCAAGTAATAAATATGAAGACGAGGAAGTCATTTCTTAAAAATAAAAATCTTTGGGAAAATTATCCCAATGTTAGTTGTTATTTAATAAATTTTAATCCCGAATTTTACTATTTTAAAAATCCAGTAGCCGAGAAAAAAAGAATATTAGAAAAAGTTAAAGTTGAAAAGCTTTTAAATATTACTACATCTTCGCTATTTTAAGAGAATCTATAAAGGAAAGTGTTTTTAATTCTTCCTTTCCCGCTTTCCAGTTAACGATTCTTAATGCATCCAATACGGGAAGCATAGGAGTGCCAATTTGCGTGTAGACGCAAATAAATCATACAAATAAAAACCTAGGAATACGTTCCCTGGGTTTTTATTTAATAAATGAAATTTTTATTGCCGAAGCACGCACCGCTAACGATAAGATGAAGTTTAGAGGAATAGTAGGCTATACTTCTGTTTCAGAAGCTGATGCGCTAGGCACTGGTGGATACATGCTCAATAGAAGACCAAAAAGTTGACACTGCATTTCACATATGATACACTTATGTCATAATTATGAAAAGCAAAAAAAACCTTTTAGCACAGCTTAAATATTTGTCCTATTTCAGTAAGAATACCGTTTATCAGCTTGGCAAGCAGTTGGGGCTTAAAGATTCTACGGTTAAAACATATATTAGCCGGTTTTTAAGGTACAAGGAAATTATTCAGCTTAAAAACGGCCTTTATGTGACTACGGATTTTTTTGAGAAGAATAAAAACGATGTTTCCTATTCGTTTTATCTTGCCAACATCATTCGGACGCCATCTTATGTGAGTTCG